>JAEIGA010001222.1_pt1 | contig 39641 bp, 48 predicted proteins | sample 9270691 | NCBI WGS metagenome assembly JAEIGA01 (sample SAMN17057246, study PRJNA624740) | gut metagenome | biome: biome; isolation source: fecal sample | host: Bos grunniens | place: China: Xizang | collected 2019
CGCTCAAATCAAGCGATCCGCCAACAGTCAAGCCCTCGGGAAGCGCGGTAATCTGCGTTCCGCTCAAATCAAGCCATCCGCCAACAGTCAAGCCCTCGGGAAGCGCGGTAATCTGCGTTCCGCTCAAATCAAGCGATCCGCCAACAGTCAAGCCCTCGGGAAGCGCGGTAATCTGCGTTCCGCTCAAATCAAGCAATCCGCCAACAGTCAAGCCCTCGGGAAGCGCGGTAATCTGCGTTCCGCTCAAATAAAGACTGCCGCCAACAGTCAAGCCCTCGGGAAGCTCGGTAATCTGCGTTCCTCTCAAATCAAGCCATCCGCCAACAGTCAAGCCCTCGGGAAGCTCGGTAATCTGCGTTCTGCTCAAATAAAGCGATCCGCCGTTTCTTTTCATTTTTTCTTCTAATTGTTTAAGTGTGAAGTTCATAATTTACCCCTTATGTTTTTATGTAATTTGTATTTTGCCGAGCTTCAAATGCTCGCACATTTTTTCTGTTAATGCTATTGGTACAATATGATGCTTTTCGTAAAATTCTTGCTCGCCGCCGGAAACGTGAATCATTGTATGTATGTCCGGCGATAGAGGAACAACCCTCATGCCGACTTGACACATCGTAGCTCTGTTGCCGCCGATTCCGATGCGGTCTACATGGTGTATCTGCGCGTTTTTCTTTCCTGTGATACAGCACGTTCTTGTCATTACGCAAGCATACATATACCGTTCAATGTCCTCGCATCTATCCCACAAGGGATCAGAGCAAGGCACACCGTTTTGTATGCAGAAGTCGATTAGATATGTTAGAAATTCGCTCGCCGTTTCGCGGCTAACGTCGGATAGAGAAAAGTCCTCATGCTCACGATCACCGCAAAAAGACCACTTAAAAAAGGCTTTTACGGAGTCGGGCATATCTCCCATCCAATCAGCTATATCCCGCATCGTTGCATAGATTTTACGTCTCTGATCGTTTGTAATACTTCTCCCATCGTCAATACGCACCTCAACCGTTTTCGCGTTGTGATCCCATACCCAACCTTGCGCGTCCGCGCATACTTGAATAGTGATAACATCGTTCACGGCGGAGAGGATTTTTCCGCGCACCCTCATTGCTTGTTTGCCTTTGCTTTTTTGATTTCGTCATTGATAATGCAAAGAGCAAGTACAACCTCATTCGGTGTAGTTTCGGATTTGCCAAGCTCATTGATATACTCAATGTCGGTTTTATAGATTTCGGCAAGCGTCTTTTCCGGGTATTTTCCGTCCTTGTAAACATAGGCAAGAGCTTTCTCATAGGTCATAGGTTCTTGCAATTTTGAGATATCTTCCGGCAAATCTTCTCCGGCATAGATATACAAGCCAAGACCGAACATAGCAAGATTCTTTACAAGGCAACGCATAATCGCTTTGTTGATATCGAACATGGAGATCGCTTCAACCGTCTTTACGATGTATTCCTTCTGCTCGTTGCCGTAATTGTCGTAATACTTACCGTCAACGTCGTTCCGCTTTGCAAACTTAAAATTTTTGTTCTTAACAGCGTACTCGTAGGATTCCAACTTCATAGCCTTGTTTGCGTTATCCATAACAGGCAACCACATTTCATAGGTAAGACCGCCGGCGGTAACGCTTGTATAAACCATGTAGCCGATTTGCTCGTCACCAAAATAGCACCTTCCGCTCTCGTTCTTCTTGACCTCATACGTTGCATCGGGGTAGATTTTCTTGAACTCCGCCCACGCGAAAGCCCACGAAAGATAGGAAAGCCCTTCCTTTTTTTCTACATAATCGTTTACGTTGAGCGAATAAAGCTCCGCAAACTTTTCTCTAATTTCCTTACACATTTTCTTCTCCTTATTTGATTTGAATGTTTTTATTGCTTACGAGCTTCGCGCCGACAATTTCCGCTCCGCTTTTCAATGCTTTCTTGATCTCGGTTTTGTTCGCTTTCGGTGCATAGAAGGTCAGTAAATCGTCTCTGTTCTCCGAAGCCCATGCAATAAAATCATCATCAATCTCAACAGATTCGCTCTTGCGAAAACCGATACTATTCCTTGCGGTCTCAATCTTGTCAATGCCTGTTCTTTGGAGTATGTCGGAAAGATAATTTTTGAGCCGATTATGCGCAGCTTCTTTTGCTTTTCTACGCTCTGCAAGCCTTGTTTCCTCTGCCATGATAGCTACAACGTCGGCTTCAATGTTCTTCAAAAGGCAAGCGATATTGTCCGCCTTAACCTCGATCTCTCCTGTGATCGCTTCAAGCGTATCAGCTATTGCTTCTTCCGGGATATCGCCCCCGTCAATCGCTTGCATTAAAGCAAGATACTCGTTCGCAATTTCATACAGTTTCATTTTTGCTACCTTCCGTTTCTTCGATGCCAAGAATCGCCTTGATATCGCCAACTGATACATAACAGTTTGTTTTCCGAACAAACCGCTCCAATGCTTCTAATTTTGCTTCTTTTTTGATAAGCTCTGCGTACTTCCAACTTGAAATTGCAACCTTGTTTTCTTCCATTTTGTTTTTCTCCTTTTTATTTATTTTTTGTTACCAAGTTGTCCAATAAGCTCTGTCCTCTTGACATAGCTCGTCGTATTCTTCTTCTGAATACCAAGCGTGTAAACATTCATCGTCGCAAAAATATTCCTCTCCATCGTCTATCACATAGCCGGAAAACATCTTTGTGCCGCAATTGGTACATTCTCTGTATTCTTCCAAAGAGAACACTCCTTTTTTTGAATATTGAAAAAACTTAACTTATGTAATCGTCAACGTACTTTCTGTAATTCTCATTCAAGCAATCTTCGCACAGCCGTTCTGCTTCAAAGACATAGACAAAATCGCCTTGAATGTGTTCGCCGCAACAGGAGCATTTTGGATATCTGCTCAAAGCTCTTGCTTGCTCTCTGTCGTGACGGTCAAAGTCACGATGCGGATCACCCGTCCATCCCATCAGACGCGCCCTCTTTTCTTCGCTTCCTTGCGCATCAGCTTTTCGTTGCGCTTGCGATTGTATTCATCCCAAGAGCCGTCCTCGTTGATACGCTTGCTTTCGTCGATCATGACGGCAACCGAGATAAACGGGGTTGTGATAAAATCCCAAATCTTTCTTAATGCTTTCATCGTTTACTCCTTTCGCTTTTCAGTAAATTCGCCGCCGCGTCTGCAACGCGCTTCATCCTTCGGCTTCGTTCTTCTTCGGTTAATATAGGTATGTATACTTTGGCAATCATGCCGGGGAACGTGAAAACCTTTGCTTCTTGGTAGGTATCTGCCATGTGATTTCTCCTTTACCGTTTCTTTTTGTTGCATAAATGCGACTTTTTAATCAAAAAAAATATCGCTTGCTTCCTCGTTCGTCATTCCCAAAGCTTGCTTGATGAGCGCAACATCGCCGATGGTAATTCTCTGCAAATTACTCAACTTGCGGTACAGAGACGATCTATCCATATTGATACGTCCTGCAAGCTCCGTAACGCTCAAACCCTTTTCTACGATCTTCGCCTTTAGCTTATTTCCGTTCACAACTTTTCTCCTTTCCTCTATTTCAAAATGTCGCATTAGTGCGACTGTTTGTATTTTAGCATCGCAAATCGCAAAAGTCAATATATTTTTCGCAAAAATGCAACAATTTACAATTTGTTAACAGTTTGTTTGTTGCAAATTCTGCGACACACATTGTATAATAAGGAAAAAGATTGCACCGAAAGGAGTTGAAAATATGAACGTAGGGCAAAGGATAAAGCAACGGCGCAAGGAGTTGAGGATAAGCGCGGATACACTCGGCGAAGCATTGGGCAAGGATCGCTCCACTATTTATAGATATGAAAAGGGCGATATCGAAAAGTTACCGCTCGACATTCTTGAGCCAATTGCAAAGGTGCTTCAAACAACGCCGCAATATTTGATGGGATGGCAGGAAGTACAAAAAAAAAATGACATCCTTTCGGACATCATTTTAAAAATGAATGAAGATATGGAACTTCTCTCTATGGTGGAAACACTTTCTAAACTTGATTTTGAAAAGCGCGAAGCAGTTAAATCTGTGTTGAACGCTTTTTTAACAACTGATAAATGAGATCAAGCAAGGAAGCATCGTCGCACTTTGCTATCAATTCAGTAATTTCTTTAATGTAAGTATCAATCAAGCTCATAATAGTCTCCTTTCAAGCGGTGCGAACTTGTGTTCGCAATTAAATAATTCTGAAAACATTATACAATCTCAAAATCAAGTGTTTCCATCTGAAAATATTACCATATCATTATAGCAGAGGAAACGCGCGAAATTTGTTGAATCGCGGCGGTCGTTGATTCTGACAATATTTTAATGCGATAAAGCCCGAAATTCAATACCCAAGTTTGTCAACACAATACCCAAATATATCACTCATAACGGACAATAATATCATATCGAAAGGATAAGAATATGTGGCTCGATAACCTTAAAGAACTAAAAGCAAAGAAGGGCATGTCCTCAAAGCAGATCGCTGAAAAGACAAATTTGCCCGAAAGAACTGTCAACCGTATCTTTTCCGGTGACACGGATAACCCTTACGTTGACACGCTTCGCAGAATCGTCGCCGTGCTTGACGGATCGCTTGACGATATTTTTGCGGAAAGCAAAATTATCGTTGCAAGTCAAGACCTTATTGCGGCGCAAGATGAAGTCAGCAGACTCACAAAAGACGTTGAAAGGCTCAATACGGAACTTACGCTATTGAATACTGAAAATACCATTTTAAAAGACAAGAATAACACGCTATCGGCAGAGATTGATTTGCTCCGTCTAAAGCTTGAACACAAAGAGGAAATCATTGCCCTGCATAATTACTATAAGACGCTCATGAGCGGTTTTACAAAATAAGAAGAATTTATATCAATATAATATTACGAATTTTGCAAAAAAAGAAAAGGTAATATTTTATCATGAATAAAAGTTGGTTTGAAATCGTTAAAGATATATGGTCTTACATTTTTGATTTGCGAATAGTTGATATCCCATACCACATTGCTTTATGCGCTGTGTCGGTTTTATTCGGATATACTGCGGCAATGATACTTATTGGATTTCCCGTATCTGTTTGGGAGCACTTCACAAAGAAAAAAGCGCGTGCTGATATCGAGGGCAAAGTTATTACTGTTGTTGCTGTATGCCTATCCATAGCCTTTATTATCCGCGTCTTATATGAAAAAATAACATAAGCAAGAAGTACATCAAAGGTGGTGATGCTGAAAAGGATAACCGCACCAAGAAAAAAACATAAAGGGGGATTGATACAATGTATCAAAAATCAGATTATTTAGAAGGGCTAAAGCCCGAAGAAATCCTCGACTATCTGCGGAAAAGTCAGAGCGACGATCCGCTAATGACCGTTGAGGAAGTATTGGCAAAGCATGAGCGCATTCTTGACGAATGGGCGGAAAAGCATCTCGGCGAAAAAGTGCCCGAAGAAAACAAATTTCGTGAAGTTGTTTCCGGCGAAACCATCAAAGAACGCCCGGAGATCAACAAGGTTTTGCGAATGATCGAATCTCCAAAGATCAAAGCTGTTAAGGTTGTAGAGCCGCAACGTCTTACGCGCGGAGATTTAGAGGATATCGGACGTTTGATGAAGCTATTTAAGCACACAAACACGCTTGTTATCACGCCCGAAAGAATTTATAATCTGCGCGATGAGTACGATTGGAACGCATTTGAAGCTGAATTGAAGCGCGGTAACGACTACCTAAACTATTATAAGAAAATCCAAAAGCGCGGTAGATTGCTTTCTGTTAGCCAAGGAAACTATATCGCTTCCACTCCGCCGTATGGTTTTGACAAGATCAAGGTCAAGGACGGAAAGAAGGAATGCCCGACACTCAAAGAGAATCCCGAGCAAGCAACCGTTGTTCGAATGATATTTGATATGTACGGTAATAAAGGCATGGGTAGGACGGCAATTTGCTACCACCTTGAAGGGTTGGGTATAAAACCGCCAAAAGGCAAGTATTGGGCACCAACAGCAGTGCGCGAGATGTTGCTGAATGTTCACTATATCGGTAAAGTCAAATGGAATTGGAGACCTGTTGTAACCGTTGTCGAAGATGGCGAATTTAAAAAGATAAGACCACAGAACACGGTTGAGGAGTATATGGTGTTTGAGGGTAAGCATGATGGCATTGTTACGCAAGAATTATTTAACCGCGTCCAAGAACGGTTAGGACAGAATCCGAGAGTAACCGCAGGCGTAAAACTACGCAATCCGTTTGCAGGCATTATGTATTGTCGCAAGTGCGGAAAAATTATGATATTACAGCGTTACAAGGACAAGCAAGGGAAAGAGAAATGCGCTCCGCGCATGATGTGTTCGCGGCAATCAAGATGCGGAAACGGATCTTGCTTGTATGAAGAAGTTGTTGATCGCGTTTGCGAAATCCTTGAACAATGTATATATGACTTTGAAATCCGCATAAAAAACGACGAGGGCGATTCAATCAAGTTACACGCAAATCTTATTAAGAGCCTTGAAAAAAGAATGAAGGAATTGCAAGACAAGGAGCTTTCTCAATGGGAAGCGCAATCACACCCCGACCCATCGCAACGAATGCCAACTGAAATTTTTAAGCGATTAAATGAAAATCTGTTGATGGAAAAGGAAGAAGTGCAACAGGCTTTATGCAAGGCTTATGAATCCATGCCCGAGCCTATCGACTATGAAGAAAGGATCGCGCATTTTAGAGATGCCCTTGATACCCTGCGCGACCCCGAAGCGGACAATGTGTTGAAAAACGAGTTGCTAAAATCCATCATTGACCGCATTGACTATTATAAAGAAAAGCCGACACGAAAGCAACCTGCCAACGGCAAGGGCACATTCCCAATGACAGCAAGCACATGGATTAGCCCACCCATTGAACTTGACGTGAAACTGAAAGTATAATTTTTTACTTCTTACCTGTAACATATATGGGCTAATGAAACAGCACGCCGATGTTACAGGTAAGCAAAGGTGGTGAGAACATGAAAACCGCAGAAGAAATAATCGCCTACCTTGAAGCGGAGTTAAACGAAGCGATTGAGCTTCACGATGCCGCAAAAGAAAGCAAGGATATGGCACAAGCCCACGCTACACTATTAAAGGCGTACACTATCAGCGAGCTTCTTGACGTAATCAAAGAGCAATAAAAAATAGGGGTATGGAGCTTTCCGCTCTATACCCCTTAAATTTGCTCTATAAGGCGTTTTCTTTTTTACCCTATAAAGTATATATACAAATTATATTTAACGCGCTTGCGCGCAACGTGCGCGCCGATCTCACCCATTCCATCTGCTTTTCGTAGCCCGAGTGTCAATATGGGTAAATGTTTTATACGTTCCGATGCCGCCGCTTTTTGGAAGAAGCGTGTTAGCGTATGCCGCAACCGTTTTCGGCGCAATCCCTTTCACCTTAATATCTGCCGCTTTTCCGTAAAGGTGTTGGCTATATGTTGTGCCGCCAACCGCCTTGTTTTTCGTCGGTGTTCTGTATGCGGAAGTGATTGTAACGGACTTTCCGTAATGATTTCTGATCTTCTGCAAAATCTTCACCAAGTCGGTATCAATAAAAATAGGATCGCTCCCATCTGTGCAAGCAAACTCCCTTACTCTGAAATTAGCGGATAGTTTTTTATTACCGTCTTTTGCTTTTGAATATGCTTTGATTGTCATTTTTCATCTGTCCTTTCAAACTAATTGTAAAACTAACCTAAAACTAAAAAATGAAACAAAATGTATCAAAAAATCAATTTTTACTGCAAAAGATTGTAAGTATACTTGTAATAACGGGCATACTTCTTAAAAAGTAATCAAAATTTCACTTCTTTTTGAGAAGTTTGTAAAAAGAAAAAGGGGAAGTTAAAAATCAAACTTCCCCTTTACAATTAGAATTGTTCTTGTTTTATTCTTTCGGCTTCCGATACGTCATAGCCTGCGTGCTGTCAGATATGCCCTTCGTAGTCGGGTCGGTAACAACGCCGAGAATGGCAAGCACGCCAAACAAGGCATTTACAACGGCAAGCAACTTGTTTCCAAGATCGCCAAGGTCAAGAGACAAGCCGAAAACAGCCCCGACAACTTGCACCAACAAAAGCAACGCCGGGATAAACGCGATCCAAAAGTTTTTGTTTTTGATTCTTACAAGCCAATTGATTTTCATATCAAGCCTTCCTTTCCGGTAAATCCATAGTTTCTTCATACAATCCGGTTGCTACATCGTTTCCGTGTAGCCCGTGATATGCTTTGTACTCTCTTGATAGAGCTTGCTTTGCGTAGACAGGACAAAACCCTGCTTTCGTCCATTTTTCGTTTTGACGAATGATTTCCGCGCGTAAAAGGCATTGAACACCTTCGCGCAATGCCTTCAAGCCGCCCAACCAAAGAGCAATACCGCTTACAATAGCACCAAGCAAAAACGGAATAGCCCAACCGAGTATACTTTCAATTACAACCATTACCAATCCCCCCTTTCCCGTATTATTACGTCAGACTTTCGTAATCAGATGTTCTGAATACGATTTGTCGCGGAATCCAATCGTAGCTTCCGTCGGGGTGTGTATCAAAATCACATCGGGCGCACATGGCGTAATAGTGATCGCCGGCTTTAAAATTCATCAACGGAAAATCCCATATTGTTTCTTGCACAATACGTTTACCGCCCGAAACCGTAACAATGCCGTCGGAAATGTCAACAAAGTGTACGCCATTTTCATTTCTCAATATGATATTTTTTGCTTCGACCGCACCATCCTCTGTCAGAGTGAAATTTTCGGATTCGATTCTAATTCGTTTGCCGATAAGATTCAAAAGAGCGTCCGAGCTGTTTATCAATTCGATGATTTTTAAAGCGTCTGTTTTGTCAATCTTATTGTCTACGCTTGTTTTTGCGTCGGAAGCGGTTTGATTTGCCGCTTCCGCTTGCGTTTTTGCGTCGTTTGCGGCAACGAGGGAGCTGCTTGCCGCTCCCATTGCCTTTTTCACGTTGTACCTTCTGTCAAGCTCCGGCACAGTTCTCGCGCCTTGTCTGTCATGCTTTTTTAAGAACATATCAATCCCCCCTTACCATTTGATTGTTCCGTCAGAGAGAACGGTAAAGCCTAACTCTTTCAAGATAGTTGCCATATCCTCATAGGAGATATCTTCTCTGCTGTTCAGATAGTCAATAATCTCGTAATTGTAAGTATCATCGGCGTTATACTCGCTCTTGAAAAGGATGATCTTCTCTCCATAGTCGGCATCGAGATTATTGATATACTCAATAACCTTTTCTTTTCGGCTTCCGCTAATGGATTTTCCGTCCTCGTCCTTGTCTGCCTTGATATCGTACAATTCGCTTGAATAGGTTTTGTACTTCTCATAACCGCCGACAGATTTTGCAACCGCGTATTTGCCGGGTGAATCATACGCATAATCGTATTCTTCCTTGTTGCTCCAATAGTCGGATGCGCTGATGCCGAGTCCGTTTGTTACCTCATTCTGCTTTTCAAGTTGCTTTGCGCTAATCTTCTCCCACTCTCCGTATTTATTGATTCTGTAATGCAGATTGCCAACCGTAGCATAGCCGCCGTCAATGTTCACATTGTTGTATGTGTTCAAGCTATCTTTTGTTAGAGCGTTGATTTGCTCTTGGATTTTACGAACGGCGTTATACTTTTTATCGTCGGGAAGATTGCCGTTTTGGATTTCTCGCTTCTGTGCGTACAATTCTGACAAGTCGGCATTTATGGAGTTCATATATTTGTACTTCAATACGTCCTCGTCTGTTGCGTACATACTGTTCGCATTCTTTGCAAGCTCGCCAACGGTATCATAGAAATCGGACACGTTCTGATTGTTCATTACGGAATCTGTTGTAAATTTGTCCTTCCACGGAGCGAGAAGTTTTCCGCCAAGCGAATTATCGCCGCGCTCTGCTTCGGGAGTAAGCATAGGCAAGAATACATCTCCAAGACCGCCGCTATACTGATCGAGCAGATAATTGATTTTGTACGGGCTAAATCCTGTCTTTTCTCCAAGCCATTTACTGATAGAGTCAATACTTTCGTCATACTGCTCTGATGCCGGGAGATTTTGCAATCTCGTAGGAACGAGATCGTCACCGTACCATGTCTTATTGTTCGCCGCTTGAATAATAGGAGCAAGGATATTGTTCTCAAGCGGATTGTTCGGAGCGAGATTAGAAATCGCAAGATCAAGGAAATTATTCAAGTCAACTTCATCTTCGCCCGTCAATGCGTTGCGAGTCTGCTCCAAAGCGTCTTGAATGACCGCGAGCGTTCTGCCCTTCGGTATTCTCACAAACTGGCCGTCACCGAATTTTGCGACCACATAATAATTATCTTTTACATAGTCTGAAAGCTCCTCGTATTCCTCATCATCATCCCAAAGAAGATCATTTAGGATCAACGCCGGGATTCCGGCGATAGCAACCTTTGTAGCAAGATGCAACCAACCCTTGAAACCGTTCGCCTTTGCTTCTCGGACGTTACGGACTTGTTGTACCGCGCCTTGCACCGAAGCGTTCAAGAAGTTAAATCCGTTTCTGTTTGCGAATTTCGTCACGTCGCCGCCGGCGGCAAAGTTCGTTGTTACTCTCGCCGCATCGAGCATAGAGACATCAACACTACGCCCGGATTCTCTGCTTGCAATATACTCGGCAAGTCTCGGCACTCTCTCAATGGTGTTGTTAAGAAAGCTAATCGCTCTTAACGGCATACCGATCAATTTCTTAAATCCCTTGTCCTCTGCTTTGAACGTCTTTGAATCGCCGTCAAAGTATGTGTTTCGTTCGCCGCCGTTCTCCATATACTCTTGATACCAATGACCTTTTGTTGCCATTTGCAAGATCGCTTTCGGGATTGCAGAATAGGTCTTTGCGGCGTGTTGGGAGTTAATCAAAACATCTTGAACGTCCTTTACGGCGTTTGTTGCCATAAATACGGGATTGTACTCGGTTAGTAATCCTCTAAAGAATTTCCCCGCGGTGTTAGCTACCTTATTGGTGTATGTAAGCCCTTTGCTTGTAGGCTTAATTGCGTCATACATTTCCTCGGTAATCTCAAAAGTGACCTTTTTTCCGTTCTCAAACACCGTAAACGTAGGACTATTGCCGTTTTTGCCTTCTTGCAACAAACCGTCTTGTTCATCCAAGCTGTTAATTGCATCGTCAAGGCCTGCGGATTCGTCAGAGATTGTCGTTCCCAACGTATTCTTCAACTCAACACCAAAGCGATTCTTGGCGATTGCTCTATATGTCTGTTCTGTTCTCAACGCCATCGTATCAAACAGAGGAAGAATATCGCTGTTGCCGCCCGTAGCTCTCTTAATAGGAGCGTTTATGCCTGTTTTTCCTGTGTCAAGCGGCACATTTACGGCAAGACCCTCTTTCCCTGTTCTGCGGATCGGAACGTAATGAGGATATATTTCAGACCACAACTTCGCCGTATCACTTGAGATAACACCGGCATCCACCATCAAATCACGCAAATAGTTTGTGTAATCATACACTTCTTTTGCGTACTCTTTAAATTCGGGATTCGCTTTTTCAAGTTTTGCGGCTGTTTCCTGTGATACCTCTGCCGTTACAGAATCGCCAAAAACAGGCTTGTTCTTTGTTTCTACCGCGTTCAAGTATTCTCTTGCTTCACGGATCGTTTCCGCCGTTCTTTCGGTTGTCTTGTTTGTGATTTCCTTTGCGGCAATAGCTTTGACTTGCTCTATTTTGAGATGCCCGAATTTGCCACGATATGCAGCTATTGTCGGCTCTGCTTTTTTCTCAAGGCTCATTCTGTCTACATTGTGCTTGTGATACAGATATTCGTAGAATTGTTCTGTCTTTCCGCTCTTTTCAACCGTCTCTTGAATGGATTTCAAAGAGCTTACGCTTGAATTTCCTTCGCCTATCAGCTTTTGTGCCTTTCCTTCTGCATAGCGTATGGAGTTCCAACGGGCTTGCAATTCTCTATTGCCGGTTTTCAAAGACAAATCTTCAAACACCATGCCTTTATCAAGCATATTGTTTTTGAACATAGACCACGCGCTCCGCTTTTTCTTGTCGGTTTTTTCTTCTTCGGTCAATATCTTTGCGGTTTTTCCTTCTTCAAACATCGTTCTCTGACCTTCAAGATTTCCCGATTTTGCCGTTTCATAGGTAGCGGTAGGAGCGATATCCTCACTCTCTTTCAACCTAATCATTTTCGGCTCTTTGCTCTGCTTCGGCTTGATCGCTTCGTATGCTTCCTTGATAGGAGCTTCCGAGATTTCCTCGGTTACTTCGCTTTCCACAACGGGAGCGTAATCGTCTGCAACGTCAAAAATGCTCTTTCTCGCTTCGTCGCTATACTCTGTAATCTGATTATCTTTTAACAGATTGATATAGTCTTGATCGGCTGGAATTTCGTAGCCATCATCGTCTATATAACCTTTCAGAAGTCTGTCGTTAAGCTCAAACTCAATCTTCTTTGCGGCGGCGATATTTTCCGCGCCGTTGTCCTTGATGATTGCATTTAAACCCTTTCGAATGTCGTCATAGGACATTTTTACATCATCGCGTAGGTGAACAATAGACGGTGACGCAACTCGTTTCGTGCGGTACACTTCGGGGATATCCTGTGCCGCTTCAAAAGACATCTCCCACTTTGCCCATCCGTTATAGTAAGATTGCGCCGGCTCTGCTCTGTCCAATTCTCCCAACAAACGATTTGCTTCTGCTTGGAAGAAAGGTTTTACTTCGGGATTTTCAAACATATAGGCTTTAGCTCTGCGATCCTTGCTAACCTCTTTCATGTTTCGGTTTTCAAAAGGATCTTCCGGCGTAAATGCTTCCGTCTCACCATAGTACGGTGCTTCCACTTCCGGCGGTGCATCTGCATCGTCAAGGCTTGAAAGTCTCTCGCTGTTTACAGCTTTTTCTTCCTCTTCCGCCTGCTTGATTTCATCAGAAAGCTCGCTGTAGCGTTCCATAAGCGACGTAACGCTCTTTTGATCATTTGCGGCAACAGCGGCTTCGACTTTTTCTTCCAAAGCCTTTCTTTCCTCGTTGAGATCGTGCAAGGTTGCGGTAGGATTCGGCTCGCTATTGATAGGCGCAATGTCCTCAACTTGTTCCTTTTTGGAAACAGTTGGAGTGGTTGTTTCCAAAACGGAAACATCCTCTCTTACGGGAGCGATTTCCTCTTTTGCAGAAGTATCAAGGCGCACATCGTCACCGTATACGTTGTAATTGCCACGCTTGATCGGTGCTTCGTTCTCGGCAGAAATAGAACGTCTAATATCGGGATCGCTTGTAGGATTTTGATTGTCAACGTTCTTAATCTGTTCGGGGTGAAACGCTATATAGATTGTCTGATCGCCGCCCCATGATGCTTCTTTTACGATAATTCCGTCATGCCCGGTTACTTTCCGCAACACGTTAAATACGGTTTCTTTATCTCCGCACATATTGATAACGGAGCAAATCATATCTACATCATTGGAACTAAAATTGTATTCCGTTTCCAAAGCGGTATTAAGAACACTATTAAGACCTTCCCACGATACGTCACCGTAGTTAGAAAGAATATCCAAAGGCTCACCGTCTGCATCGACTTGTTTATTAAGCTCAATCAAGAACTTTCTAAACTGTGCGCGAGGAATTGTAACATCTGTATCAGACAACGGCTTTTTGATATCCAAATATACCTCAAACAGTTTGCCAACATCGCCGTTCTGTTGACCTTCTCGACCTTTTGAGTAACCTTCCGCAATTCGTTTACTATCGGTAAAGTAGAAGCCGTATCCCTCTGCTGTTCCGTTCGTGCCGAGATATTTAAGGCTAAAAGTATTGAAGTCAGAAGGGCTACCATGATATACGACCTTCAAATTGCCGTTATCATCAACAACCTTGCTACCGTTGAAATATTTCTTTTGTTCTTCCGAAAGCGTTCTACCCTCGCTATCCTCGGAGAGAGAATAACGAATATCAGCCTTTGCCGTCGGCTTTTCGTTCGCCGTTGATTTGATCTGATTAGGCTCAAAAGCTACGGCAACCGTCGCCGCGCCCTCGCTTCCGTTGGAGTAAGGACCGCCGTCAAGGATATTCTTAAAAATAACGCCATCATATCCTTGCTCTTTTGCTCTCTTTGCAAAGTCTCTTGTTTTGAGATAATAGCGCGAATTTTCTCTTAACGACTCTTCTTCAAAATTATCCGTTGCAACGCTGAAAAGGTCGTATTTATTGATGTCCTCGCCCATTTTCGCGTATGCGCTTGCCAACGCGCCGCTTTCAGCTAATTGAATTTCACGATTAAACAAACTGAAATCTTCCCATTCTGCCAAATCGTGGAGCGCGTCTTTTTCCTCGGTGGTCAAGGACTGAAATTTGTCGTAAACCTCTTGCGAAAATTCCGCATCTATCTTGTTCCACGGTCTCCCCTTTGCGTCTACCTCAAGCGGATTTGTAAGATTGAGATATACCTTGTAATTTGCATCTCCATAGCCAACGCCGACCCAATCGCAATATTCCTCATAGATGCCCTGCGCCGTATCACTGTCAGCAACATATTCATTCTCTTGCAAGAGCGTAAACTTGCCATCTTTCTCAACGACCTTGTAATCTTCCTCGCCAATCTCGGATAGAAAATTGTTCATATCCTCTGCGGTGCGAATAGTACGCGCTTCGTAGACTTCGGTAGATCCGCTATAAGTTGTTGCCACGTCGTTTCTATCTACAAAGAAGAAACTTGTATCGTCGTCTGAAAAACGAGGATCAAAGGTATGGAAGCCTGCATCTTGAGAGCCGTGATACATGACCTTGAGATTTCCGTCCTCGTCGCGCATCTTGGAATTTTTGAAATACTCGCTCTGCTCCTTCGTGAGCTTCTTGCCGTCGGAGTCGGAAAGGGAATAGCGAATATCTTTGCTTTCTGCATTGAATCTTTGCGACAAAGAAATAATATTTCCGTTATCATCATAGGTCACGGCTTCTGCTGACTTGATTTGATTGGAGTTAAACACAATATAATCGTCTGCCACCGCAAGAGTAGGCGCGCTCTCGTAATTTGCATCGCCCATATCTCCCGGGTCTTTGATATTCTTTGCTATCACCCCGTCATATCCGTTAGCTCGTGCGTATTCGGCTGTTTCGTTAATATCCATTCCGTTGATCTTATGAGAATAATATTCACCGCCAAAATCCACAACATAGGGATTTTTCATTTTTAGATAAACGGGATATACGCCGCCTTTTGAAAAACGATTTTCTTCTAATGTGCCGTCTCTTGTCAGTTGCTTATAAACCGGGTGTTCTGACACATTGAGATTGACATCTTTCTTGTAGGTAGTATAAGAATAGGCAACATCCTTGTTTGACGAGAAAAAATGCGCACCATCGGGGGCTTGTGATGTCTTATTGCCTTTCCCAAATACAGTGAAAAATTTATCTCCGCCGTGATACGCTTTAACGGAATACCCGACTTCTCTTGCCATCTCGTCAACCATCTTCTGCGCCGTTGCCATGTCACCGCGTCTGACCGCATCAAGATAGTCCGCATCTTCTTTTGTGGAGATAGAATACTTGGTATCTGCGCTCGCCTTTCCGCTATTCTTATAAGCCTTGTCAAACGTTCTCTTGACCTTCTCAAGCTCGCGCTTTTCCTTGCTCCCTGCGGTAGCAACCTTCCACAAGTATTTGACTTCATCGTACATCTTTTGGAATACGTTTCTATTCTTTGTAGAAAGATGATTGATGAAATCGGCATCGGTAAAGAGATAGTCACCAACGAGATCGGCTGTCAGCTCCGCATCAATGTTCGCGTTCTCGATATCCTTGTATAAGTCCTCAAGGGCTTTTCTTCTTCCGTCGTAGTCCTTTTTGATTTTCGCGTACCCTGCAACGGCTTTTTGCAATTCTGCGTAAAATTCCGTTCCTTCCAATACATGGGTAATCTCATGACCGACAATGGAGTTCAAGGATTTTTTGGAATCTATATTGACGGTAACGCCGTCCTTTGTGACGTAGCCGTTTACCGATTTACCATCAACCGCAAAGCCCGATTCTTTCAGCTTCGCATTATTTGTGAAATCAAAAAGAACACCCTTATCCGCCGATATCTTTGCAATCATATCGACAAATTCGTGTGTTCTGTTTGTGTTATTTAAAATTCCGCTATCTATCGCTTTTTGGACAACCGTCTGCTGCTTGGCATCGTACTTTGTAACATCGGCTTCGTATGCTTGGCTTCTTCTCGTTCTTTCGTTGTAGCTTTCAGCGAGCTTGCTGTCTTTTGCGAGAGCAAACACATCATCTCTCAATTTCGTTTTAAGTTGATCGCGCGTGTTGCTGTTTTTCAGCTCTGCAACAATTTCCTTTAGCTCGTTGTAACGATCCTCTTGCTTTGCCGTAAAGTCGCTTTTTTTCATCTCGCCAAGCTCGGCAAATTCCTTTAAAATTGCTTCCTCGTTGTCAACGGCATCTTGATAGGATTTGTACGATTCGCCACCAAGAACACTCTCGATGGTATCTGTAGAAATATAGCCCTTCTCCAAATCGCGCATTACTTCATCGTAAATGCTGTTTTTCTCCGAAGCGGTCAGTTTCTTTCCGCTTTCTTCCGCTTCGGCTACGCGCTCTTGATATACCTTTTGGAGCACCTTTTCTTCGTTCGCCGTCAAGCCCGTTACCGTGTCAGTTTTCTTTACTGCCGAATCAGCGAGCTTTACCCCGGAGCTTACGCCGCCAAGCACAGCACCGCCTACAAACGAATCAATATACTCGTCAACCGCTTCTTCACTAAAAAGAATATCCTTTAGATTTTCCTCTCTGTAAAGAGACGATCCCAAATTACTGATCGCTTGCGACAAAACTTCTTCAAAGCCCTCTCCGGTTACATCTAAACCGAACTTTGTCAACGACCGCACCGTTTTATTGGTAATGCCTGTTGCGAGCTTCCGCGTCAATAGATCGTCAAGCGTTCCTGCTCCAAAACTTATACCGCCGGAGATTTTTTCTGTAAAAATATCCGCCGCCGTGGTAATCGCGCCGCTCAAACCCGCTTGCGTGTATGTAGCCCCTTGATCAAATGCGTTGTCTACCTCGCTACCGAAGCTCGTTACGCCCGTTGTAAGCCACCACGGAACACCAACAGCTTGCAATCCAACGGTAGTAAGCAACTGTCCGCCCGATTGAGCAAGTGAGTCTGACTTATCACCAAAAACAGACCAATTATCTACATCTGTCAACCAACCTTCCGTAATATCAGACTTGCCTAAAAGTTCTTTCGCGATTGCTTTCTCGTCGTACAAATCCTTTGCGATAAAGTCTTGTGTATCTTTCTTGAAATCTTCCGAAAACAAGCCGCCTACGCCACCTACGAGGAAAGCCCCTGCGTCAACAATTGATTCGCCCATGCCGAGAATGCCTGCCGTTATGTTGTTTTCAAGGTCACGCAAAGAACTTCTAACGGTCTTTAAAACATCTCCAAACTGATAACCGTCCGAAAAAGCACCCGATTGAAACCATGTACTATCTTCTTTCGCCGCCGCAAGAGCTTGTTTGTGTTCTTCTGGCGTTGGAACATAGAAGCGGCTCTCCTGTTGCAAATGCTTCTCGTAGGCTTCATCACCCAATACTGATCTTGTATAATCCGAAAAGGAGTCGACGGTGTTTGCATCGTTTACGGTTAGTTCTTCTTTCTTTTTCTTCCTCGTGTATTCTTCGAACGTCATGCCGCATCTCCTTTACTTTTTGTACTGAATCTTATATGTAACAAAGTTTTGCAGATATTCTTTATAGGTCGAGTATGCAGTTTCCGCCTTGTTACTTCCCGAATTTTTTCTACGCGCCCATTCTGTTGCTGTCATTAAGCCACCATCTCCCTCTACGCCATACTTATTTAATACAGCGCACGCTTGACTATATGTTGTGACTTTTTTAGCTTCTTTGACACCCGTATAATTCAAATTTTTATAATATTCTACCGTAGGCTTACCGCTTGAAGATTTATTGATACTTGAACTACCGCCGGAAGATCCGCCGCCGGAAGATCCCGATCCGCTCGCTTTTGCTTTCTGCCATTCAAACTGTTCTCTTTGGAGCGCAAGCGACGCATTGTGTTGTCTCTTGTTTTCTGCAAGAGTCGCATTGTATTGGCGTTTATTCTCCGCAAGCGTTTCGTTATACTGTCTTATCTGTTCAGCGAGCGCATTCTCCGTATTGATCTGTTTAAGAACGTCTTGATAACGTCCATAATACATTTGGTCAAGCTCTGTTCTTTTGTTTGCCTTTTCCAAAACAAGCTGATTCTTATATTGAAAGCCTTGCAACGAAAGCTCTAACTGTTTTTGAAGTGCATTGTAGGCGATCTCTGCAAGCATGGAATTGTTCTGTAGTCTCGCGTCCTTGATGGCATTGTCATAATTCAACACAGCTCTGTTATATGATTCTCTCGCCGCAACCACGCGGTTTTGATAGGTGTTATACATACTGACCTGCGAACTCTCGGAAAATCCTGTGTTCGCCATGCCTTGAGCGGCTTCTTGTTCGGCGTTTACTCCGTACTTGCCGCTTTGCTTCTGCCAATCTACATACGCGCCCGATTGCTCTTTGATATAATCTTTATGCGCTTGATCCTTCTGTTGCTCAATCTGCTCAATAGCAAAATCCGTCTTTTCATTTTGCAAATCCGATTGTTTTTCCGCCCAATCCTTTGAAGCGTCAATCTGATCTTGAAAATATTTGTCGGATTGATTTATCATGCCATCATACGTCTTGTCTGAATTTTTGATAGCCGCGTTTTTGTCGGCTTCTACATCTACAAATCGCTTGTCGTTATAATCTATCTCGTAGTTAGACTTCGCCGCAGACCTCGACTTTGCAGATGCCGCCGCGCTCTTTGCCGCGTTTGCTACTACTTTTGAAATCGTCGCCATTTATACCCCCTCCTATCTCTTGATATAACCGCCTATGAAACATTCCAAAGTGGCGGTTTCAAGACTAAACCTTGTATTTGAATGGAATTTAAGTTGAATATCCTTGAACTTCTTTCGCTTAATTCTGCTCACAAAATAGTCCGTGATATTTTCGTATGATCCGATATGTTCAAACCCCGTATCTTCGACCTTTGCATATACAGAAATATCGCCGCTTGCTTCAACAACGCATCCGCGCTTGTTAGTGGTTTTCAATTTTTGAGGGGAACTGAACTTGTCTTTTGGTGTTACCCAATAGCTCTCAACGTTTGCCGTAAGATCGGACAACGTATATACGCCGTCGCTCGTTCCAAGATATAAAACGCCGTCATGCACTCTCGTACACGTTACGTCCTTCTCAAGCTCCCAATAAAACCATTCGTACTCTATATGATTTTCGGTTGTGAATGTCGCTCTTGAATCGGCAAGATATACCTTGTTTCCGATAAACACCATCAGATATCCTTCCCATTCCTCAAGCAACATCTTATTGTAATTGCTTTCCGCAACCATCTTCCTATCTACAAGGGAGCTTCTATGCGCTACCGCTTGCTCCGTTGTGATATCTCCGCTAATACCTTCCATTCCTCTATTAGAGAAAAAGATAATATCATCGTTAAAGTTGATTGCCTTGCCTACGCACCCCGTTGTAATGCTTGAGTGTTGCGACGGATAAATTTTGCCGTAATCACTATCAATCGTAGGAACATGATAAAAAACCGTCGTGTTTGCGTCAGACGGCTCTCTGAAAATCCAAAGCGCGTTGTTTCCGGCTACAATTCCTCTGATATGCGCATAGTCGAGACCTTCGGGGTAATAGTCCAAGTCGCTCCAATAGGAAGGATCGTCTAAACTGCAATGCCATACAACATTTGGATAATCGGGGTTGCCGCTAACAAATACCCTGTTATCGAATACTTGTAGCAACGTACACTTCAAAATTCTTTCTCGGTAGCCCGGAATGGTCTTTACAAATTCGATCTCTATATTGTCTTTTCCGTCGGTTTTTGGGGCATCCGGTGCATTTTTAAAAACTATTCTCCCTTCTTTGGCGATATATGAATATTCGTCCTTCGAGTATTCCATCTTATACACACCGTCTACATACCATACGCCTATTAAGGTGGCTTCGGTTGTATCAATATCAAAAACAGCAGACTCGCCATCGGCAATAAACGTGTTTTTGCGTCTGCCCGTAAGAAGGTTTACATCTTCGTGTATCGTGCCGCCGCCGGACGGCTTTCTTCCAATAGACGTGGTGGGTACATACCCTTCAACGTCTTTCATGGTGATGCCGTCATATCGCAGAAAGTTCGCACCGTCTTTGAAATACCATACGGTGTCATATACAAACGCGTTGCTCTCTGCCGCTTTCAACCCGGAGTATAACTTCGTTGCCACGCCGTTTAAAACCTTGTAAAGATTTGTTCCGCTATGAACGAGCATTGCGCCGTTATAAAAGAATATTCCGTAAACGGGATCGCTAAAGCTAACATTGAGCTTGATTCCCGGTCTTGTTCTGATGCTTTCGGTTTCCTTATAATCCTTCCACACGTTCAAGCTGTCGGGGCTTCTTACAATATTGATTTCTTCGCCGCGAAAATCAACACCGCGAAAATTACTGTAAATTCTTGAAACAATATCACCCGTCGAAACGCTCATATAGCATATCCCCCCTCAATCGTTACCGTGGTAGTCTGATAACGAGGATCAATCATCTGCTTCATAGCTTCATATCTTGTGGCGTAAATGTTTCCGTACTCCGCAGACACGTCGCTCTTAAGCAAATCTCCGGCTACACCATAGGGCATGATTTCAAGCACGTCGGGAGAAAGCTCAAACTCATACGCTTTGTCCTTTGTTTTCTCTGTGATACGTTCGGGATATACATAGCAATCAACCTCCGCAACGCCGCTCTCAAGAATTTTAAAAATCGATCCGTTTGCCTTTGGAGTATACCGAACGCCGCAGATCGTACCAATCTGATAAATCTCGTATCCGCATTCGCTTTCAATGTCGTCAAATTCGATAATATCACCCTCGGAAACGTTCATCTCAACATACTTCGGTAGCTTCTTAAACCTCACCAACTCAAACATGATCTGATTGATAACTTCATTGATCTTTGCGGAAATATCGGGATCGTCCGTCAAATACTCGCTGTCGGGATTCAATTCCTCGATGAGAGCGAGTATCTTCTTTTTCATTTCAAGTAAAGTCATATTATTACCTCTCTTTAAAAATAGCACCGCCCTTGTTGGACGGTGCTACTAAGCAATTCTACTGTTAATACCCCTCGTTTGATATGTGCAAATCCGCCACAGACGACAACGAAGCTGCGTATTTATCATATACTACCTTGACATCATTCCACTTGTAGAAGCTTGACGGATAACTATCAGATTTTGTAACATACGCGTTTGTTCCAAACAGCGGTTTTTGGATTCCGCCCTCTGTAATTGTGATTCCTTTTAATCTAATGGTAAACGCGTTTCCGGTCAGTGTTCCGCTTGAACTCACAACGCTGTGTTGGATTTGAGTCAACGCATCTCCAACGGCTGTAAACTCAAACGAGCCATCGAAACTCGATCCTCGAAATGTTCCATTTATCCTTACGATATCATCTCTTAAGTTGTCGTATATGCCAAAAGTACAGGTGTCAAAAGAAATATCAGCTACTCGATTCTCTATATATATGTGATTTGTTATACATACAGCACTTTCAAACTTGCATTGTGAGAAAGAACACATATTAGTGTTTTTGCCTACCATCTTAACCGCATTTCCTCTGTATTCCTCGAATCTGCAACCAATAAATCTGATATGATTGCTAAATCCGTGTGTCTCGTTATAAGCAGAAATAATCTCAACGCTCGGATATTTTTTGTTTACTTCTACAACATCTTCCTCATCCGGCTTATCTAATGCGGACGACCGCCCCGATGAAGAAAATTGCAGATTTGTATAATTGCTGTCAAAATCTTCGTTTAGCCTTAAATGAATACCCTTACCCTCAAAGGTAACATTTTCCATCACGGTATACTGCGTACACTCAAGGTCTACAAACGGTTCATAACATTGATAGTCGGTCAAAAATGTTACATCACGCACGCAAATTCCTCTGATTTTCAGAGGACTACCGCCGAACATCGCTCTACCCTGCGCTTTTATTACCGGCTTATATCGTATATCATCGTCACGCAAAGCATCTCCCGGATTATAGCCCGGATCTCTGAAAATGATTGTATTATTCATATTCTGACCGATAATTGAAACGTTACTACCAATGTTGATTGTATCGCTAATCATATATTTACCCTGTGGCAAATAAAGCGATACACCCTCGTGTTCTCTTGCGCCTAAAGTGGTAGTATCCTTATCCAAGAATAGTCTCAAAAGATCGTTAATAAGCAACGAGCAATCCTTTGTGCCTGTTTTATCAGCTCCAAAGTCGCAGATGTTTAAGACACCATCGAAGCGTTTCAAAATATAACGTTCGGCGTTTTTAGACGATAAGAATGAAAGCGTTACATCTTTCACATCTAAAGAATTGAAAAAAATTCCGACCTTTTCAAACGAATAGTCAACAGTTACGGCACTGTCTAATTCAGACAAAAATAAGCAATATCTGTAACCGCCATCCGCCTTGATCTCCACGTTACACGAGAGGATAAAATCATACTCACCATCTTTTGAGATTTCCTTGATATCTCCACCATAAGTATAACCCCAACCTGCATCCAAAAAAACAGGTCTTACCTTCATACTGTGGGCTTGCGATAACCCGGACACCTTGATTTTAGCTTTTGTCAAGCATAAATACGTTGTTCCGGCGTTCAATGTCACGATTTTATCTTTCTCCGGATATATTCCCGTTGGCGCAGATACCACTAAACCTACATCTGCTTTTGGACTTTCCACATAGAACAAGTTATCAAACGCTAATCCAACCGCATTTTCAAGAACACCAATATCCCCCGAAAGCCGTCTTATTTCTTTCGTGACCGCCGCTTGGCTCATGACCGCCGTTTCGCTTTCGCCTGTGGTTTGGACGATTTCTGCGGCAAGCTCGATTTCGGAAAGCATCGTTGCCTTTGCTTCGGCAATATCGGTCAATGCTTCCGCGCCTGTAGCCGCGATGCTTTCGCGATTTTCAGCACTTGATTCTTCTATTCTCTCAATGGATTTGTCAGCAGCTTCGATTACATCTTCTGCATTCACTCTCGTCTGCTTTGTCAATGATTCAAGCCATTCTTCCTCTGTTCCGTCAAATCCGTGCATAACGGCGATCTCATAGGCGGATTTGCCGCGAATTACTTCCGGGTTTGTGATTGTCCCTCTCAAAACAACGTCCATATATTTTATATCCTTTCACATATTATGTTGTAGGTATAGCGGACTTAAAAAAGTCTGCCAAAATAGCAGGTCTGCGGAAGTCGTATGGATGATAATAAGCCCAAAGGCTTAAGTTGGTAAACGAAAAGCTTGTTTTGCTCGACCCCGTTGATATGGATAGCTTAATATAAGCAACATCGGGATTGACGATTGCTATAGTTGCTCCCCAAGAATCATTCTGAATGTTATAACTTCCGTCAGATTTCTGCCCGTCTCCGTTTCCGTCTTGAACCAAAGGTGAGTTTTTCATTACCTGTTTGTTTGCGTCCAAAGGCGTAAACGTAAAGCGAAAAGCTCCTGCGTCAGCGTTCGCTCTCAAAAAGCGAATACCTTTTACGGGAATAATAGCATCTGTGACGATTCCGCCCCATTGCTTGTCAATCGTCACAACATCATCGGCTGTGCTGATAAATGACTTCGCCGCGCCTATTTCGTAAAGATTTTTATTTACAGATGGCGCGCTCATGCTGTATACTAATACGCTTTCCATGTCTCGGAACGTCGAGTTTGTGACGGTGTTGTTCACTCCGTTGTCTGTGATTCCGAGAATGTTATTCGCGATAAAGGGGAAAGTATAATAAAAATTATATTCCACCAAGTTAAGGCTCGTCTTTTCGTCCATCGTCATTGAGAATTTGCCCTCGGTGCGGATATCGTAAAATTTATTTCGCGTACAATTCGACAGCAAGACAGAAGCATTCTCAAAACAAGGCTTATAAAATACGTTGTTGTTATGCGTGTAAGTGTTGCCCTCAAGGGAGAACTTAACCATTACACGGCAATTATAAAACGTATTTTCGTTGATCCATCCAATGGCGGTGGTGTCTGCCTTGTCAACGATCTGTAGATAATCACACTTTCCAATATGGAAATCGCTATAAGAAATTGCGGAATATTCGGAATCACCGTCCGCGTATAACTGAACGTATTTCGCGTTTCCTATAGATACCTCGCCGTTCATTACCCCGACGATTCTAACGCTGATATCTCCGTCTGTATAATTTTTGTGCGTTACTCTTGCGATCTTGACCATCCGCCTTGACGCATCATCTGAACGTCCACCCACAAGCAATCCTACTCCGTGATGTGCGATAATAATCGTTCCGCATACATCAATGTCAATATAGCGAAGGTCGATGCTATCACTTATAACGTAAGCCCCAACAGGAATATGCAACACCGTATTGTTCTCCGCACAATACTCCGCCGCCTTCTTCAATGCTTCCGTATCGTCCGCTTCTCCGTCGCCGATAGCTCCGTACATCTGCGGAGTAACGTGCATCTCCGCAACCGCTTCATGCGTTGCCTTATGGCTTGCTTCAAGCCGCGCAATTGCGCGAGCGATCACTTGATTTTCTACGGGGTGTTTCGATGCAAGGTCAAGCTCGTCATCCATATAGCGCGACAAGATTTCTTCCTCGCCCGGCTCGTATTCCTCGACCTCTTTGTCCGCACCTTCGGGGAACAGCTTGAATACCTTCGCGCCGTCCTCGTCGTAACCAATAATTGTCTGCGGATCGGAGAGCGGATTGAGTTCAACCTCGTACCAATAATCAACGGGCTTGCTGATAACACCGCCAATCTTTGTATCTTCTTTCGAAAGGTAAATCTGTACCTTCTGTGTTGCCGTGGTAACAGGAAAATCCTTTACCAATACTACGTCCGTCGCTTTCTTCTTCTTGTAGACCTTGATTCTCACAAGATCGCCGGCTTTGAACGTGTACGGCTTGCCGTTAAAGTTCGCCGCAACAGACGTAAGGACGATATCGCCCCTTGTCACATAGATGGATAAATCTTCGTTGATTTTATACATACCATCACCCCAAATCCTTAATATTCGTCAGATCGCTAATGGCTTTTTCAATCGTTACGACACAATTGTTTGCAGGCTTGACATAGCCCCTACCTTCTTCCTCAAATACAAGGATATCGCCCTCATTCAATCTGATCGTCGTATCAATAACACTCTCATAGTTTTCGCCTTTTGCCGTCGTGATACTGCGAAATACAAGGTCTTTGAGCGTCTGCTTTACGTTCTCGCGCTCATACACAAATTCTGTATCTTTCGTTACCTTGATTCCCGGAATAAGATCAACGCTTGGCTTAAACACAAATTTCTGCATATTATAATCCCTCTCTTTGTTCTTTCCTTTCTTGAACACAGAAGCGTTTTTGTTCTGTATTCAAGAAAAGAGGGGAGTATTGCTACTCCCCTCCCGGCGTTTGTATCTATACGATGTGTATTCCCTATAATTTAGGGCCGTTGTACGCCTATTACCAAATCCCCTTATACGGGAATCTTGATAACCTCAATACGTGCCTTGTCAATAACCTTCGCGCCGAACGTGTCAAGACCGCGAACAACGTCCGCAAACTTGGTAGAATGACGGAACGCTTCAACCTCGTTAATCTGACCGGCGAACGCGATTGCTTTCTTGCCGCGAACGTCACAATAGGTATGCGTGCCGTCCGTCGCCATGTTGTTGTGCATAGCAACCTCAAACTGATCGTACATGCCAACAATACCGCGCTTGATGTAGTCGGGGTTGTCGGTAGACAGAGTAATGAGATTGTTCTTGAATGCGTTGTAAGAAGCAGGGTCAAGCTCGATTACGCCTTCCTCGTCAAAGTTGCGCTTGCGGAGCTTAACAATAGCCGCGTCGATTGCTTTCTTGATGCCCTCTGCGGTGTTGTCCTCTGCGGTGGTTACGTTCTCGGTTACGCCCTTGATAAGACCTGCAACGTAGGTGTCACGAGCAACCGCAAGACCGTGGACGGACTTTCTCTGATATTCCTCTGCAAGACCGGGAACGGACTGTGCCTTGTCGATATCGTCAACGAGGAACGCGAATGCGTTTGCTTGGTCAATAACGAGATCCTGTCCTTCGTCGGACATTGCTTCCGGCTCAATGCCTACGTTCTTATCGTAGGGCTTGATGGTAGGCTCGCCAACACCGAGAATCTTTACGGTGCTTGCCTGTTTTACATCTCCCTCGTAATCGCGGAGACAGTTGTTTACGAGCTTACACTTAAGCTCAAGAGCGTCCTGAATCTTCTTAGACCAAATAGTCTGAATAAAGTTTACTACTGCCATATTTTTTTACCTTCCTTTCGTGGTAAGGAAGCATTGTTTATTTTTTCCACTTTGTCATGGATTTTTCGATAGCCGCCATGATAGCAGGGTTTTCGTCAAGCTCTTTTCGCGTGAATTGCCGTGCTTCTTCGGGGCTGTAATAATCCTTCACTCCGTTGTTGGGTGGGTTTGCGGAATTCTTCATGCTTCCCATAGTTTGAATTTGTTTTTTTGGTTGTGTTTTTGCGTAGATATCGTAAATATCCTTAATAGACGTATTCGGATTGAATTTGCTCTGAAAGTCCTTGAAATCCTTGCTGTTGTAAACATCTTCCGTCACACCGATAGAGGAAAGCTCTCTCCCCCTCTCGGCATTCTGTCTGTGTTCTGCCAAGACTCTGAACATCGCTTTTTCTCTCGCGGTCATGTTTGCCGCGCCGATCTCTGTCAAGCGGTCAACCTCGTCAACAACATCTTCATAGCCGCCACGGATAAACTCGTCCGCGTCAGCCCTTGCAAGCGTTTCAAGGTCGTGCGCGGAATACTCCGGCTTCTTGTTGATCTTGATTCCCTTGCTCTCATAGAACTTCTCAAAGGTGTCTGCAATCTCGTCTACACCGTCTTTGCCTGTGCCGGCTTTCAGCACTTCCTCAAGTCTGCCGTACTTGCGGTCATATTCCTTGCGGATTTTTGCTTCTTGGCGAGCTTTGGCTTTGCCAACAATGGAATCAACATCATCTTGCGTGTATTTTTTTTCCTGTTGGGTTTGTTCTGCGGTCTGCTCCGTGTTTTCAGCAACTTCTGTTACAAGGTTTTCGTTCTCATTCATAACGATTATCCTTCCTATTTTTGATCGGGTTTGTTTCCCATATTTCATACAGTTTCAAGACGTAAATGATTGGTCATGCCCCTACTCACGGCAAGAGGCTTTCCGCTTTTTTAAGTCCCTACTTACGGCAAGGGATATCCGTATATAAGAAAAAGCACCCATATAGGATGCTTTATTCTTTACTTTGTGTAGTCCTCTATAACAAGAGCAATCCCATATTCAATGGCGCAAGTGTTCTCGATTCGGCAACCTCTTGCTTCTTCCCAACCTTTTGCGAAATAGGCAACATCGGCGGTAGAAAGCAACTCAAGTGATTTGGCAAGATACAAAAGCGGATTGGCTTCTGTAGGAGCATCCTTGAAGAATGAGTCGATAACCTCGACCTTTTCTCCCAATTCCTTTTCAGCCGATTCAATAGCTTTCTTTCTCGTTGCCAAAATCTCTTCGTTTGTTTTGCCCCTCATGGGTTGTGATACAAATAACTTCTTCATATTTGCCCCCTTATTCTTCGTCCGTTTCTTCTTCCGCTTCTGCGGTTTCCTCGTCAAGCTCTGCTTCCTGCTCGGCGTATTCTGCTTCCTCGGCTTTCAATGCCGCTTCTGCGTCCATACGCGCTCTTGCATCGGCAATCTGATCGGCTTGACCGTCGGGATCTTCCATAAAGAACTGTTGCGCTCTCTGTTGCATCATCTGCGCTTGTGCTTCGATCATAGCAATTCGCGTCTGTTCCTCTCTGATATGCTCGATTGCTTCTTGAATCTTCATCTTTGGAGCTACAGAATCATCGTCAAGCACTTCGGCATACGTCGCAAGCTCGCCCACTCTCTGCGCACTGAAAAATCCTTGAATAAGCAGATTTTCAATCGTCTGCTCCTGTGCGAATTTGTCATACACGCCCTTTGGAGTAATATCAATCTTGACCGATGCTTGGAGCTGTTCCAATGCGCTCTGCGGTACGGTTACAAGCTGCACAACCTTTTCGCCCGTCGCGTCGGTTGTTTCTTCTTCCATCTGTACGCCGTCGGCAGAATATACGATAAGATATTCAAGCCAAATACGCGCCAAATCCTCAATGAAATTCTTGTAGCTCTCCTTCTGCTCCGTCATAGGTGCTTGGGAAGCCTGTTGTACCGCAAGAATAGCTCTACCCGATGCGCTTTCGGGATTGACCTGTCCTGTTGCTGTATCGCCTGCTCCGGCAAGGTCTCTTGTAACGTTAATCAAGTCCTCTTGGAGCTTTACAACGTCGGGCGACATCTGCGCCGGCTGAATTGTGCCAACGATCTTGTGAACATCCTCTACAGGCTGTCCGTTCGTCGTGATCGTGCCGCCGACAGTGTTAAGAGCTTGAGGATTCGATATCTTGCTAACGTCAACAACCTTCTGCGGATATGCTTGGTATTTGACTGTTAGAACACGTCGTACTTCGGTGCGGTTTACCTCAATCTGATTGGGAATGAGATATCTAACCTCTCCCTCGCCGCGTGCGCTTCCCTCTTTTTCTTCCCAATTGAAATGTGCAATAGGATAGAGCGAAAGCCCGGTGTCAATGTCCTCTGCGATATCCACCCATCGCGTAGCAATAGAGAAGTGTACTGTGCCGTCTTGCTTATACATCTTGTAGACAACAGTAACCATGTTATCAAGCTCAATCTTTGCCGCTTCTCCGCTTTCCTCAAAGGTGTCATTATCGCCTATGATATATTCGGTCTTATCCTTGCTCATGCCCTTGCTCAACGCCAATTCGATAGCATTTACAACAGGCATTCTCTTGCGGATCAAGATATACGGCTGTGCTTGAATATCATCGTCGTTCTCGTTGCCGTAATAGATATCGTTCTTCTTGATAATCTCATTGACCGGGAGCATCTTCTCTTGGTCAAAATCAACGTAGATAATGCCCTCGTCGTTGATAGCGGCGTCTTTGGTAATTCTGCGCCCCTTGAAGTCCATCTTGTCACGCTCCCACACCTTGGAAGCATAGCCGTTCAGAAGGTCGCAATACCTCTCCGCCGTCTTTCGGAACTCTCTGTTTTCGTAGTTTTGCGAAGAATAATTGATCGCGTACAAGTTATCGTGAATAACCGAAATCTTGTACTTTACAATGGGCTTGATAAAATTCTTCTGCACAGGCTCAACGTCACCGAGCTTTGCACCTTCCCATTGGTTTCCGTTGTAAAAGCGGTAGTTTCTGTCTGTATCGACGTAAACCCCTATCCGCCTGTGATAGTTACGCCCTCTCTCATACAGCCCCCAAATCGGGGTCTCTTTGATCTCTTGAATATTCAACTATATCACCCCCTCGGTACGTCCTCTTGACCGTTACCCGTGCCGTCATAACTCTCTACGTTGCGGAGAATGACTTCGTATCTCTCTTGCTCTGCCTTTGCTTTCTTTCGGTCTTGGTATTCTCTAATAGGCTTCAACGGGTCAACCTTCGGAAGCTCGATGCGCTCCCCCTTGCTTGCCGCCTGTCCTACCCTTGCACCAACAAAAAAGCACGCTACACATAGCGCGCCTGTAATCAGAACTAACAGTATTTCCATATATCCCCCTTATACGACTACCATTTCGCTTCCGTAGTCTTGATATGTTTGCGCCGCTCGTTCGACACCAAAATGATATTGCGGCTGTACCTCGATAACCTCGTCAATAAATACGACTTGTTCCCGGATATGATGTGCAATAGCAAGCCCCATCATTTGGTCATCGTGACCGCCCTCGGGAGCTTCTATACGCCCCTTCTCGTTGCGTACAATCGTCAGCAATTCCTCAAGCGTGTCTTTGTCATTGATGGTGTCGCAATGCTCTCTGACAATCTCTATGAGTCTTGAGATGATCGTCGGACGCGTCAAGCTCGTTGTTTTAAAGCCGAAACGCTTCTCTGTCTTGCCTGTATAGGTGTCCTGTGCTTCTCTCGTGTATTGCTTTGTATATCCTAACCTTTGTAGCTCCATGATCGGATAGCTGTCAAAGTTAGCCTCTATACCTATGAGCGCATCTTTGTAATACTTTCCAAGACAATACATCTGCCTTGTGTATTGGTCTGCATCGAATTGATGTTTTAACGTTGCTACTTGTATTCCCGTCCTTGCGTCGAGGACGTGGCCTGTAAAGAAGTCCGATCCCTCTCCGGCGGTATCTCCGCCTATGCAGTATTGCGTGAATACGGGAGTATTCGGCATCTGATACAGCTTGATATAGCCGCTCTTATCGTTCATCCATCGGATATTAGTTATCCGTAGACCGTCATAGTCGTATATGAAATAGCCCGTCTTGATAGGCTTTGGAAGTTTATCAATGCGTTCAAGTACAATTGCCGTGTCAAATACGTTCTTGCCGGACAAAAGGAACGCTTCATGCGGCGAACAAGGGTATTCCTGCTTGATTAAATCCTTATCAAGATAGTTTTCATACTTCTTGTAATACCAAAATAGTTGTCCTACTTTTAGTTTCTTTTCATCCCTCAACCACCGCAAGCGATCCCATATCCACCCCTTTTTGGTGTCGATCTCATGAAAGAATTCGTCTTTCTGATCTTCGTTGCGGAATGCTATATTATACTCTTTCGTTTTCCACCACTCATAGAAGCAGTTTATATGAACGCCGCTATCCCACATCTTCTTGTAGTCGTTGTAGCCGTTTGCCGTGCTCTCGTATATCTTAATGCAGTTCTTTGTAAATGCTTCCCCTAACGCGCCTTGAATGGGTGATATGCCATCCTTCCAAAAGGCACACTCTGAACCATGAAAGAAGTTTACTGTACGGGAACGTCCTACGTCCTTCGTAGCAGTATCAACCGCCCATGAGCTATTGATCTTCTCAAATAGCAGCTGTTTGCGGTTGTTGTACTTCTCCGTAGGCTTCAATGCTTCCGGGAGCTGACTATAAGGGAATTTTGCTTTATTCTGAAAGATCGCTTCGGAGTTATCGCTCTTATCTGCGAGTGTATACCCTTGAAAGTTCCTGTTAAGGATTGAGCAAGCAAGCTGATACGCCGTTACAAGCGTTGTAAAACCTTGCTGTCTGCCCTTTAGCACCAACAGGGATATATCTGTTATATCACCGCTTGCAAAGTCTCTGATAGCCTTATTGAGCGTCTCCATAAACTCATGTTGAACGTCATTCAAGAAGAACGGCATTGTCTTTTGATTCTTATCTACGACAATAAAGACTAATTCTATAAGCTTCTCCGGGAACGTCTTGATCTCTTGCAACAGATCGCCGTTGCTCATCATCTCATCTGCTACCGCGTTCCTAAATTGCTTGTCATAGTCTATGCTGTTAAGCTCTTGCCACTTCTCTTTGCGCTTCTCTATCAGATAGTCGGCAGTATATCTCATAGCAAGTCCTCAAGCCTTTTCATCTTGATTTCTCCCTCAATCTTTGTGGTGTACTCTCCTTGCATCCTATTCATGATATCTATTGCGCTCAATCTGTTTTTCATGCTTGCCGGGAATTCCATCTCTACGGGCTTCCCGTCAACCATCTCAACAACCTTTTCGCCCTTTGTGCCGTTTATGACCTCGGTGAGAAATTCAAGCCGCTCTTGTGCGCTCATGATCGTCGGCTTCATCATTTCCTCTCTAATCTCTTTCAACCTTGCGCTAACCTTGGGATTGTTCATCAGCTTGCTTGCCGACTCCCATATTGTTTTATCAGACATCTTTTGATTGGGATAGGCAGAGCGATACGCGTCCGCTTGGCTCAATCCTTCTATAATTCCCTGTACGAATTTTTCTTGCTTTGCAGTAAGCATATTCTCTCCCCCTTTCAATCTTTATCGCGCACACCTTAGGCGATGCCCCGAGACACCGCCCCAAAGGAGTAAGGTATTTGATATATACATATCCCAATTTCCAAAACAGATATATATATACAGGTGCTTGCTTCAAATAAAAAAGCACCCACCATAAAGGCAGATGCTTTTGTATATACTTTGTTATTGTAATTATATCACTATAATATGCGCTCATGTTGTGTAATCGTGGGTAATATGGGGTAAAAATGGGTAATTTGCTCCGCTTTGTGAAAACCACACAAAAAGATTTGTAAAACTTTGTCTATTCCGCCGATTGACATACCCCTGCGGTATGTGGTAGAATATGGTCACAGGGCGAGACAAGCCCACTCAACGATCAACCGAAAAGGGGAAAGAAAAAATGAAGTGGTTTAACAATCCTCAAACACTCGAAGAACTCAAGAAGGAATACAAAAGGTTAGTATTCAAGCATCACCCCGACAAAGGCGGAAAGACCTCTGACATGCAAGAGATCAACGCAGAATATGACAAGCTCTTTTCAAAGCTCAAGAACGTACACAAGAGCGCAGACGGAAAGACCTACACTGCTAAAGAAGAAACGAAAGAAACCTCCGAACAATTCCGCGAAATTCTTGAAAAGCTCATCCACCTCGACGGCATCGAGATCGAAATCTGCGGCTCATGGATTTGGATCACCGGCAATACCTACAACAACCGCGAAACCCTCAAATCCCTTCACTTCAAATATTCCAAAAACAAAAACGCATGGTACTTCCACGAAGAAGGCTACCGCAAGCTCTCGCGCCGCTCCTTCACCCTTGAACAAATCCGCGACCTTTGGGGAAGCGAAAAAGTCCACCAACAGCACCAAGACCAATTGACCGCAGTAACCGCATAAAACACCAACCGACACGCCGACCGGGAGCGGCTAATCTCCCGGAGAAATGGAGAATAGAAATGACACTTTACGATATTAAGAACGTAATCAACTTTACCTTTGACATTGCGGACGATGAAATCGACGCGAGCTTCTACATCGAGCTTGACGAAATCGCTGACGAACATCTCGGCATAGAGGTTGTTAGAATTGAGAAAGACCTTGTTGTCTGCAAGCTCACCGACTTCTTGAGAAGAAAAGCAAATTTTCACCCTACCGAGATCATCAATTACCTCAACGAGAATTACTACGACGGCGACCAAAAAGACTACCTCTTGAAGCAACTAACCAAACGCCCTCTCAAACACATCGCTAACAGTGGTGACATCACCGACGACGGCGGCGAAGCTGTTTACCACTTCCTCACCAACGATATGTACTATTTTTTAACACAAAAGGAGAACTAAAAATGCGTATCACTTGTAAAGAATACAACAGAAGATTGAGAGAGAAAAATCTCGGTTATGTTTTGAGATGCCTTTTTGATAAATGGGTAGTATGTGACGGCCACGCCCCCGATTGCGACACAGAAATAGATGAGAACGCTATTTTTTGCGGTTATGTCGTAAAAACATTTGACACCTTTGAAGAAGCTGACAACCTTAGAAACATACTGAATGCATGAAGGAGAATTTGAATGAAACACAAAATTGACGAATATGATGCAACACTTCTACGAGAAGCAAAGCAAAGAATAAATGTGGTATATAACTATCACTACGGTGACAGCAAAATGCGCACCGAAATCCGCAGACTTGAAACCATATTAAACAAGATCGATCAATTATTAGGAGAGCAAAAATAGTAATTAACAAAGCCGAGGGCGGCGGCTAAACCGCCCGGAAAGGATAAATGAATGAACATCACAGAAAACAAAAACGCAATGACCTTTGAAGTATGGCACAAAAAAGGCACAGAGCAAGAGAGCAAGATTGCCGAGTTTCGTTTCCGGTTCCATGCAGAAAGATTTATATTTTCACAGCCCCATGAAGAAGATTTCACGTTAATTCTAAAAGCCACCGGAAAGGAGTTCCCATGAGCTTAGATAGTATCTATTGGCGCGGCGAAGATGCCGAATTGAATCACCGCCTATATATCAAAAAGCCGGATAAAATAGACGGCATAAAGGACGTTGAGTATTACGACACGAAAGCAATCCAAGCAATAACAGAAGCAGAAGAATATATAAACACTCTAAAGGAATACCGCCAAGCCCTTTACGCGCGATATCAAGAGATATGCAATACTAACTATAAGCTCTTCCTGTTCATGGAGCGGCGCGTAAGCTATTACGATAAAACAAAGACCTATATCATCACCATTGCAAAACGCTTTGACGGAAACAACATAGCCGATGAAATTATCTTGAAAGAGACCTTTGAAGGTAAGGAACGCCACAAGGCTTTTAAACGCTTTGAAGCTCTGCAAAAGGAATACCCGAACATAGAACATGATACCGACATAGCCAAAAGAGCATGGGAACGTTAAACCGCATTTACAGAAAGTTAATCCATAGATAAAGAAACCGCCACAATTTGGTGATATCATAAACGAGCAAAGGAAGGTGATAAAATGAGCATTAAACCAACCGACAGAAAGGCGCGAGAGAACTACCGCAAGAAGCTCAAGCGGATTCAGTTTGACATCTACCCTACGGAGCAAGACATTCGGGAGCAGATCGAGAAGCGCGTTGAGCAAGGAGAAGCAACCGCAACGTATATCAAGCGACTAATCCGCGAAGATATCAAGAAAGGGAAATAACATGAAAGCCAAAAGAAAAATTGCTATCGTATTATGGATCATTCAAGCAATCGCATTGTTCGGTTGCTTTGTAGGTGACAACTCATATCTTGAATACAACCTATTCAATTGGATCGGTTTTTGCATTCCCGGTCTGATCGGTGTAGTCTTGTGGTTTAGCAAAAAGAAATAAAAAAGAGGGTAGCCTTTCGGTTGCCCTCTTTTTTTGCTTGTATTGACTTTCTCGTTCACCCTGCCAACTACGCGCCTTTTCCGCAAACACCGCTCAAGCGTGCCGTTTAGCCGCTCTCCGTAGACGTTTGCGCCGCCGCTCCATCTAACATAGCTTGAACGAGCATCAGAGCGTACTTTTTCTTGAATTTCACCCAATCATAGGATTTCTTCTTGATATAGGCGATCTCCTTCATGCTATAATCTTCAACGTAGAGCTTGTATATCAGATCGTACTCGGTGGAAGGTAGCCGCTCTATCGTATTGATGATCTCTTGACGTTTGCGCTTCAAATCGGCTATCTCGCGCTCTATGTCGATATAGTTGCCGATGGCATCCGCGCCCCGGTGGAGATTGCGAGAGGATTGCACCCTCTCACCATCGAAATTACCGCCCAAGCTGTCAGCAACCTCAACCCACCGGGCATGATCGCGTAGCCTATTCTTGATGATAACATCAATCTTTTTAATTTGGCTCAAGTATTCTTCTGCCGTCATGTAGCACCGCCTTACTCTTTATATTTCCATATAAAGCCCTTGTATACACATCCATCGCGGCAAGCGTCGCGGATCATATCGGGATCATATCCTGTAATATCCGCCGCATCTCTCGCGCTTTTGAAGCTCTTTAAAAGCTCTCCGCTCTTATCGTACATATCGACTTGCTTGTACTTCTTCTCTGCTTTTACCTTGTGATCGTTTCTGTGGTTATAGCAAGTCCAAGAGCAATAGAAACGTTTGCCATCCTTGAATATGTGATAATAAGCCGGAATAAACGTCTTGCCGCATTTTTTACATCTTTTCTCCATATCACCCTTGCCCGATCCTTTCTTTCAAATCTTCCATCTTCCGCCGTATTCCCTCGTCCTCTGCGGCGGTCTTTGGTTGTTCCTTTTCGCTCCACGATCTCGCAACGGCTGCTTCAAAAAAATCGTCCGTATCAAAGCTGTTGCCAATCCCTTGCTTCTTTGGTGTTCTTTCCTTGACAGCATCAATCACCCAACGTCGGATCGTCAAATAGTGTTTTTTTGCTTTGTAGCCTTTTTCCTCTATGTATTCATCCAAAAACTCAATAGCTTTAACGGTGACGATCTCGCCGTATTCATCCATCAGCTTTTTTTCTTGTTCCTCGGTCAATAGGACGTTTCCGTATTCGCCGCGTTTGTGTTTAACAGACTTGTTAGATTTCTTGCGCGTGGGAGTGGTCGGCGCAGCCGTATCACTCTCTTTTTTTGTCTCTAACTCTGTTTCTGTCTCTTTCTCTTTCTCTATCTCTGTGTAACATTTTGTAACATTGTTACACTCCAATAGTTTTTTATTTTCTCGGCTCTTTCGCATCCTCGCCGCCGTTGCCGTCTCGCTCCCCACGAGCTTTTGTACCTCGACCATATAAATTGTTTGATCGTCGAACAACTCTACCATATTTAACTCCATAAAAACGCGCATTGCGGAGCGAACAATATCAATATTTGTGTTCGTGATAACTGAAAGCATCTGCTCGTTGTAGGGGATAGTATCGCTAAATCGCAATGCTCCTTCGTGGTCTACGCTCTCAAGTAATAGCTTGAGATAAAATAGGATATAGTCTTTCCCGTTTGGCATTTCCTCGATGATGCGTATATCGTGCCGCTTGAAAAAGTCTCTTTTCAATTTCAGCCAAAAATACTTCTTGTTGTCTGCCATACTGTCACTTCCTTACCACTGCTTGAATTTGAAACATCTCGCTTAACTCGTCAACGTCAATTCCGCATTCGTGTTTCAGCTTGTACTTGCAAATAAACTCCGTTTCCTCGGCGGAGCTTGCTTCGTAATAATCTTGCAATTGTTTTATCAACGGCAAAAATCCCTGTTGAAACTCTAATAGCCGCTTTTGACCAAATCCTAATTGCTCATGCAACGACCACAAGACCAATGCTTGAAGGTTTGAGGATAGATTCTTGACGTTCTGCGCCGTTTGCCTGTCAATCTCTGCTTGCATCGCCTTGCGCTCTCTGCAAGTGAATAAAGGCACATTCGCTCTCATATCACTCGCCGCCTTTCATTTTCGGAGCTTCGGGAAGCGGCATCCAATGGGTGACAATCCACGGCGAAACTTTTGTTTGCCATTCCCAACGACGCACCTTGATGCCTCTAATAGTCCTTGTAACTAAACTTTGAGCAATAACGCCCTTGCTTTTGCCGTTCGCATTTGTGTATGTTATGTAACACCCATCTTCTTCGGGCAACCTCTCGTCAACGCTAATCCACTCTTGCTTGCGGTAGCCTGCTCCAAGAACGGCATCGGCAATATACTCCTCATAAGTATCAATTGGTGCATTTCCTTCCTCGTGGCATTCCTCAATGTAGCCATCCCAATCTCTGATGGCATAATCGATAATGTCCGAGAGTTCGCATCTTTCCTCAATCTGCTTCATTGCTTTATTCTGCTCTTTCATCGGTTGCTCTCCTGTTCCACGCGGCTATTGCCGTTTGTTTATCAAAAAATATCTTTGTTGTTCTGCCAATGCAAGAAGTGTCCGTACATTGAGGAATAAAGACTTTTCGCCTATAAAGATATAACCGTTTTTTCGGCATTACTTTTTCATACAAAAATTTTGCATTTTTGGGTATTTCAGATTTTTTATATGCTATTTCTTCTATTGAGTAATAGCGTTCGTGAAGTTCTGCAACATTGCCGCAAAACGGACACGGCTTCAATTCAGTTTCTTTCATGCTTCTTCCCTCACCATGTATCTCTTGATATAGCATTTCTCGCCGTATCTGTTTTTGACAGCTTCCGTCTTGCTTTCGATTGGATATCCTTGCTTCCGAAGATCTGAAATGCGCGAAGCAAGACGCATACAACCGAGATCGCGCAAGGCATCAATCTGTGTAATGCTTCCAAACTCGCGGATATAGTCAAGAATACGCTCCGTTTGCGTCGGTTTACGTTCGCTCATGGTGTTACTCCTTTCCTACGCGCCTGTGCTACCAAAGCCGCCGTTTCCGCGTTCTGTGCTTTCAAATTCGTCTACTACAACAAGCTCGTCCGGGATATACACGGGGAGAAAAACGAGCTGCGTGATTTTATCCCCGGCGTTGAATTTTACAGGCTCGTTTCCGTGATTGTAGAGCTTTGCTACAATGCTTCCTGTGTACCCTGCATCAATAACGCCCTCGCTTGTAATACCGTGCTTTACGTTCAATCCGCTCTTGCTTTTCAAAAACCCGACAAGCCCCGGAGCGATCTCAACGTGTACGCCCGTGTCAATCTCGGCAGATCCGCCCGGCAATATACCGAATGCGAACGGTGTGCGCAAGTCAAGCCCTGCATCGTCTCTATGACCTCTAACGGGCATATACGCGCCCTTATCTAACATGATTTTCATTTTGTTATTTCTCCTTTTTTGACAATTCGTGTCCGGCTTCCCATTCACGATACAAATTCATAAAATCCTCAAGCTCCATTGTTACAAGGATCGGAGCGTTATTTTTTTTGTGGAATACGGCAGGGAGACGATTTTCGCCCCCTGCTTCCGCATCCCGTTTCGCTTGCGCCATCCACTCATAAAGGCGCATTTGCTCTTGGTGCTTTGCTTCGATATGTAATCCCGGCAATCCTACAACGTCGGAAGCATCCCCTGTGTTGCCGCAATATTGCGCCGTTCTCCGCGCTTGATCGTAACCATGCTCACGAAACTTTGAAGCAAGTAATCTCTCAAACCGTGCGCCTTTTTGTTTGCTATTAACCGCCACAATTAAACACTCCTTTAGAAAGGTAAATCATCGTCGGTTGAAATCGCTTCGTACTGCGGATCTTCCGGTGCTTTGAATGTAGGCGCGAAATCCGTTCCTGTTCCCTGCGCGTCACTCTTGCTATCTACGAACATAGCTTCATCAACGACAACCTCTGTCTCGTATCTGTTGTTGCCGTTCTGATCTTTCCACGTTCTTTTTTGGATGCTTCCCGTGATGCAAATAGAAGATCCCTTTTTGAAGTAACGGGAGATAAATTCCGCCGTCTGCCGCCATGCTTGGCAATCAATAAAATCTGTCTGCGCTTCCTTGTCTTTGCCTGTCTTTCTGTTGATCGCAATACCGAAAGAGCAAACAGAAACGCCGCTCGGTGTCTGCTTGAGTTCAATGTCCTTTGTAATTCTGCCGCCCAAAATAACCTTGTTTAAATTCAAATGTGCCATATCTTATTTATCCTCTCTTTTGAAAAAAATTCTTAAATACTTCGGAACGATATTGTCCTTCTGTAATGTCGATCAATTCGCGCACGGTATATTTTTTCTTGATGCTTTGCAAACCGTTTACAAAGTGTTCCGTTCCGGCTTTGCAAGCTCCTGTAATAATGCGATACATTGTTTTTGCTTCCTCTGCCGTTACAACGGTTTCCAATGTATAACCCTTGTATTGATCTGCTCCGCGATCCTTCGCTTTCTTAAATTCGATATCGTTTACGCCATCTTTAAAGCTCTTACAATGCGCATAATTTTCTCCGTCATAAAGAACATTCATGCCCTTTATCTTTCCGACAAAGAAGGTATACTCGCCTATTTTCTTTTTGCGCTTTACATGAATCAGCATATCGTCACAGTACAGATATTTACCGTTGACAAAATCGCCGTTTTTCAATTTCTTGTAGTGTTTCGGATTTGTAATCTGCGTTCCTCTCAAATCAAGCCATCCGCCAACAGTCAAGCCCTCGGGAAGCGCGGTAATCTGCGTTCCGCTCA
>JAEIGA010001223.1_pt1 | contig 39638 bp, 28 predicted proteins | sample 9270691 | NCBI WGS metagenome assembly JAEIGA01 (sample SAMN17057246, study PRJNA624740) | gut metagenome | biome: biome; isolation source: fecal sample | host: Bos grunniens | place: China: Xizang | collected 2019
ATCCACCACCTCAGCCTTCTCCACCTCCGGCGCAGTCTTGCTCGCATCCACCATCGACTTTATCGACAAGGAAGATCCGGTATTGACCGCACGCGCTCGTCGACGTGGTTGCTGCTCCTCTGCCGTTGCGGCAGGTGCAGCGGCCTCCGCAGGAGCCGATGCCGCTGGGGCAGCAGGTTTCGCTGCGACGGCAGAAGCCGGCGAAACAGGCTGAACCTGTTCAGCCACAGCCCTCTGGGCTGGCTGCTGCACCGGCGCTGACTGCGGCGCTGCCGCAGGTGCAGTATTTTGCTGAACTGGCTGCGCGATTGTTTGCTGCGAAGCCTGTGCTGTTGGCGCCTGACGGGTGATGAAGCTGAGCCTCATGAGGGCGAACTCGATGTGCAGACGAGGGTTGATGCTTGCGCGATAGCCCGCCTCGCACTGAGTGGTGATGTTCAATGCTTCGTAGATGAACTGCACCGAGCATTTTTCTGCCTGCTGGCGATATCTCTGCTTCAAGGAGTCAGGAAGGTCGAGCAGGGCATCAAGGCCGCCGCTCTTGCTAACGATGAGGTCGCGAAGATGCGAACTTAGCGCTCCGACAAAATGCAGGGCATTGAAACCCTTTGACAGAACCTCATCAAACTTGAGCAGGGCCGTTGGATAGTCTCCTGCAAGGAAGGCATCCACAAGGGAGAAGCTGTACTCATAGTCCAGCACATTCAAGTTGCGGATGACATCCTGATAGCGCACATCTGTTCCGCAGAAGGCTACAGTCTGGTCGAAGATTGTAAGAGCATCACGCATCGCTCCGTCTGCCTTGTTGGCAATCACGTGAAGCGACTCGTCATCGATGGTGATAGACTCGTTTGCAGCAATCATCTTAAGATTGCTCACTATGTTTTCCACCGAGATTCTATTGAAGTCATAGGTCTGACATCGCGATAGGATAGTCGGAAGGATCTTATGCTTTTCAGTAGTTGCAAGAATGAAGATCGCATGTGCAGGCGGTTCCTCCAAAGTCTTGAGGAAGGCATTGAAGGCCTGGGTTGTAAGCATGTGGACCTCATCGATGATGTATACACTATACTTACCCACCTGAGGAGGTATACGAACCTGGTCGATAAGGGCCTTCATCTCATCCACTCCGTTGTTCGAAGCGGCATCCAGTTCATGAATGCAGTAAGACCTGCCCTCTGCAAATGAAAGGCAGGACTCGCACTGGCCACATGGCTCCATGTCCGCACTTGGGTTGGAGCAGTTGATCATCTTTGCGAAGATTCGCGAAGTTGTAGTCTTGCCGACTCCTCGCGGTCCGCAGAAAAGATAGGCGTGTGCAAGCTGGCCTCTAAGAATAGAATTCTTGAGAGTCTTTGCGATATTGTCCTGACCGACAAGGTTTTCGAAATTGTCCGGTCTGTATTTTCTTGCTGATACTATATATTCACTCATAAACAATTCACTGAACCTACAAAATTAGCATAAAAATTGTAACTTTGCGAGGTCGCTTTGAACTTTATTGAACAAACTATAAAACAAAATAAGATATGAAGAGAATTTTAAGCATAATCATCGCAATCGCCCTCCCTGTCATAATGTCGGCACAGGCACAGATCACAACCAAAAAATTTAAACTTCAGGACTTTACGACAAAGACAACCAAGGTTGTCATCCCAGCTGACGACTTCTATGGAACATGTCTGAAAGAGGCAGTTTCCTCAACTTGGAGAGTATCTCCATACGAGTTCTGTACTCCTGAAGAGTTCGAGAAGATGAAGAACAGCGAGGACTACTACTTCCTCATTACAGTAAGCGGACAGTTCAAGAAGGAGAGTGCTCCAGGCATCAACCTTCTTACCCTCTGCAAGGGAGGCACCAAGACAGGATCCATTGATGACATGCTTGAGATTGTCACTATACCGGTATGTGCCATCAATAGTCCTACCGGTAGAGAGGTGGCCTTTCTTCCAGCGCTATTGGACATCGTTCAGAATCAGGCTATCGCCTCAACAGAAAGAGAGTTTGACGCTTATACAGGACTTCAGTTTTACTCAGGAAACATAGGCAAATCAAAGGGTTCTGCAGTATATTTTGCAGTAGAAGACCTTGCTGATGAGATGAAGGTCGATGGAGCAGAGGCTATGTTCGACTCAAATTCTGAAATCATGGACGCAGATGACGTTGACGAGGCTATGACAAGCAAGGTTTCCAACACAGTAGCAAGTTACACTGTAGTTCCGGCTGACGCACAGGTAGGATCATTCTGCTACAAGATGCTCATCGACTGTGAGAGCCACCAGCTTTACTATTTCAGAAAGCACAAAATCACAAAGAAGGCAGGCGCCGGTTTCTTGATTGAGGACATCAAGAGAATCGCCTCTGCCAGAAAATAATCGAAATGATCACATCAGAGAAAGATAACATATTCAAATACGCAGTCAGGAAGGGCGGAAACGCCGTAGCCTACTGCTCGCTAAGCATCCGCTGCGGAACCCGAGACGAAGAGGGCTTCCACAGCGGAATTGCTCACTTTGTGGAGCACACCATCTTCAAGGGAACAGCAAAAAAGAGCGCAAGAGTCATCAATGGTTACCTCGACAAGTTGGGCGGAGAGCTTAACGCCTTCACGACCAAGGAGGAAATCGTACTTCACGCAACAGTATTGAAGGAAGACCTCGACAAGGCGGCAGATCTCCTCTTCGAACTCGCGACCTCAGCCACCTTCCCTGAAAACGAGATAGAGACAGAAAAGGGAGTGGTTCTGGATGAGATTCAGTCCTACAAGGACTCCCCTTCAGAGGACATCTATGACAAGTTTGAGGAAATGTTCTTTGAAGGCCACCCTCTTTCTGGACTGATTCTGGGAACAACAGCCTCTGTAAAGAAGATAAGCAGGGACGAACTTCTCAGATTCGCCAAGGAGAAGTTCATCCCTTCAAATATGGCCTTCTCTATCGTAGCAGACCTGGATGAGAAGGTTATGGAAAAGAAGGTCAAGAAACTCATTGACAAATACTTCCCTACCCTCGAAGAACCTCAGAAAAAGGAGATTCCAGAGTTCACATACGAGCCTAAGATCTTTGACAAGACCCTCAATAAGCGCAACCATCAGGTGAACTGCATAATAGGAGGTCTTGCTCCATCACTATATAAGACCAAGGAAAGAGTAGCGACCGTCCTTCTTGTAAACATCCTTGGAGGTCCTGCCAACAACTCCCTTCTAAATGCGACCTTGAGGGAGAAATATGGCTGGGTATATGGAGTGGAGTGCTCATACAACCAGTATTCAGACTGCGGTCTTGTAACGGTTTCTCTTGGCTGCGACAAAGACAACCTTGAGAAATGCCTCCACCATACAACAAAAATTATCGCCAAGCTGCAGGAATGCGAGCTTAGCGATAAGAAACTTCGTGAAGCAAAGAAACAGCTTCTTGGTCAGCTTGCCATCAGTTCAGACAATGGTGAAACCCAATGTCTTTCACTTGGAAAGAACCTTCTTGCCTTTGGAGTGGTCAACAGCGACAGCGCAACCAAAAAGATAATCGAGGAAATAACCTCAAAAGATCTTCAGGAAATGGCCCAGCGCATCTTTGACCCTGCCAAAACTTCGAAGCTGATCTATATTTAAGCCTATTTCTTGCGTATAATGTACATGCCGTCTCTTATTGGCATTATAGTACATTCTACGCGAGGATCAGAGGCTACCTTCTCATTGAAGGCAACAATGCCAAGGGTCTGCTTGTCCTGAGGCAGAGGATCCTGCCACACCTTACCATCCCAGATGACATTATCCGCAATTATCACACCCCCGGAACGGACCATATCGAAGACAAGGTCGTAGTATTCGCAATACTCTCTCTTGTTTGCATCGATATAGACAAGGTCGTACTCCGGCATAGGAACAGTCTCCCTGAACTTCTCAAGAGTCTGTTTGCAGTCGCCGATATGCAGGCTTATCCTGTCGGCAACTCCAGCCTTTTCAAAACCTGCAAGGATAAGGTCCTCAAGTTCATCATTCAGCTCAAGAGTATCCAGATGTCCGTCCTCAGGCATTGCTGAAGCCAGCCAGATTGCCGAGTAGCCGGTAAAGGCTCCTAGTTCCAGGATTCGTTTTGCTCCCATCATCTGGACAATCATCCTCATCAATTGACCCTGAACCGCACCGGAAAGCATTCTGGCGTGGTTTGTCCTGATATGTGTCTGCTTCTCAAGCCAGTCCAGGGCAGAGCCCTGGGCCGTAGTATGCTTGAGAATATACTCGTATTCTGCTGATGAACTCATTTTATCAAATTATAGATTGATCTCTACTACCGGGTGTTTTTCAACACCGTAGAACATATTCAACACTGTGAAAGTCACAGGCTTGTCCTTGCCTACAGTGCCCTTGAATGTGCTGAATGGCTCCATCCATACATTATTTCCACCAAAATTGATAAGGAATCTGACACTTGTATTGTTAGTCAAGGCATAAGTCTTCACTCCCTTTGCATTCTCAGAAATGACTCTTGTAGAGAAAGCCGCCTTTGCAAAGTCCTTAAGAAGCTGCTCATCTCCACAGATACCGCCGAAACCGTAACTTAGAGTTCTGCCATTTTCCAAGGCCTCCTTAAGAGATGCCTGAGAGTTATCCTTCGCAAAGATCCATGTCATGTTGCGATGGTAACCATTCATTGCATAACCGGTAGAAGTCACATCATGGATATCTGTACATGCTGCAACGAAAAGCTTGTGTTCTCTTGCTCTGTCTGCAGACATAGGATAGAACTCAGAACCGTTGTTCACCTCGATACCATCAATCAAGCCCAACTCATAAAGCTTCTTCTCAGGTTCTGTCATATCAAGACTGGTACGTCTCCAACCTGGGTGGTTGTGCATGATCAAAGCTCCCTGAGCCTTTGCATTCTGTACAGACTTGATAGGATCTACGTCATAGATCTTATTATTGTCAGTTGTAAACAAGGCATTGAAATGTCCCACAGTCTCAGGAGTACGGGTAATCTCCGCTCCCCTGATGATGACGATTCCAAAACCGGCAGCTGTCTTCTCTGCCAAAGTCACAGGGAAGTTAAGGTCTGACTGGATACCGGCCTCAGAACCTGCCTTGCCGATAAGGTTAGTATTGATAGCCTTTGTTCCCTCCGGTACATAACCCTTAAGGAAGGCAATCATATTGCCCTCATGACGACGATACTCAACGTGCTCAGTAACAGCAAGAACATCAAGTCCATCATACCAGGCCTCCTTCACTCTCCACTCAGGAGTTGCGTCACCATCCGAATAGATCGAATGTGTATGAAGATCAGCCTTGTAGATTGTATAACCATTCACCTGAGGCAATACAATCTCATGACGATACGAACCCGGATTGTAAGCAGGACGATACGAATCAACATTTGCATGGTCCTTTACAAAAGTCTGTGCATTCATGCTCAAACCAAGGGTAAGAGCGGCAGCAAGAATAAAAAATCTTTTCATGATTATGTGGTTTTAGTTATTAGTTTCAGTTCAGCAAGGACTAGCCGATCTCAGCTCCATTTGCAAGAGTCTCCTGTGGAGTGACAAAACGCATCTTGCCATCTCCCTGGCGAGCCATCAGGATCATACCTCTTGACTCGATTCCACGGATCTTGCGAGGCGCAAGGTTAGCAAGGATACAGATCTGCTTGCCCACCATCTCCTCTGGAGAATAGTACTCTGCAATACCAGATACGATAGTTCTCTTGTCAATTCCAGTATCGATAGAAAGTTTGAGAAGCTTGTCAGTCTTAGGAACACGCTCAGCCTCAAGAACAGTAGCTGTACGGATATCCATCTTCTCGAAATCATCGAAGGTACACTCCTCCTTCTGAGGTGCAACCACCTGAGCCTGTGCAGCCTTTGCAGCAGCCTCACGTTCAGCTCTGATAGCCTCAAGACGAGCGATCTGAGCATCAACGACAGCATCCTCAATCTTAGCGAAAAGAAGTTCAGCCTGACCGATCTCGTGACCCTCAGGAAGAATAGCTGTTCCAAGCATATCCCAAGTAAGAGTAAGACCTGCCTCAGCAGCAGCCTCACCTGAAACAGTATGAAGGGCAGAACCCTCATCAGCACGATAGATATTCACGCCGGCTGTGCCCTCCTCACCAGCTCTGTGGTCGAAACCGGCAGCGACGCCAACCTTAAGGATGTTACGAAGCTTCTCTGCTGAGAATGGAAGGAAAGGCTCAAATGCAATCGCAAGATTAGCACAGATCTGAAGAGAAACGTTAAGGATGGAAGCTGTTCTGTCCATATCTGTCTTTGCAACCTTCCAAGGCTCTGTGTCTGTAAGATATTTATTACCGATACGTGCAATGTTCATCGCCTCCTTGAGAGCCTCACGGAACTTGTATCCCTCAAGATACTTCTCCATTGCCTCGCGGATAGGAGCGATCTGTGCAAGTGTCTCTGCATCAATAGCCTCAGGCTTAAGATCAGCAGGAACCTTACCCTCAAAATACTTATGAGTAAGTACGATGGCCCTGTTTACGAAGTTTCCGAAGATAGCCACAAGCTCGCTGTTGTTGCGTGCCTGGAAATCCTTCCATGAGAAGTCATTGTCCTTAGTCTCAGGAGCGTTTGCACAAAGGACATAACGAAGGACATCCTCCTGTCCTGCGAAGTCCTTCAAGTACTCCTGAAGCCATACAGCCCAACCTCTTGAAGTAGAGATCTTGTCTCCCTCAAGGTTAAGGAACTCATTAGCGGGAACGTTCTCAGGAACGATATAGTCACCGTATGCCTTAAGCATTGAAGGGAAGACGATACAGTGGAAGACGATATTGTCCTTTCCGATGAAATGAACAAGTTTTGTATCCTCATTCTTCCACCACTTCTCCCATGACTGAGGAAGAAGCTCCTGAGTATTTGAAATATATCCGATAGGAGCATCGAACCATACGTAAAGCACCTTGCCCTCAGCTCCCTCAACCGGAACAGGAACACCCCACTCAAGGTCGCGGCTCACCGCACGTGGCTGAAGTCCGCCGTCGATCCATGATTTGCACTGTCCATAAACATTGCTTCTCCACTCCTTGTGTCCGTCAAGAATCCACTCCGAAAGCCATTTCTCATACTGGTCAAGAGGAAGGTACCAATGCTTTGTAGACTTCTTTACAGGTTCAGAACCGCTGAGAGCAGACTTAGGGTTGATAAGTTCATCCGGGCTTAGCGTAGAACCACATTTCTCACACTGGTCGCCATACGCTCCCTCTGCGCCGCACTTAGGACAAGTGCCTGTAATGTAGCGGTCTGCAAGGAAGGTCTTAGCCTCTGTATCATAGTACTGCTCGCTCTCCTTCTCCACGAACTTGCCCTCATCATAGAGCTTGCGGAAGAACTCGGCAGCGTTCTTGTGATGTACCTCTGAAGATGTTCTTGAATAGATATCGAAGTTGATTCCAAGACCTGAGAATGAGTCCTTGATGATATTGTGATATCTGTCAACGATATCCTGAGGAGTACAGCCCTCGTTCTTTGCCTTGATTGTGATAGGAACGCCATGCTCGTCAGAACCGCAGACATAAAGCACATCCTCGCCTCTCATACGAAGATATCTCACATAGATGTCCGCTGGAACATACACTCCAGCAAGGTGACCGATATGCACCGGACCGTTCGCATAAGGAAGCGCACAGGTCACAAGAGTACGTTTGTGATTTTTTTCCATATAGTTTGTTTATTTATTTGTTTCAGGTTGGGCAGCATAAGTTACTGGACACGTCCCAGCTTGCTGCACAATAGTTTCTTTACATTCGTATTATCCTGGATCTGGAGCAGGATCTCTCCCGGATCCTCCGTATTTTCAGGGTCTGCAAGGGAAGCGGTAAGCCTCTCTATTGTCAGTTCCACAAGTTTCAGTTTATAGGCCAATATCGACTTAGGAACAAAGTTCACAAGGATGGTTCCCTGAGTCGTAAGCGAGTTTCTGAAAGCCTCAACAGTGAGGTCATACTTCTCAATCATCAGCGAGGCGGCAGCCGAACTTATCTCCATATCCGGATCGTTCAGAAGTCTCTGCTGTATCTTCTCCTGCTCAAGCCCCTCGTCGTAAAGTTCAAAATATCTGTCATAGACCTTCTGGTATGGCAGGTTTGCGAAGACGATATCATCTCCAGCAAGGGCTGCATCTATGAATTCCGCCACCAAAACCTGCTCTTGGGAATAGTACTCCGAGTCCCTGTCAAAACAGAGTTCCGAGGTGCCATGATTCACCAGGAAGGACAGGAGTTCTTCTTCGCACGGAGCCAGTTTCTTGTTGGTGAGGCTCTCCTTCTTTGTTGGCATTCCTGCCTGAGAGTGGTTCTGTTGCTGCTGAGACTGGTCAGCAACCTGATTTGCCTGTGCCTGTTCTCTTGCCGCCTCCCTTTCCTTACGCTTCTGCGCCTCGATGATGCTGCGGTCGCGACTCTGATGGACACGGTCGAAGATGATGGCCGAGTCTATCTTGAAGCGGCTTGCGCATGCGTCGATGTATACTGTGCGCTTGACCGGGTCGGGGATGAGGGCTATTGTGTCCGCTATCTCCGTGATGACGTTTGCACGTTTGATAGGGTCGTCCTTCGCCTCGCCGAGAAGGGTCTCGGTCTTGAAGGCGATGAAGTCCTGTTCGTGCTCAGCGATGTATTCCTGCACCTCTTCCAGCGAGTGCTTGCGCGAGAATGAGTCCGGGTCGTCTCCGTCGGGGAGAAGGACCACCTTCACATTCAGGCCTCCCTCGAGGACCAATCCGATGCCTCGGAGTGCCGCGTGTATTCCTGCGCTGTCGCCGTCGTAGATGATGGTCACGTTTTCAGTGAACCTGCGGATCAGGCGGACCTGATTGTCGGTGAGCGAGGTTCCGCTGGATGCGACGACGTTGGTGATGCCGAGCTGGTGCATAGATATCACGTCGAGATAACCCTCGACAAGGATACACCTGTCGAGCTTGGAGATGGTGTTCTTAGCGAACCAGATTCCGTAAAGCGACTGGTTCTTTACGTAGATCTCCGTCTCGCGTGAGTTCACGTATTTCGCAACAGACTTGTCTGTCTTAAGGGTTCGGCCTCCGAAGGCGATGACTCTTCCGCTGACTGAGTGTATAGGGAACATTGCCCTGTCGTAGAAGCGGTCGCCAAGGTTGCCGTCGTCATATCTTGTGCAGAGTCCGGTGTCGACAAGGTATTCCTCCTTGTAACCGGCCTGCCTTGCTGAATTTGCAAGAGCCCTCTTTGAGGAAGGGGCCCAGCCAAGACCGAATTTCTCTATTGTCCCGTCCTCCAGGCCGCGTGACTTGAAGTAGGCATAACCCACTGCACGTCCCTCTTTCTCCTTGAGATTGTCCTGGAAGAACTTTGCGGCATACTCAGACACAAGGGTGAGACTTTCCTTGCGCTGCTTTGCGATGACAGCTTCCGGATCTTCCTCCTCTTCCACTACATCAATGCCGTATTTCTTTGCTATATACTTCAGTGCGTCGGGGTAGGTCATGTTCTCATGCTCCATGAGAAAGCCCACTGCCGAGCCAGTCTTTCCGCAGCCGAAGCACTTGTAGATTCCTTTTGAAGGCGAAACCGAAAAAGAAGGAGTCTTCTCATTATGGAAGGGGCAGCATGCAAGATAGTTGGCACCTCGTCTCTTCAAAGACACAAAGTCGCCAACTATATCCTCGATACGTACCGTATCCAATATTCTCTCTTTCGTTTCGTGAGGAATCATCTTATTGTTCGTCTATTGATTCGGCCTCCATCGCCTTACGCATCTTCATGTAAGAACTTATCACAGAGGCGCCGTAGATAATCAGGGTCACTCCCGCAATCACGCCCATCACGTTCTGGGAGAAGGGATTGAAGAGCAGAATCGCACCTCCCACAGCCGAAAGGGCAGGAAGAAGGAAGGCAAAGATGCCGGTGCCAAGATATTTCACAGCGCTCCAAAGAGCCACAATCTGGAAAAGTCCGAAAATCAGAAGCACAAAGCCTATCAGGAACAGAACAAACTTACCCACAAAGGCAGCCGAAGAGAAGATGAGGGCACCGAAGATGATGTTCACAAGAGCGTTAGTGACCATCAGGTTCATCGCACCATTTTCCCTGTTCCTGTAACCTACTATGGCATTCATTATGCCAGAGGCCATCATAAAGCAGGCCAACACCTTAACCACCAGCTCGATAGAGTTCTCAGGATTAAGGACCATAAGGATACCGATGATGAGGGACCCTATAGCCTTGGTCATAGTGCCAAGCTTATTTTGAAAACCAAATTTTATCATAATGCAAATTTATTATTTTTTTGCTAATTTCGCGGCTTATATTCGACTTTAATAAAAACACTAACAGCAAAATTCAGTCCATTGAAACTGAATGTAAATTTTGTCAGCATGAAATCAGATATTGAAATCGCAAGAGAAAGTCAAATGAAGAAAATCACTGAGATCGCCCAGTCAATCGGCATCTCGGAGGATGAAATAGAACAGTATGGCAAATACATCGCCAAGGTTCCTGAGACACTCATCGACGAGGAGAAGGTAAAGAAGAACAAGCTCATCCTCGTGACAGCAATCACTGCCACAAAGGCAGGAATCGGAAAGACCACAGTATCAGTAGGTCTTGCACTAGGCTTGAATAAGATAGGCAAGAACGCCATCGTTGCACTTCGCGAACCATCTCTCGGTCCATGCTTCGGAATGAAGGGAGGAGCAGCAGGAGGAGGATACGCACAGGTTCTTCCCATGGAAAAGATCAACCTCCACTTCACAGGAGACTTCCACGCCATCACTTCTGCCCACAACATGATCTCTGCCCTTCTGGACAACTACATCTACCAGCACCAGGGCGAGGGTTTCGGTCTTAAGGAGATCCTTTGGAAAAGAGTTCTTGACGTAAACGACAGAAACCTCAGAAATGTTGTGACAGGTCTTGGTCCACGCACAAACGGCATCACCCTCGAATCAGGCTTCGACATCACTCCAGCCTCTGAGATCATGGCCATCCTCTGCCTTTCAAAGGACGCAGACGACCTCAGAAGAAGAATCGAGAACATCCTCCTTGGTTACACATTCGACGATAAGCCATTCACAGTCAAGGACCTTGGAGTAGCAGGAGCCATCACAGTCCTTCTCAAGGACGCCATCCATCCAAACCTTGTCCAGACGACAGAGAACACACCAGCCTTCGTGCACGGAGGACCATTCGCAAACATTGCCCACGGCTGTAACTCAGTCATCGCAACAAAGACAGCCATGACCTTCGGCGAATATACAATCACAGAGGCAGGCTTCGGAGCAGACCTTGGAGCAGAGAAGTTCTTTGACATCAAATGCCGCAAGGCAGGCCTCAACCCGGACCTTACAGTCATCGTGGCAACACTTCAGGGCCTCAAGATGCACGGAAACGTTCCGCTCGAGGAACTTAAGGAACCATCACCGGAGGGAGTGCGCAGAGGACTTGCAAACCTTGACAGACACGTCCGCAACATCCAGGACTTCGGACAGACAGTCATCGTCTGCTTCAACAAGTTCGCAAGCGACACAGAGGAGGAGATCGCAATCGTAAGAGAGCATTGCGAGAAGGAACTCCACACCGGTTTCGCTCTTAACAATGCCTTTGCAGAGGGCGGCGAGGGAGCAGTAGACCTTGCAAACCTTGTAGTCGAGACCATCGAGAAAAACCCATCCAAGCCACTTCGCTTCGCATATTACGACCAGGACAGCGTAGAAACCAAGATCGGCAAGATCGCCAAGAACATCTACAAGGCAGAAGAAGTTGTCCTCACAAGCGCAGCCAAGAAGAAGGTCAAGCTCATCAAGGAGCTTGGAGCGACACACTTCCCTATCTGTATAGCAAAGACACAGTTCTCATTCTCACAGAATGCAAAACTTTACGGAGCACCTGAGGGCTTCACATTCGAGATCAAGGACCTTGTAATCAACATGGGAGCAGAAATGATCGTGGCAATCGCAGGAGACATCATCCGAATGCCGGGACTTCCTAAGTCTCCTCAGGCCTTGAGAATCGACCTTGTTGACGGACAGATTGAAGGACTAAGTTAACCTCACTTATATGCTTTTTGACAACCACAATCATAGCGAATTTTCCTTTGACGCGCCAAAGAGCAAGATAGAAAGATCCACCCAAGCTGCAATAGAACGCGGTTTGGGTGGTATTTGCTTTACAGACCACTACGACTTCATCAGCAAAGCCCTCCAGGAAGGCATAAAGGCAGGATGCGACGAGACTTTCGACATAAAGCGCCAGCAGGAGGAAATTGACAGGGTGCAGATGCTGTACCCGGAAGTCAAGGTACTTAAAGGAATCGAACTTGGACTTGAGAAAGAATGCAGGGAAGATATCAGAAAGATCCTTGCTGAAAACAGTTTCGACCAGGTCATAGCCTCCATCCACTACATTGATGACACAGACCCATACCACGGGGAATACTACCTGGGAAAGAACTTCAAGCAGGCCTACGGTCACTACCTCGAAACCCTATACACAGAGATGACCTGGCTTGGAGACTTCGACGTTATGGGACACTATGACTACATCACACGCTATCCGGACTACCCACAGGAAAGCATCCTATACAAAGACTTCCCCGACGAGATGGACTCCATCCTCAGATACCTCTCTTACGAAGGCAAGGCTCTGGAAATCAACACAAAGACCTATCAGACCTACCGAGGCAGAACCCCCATCTGCGACATCAACATCCTCAAGCGCTACCGCGAACTTGGCGGCGAGATCATCAGTCTCGGTTCTGACTCCCACAACGAATCAAGGGTCGCCGAGCACTTCGAATGGGCAGCAGACTTCGTCAGGAGCGCAGGTTTCCGCTACCTCGCCAACTTCGAGAACCGCAAGTTGATACAAACACCGGCAGCACGAAAATGACAGCGATTACAGAGAACACCATTCCACCGATTGTGCCGACAGCAAAGTCAAACCAGAAGACCTCTTGAGGCCCATCGGTCAGGAATGGAATCAGCCCAAGAACAGTAGAAATCACGGTCAACATTATCGGTTTTATCTTCCATCTGAAAGCCTTCATATAAGCACGACTACATGCCAGTCTTGGATTCTCACTCAAGACATCTTTATATGTCAGCACAAGATAGATTCCTGCATTCACCACTATTCCGCAAAGCATAACAAAGGCCGCAAATCCACCCTGATCAAAAGACAAGTCAGAAACACCAAAAGTCAAGAATAGTCCTATAAATGAAATTGGGATCATAAATATCACGGCAAACGGCAGTTTCAACGACTCGAAAGTCATTGCAAGCATCACGAAAATCGCAGCAACAATTAAGAAAATCAACCAAGCATACTTATCCTTATTCTCATCCCACCATCCTCCTTGAGAGTTAGACGCTTTATACCCTATAGGAAGGACTTCTTCATTCATATACTCAACAGCACTCTCTATCACTCTCCTTGAGAGGTCGTAACTACCTATGAAATCAAAGCACACACTTAGTTCGTATGACTGCTGAGACCGACTGATAGTCATGCCAGAAAGTCGTTTCTCCACACAACCAATCTTATTTAAGGGAACATATACCTCTCCCGACTGTATCGGGGCATTCAAGACATGCCAATAGTCAAACTTATCAACATCAGATGAGCGAAGTACTACTTCTGTCATCTCTCCATCAGTATTGATTGAGGAAATATAACCTTCATATATCCTATTGGATAATGCAGAATAATATTGGTAAGGGTTAAGTCCCAAAACTGCCATCTTCTCAAAGTCATAAGACAGATTGAACTCCGTCTTCGGTCTGGCATTCCATCCTGCTCCCCACACCTCTGCACCAGAGACTCTTTTATTTTTAGAGAGATAATCTGCCAGATGTTCGGCATATGACCTCAAATCCTGATAGTTGTATCCCTTGAGCGTTATCCTATGCGACTTATAATTTGTTACTATATTGTTATTGAATCCATTTTCGTCAATTCCATATATAGACCAGTTTGCCCCTCCAAAATTTATTGCCATTGACGTAACCAGAGACTTCAACTGGGATGGAAATGACGTATCTTCATACTCAGGTTTAAACTCTACAACAATTGAGGCATTATCATATGAATAAACATTTGTTGTAAATACCTTTATCTGATCAAAACCTGCAAGGTAATTTTCCATTGACTTAACAACCTCATTAAGCTGGTGAACGGTACAACCTTCCAGCATGCCGGCATTGATATGCAATGTCTTTGGCTCTGGTTCACGATAGAAATTCGATCTCCCAAGCGCTCTATAAAATGCACCGAAAGAAGATCCTGCAATTTTGTCAATCGCTTGCCTGTTATCAGCATATGGTTCCCAGGAAACAACCTTCTCCACACCCCTCTGCCAGAGATTCTTGTCAGTTTTCTTCTCCATCTGAGCAGAAGTCGGAAGTACACATAACGGAAGACCAAAAGCAAGGATAAAAATGATAACATATACCCATCTGTGTCTAATGCCCCAACTTATATATCCTCTATAAAGCTTCATGATCCTTGCCTGGCGCCTGCGTCTTCTGAATAAAGAGAAACCTTTGCCAACCTTGACAGGCAAATAATCCATCAATGCCGGGATAAACAACCAAGACACCGCAAGAGAAACCACAAGATTAAGAGAAATCACCCAAACAAAGTCCTTCAAGTTTGCTTTCTCACTCTCTGGAAGGAGCAAGACCATCAACAGAGCAGCAATCGTAGTACCTACAGCAGCGACCAAAGATGGAAAGGCCTTCCTGTCTCGAAAATGGGCATAATGATCTATCATCACGATAGATGTATCTATTATAATTCCCAGAGAAACAGTTATACCTGCTAGGGTGTATATATGGATGCTGATTCCGGCAAATGCGTATATTGCAAGGGCTATCAGCAGATTTACCGCAAGAGTAAGGACGATAATCAACATATATCGCCATGATCGATTCACAATATAGACGAACAACAGGAGAATCAATATGCAAAGTCCCGTACGAAGATATATCTTATCAAGCTCTCTGGACACATATTCAGATGAATCATATGCAATACCCGCTGTAATTTCTTCTGGAAACTCCTCTTGGAGTTCCAGCATTGTTTCGCGGACATTCTTCGTCACTGTAAGCAGGTTGACATCCCCTACCACTCCAATAGAAAGGGTAATCGTATTCAATCCATTAACCCTATAATAAGAGCCTGGAAGCGACTCCTGATACTTCCAGTCGGCGATATCACGCAGATGAATAATCCTTCCTTCTGCATTCTTGATGGGGATATCACCAAAATCTTCCTGATCATTCATAGATGACAACCTGACTGCAAAGGTCTTATCTCCTGCATTTGACAGACCTATCAAGGTCTCAGAATATGCTGATTTGAAAGCACTTGCAATATCTGACGCATCCACTCGGGCAGATGCAGCCTTGGTCGCATCAAAAGTTATCACCCAATGATAAGGCGTCGCACCATATAAATACACATTATCAACTCCATCTATTTCTGAGAGTTTGGGCATAATATGTTCACGTGCATATTTTTCTATCTCTTGGGAAGGAAGACCACCCTTTATCAGGTAGGACACAGCAGTCGAAGCCTTCTGTCCCGAAGTGTTATGGGAGATTGACGGGTATGTAACCCCATCAGGTAAATCTGAAAAGATATTTCTGATGGATGATGCCAGTTCCAATCGAGCTGATGCCATGTCAGTACCCTTCCTAAACTTCACCCTGACACGACCTCCTCCATGATATGAGTCAGATGATACTTCAACATTACCCTTAAGACGAGAGGCAAGGCCCTCTATCCTTGACGTAACTTCAGTTTCAACAACCTCTGGAGAGGCTCCTGGATATGAGAAAGACACCGACATTGTTTTTCCGGAATCCGAAGGCTTATATTGTATGTTAAGCATAGGAATAGAGGCTATGCCCACAACAGAGAGCACAACCATCACCAACACAACAGAAAACGACGAAATCCTTCTCATTTCACACTTTCAATCCTAACGAAATGACGAATCTTTTCTTTTGTATATCGAATAATATAGAGCAGGTAAGACAAAAAGACTCACAAGAGTTCCCACAGTCATACCAACTATAATCACTATCGACATCGGATACTGAAGGTCATCACCCATATTTCCTCTGCTGAGGAACGGACACACTGCCAGAATCGTCGTGAGCGAAGTCATCATAATAGCCTTCATCCTTCGACTACTCGCCTCGGTCACTGCCTGTCTTAGTGCAAAACCTTCTTTTCTCATTCTATTGATAGTATCTATCTTCAGGATCGAGTCGTTGATCACGATTCCGCTGATGACGACAAGACCTATCATCGACATCAGATTAATACTCAGCCCCATAATCCACAAGACAAGCAGGGACACGAACACGTCTACGACTATCTCCGACAAGATTATCACAGGTTGAAGGAGCGACTCGAACTGAGATGCAAGAATCAGATACAGAAGCACAATCGCGATAATCAGAACCATCAGGAGTTCCAATACCATCTTCTTGTTCGAGAACCACGAGCCGCTGTAACTCACCTCATATCCGTCATCCTCGTTCACTACAGAATCGACAGCTGCAATCGCTTCAGGAACATCATCAACATCCAAGGAAACAGGATAGTAGTTGCCCTCGGCTCCGGACACCACAGTCTTGAAGTCCTCGATATATGTCTGACGCATCAGTTCCGAAACTGGAATTCTTACCTCATCCTTGACAATAAACTTCTCCGAAAGGATTTCCGCAAGGCTTCCTGCATCATCTCCGGTAAGCACAGGAATTGTCCTTGTACCCTGAACGATGGAGAAAAGCCTGTTTTCATTAAGGGAATTCCGAAGAATAGATGACAGTTCCGAATATGACACATCATACAAAGTCATCATCTGCGGATCGGCAATGAAAAGAGCATCTGTCTTTACAGGAACATCCTCAATATGCACTCCGGACAGATTATCGCGGAGTTCTCCCAGAAGACCACGCAATCCCTCCACCTCAAGCCTCGGAAGTGACGCCGGCCTTATTCTGGCAACAAGCGGAGCCTCGCTTTCCGCGAAAACTGCATCAAAGATATTGCCCGACACCTCAAACCCATATACAGCCGAAGGATACTTCTGAGAAACCGCATTTGCCATTGCGGTCTTTACATCTTCGATCGTCCTCATATCCTTGCAGTTCACGTAGATCGAAGTCTCGCCTGTACCAAGTTCCCCGCTGTGACTGAGGATGAACCTCTGCATTCCAACCATCGATGTGGTCTGAAGGCATTCCTCCCTGATCACATCCTCCAATGAAGCCACTCTGCGTTCATTCTCATCAATGCTTATCTGCTCGTTCCAGTCGATGGTCATTATCGTCTCCGTATAGGTCATCTCCGGAAGTCTTTCCTTGGGCATTAATGCAAAGCAGACCACGATTCCCACCACGGACACAGCAAGGATGATCCAGGCAACGACTCTATGATCTATGAACCATCCCATTATCTTCTCGTCCCATCGACGCAGAGGCTCATCAAAGGATATGCGCTCAAGCAGAGGATTGGCACGGAAGGACGGGAATTTACGATACCACCAGTAGTAATAGACTGGAATCACGGTAAGAGTGACGACATACGAAGTCAGCAGGACAATCGTTACCGCCATCGCCTGGTCGAAGAAGAGTTCTCCGGCGATTCCACTGACGAAGACAAGAGGAATGAACACGGCGCAGGTCGTCAGCACAGAACTGAGCATAGGTCCGGCAACCTCCTTGGTTCCTTCAATGACGGCGTCCCTTAAAGTATCGCCTCGCTGCCATCGTCCGGTGATATTATCCACAAGGATGATGGTATTGTCAGCCATCATTCCCACACCCAAAAGAAGACCAGAAAGCGATATTATATTGATGGAAAGCCCCATCACGTAAAATACTGCCATAGAAAAGATCAATGCCACTGGCATCGTCAGCGACACAAGAGCAGGGGAACGGAAATCCTTCATAAAGAAGAAGATCACAAGGCAGGCAAGGACGATTCCCGCCACGATGTTCTGCACAAGGTTGTTGATCGAATACTCCAGCAGCTGGGTTTGGTCTCTTGTTACCGTGAACTTTATCTCAGGATACTCGTATGAGAAGTTTCCCATCATTGTATCCATGCTCTTTCTCAGGTCGGCCATTCTCGCATCGCTCTGCTTGATTACAGCCATGCACACAGCCCTTTTCCCGTCAGAACGGACAAGTCCGCTCTTCTTGGCAGGCTGCTGCTCCACGCTCGCGATGTCCTTTATCTGCATCACCCTGTCCCCGGTCCTGAACCATATGTTCGCTATATCCATGCAGGTTGCGACGCTCGAAAGGAACTTTACATTGTACCTGTACTGACCGTCGTGGATGGTAAGCGAGCCGAGGTGGATGTTCGATGAGTTTACGATATTCTCGAACTGAGCCTGGGTCAGTCCCAGCTGGTCCAGTTTGCGCTGATCTGGGATTATCATTATCTGATCATCAACATAACCGCTCACGTCAACCATCGCCACTTCTTCCTGCTGCTCCAGACGCTTGCATATCACGTCTTGTGCGAAGCGGCTCATCTGATTGAACGCCTCTTCGGTATCCTCTACAGGGGTCAGATTTATATAAAAAGCAGGAATATCAGTAGCGCTGGCCTTCAGCACCTTAGGTCGGTCTATATCAGGAAGAGAAGACATACACCTGTCGATCTTCTCGTTCACCTCCACAAACACATAATCCATATCAGAACCGTGGCTGAATGTCAGTCTGATTGTCCCGGAGCCGTCCCGAGACTCGGTCGTAATCTCTTCCACCCCGTTCACCTGCATCAGCTGCTGACGTAGCGTCTTTACAACGCTTTCATCCATCTCTCGCGCCGACATCTGAGATGAAACCACCTGGACGGTTATATAAGGGATATCCACATCCGGAATCAACGACACAGGCAGAAGTCTCGTGCTCACAATTCCGAGCACGACCACCACCAGCATCATCATAGTCACGGAAATCGGTCTGTCCAACAGGATCTTCAGCATAACCTTACTTCTTTAACTGTACCTTCGATCCGTCAGCAAGGTTAAGATTACCCTTGACGATCACCTTGTCACCCTCGTTGAGTTTAGCACCTCGGTCAGCGTTGGCTGTCACAACGTGCGAATCTCCGTTAGAACGGATGATATTCACGTAGGTCCAGTGTGCGACACCGTCATCAGTATAAGTGAACAGCACATCGAGATTGTCACGCACGACTACCGCACTTCTCGGAACCACCAACTGTCCCGGCATCATACGCTCCACGATCACCTTAACATTCATACCGTCGATAAGAGATCCGTCATTACGGACTGTCGCACGAACCGCAATCTGTCCGTTCTTGTCAACAGTCGGGTTTATCTCGCTGACCTTGCCTGTCACAGACTTGGACGGATCGGCAAAAGGAATCACCCGAACCTGAAGACCTTTTTCCAGAAATGCATACTCAGACTCCATCACCGAAAAATCCACATCAAGACTGCTGTCGTCAATCACAGTGCAGAACGGATCGGAAGTAGTCCTGTCATACTCCTTAAGTTTCAGATCCGCTACCTTTCCGTTGTAAGGAGCCTTAAGAACAGCCCCCTCATAGTCCAGTCTGGCCCTTTCAAGGTTATTCCTCGCCGAGGTGTAGCCCGAACGCATCTTTGCCATTGCAAGAATGTTATCCGGTACACTTGCCGTATCCTTGGCAGCATAGCCCTGACCAGCAAGAACATCGTAAAGCTCCAGTTCCGCCTTCTCCAAAGCGATCCGGGCGGCCGCCAGAGACAATTTGAGATCTGGTCTGTCAAGTGCCGCAATCACGCTTCCCTCAGAAACTCTTCCACCATTCGACACATTCAACTCTGACACGACACCACTGCTTCCGAACGACAGAGAAGCCCTGCGACCAGCCTTCAGTTTTCCGTTCGACAGCAACTGATGGGCAAAATCCGTCTTCTCAAGAGTAACAACCTCCACCTCATTCACCTCCGGTACGGCAATGGCCTTTCCGTCCTTTAACTCTTCAGAAGAAGAATTACCGCAGGCTGCAATCGCCAATGCCGTACCTATAACGGCCAATATATTCAATAACTTTCTCATCTTGCTATCATTTCATTAACGTCAACATCTAGATTCTGTCCCTTGATGAAATCATAAAGGGTATATTGTCTCAAAGTGTAATAGTACTCCCAAAAGTTACTCACATCGGTGATATATTTCTGAAGGGCAGTATCATTCTCCGACTGCGCTGTATTAAGTTCCATCACGCTTGCTTTGCCGCTGCGGAACTTTTCCATCATCAGTTCATATCTTTCCTGAGCAATAAGCATCGCCCTCTTTGATACAGAACATTGATTTCTCTGATTATTAAACTGCCCTACTAATGTGAATATCTTTCTTCTATAATCATTCTCTGACTGCTGGATCTGAGCGCGGACAACCTCTTCTGCAGCCTTTGCTTTCTGTACCTTGCCCTTACCAAGTCCCCAGTCAAAAATTGGAATACTAAATGACAGACCAACTACCTCTTGATCCAGCAAATCAGAATAAACCGCACCAAATGAAGGAGCCGTCTGAGAAAGACCGAAACGAGCATTAAGGGACATTGTAATTCCGCGAGAGGCCTTTGCTTGGGCAACTGAAGATTCCGCCCTGAGAAGACTAATTTCATTATCCAGATTAAAGGACGAATTATCAAAAGACTTTGCTACTACATATTCATAATCCATACTAATATCCGGAAGATTATCTTCCAACACAGGAACAACTTCATAAGACTCATCAAATCCCAAAACAGAATTCAAAACCATCTGAGCCTCACGAACGGCAACAACTGTTTCATTTATTGAAATACTATCATTCAGCATTCGAAGTTCCAGTTGCAAGACCTCATCTCGCGTTACAGAACCCAACATCAATCTCTCCTTTGCAACACTTAGCATTCTTCCAGTATTTGCATAATTACTGCATGCTATATCATTATGCATCCTTGCCAAAATAAGAGAATGGTAAGCCCTCACTGCGTTTATCGTCACTTCCTCCATAGACTCCAAATACTTTCGTCTGCCTTTCTCATACTCCTTTGGTTCAATCTTCTTATCCCACTTGAACTGATTATATGTAAAAAGGGGCTGATAATAAGAGACTGTTATAGGCTGAGAATACCAACTCAGTCTCTTATTCATTCCAAACTGATCGATGCGGGACAAATCTGAGTATACTGATAAAGTACCTCCTGTAAAGGTCAGATTCTGTTTTACCTGAACTCCAAGATTATTCTGTAAATTATATGAGTTCACATATTGAAAACTACCATCCTCATAACTCTGCATCAAGGTGAGTGACCTATCAAAATTCATCAATCCGCCATACATATTGAATGAAGGCAGACGACTTGCCTTATACGATCTATAAGCCCAATAAGTAGAAACAAAAGCCTGTTTTGCCTCTAAAGCCTCAACCGATTGAGCCCTTGCCGTACTAATCGCGTCAGCCAAAGTAGATGTTATCTGACTATATGAATGCAATGACAGTGTCAACATTGCCAACACCATCATCAATCTGATATTCTTCTTTTGCATACCACTCCTATTATATAATCCTCTGGAACCAAACCAAAATATCGACTATCTCTGGAATTTAAAACATTATCTCCTCCAAAGAAATACCAATTACTCTTAAACTCATATCTTCCTTCCGGACTAGGCCACTCCCCTGTCTCATAATGAATCATCTTCCTATATGTCTTAAAGTTCTCAGAGGTAATTTCCAATATATCTCCTTTTTGTGGAACATATAGAGGTCCGAAGTCACGTATACTCCATCCCATTCCTTTATTCACTTGAAAAGCATCCACAACGACTCCATTCTCCGACAACTCCAAATCTGATGTCGCACTCAACCGGCTCATATAAACATTAGGTTCCAGATATTTCCGTGTATCGGGATGAATATAACAACCATTCTGGATTCTAACAGTATCCCCTGGCACACCATAACAACGCTTCATATAAACATAATTCAATCTAAAGTTTATAGAATCATTACACTGAGCATACGGATAATTCATCATCACCACATCCCCCACTCTAATATCTCTTAAGCCAGGGAGTCTGAATGAAGACATACTTCCATCCGCAAAATCAAAATCCTTATATATTCGTCCTCCAAAGATCAGTTTGTTGACATATACCGGTCTTCCATCCTCGAATGATGGCAGCATGGACTCTCCTCTCACAATAAACCTGTCACATAGACATATACGAGTAAATGCATATAAAAGGGTTAATGCGCCTACCGTGATAACCAACGCATTTAATATCTTGACAATATATTTCATAGCTATCTCCATACGATTTCACCAGTTTGAGCATCTATAGAGAAAATCCTATGTTGCACACCTCTGGAAAGTCCTTTTATATAATACAATGTTCCTGAAGGTAAATTCTGAATATCAAGAAATATGTCTGAAGCAGTATGTCTGGAATGAAACACCCACTCCCTGCCATCTTCCCAATAATATATTTCATAGCTATCTCCAGGGATAATAGCATTTCCATCTCCACGTCTTACATAGCCAATCTTATCTACCATTATAGGATTCCCGAAATCCACAAATTCCTTAAGAACATTTCCTTCAGCACTATAATTTGTCAGCGGATCACGATCGGATAAAGCACTCACATTATAAGGCTCAAGCAAACATCCTTCATTGTCAAAGAAAAACAGCTCTGCCACATCGCAAGATGCTTCATTGTCAGCACATAGTCTCCAATACCTATATGGTCTTGATTGAGAAACCTCCTCAACACCAGAAGTCAAAGACCACTCAGGAAAATCCGCAACCCTTTCTGCTCCGACAAAATCCTCTCTATCAGAGGCCTCAACATATCCACCATGAAGAACATCATGAACCTTAAATACATGCTGAAACATCGGATACTTTCTCCACATTCGAATACTCTTCGCCTCGGCACCATCCATTCTAAACTCATGGATCACGCCATCAGCATCCAAATAAAAAGGACGACTTGCAGGCACCAGTTCCCCTTCAGAATATCCCAAAACAATATAAGTAATACGACGCCCCATACCTTCAAAGTACGCCTTACCTAAACGGCGTGTACCCCAAAAGACTGGTTTCCAATCATTATTATCAAAAACCGCAATATACACATCTCTTCCAGAAAGACGCACATCATCCAACAAATCAACCTCGACATCAGCAGTTCTCATATACTCTTCAGTTACATCTTTAAAGAAAGGATCACTAAATATCGCCGGCACATCACCACCACGCCTCCGCAAAAGACGCAAATAATCATCATTCGGAGCATAAGTTCTACGATATACTTTTGCAAACTCCGCATGAGAATAATGCGGATAATCCGGATTTGTTGAGAATGGATTGAATAGACTCGTCTTTCCCCTAATATTAGGGAACACACACCAATAATGACCATAGAGACGATCTGGCCATTGAGGAGTAAAATCTATACCCACTGGAATACCTTTACTCCGCATTATCCTCACAGCAACCTCAGCATATTCCTCACAAGTAGCACCAGGCAACTTTATAAAAGTTTCTGGACGACTAATCGGAAATCCGTATGAAGTATGCATCCACTTCTGCTTTTCTATCAATCCTATAAGGATATCATTTACTCTACAGATAGCAGCACGAGGATTTCCCTTATAATCATCACACACCTTCAATTCCTCTAAAAAACCTTTCGCAAAAGGTTCCAAATTACTTCTCCAATTATCCAAAGGTTGTGTTCTGGAGCATGTATAAGGAAGGAGCCATTCACAAAATTCTTCAAAACTTAAATGCTTAGCCCACTCTCCCTCTCTCCATTGATTAAGCGCAGACTCAATATCCCTGATCAGATAGTCAGATGTAATCCTCCGACAATCAAAATCATAACAAATACGCCTTCCATAAGAATCTGACACTCTTTTGATTACATCATAAGCATCCTCAGAACTTAGTCCAGCATCAAAAAGGCTATCCACGTTGTCATAATAATCTTCATACTCACCAAATAAAGACCTATGACCTGGCATATTACCAACAATGTACTCTGCAGCAGCATAAGCCTCACTATCCCCAATAAGTTCAAAATACTCCAAAACCTTTTTCAGTTCAGAAGCATTATCTCCAGAATAGTCCAAAGCCAACTCTACCCTATCACTACATGATAGGAGCAAACAACATAATATGAAAGAGAACAACCTAGTCATTTGCACAAACAATTACTTTTAAAGAATCCAAACGATTAAGAGATTCTGTTTTGAGACGACTCATATTCAGCACCTTCTCATTTACTCTCATACTACTGATCTTCTCCCCTATTCGTATAGCAGATAGATTATCTCCTGATTTCATTTTCATATTCATCAGCAAGTAGAGAGGATAAATCCTGCTCGGCACCATATAATGAGAATGAAGATATGCAAGTTCAGCTTCCTCAAAGAAGCCCTGTGACTCATAGTTACGGCCTATAATATTATAAAACATAGGATCTGATGACAGCGCCGCACCTTCCTTTAAGACCTTGATACTCTGCTCATATCTTCCACATTTATGAAGAGCATAACCATAATCATAAAGATATCTGAAATTCCTATTTAGCTCCTCATATAAGGGAGCGAGTTCGTCAACAGCATCATCATACAACTCCATCCCTGACAAATATCTTATCTCATCCCATTTCCTTTCAGCATCAGTTCGAATATGAATCGCCTCCAAAGGATAAGAGAAGAATGCAAAAACACATAATACTATCAATCCATATGCAAATGGGGAACTGATTTTTAACAACACTGAAATGAGGATAGCCAACATCATAATCACTCCCATCATTGCAGGTATTCCGAACTCAACCCCTATCTTCAAGTACTCATTAAACGCATATTCCGGACACCCAGCCACTTTCGTAATAATCTCAGGTCGCTCTTTTTCTGCAAAATACTCTGCTTGCGTATCTCCATAAACTCCTAAAACCGAACCCTTACCATGTCCCTGCCATGGTTCTTCCGCAATTGCTCTAAGTTCCATATGCCAGATATGAAACCGACCAATAGCAGAATCCATCTTCAAAAAGAAAATCCCAGTCATTACTATGATTACTAAAACAGATGCAATAGTAGCAAGGACCTTATGTTTTCTTATCAAATCTAAAAGATTTAACTCCTTAAATCCAAAAACGACTGACGCAATTCCTAATGCCAACCAAGCTGCTCGACTCATTGTTGCCGGGAGCACAATTACGCATAACACACACGAGATGGAAGACAAGATTATCATGCCCTTATCATACCATTTCTCTGCTTTACGATTATGCCAGATATATGCTCCAAGAATCGCCAATAAGATTGCTATCAGCCCACCATATGGACCAGGATTGGCAAAACTTCCGGTCATAGCAAAACTGATATGACCAGAAGTTTTTAGTTTTAAGACTTGCGCTAGTCCGATGAAAGACTCCATAAACACTATAACATTCACAAATATAATTATAGTATTTCGTACTGCTTTATTTAGACAATCCACGCACATATCAATCACCAAGAGCTTGTATAAATATCTTGACAAACCGCGACATTACCTTCTTTGGCTTATATTGTTCCAAACGGATATCATGCAATTAATATTATGTATCTAACTCATTTCATTATTTCAAATCCAATGCTATAAGAGTGATATTATCTTTTTTCGGATCTCTTCCTTTCATTCTATTATATGAAGCATATTCCTCTGGGAGTTCAGTACCTGGATCATGATACATACTTATCTGAACTTGATAAAAACGCTTATCTGCTGCGATTACCCCACGAGGCACTCGCTTATATATAGACTCTGGATATTGGACCTTACGATAATTCATTGATCCAAGATTAACAACCTTATTATACTTCAAGTCAATTAACAAGGTATGCATATCTCCGTCTCCTCCCATAAAGGTCAAGACACACTTATCTCCTATGCGATAAAAGTCTGACACTGCTGAAACCATTTCATTATTACGTGTGTATTCTCCAGATAACAAAGCCTTGTCTTGATGCTCTTTCTGTCCAAAATCTAAATCCATAAATGGTATCATGCCACCATTCTTCAATTCGTAGATTCGTCCTCGTAAAGGATCTACCCAATAACACCAACCCTCTGAAGACTGAAATAACTGCTTAAATGACGTATATATAGACTCTCCTTTCGCAGCACAATATACTTCTGATCTATTATTAGGATTATCTAAAGGTATAGCATCAATAGCAAATGGTTTAGAGACCATATCTACAGCATAAACAAATCCATTACTGACAACAGCTTGCATATACTTGTTCGGTAAGGTTATCGTATTAAGATATATACCAGATAAAGCATCATAACAAAGCAAACGACCCGTGTGTTGGCACAAGACATAGAGAAGGCCATTATCAATTGATATACTATAGGGTGAAATATACTCTCCTTTTCCCCTTCCTACATGTCCAATGTTAAAAAGAAAATTTCCGTGTTCATCAAAACAAAGAACTTTCTTCCTATCACTATTTATATATACCTTACCATTCGAAACATATAGGTCATTAGCTTCACCTATTAGAGCATTATCTTTTGTTTCCAAAGGAATATATTCAATAGACTCAACAATTGACTCATATTCAGGTTGATCTACAGCTACAGGATCAATTGCTATATTATATTGGAAGACATCAGGTTGAACAGATGTACAACCAATTAAACATATAGCCACACTCAATACAATCTTTGATTTCATAATAAAAAAATTAGATCGTTGATATATAATGTTCCCTTTTGTTTTGGACAGGGGGTTAAGTCCTCTTAAGTGAAATCCAGTTCTATTTGTTGTTGCAGAGCCTTACGATAGTTTGAACTCTACATATAGGACGCTTAACAAATGTAGCACTTTGATTTTACTTATCCTATACTCCTGTATTGCTTTTTGTAGCCTTCCCTGTTAGTGTGCGCTTCCCCTTTAGTTTTATAATTTTCTCAAATAGACTACATACTGTTGTTAACAGCAAACAAACTTGTCATATCATAACGTATAATTCTTCCTTCTGATAATTCGATGCAATACAAACAACTATTTTTTTCATCATAAGTCATCTGACCTATAGATTCCTTTACTTTGATGTCATACTTAAAGTTTCCATCCCAGTCAAAAACATGAATTGAAGAACCTATACCAGACTCACACAATCTCCCTATAGGAATGTCACGATACACGGCATAGATATAATCAGATGATGTCGTTATACTTGAATAATATTGTGTTGCACTGGGACTCAACCTTCTTGCCATAATTGACTTCCAATCACGAAAATCCTTATTAACAGCGACAGCCATAGAAGTACCATCATTTACATTATAGATACTCAACTGGGGAAAGAAGCACATTACCATTGCAACTTGTGAGTAACCGACTCTTTTTGCCATTTGAAGACTTAAATAAGTTGCATTATTTATATCAATACCCTGAAATATATTTAGTTTGTCTAGCAAACCTTTGTTCGAGTCTAGCACTTGAAAAACAAATTCATCTCTTTCACATAATTGCACGAAATGTATAGTTTTATCTAATGGAACCCAATCTACAATATTATTCGGCAGATTATACTTTTGAATTTTTGCTCCTTTACTCTTTGTTATAAAACCACTCACATCAACTTTATAAGCCTCTCCTGTTGCTCCATCTACTAAATTCAAAGTCACATCATCAATTAGAGATTTTACAACATAGGGGGAGACTACATCTTCTGGTCCTCGTCCATTATGAAGAAAAGAACCTAAGTAGCGGTAATCGTTTAAAGAATATGCCTTAAAATGAGTTTCAGTAGCATCGCTTATCTGGTCTTGTATAACCAAAATAGTATCTTTGACAATCTGAAGATTCAAAGGATTGATAACTTCAGGAAACTCTGTTCTAAAAGATGAATCTTGATCTGCAGTTGAGACATTTTCAACTTTGACAAGCCTAAATTCATCCACATTCATGAAGGTAGTTTGATTACACGCTACCAATAGTATTGATGCTAATAGAAGAAAATATCTCATATAGCTACACGTTAATTTTGGCAAAAGTACCTGATTTTATCTAAGACATAAAGCACCATTTAAGTATTTTATGGATAGATCTGGTATCCCTTTATCTGGGACATAACAATTTGCTGTAATGAAATCATCCGTTAATGTAAAATAATAAGGTTTACCAATAGAATCAATTGGCATCGGCAAATTATTCTCCACTAGTTTATATACAGATGCTTGCACAGAATGAGCTGCATTTAGCATTTTTATTTGTCTTATATTTGCTTCATTATTTACAAGCATTATCAAACTATAAAAGTCAGAAACAAAACTACTCATGAGTTCCATTTGTGATTCATCACATTCCTACCCTTTGATAACACATTTGATATATTAACGATTTCATCATTTTCATTCCGCAACATAAGTTCCTCCAAATTATAACCAATGCTAGCGATTTCTACTAACCTATCATTAACAGTTGCCACCACACTTGATATCTTTTGATAATCATCTACTAATAAATCTATTACATTTGATTTATTATAACATATGACTATAAGAGCGACAATGCATGACGTAAGTAAACTTATAAGACCTATTGTTAGGTATTTATTCATCTGTTAAACCTTTAAGTTTATAAAGAACTAAAACGCCATTATCATTTAGATCTATATTATTGACAATACTCTCAACTCGAGTTCTATATATATCACCTACTTTCAATCTTTCTTTAATGACATACTCATAAGTGATCTTAAACATATTTGCATCAACATATGAAACTACATAGTCACTGGAAATACTATATTTTGCAATAGGCAATGAGTAGAAGTCAGTTGTATGCAAATTTTTAACATTAAAATACGTTTGCAATTTCTTGTCATATATAGTATTAAACTTATCGCCATTATAAAAATAACTTAGAAACAAATATCTCGTGGACAAAGCTATTCCATCCAGCCCCCAGATATATTTATCTTGAACGTCTAACTGGACTGCCTCCATAACATCTACTCTTTCCAGTTTCTCTGGAACAGATTCATTTTTAAAATCCATAACAATATTCGGAACACACTCATTTTCTCCTGTGATAGAGTAGACTATATTATCTGAGGGATAGCAGACATTTATACTGCTACTTGAAACAGCACATGAAAACCCCTCACTATATCTACGGGTAAGATCTTTGCTTTTAAAAGGCAATCCTTTTGCAACAATGTCTCCATTCTTATCAATAACAAATAGACGATAACGCCCACTTGACGAATTGCTCCATTTGTTAATCATATAGATGTTATCATCCTTAACAGCTATGTTATGGCCCCAAAGGTGTTTTATGTCTATCGTTTTACTAAAATGTCCGTCAAAATCATACATCAATATTTTTTGAGAAATATGATCTAATACATATACCATATCATCATCGATAAAGACATCTGTTATATCAATATACTCATTATTTGCTCGCCCCACCTTACCTATCTTGCGAATAAAAGAGCCTGTCAGATCAAACTGAAAAACACTTTTTGCGATCTTATCAACTATAAAAATAAGATCCTTCCTAATAAAGACATTTGAGACCTCTCCTATTACACAATCATTTGTTGTTTCAAGTTTTAATAGCAGATGATCTCCACTTTGGGCAAATAAAGTAGAAGCATTAAAATTCTTATCAACATTATGAACATCCACACTAAGAGTTGGTAAACTATTGTTTGCAGGATGTTTTGTACAAGAAGAAAAACCCCATACCTGAAGAATCAACAAGCATAGAGTTAAAGAAATGAATTTAATAGAGTCCATATTGCACTATGGTATATAAGAAATTTCCTGGCAAGAAATGTTTATGCAAATTTGACAAAGACATTTCTAATCCCCAAAATTAATTTCTAATTTAGAAATATATTACATCGCTGATTATCAACTCGTTAGGGGGGCAAATCTAACATTCTCATTAAGACTTCTCATTTGAGGTATTTGGATATAGCTCAGTAAAGCGTTTTAGTATCCATTTATCCAGATTCATTCTTGATATACCCAGTTTCTTTCGTATGCCTGAATTCACATTATATATACTTGAGACCTTCCCTATAACTTCACCAACTTCTGGAATATTAAGACCTAGCAGATAGAGACAACAACAACCTATTTCAGAGGAAGTGAGTTCATGCGCCCTTAACTCACTGATGAAATCAGGATATCTAACCGCATATAGCAAACCTATACTATCAATAATACTATTCTTATTTTTCTTTAAATCTTCGATCTGTGATGTAACCTTTGACAATGAGTCTGGAACAGGTTTTTGAAGAAAAGCAGACAATGATTTAATCCTTTGCCCAAGAACTATCATAAATTCCTGGTTTGTAGAAGAAGGTTCTATGACTTGTCCACTTAAATATTTATACACTCCATTCATGCGCTCATTAAGATTTGTAAGAGCAGAAAGTTCACTATGGAGATCAGCAATATCCATTTTATTTCTTTTTCTCTCATTATTTAACCTTACAATAGCGACCACCATGAATATTAGAACAAAAAGAACTATTGTCAGTACATATCTCAAAGTATATCGTTGATGATTTTGAATAAGTTTATTTTCATAACGCTCCTCAACTAATTTTACATTGGAGATATGTCTTGCAACATCCTTATCCTTAACCATACTTGCAAAATTTCGGTATGCAGAAAGCGCATCCTTATGATGTCCGAGACTTTCAAGCACATTTGCCAAGACTCCATAATAATTTGCAGAATCACTTATATCATGATTTTCTTCATAACGCTTAAGTATTTCATATGCAGTGATGGCATCCCCAGCATATAGATAGACCTTAGAGACAATATGCCAATTTATCATATCATCTTGTGGATAGTCTGCCAGATACTTTTCTACAAATTGGAGACAGTCAGAAGCAGACACACCACTATCCATCATATATAGCAGCTTGAGTCTGAAATAATTATGAACTTCTCTAAGTGTAAAGTGTTCTATATTACTCTCTGCCTGTTCAAGAGATGAACTAAAATTAGCAAAATCATTATTATATCGATACAAGTCTGAAAGTTGCAAAAGATAAAAAGAGTAATGAATATACTTATTTGCCATCAAAGCGTATTTAGAGGCATCCAAGTATGCTCCAATTGCATCATTGATTCTCCATGCATCGTGATATATACGACCTTTCATCGCATATAACAAACATAAATTATCTGCACTTACGAAAGAGGTATCTATTGACTCTGCTTTTGACGCACATAATAGTGCGTTCTCATTATCTCCTGCATTTTCATAAATACGAGCATAATAGTAATTGCATAAAAATCTTTCTTCCTTTGATCCATGACATTCATAATACTTTACAGCTGGAGCAATAATACTGTCTGATTGAAGGTCAATATAATTTTTATCCAAAGCTATTGAATACAGGAGTGCATACCTTGCTTTTTGTTTACGCGTTTTTAAGTTCTCTACATCTATCGACTCCAATACCTCTAACGATGAGTCTGGATTATCGTTCATATTCATTTCAGCAGAAGTCAGAACTAATCCTATCTGATTATCATTGCAAGAATAAAATACAACAGATGCACAAAATAAAAACACCAATAGTCGCTTCATATCACGTCTTAATTAGTTTCAAGAATACATAAACTAATCAAAGGTACAAACTTCCAAAATAAAAATGAGCACTTTACATTTTAATTTTCATAATAACAGAATTATCCTCTACTGCGATATTTGGGAAGATCTTTAATGCCTCGGCATAGGGCAAAAAGCAATACAACGACCCCTGTTGGGTAAAATCACACCAAGAATAAATAGTTGAATCCCCTATTTGCACAGGGAAGCCAAATCTGCTATTATTATCTTTTATGATACTTCTGGACAATAATTCCTCTTTTTCAATATCCCACACATCGCGATATAATTTATTATTATAGAAATAACCTATAAATAGATAATTCTTTAAGACATTTAGATCGTTTACTTCAATATACCTATCAATATTTTTCTCCATCAAAGAAAGGTTCTTTCTATAATCGTCGGGCATTTTGTATTTGCCTAACTTCAAATAAAACATCGGAATTTCTCCGTTTGAACCAATACAAAGAATTGTATCTTGATAAGATTGACGTATTAAACATCCACCATCTATGGACTGAGGAACGGTGAATCCAAGTATCCTAGAGTCAACCTCTAAGCGCAATCTGCTTGTCTCACTAACAAGTTCACCTTTTCTGTTATATATGCCATACAGATTCTTCTTTGAAGAATGAGGTTTATAACAGACAAGATAGTTTCCGTCTGGCGTCACGCTCACAGGACCTTTTTCTTTAATATTCAAATCTCCCCGATACACTCCATCAAAGTCATACTTAATGATTTTATTTTTAGCAGGATCATACACCACAACTTCTTTTGCTTCACTATCGATAGATGCGCTAAGAATCGTGATATACTCCTCTGGCCCATTCCCTTTCCGCTCGAACCTATTCATTACGGAACCGGACTTCATGTCTATTGAGACAACACAATCATCATTGTACAAAAACAACAAATTTTTGTAAACTCCAGCGCATTTCATATTGTCTCCAAGTGGATAATCACTTGATTTAATTGGTATACATGATATTTCTGCATTGGCACTTATATCAAAATAATCACACTGCTCTTCACCAATATACTCCGCAATAGGAATTACTTTTAAAACACTATCATTGTGATTATTACAAGACAAAAACAAGACATCAATACCAATAACAAAAAAAATCAAATAAGCTATTCTACAACCTTTCATAATTGTTTGACTGTTTGAACATAATTATTTTCTATATAAATCACTCACAAAATTAACATTCACGTATCTAATACCAAAATAAAAAATCTAATATCACTTATACATAAACATCTACAAATCAATATTTTATAAATAAATTTTCTAACACACTTCTATTACACTCTCATTATACTACAAAACAGCGCTTACTTACCTAGTAAACGCTGTCTGCATATATTCTTATTCGATGATTTTCCAGTCTTCAATCCGTCTGGTTTCTGTTGAGAAACTTACTCCTATTTTGAAGAGCTTTCTCGGGTCATTTGAGAATGGTTTTGCATAACCCTTTTCTTCAATCTGTTGCAATGCCGCTTCTGCTGTATTGTCAATCTTCAGTTCCACAATATAGATGTAGTCTTTTGTCTGGAGCAAGAGGTCTATCCTGCCATTGCTTGTACTTCGCTCAGCCTGCACATATTCGCCGACAAGTTCCATTATGATGTACATGGCATATTGGAAATTCTTTTCCGAGTCTCCTTGAATCTGGTAGGTAGTATTTGCAAACAAAGATTCAAGAATAAGCATGAACTGTTTCGGATCACCTGCTCTGAGTGCTTTCGCCAATTTTGCAGTTGTCGTATTTCCTTCAGCAGGATTTACAGGGACATAATACGAGTAAATAAATCTCAAAAAACCATTCTTTACCTCGTCGTTCGGGAATCCGAGTGTATATAAATTAAATTCTTTGTCGTAATCCTTGATCGTAAGGTATCCTGTCTGAAAAAATAGTGGAACAGGCCTGTTAAGGATATCCTGCATACCACTCAAGTCATCAGATGCTACAATCACATTATCTGATAAAGTTGTCACATCAAATGATGTCTGCTTCATCACATTGACCAGTAGTGTCGGAGTGCCTGTCTCAAACCAATACTCCCTGAATCTATTGGAACTGAATGTATTCAATAAACTGAATGGGTTATACATACCGACTGATTCTTCTGAGAAATGGTATCCGTCGTACATATTCTTCAGTTTACTATAACACTCATCCTTGCTAAACTGATTGGAATTTGCCAACTCAGCAACACTCTCATCAAAATATTTATGTAAATCATTTTCTGATATTCCACAGATGTCTGAATATTCTGGCAGCATTGAAATATCCCTTAGATTATTCAGTCCGCTGAACACACTTAACTTGCCTATCTTTGATACTCCAGTCAAGAAACCAAATCGAATCTGACCATCCTTTGCCTTCAGTACACTATAAAATCCCTGAAGAGTCTTTTTGAAGTCATCTGCAAGTTCAGGATTGCCAAGATTATCGACAATAGGTTTGTCGTATTCATCAATGAGGATGACAACTTTTTGTCCAGTTTTCTCACAGGCAATATCAACAATCTGCTTAAAACGGATATCTATATCATTAATAGAATTTGTATCAACATCAAGATATTTATCCCACAAACTGAAGTAATAGTTGATATTATCTAATAATGATTGTAGATTATCATACTTCTTTCCATTAAAATCAAGATGTAAAACAGGATACTCGACCCAATCTTTCTCCAGACCTTCCATCGCCAACCCTTCGAACAGCTCCTTCTTACCCTTGAAATAGGCCTCCATAGTGGACAAAAGAAGACTCTTGCCGAACCTGCGAGGACGGCTGAGGAAATAATAAGTGCCAGTGGTTGCCAATCTGTGAATCAACGCGGTCTTGTCTACATACGTATAACCTTCCTTGCGGATTTTCTCAAAATTCTGTATGCCTATTGGGTACAACATATCTATATCTGTTTTATGACAAGCAAATATAAGAAATTATAATTACAAAAGAGCGACAGCCTCATATGAAACTGTCGCTCTTCCTTTTGACTTATCTCTTAGAATGGAAGATCTGTTGAGAAGTCAGATTCTGACTCATAGAATGGCATATCATCTGCCGATGGCATTGGGGCAGCCGGCATCTGTGGCGCTGCTGGAGCCGCCTGAGGCACAGGTGCATCCGCTGAAACCATTTTCCATGCACGGATGTCTGTATACCATTTACCATTGTACTCACGGCTGCTCAAGTTGAATGAAACCTTCACCTTTGCGCCGATCGGGAACTTCTCCAGGTCTCTTACCTTATCCTCTCCCCACACGTTCATGCATACAGTAGCAGGATAGTTACCCTCCTTATACTCCACCACGAACTCCTGCTTTGCCCATGGTCCTTTTGCAGTTACACCGCTCTGGACATTGAGCTTGCGGATAATTGTTCCTTCCAATTCCATTACTCACCTACTTTCACAAGCTCAACCTCGAAGATAAGAGTTGAGTTAGGTTTGATAGCACGGTTGCCGTTCTCGCCGTAACCAAGCTCTGAAGGGATGTAAAGCTCAATCTTACCACCCTCACCGATCAACTGAAGACCCTCAGTCCAACCTTTGATAACTCTGTCAAGAGTAAGTTTAACTGGCTCAGCCTCTGCTGGGCTCTGATCGAATACTGTTCCGTCGATAAGAGAACCCTTGTAGTATACGTGTACTGCATCTGTAGGACCAGCCTTAACCTCGCTACCTGCAGCGATAATCTTGTACTGAAGACCAGACTCTGTCACCTGTACACCCTCTTTCTTCTTGTTCTCCTCTAGGAATTTGTTACCCTCCTCAGCGTTCTGAGCAGCAACGTATGCCTGTCTCTTCTCTAGATACTCTGTAAAGATACGGTTCATCTCCTCTGGATTTACCTTGAACTGCTTGCTGAAATCAACGTCATTCTCGTTACCCTCTGCGTTCACGAAATCAAGCATACCCTTCTTAACCTCGTTGTAGTTAAGGTCGCCGAAGTCATAGTTCTTGATGAATGATCCGAAGTTAACTCCTACTAGGTAGCTTACTGAATCAACCTCTGCTGTTGTTGGAAGGTCAGCGTCTACATTTGTCTTGCCTGAATTTGAGCAAGCCGCTGTCATAAGTGCTGCAGCTGCTAGAGCTGCGAAAAATGCGATTCTTTTCATTTTTTAATATTGGTTAAATTATATTTTTCAGTTGACACGAAAAGTCCCCGATTACCGAAAGGCGTATCGGGGACAAATATCGTAAAATAATTCTGAATATCTCTTATTTTTTGCAAGATATTGCAAGGCAAGTAAGTCCAATGACTGCAGCGCCTGAAGAAGCGATCAAGATACTTATCTTGGCCATATCAATGATTGCAGGATCCTGGAAGGCCAGATTCGAGATGAATATTGACATTGTGAATCCTATACCGCCCAAAATGCTCACAGCAAAAATCTGGAACCAGTTCGTACCTATCGGCTTGGCTGCAAAGCCTCCTTTTATTGCAAGGAAACTGAAGATGAAGATTCCAAGAGGTTTTCCAAGCATAAGACCTGCCATAATACCTATTGACACGTGAGGTATACCACCTTGAAAAACATCAATATTAAAGGCAACTCCTGCATTTGAGAGAGCAAATATCGGCATGATAAGGAAGGCCACGTAAGGATGTAGATTATGCTCAAGTTTATGAAGCATCGAATTTGTCGAATTCGCATTCGGATCCTCACTGATCGGAACAGCTGTCGCAAGAAGAACTCCCGCAATCGTAGCATGGATACCCGAAAGCAAGGTGAAATACCACATCACAACTCCACCGATCACAATATAGATGAGCTTATTCCTGCCATATTTGTTCAACATCACAAGCACAGCCAACACACCCGCAACAATAAGCAGATAGCTCAGATGAAGCGCATGCGCCGGATAGAAGACGGCAAGGACAACAATGGCACCAAGGTCATCCACAATCGCCAGTGCTGTAAGGAAGACCTTAAGACTTGAAGGCACCCTCGAACCTAAAACAGAGATGATACCGATAGCAAAGGCAATGTCAGTTGCCATAGGTATTCCCCAACCGCTCGCAGTCTCAGTACCAAAATTCTGAAGCGAATAGATAAGAGCCGGAACAAGCATACCGCCTAGGGCAGCAAAGGTTGGAAGCACCGACCTCCTCACAGAACAAAGCTGACCGGACACCACCTCTCTCTTGATCTCAAGACCAACGGTAAAAAAGAAGACTGCCATGAGCGCATCATTCACCCAAGTCCTCAGATCCATCTCCAAAGAGAACGAGCCAAGATTGATTCCAACTACCTTATTCCATATATCATCGAACCACGCACCAGAGGGAACAGTAGCCATCACGACTGCAAAAACAGCACAGATGAGCAGAATAATTCCTCCTGAAGACGGATTCTCAAAGAAGGCTTTTAAAACATTAGATTTCTTCATTTTATATAAAGCTATAGACTTCAGTGCAAGAACTTATGTGGTTAATTATTGCCAAATATACTAAAGATTTTTGCTATCCCTCCCTTGTAATCAGAAAAAATATATTTAACTTAGGTGAAAATATTTTCAGATTATATGGAAAATAATTCTGCATTGCTTCACGACAAGCTGAAAGAGTTTTTTGGTTTCTCAACTTTCAAGGGCGACCAGCTGAATGTAATCAACCACCTCGTATCCGGCAACAACGCCTTTGTGCTCATGCCTACAGGTGGAGGAAAGTCATTATGCTACCAGCTGCCTGCCTTAGTGATGGAGGGCACGGCGATCGTTATATCTCCACTTATCGCCCTCATGAAAAATCAGGTTGACGCCATCCGCGGATTCGTTTCCGGCAAGGATGGAATCGCTCATTTCCTGAACTCTTCCCTAAGCAGAGCCCAGATCAACGAGGTCAAGGCCGACCTCCTCTCCGGAGTGACCAAACTTCTCTATGTCGCTCCCGAGTCACTCACAAAAGCTGAAAATATCGCAATGCTGAAGGAGATAAAGATTTCCTTCTACGCCATCGATGAAGCCCACTGTATCTCAGAATGGGGTCACGACTTCAGGCCTGAATACCGCAGAATCCGCTCCATCGTAGAAGAGATAGGAGTCGCTCCGATCATTGCCCTCACGGCAACAGCCACTCCAAAAGTACAGAACGACATCCAGAAGAACCTCGGCATGCTCGACGCCAAGGTATTCAAATCATCCTTCAACCGCTCCAAACTCTACTACGAAATGAGAGACAAGGTCGAGCCGGAAAAGGACATCATAAAATTCATAAAGAAAAATCCGGGCAAATCCGGCATTATCTACTGCCTCAGCAGAAAGAAGGTGGAAGAGCTCGCCCAACTGCTTGAAATCAACGGAATCAGAGCCCTACCATACCACGCCGGACTCGACGCAAAGACAAGAGCCGAGAATCAGGACAAGTTCCTGATGGAAGAGATTGACGTCATCGTCGCAACCATCGCCTTCGGAATGGGTATCGACAAGCCGGACGTACGCTTCGTCATCCACTTCGACATCCCGAAGAGCATCGAAGGCTACTACCAGGAAACAGGACGCGCAGGCCGAGACGGCAAGGAAGGCCAGTGCATCACATACTACAGCTACAAGGACATCCAGAAGCTCGAGAAGTTCATGCAAGGCAAACCAATCGCCGAGCAGGAAATCGGCAAACAGCTTCTAATGGAGACCGTCGCATACGCAGAATCTAACCAGTGCCGCCGCAAGCTTCTTCTCAACTACTTCGGCGAAACCTACGAAGTGGAGAACTGCGGCAACTGCGACAATTGTCTCTATCCTAAGAAGAGATTCGACGGACGCGAACACATCAGCCTCGTGATAGAACTCATCGAGTCCCTCCCGGAGAGATTCAAGATAGAGCATCTTGCCAACATCCTTGCAGGTCAGATGAACTCCCTCATCAAGTCCTACCACCACGACAAACTTGAACTCTACGGAGCGGGAAAAGAGCACTCAGTAAAGTTCTGGTGTGCAGTCATCCACCAATGCCTCGTCAAGAAATTCCTTGACAAGGAAATCGAGTCATACGGTCTTATTTCTGTCACTGACCTTGGTCGCGAATACTTCGCCAACCCATACGAGGTCATGCTCACCGAAGACAGAGAGTTCTCCGAAGGAGACGATGATGATGACGACGCAATGGCAGCCAACGCTGCGGCAGCAAGAGGAGGCGGAGGAGACCCTGTTCTTCTTGCCATGCTCAAAGACCTGAGAAAGGACGTCTCAAGAAAGACAAGACTCCAGCCATGGGTCATTTTCACAGACACCTCACTCGACGACATGGCCATCATGTACCCGACCACCCTTGAAGAGCTTAAGAACTGCCAGGGAGTAGGAGAAGGTAAGGCAAAGAAATTCGGTGCTGAATTCATCAAGCTCATCGCCAAATACGTCGAAGAAAACGAAATAGAACGCCCAGACGACTTCATCGTCAAGTCAGCAGTCAACAAATCTGCCAACAAGGTCTACATCATCCAGAGCGTAGACAGAAAGCTTTCGCTTGAAGACATCGCCTCTGCCAAAGGCCTTGAAATGGACGAACTCCTTGACGAGATCGAGACCATCGTCTACTCAGGCACCAAGCTCAACATCGACTACTACATCGAAGAGCTGCTCGACGAAGATGAAGTTGAAGAGATTTACGACTACTTCCGCGAGGACGCAGAATCAGACTCCATCGCAGATGCCATGGCCGAATTCGACGGTGCCTACGAAGAGCACCTCATCCGCCTGGTCCGCATCAAATTCCTCTGCGAAGTAGCAAACTAAAACCTAAGTCGCAGAATCCTCATATCAGTATACCTTAACAAATAAAGCCCGGTACAAAATGACATGAACCCCGAAAGTTAGACAAAAAACTTTCGGGGTTTTGTTATGTCTAAAAAAAGGAAGAAACATGGCTATGCAGAACGATTGAAGTATATGCATATGCTTGAAGATGGGTATAGCATTAAATATATCCACGA
>JAEIGA010001224.1_pt1 | contig 39629 bp, 60 predicted proteins | sample 9270691 | NCBI WGS metagenome assembly JAEIGA01 (sample SAMN17057246, study PRJNA624740) | gut metagenome | biome: biome; isolation source: fecal sample | host: Bos grunniens | place: China: Xizang | collected 2019
CCTTTTTTTCACACGGAGCAAAATTTTCAGATTTTTTGATTTTTTCCAAGACCAAATTGCAAAAAATGGCATCTTCTTAAAACTACAAAAATAAAACGAGAAAAAACGAGGTGTTCCCGTGGCAGACCGAGATGAACTGCTCAAGATATTCGATGTGGTCGATGATGACAAACGGTCATTCGCTGTCGATGCTCTTGACGAATATCTGTACTTCAAGGATCAGATTGCGAAACTGCGGAGACTTCCGTTGATTCGATACAAGGAAAATCATCCCGAAATTCAGGAGATTACTCCGGCGGGTAAACTCATCAAGGACTATTCACAAGTCATAGATGCCAAGCGCGGAACGATTCTTCGGATTCTGAACCGAGTTGACAGTTCAGCCGCCGATGAACTTCTTGAAAAGTTGAGTGAATTTGAATGACCTTTCTTGAAGAGTATTACGAACTCATCAAAAACCGCGAAGTCATTGTTGGCTACTGGATGCGAAAAGAAATCGAGAATCTGATCTCCGACTTGAGCGATTCTGTCTTCATATATGATACCACAGAAGCGCACAAACGCATCAAGTTTATGCAGACTTGTTGTCTTCAGTCGAAACAGCCATATTACATGAAACCGATTGATCTGATGCCGTGGCAAAAGGCGTTTTGGGAATGTGTTTACTCATTCAAAATGGCTGATTCGGAACAACGGCGATTCACCGAAGGACTGCTTGAGATTGCGCGGAAAAACGGCAAGTCAACCATGTTTGCGGCTGATGGAAATTTTGATTTGTTCGTGGGAGAGGGCGGCACAGACATTTGTTGTGCTTCAAACGATGACCGACAAGCGCGGCTGATTTGGAATGAAATCGCCGGAATGCGTTCTCGTCTCGATCCCCGCAAACTCATCACGGGACAGAATCTTACCGAGATAAAAAACCGAGGGAAGAACATCACCGTCTTCCGGCTGTCCAGTAAGACACAGAACAAGGATGGCTTCAACATCTCCAAGACTTATCTTGATGAGAGTCACGATATTTCCGAAGAGAACGGACAGAGCGAAATCGCGGAAGCCTGTTGGCGCGGAATGTCATCGAAAGACGAGCCGCTTTTCCTCAACTGCACAACACAAGGCTTCAATCGTGACTGCTATCTCGACAAGAAAATCAGTTATTGCAAAGCCGTGATTGACGGCGAAGTTGATGACATACACATCTTGCCGTTCTTGTTTGAGCAAGATTCGGAGCAAGAGATTTGGCAAGACGAATCGTCATGGGAGAAATCGAATCCGGCGATTCGTTACGGAATCAAAAAAATCAACAAGCTGCGCCGAGATGTCGAGGTTGCGAAGTCTGACAAAGCAACGAGAATTCACCTTTTGACGAAGGATTTCAATATACCACAATCGGCGGCGCAATCGTGGCTGATGCTTGAGGATTACAGTTATCCTCAAGAGATTTATGACCTTGAGGAATTCCGAGGATCATTCATCTTGGGCGCGGTTGACCTTGCCGCGACAACTGACCTTGCAAACGCAAAAATCCTGATTATGCGGTCAGGGGACAAAACGAAATATGTGTATTCACATTATTTCATTCCCGAAAGCAAACTGACGGCGAGTGATGACCGCGAAGCCGGAGCATCCTATAAGGAATGGGCAAAAGAAGGACTCGTGACCATCCATGAAGGGAACGAGATCGATATTTCCCAAGTCGCGGATTGGTTTTATAAACTGCTCAAAGACTATGGCTTGAAGCCTTACAAAGTCGGTTATGACCAAAGATATGCGAAGACATTCATTGACCGAATGGATGAATACGGCTTCGACACCGAGATGCTTGCACAGGGACGAGCCTTGTCAAACGCAATGAAACTTGTCGAAGCGGAACTGAAGAGCAAACAAATCAATTATCGTGATAACGCGATGGACAAGTGGTGCTTGGCGAACTGCTGTTGTGAAGTCGATAATGTCGGCAACATTCAGCCAGTCAAAGTTAAAGGACAGCAATCAAAAAGGATTGACGGTGCTGTCACGCTCATTATGTTGCTTGAGGTGTACAGAAGGTACAGAACGGACTTCCACACCTTACTGGGGTAAAGGAAATGTATAAAGTTTATAAACACACCAATGTGTTGAATGGGAAAGTTTATATTGGTATAACAAGTCTTTCTCTCAATAATCGGTGGCGAAATGGTGAAGGTTATAAAAACTGTACTTTGTTTTACAAAGCAATAAAAAAGTATGGGTGGGATAACTTTACACACGAAGTGTTGTTTGATGGATTATCAAAAGAAGAAGCCGAAAAAGCCGAGAGGAATTTAATCCAAGCATATCAAAGCAACAACAAAAGTAAAGGCTACAATATCGAAAACGGTGGTAATTCTCGCGGCAAAATGTCGGAAGAGGAAAAAGCAAAACGGTCAATTCGTTTTAGCGGTGAAAATAATCCGATGTACGGTGTCAGAAGATTTGGATGTAATAATCCGATGTATGGAAAGCATTGGACAGATGAACACAAAAAAAGACATAGTGATTTGCTAAAAGGCAGATTTGCCAAAGAGAAAAATCCAATGTACGGGAAACACCACACGGAAGAATTTAAAAGAAAGATTTCCGAGATGGAGTCCGGCAAAAATAATCCGAGAGCAAGAGCGGTGCGATGTATTGACACAAATATTGTTTATGAGACAACAAGAGAAGCATCCGAAAAAACAGGGGTGAACTTTGTGTCTATAAATCAATGTTGTTTGGGCAATTACAAAACGGCGGGCGGCTTACATTGGGAATACGCAGGGGGTGCTTGAGAAATTGGAATGGTTCGACAAACTGTTTAGAAGACAGCCAAAAAATACGAAATTTGCGCCGACATTTGATGGCTTTCTTCCGCTTTATACACAGTTCGGAACAAACATCTATGCAAGCGATGTGGTTCAACAGGCTTTGAAGTGCATCGTGGACGAGATGAAGAAATTGAATCCGACACACATCCGAATGAACGGTTCTGATCCTGTTCCAGTCAAAAGCACAGTTCAAGATGTGTTGAATAATCCGAACGATTTGATGACCACAAGCGAATTCCTTGAAAAAATCGTTTGGCTTCTCCTGATGAATTACAATGTCTTCATCCTTCCGACATACTACACATGGATTGATGACAAGACGGGAGCGGAGCGGAGATATTATGAATCGCTCTATCCCATCAATCCAACTCAAGTCGATTTCATCGAAGACTTGAGCGGCAGATTGTTCGTGAAGTTTTGGTTTTGGAACGGCGAAACCACAACGATTCCTTATGACGATGTAATTCACATCAGATACAATTTCGCGGTCAATCAATACATGGGCGGGAATATGCTTGGACAGCCTGACCATGAAGCATTGCTGAACACGCTGAATTTGAACAACGATTTGCTTCAGGGTGTAGCGAAAGCAATGAGGGCATCATATGCCGTCAACGGTGTTGTCAAATACAACACGCTGATGGACGATGGCAGAACGCAAGCTGCTCTGAAGGAACTGGAGAACAAACTTCGGAACTCCGAAAGCGGATTCCTTCCGCTCGACTTGAAAGCCGAGTTCACGCCGCTTGAACACAAATCGACTCTTGTTGATGACAAAACGCTGAAATTCATTGATGAAAAAATCCTTCGGAATTTCGGTGTGCCGTTGAACATCCTGACGGGAGACTTCAGCAAAGAGCAATACGAAGCATTTTATCAGAAATCGCTTGAACCGCTTATAAAATCAATCTCACAGGCGTTCACAAAAAAACTGTTTACCACAAGAGAACGCGCTTTCGGAAACAGGGTTGAACTTTATCCGAAAGATTTGATTTTCATGACGGTCACTCAAACGCTTGAGATGATAAACATCTTGTCACCGACTGGCGGCTTGTTTGAGAACGAGAAGCGCACGGCATTGGGACTCAAGCCATTGCCGGAACTTGAGGGAAAACGGCTCATGTCCTTGAACTGGATTGATGCCAATAATGCGGCACAATATCAAGTTGGCGGCGCGGCTGAAGGTGGCGCGACTGCCGGAAGCGATGCCGAAACAACGGGAGACATCAAGAAAGTGGCTCTCAACGGAGCGCAAGTCACCGCGCTGATTGGAGTTATTCAGAGTTACAAAGAAGGTGTTCTCACGCATGAGCAGACCGTCAACATCATCATGTTAAGTTTCGGACTGTCTAAAGAAGATGCGGAAAGCATGGTCGAGGGCGAAACGATTGACATGAATGAAGACGGCAATGGATCAGATGCGCCGGACATCAATGTCGATGTTGTCGACAAACAGGAAAGCGGCAACATCATGGAAGAAGAGGTATAAAAAATGAGCAACAAAAAACCTTTAGAACAAAGAGCCTATAATTTTGAGGTTCGTGCTGAAGAGGGAGAGCGCGGTCACATCATCACAGGCAGACCGATTGTCTACAACAGCCGCACGGACTTGGGTTATTTTGACGAAGTAATTGAAAGCGGTGCTTTGGATAGAGCCGACCTGACAGATGTTCGATTCTTGGTCAATCATGACCGAAGCAGAATTCCGCTTGCTCGTTCTCGCCGGAACAACGGCAACAGCACGATGAAAATGTCGGTCGATCCTGAAGGACTAAACATCGACTGGATTCTTCTTGACACGGAGAACAATGCCGAAGCGAGAGCATTGTATTCAGCCGTTCAGCGCGGCGATATAACTGGAATGTCATTCATGTTTTCGATTGACAACGAGGAATGGGAGAACATCGAAAGTGACCATCCGACTCGCCACATCCGTTCGATTGGAACGGTCATCGAGGTGAGCGCGGTCACATTCCCCGCCTATGAGTCAACTGAAATATACGCACGAAGCAAGGAAGCATTGGAGAATGCTCGGTCAGCCGTGGAGACGGCGAGACAGCAGAATGCAAAATCGGTGGACACCGATAAATCGCAACTGGAACTTGAAAAACTCAAAACAAAAATTTTAGGGGGTAAGTAAACAAATGAGAAAAGAAGTTCTCACGAAAAGACACAAAAGGCTTCTTGAGAAGCGCGACAATCTGAAGAGCAAGGCACTTGCTTCTTCCGATGTCAACGAAGTTCGCTCTATCAACGAGCAGCTTGAAGACCTTAATGCCGAGATTGAAGATGTTGCTGATGAAATCAAGGCTATTGAGGAAGATGAGAAGAGAACGGCAGAGCAGTCCGGCGAGATGAGAGAGATGCCGCCGAAGGATGCGAAACTTGTGAACGGCGAAGTGGTTGGCTCTTACAAGCAGAGCAATGACAAGTCGGAGAAGCGCGAGGGTTCTGATCCCTTCGCAACGATGGAATATCGTCAGGCGTTCATGAAGTACGCACAGTCCGGCACTCCGATTCCTGTGAATCTCTATCAGAGAGACGGAATGCCTGCGAACACCAACACTCTTGGTGCAACGATTCCGACCACTACTCTGAACGAGTTCATCAACGAAGTTCGGAAGGTTTATGGCAATCTGTTCGCAAAGGTTCGCAAACTGAACATTCGCGGCGGTGTGAAAGTGCCGATTTCCAACCTTCAGGCAACTTTCAAATGGATAACTGAAGACACCGTTTCTCCTCGTCAGGATGGCGGCACGATTAACGATGTTGTCGAGTTCTCCTTCAACACGGCAGAGATTCGCGTTTCGCAGACTCTTCTGTCTTCCATTGTCACGCTTGATGTGTTTGAGCGCGAAATCGTCAGAATCATGCTGATTGCATATCTTCAGGCAATGGACGAAGGAATCGTCAAGGGTACTGGCAACGGTCAGATGCTTGGCATCCTGAACGATCCTCGCGTTCTCGCAACTGGCAATGTGGTTGAGATGACTGCGGCTGAAATCAACAACTGGACGGCATGGAGAAAGAAGTTCTTCGCAAAACTGCCGCTTGGTTATCGTTTTGGCGAATTCATCTTCCCGCTGTCGACTGTTGAGTCTTATCTTGAGACGATGGCTGATGCCAACAACAATCCTGTGTTCCGTCAGGCAACTGGACTGGAAGTCAACGATGGTGACAGCAGAAATCCGAACGGCAGATTCTTCGGCAGAGAGATTGCTCTCGTTGAGCCGGACATCCTTCCTGACTTCGATTCCGCAAATGCGGGTGATGTCATCGGAATCTTTTGGCAGCCTGATGAGTATGCCATCAACACGAACATGGAATTCGGCATGAGAAGATGGTTTGACGAAGACCGCAACGAGTGGGTGAACAAGATGCTCACGATTGTTGACGGCAAGGTTCTCAATCCTCGCGGCTACTGGCTGATTAAGAAGAAAGCAAACTCATAAAAAATAAGGGGGCGTAAAAATGGATAACACGATTACTGCTCTGAAGAATTTGTATGTTGCGCTCGGTGGAACTGCGGCTGATGTGGCTGATCTCGTCATTATTCCTGACCTGATAAATGCAATCGCGCAACTTGACTTTTCGGCTCTAAACGGCGGCGAATAAAAAGGGGGATAACGGGCAATGACAACGCTTGAAGATGTTAAAAATGCGCTCGGCATAACGGGCGATTATCAGGACGAAACCTTGCAAGTCTATGTTGACGAGGTAATCGCGTTTCTTGTCGATGCGGGTGTTGCGGAATCGAACATCACAAGCGGACTTGTTGCGCGAGGTGTCTCCGATTTATGGAACTACGGGAGCGGCGCGGGAAGACTTTCACAGTATTTCATGCGCCGCGCATCCCAACTATCATTCAAAAAATAAAGGAGAAATAATCATGATAAACAATGACAGAATTGTTCCTGTTCAGAAAATCGATCTCCTGTCTCTCTTTGGGACGGTTCTCGGACTGATTGGAACATCTTACACGGTTCTCGCATCTTCCGATGTGGAAGGAACTTTTTCCGTGACTGGTTCGGGCGCGGCGGGAAATCTTCTTGCCAATCAGCCTGTCCAAACGCTTGACTTTGCAAGCGGTGTGACGAGCGGCACAGTTTATTTTGTCGCGGCTTATGATTTCGCCGGATTCACGGTGGCGGGTGCGGCGGCAACTATCAACGATGGAAGCGTAACGGTTGAGCCGGATGGAGTCACGCTTTACAAAGCGGTGCTTGGAAGCAACAAAGTGACTATCTCTGCGGTCACGCCTGTGGTTGCCTAAAATGGCATCATACACACCGTCATTCCCATTCTCAACGGTGCTGATTGTCCTGAAGCCAACATATACGAAGGTTGCGGGAGTACGGTCAAAGGTACTCCCCGACCTTCAAGACGGATTCAAAATCCATTGTTCGTTCAGAACATTCGGCGGCACAGAGAGAACGGTTGACGGAATCATTGCGATTGATGACACGGCAGATGTTGAAACTTGGTACAGACCTGACATCACAAGCGATTGTGTTGTGGTAGTCGCAAAGACGGGTGTTCTTTACGAAATCATCAACGAGCCGGAAAACATTCAGCAGAGGAATCAATTTCTGAAGTTCAAAGTGAGAAGATACAAAGGCGGTGTCTGATCTTGTCTATCAAACTCAATCTTGACGGCTTTGATGAAATGCTCAAGAAGATTGAAAAAGCGGGTGGCAATGTTGATAGTGCCAGTCGAAAGGCAATGGAGAAAGCGGCTGACATCATGCAAGACGAATTGAAAGCGCAGATGCAAGCTGCCGATGAGAAAAACACCATGTCGAATCTGATTGCGCGGATGCCGTCACCAACAATCGAAGACGATTACGGGCGCATCACGGCAAGAGTGGGATATGAAAAAGGCGCATACAATCCCGACAATCTTTCGGATGGTTACAAAGTCATCTTTCTCAACTATGGAACACCGCGCCGGACGAAGCACGGCAAAGTCAAGGCGAGAGGATTTATCCAAAAGGCGAGGAACAGAGCCAAGCCGAAAATCCGAAAAGAGCAAGAAAAAATTCTTGATGAAATTTTGCGAGGTTTGAAATGAAAGAAAAACTGATTGAAATCCTTGAGCAGTTTGTCGGTGAAGAGGTTTATCTTCAAGGCACGATTGCAGAGGATGTCACCTATCCCGCGAAGTTCATCACTTTTTTCACAAGCGATTCGGATTTTGAAGAGTTCTATGACAATGATGCCAATCGGATTGATTGGACGGTCAGCGTTATATTTTACTCTTCTGATCCCGCCGAGGTGCTTTCTGTGCCGCCACAAATCATTCGCGCTTTAAGAGCGGAAGGATTTATTCCTCAAAATGCGGGTGTGGATGTCATCAGCGATGTCCAAACGCACACGGGATGGGCGATGGATTTCATCTATCCCGAAAAATACACATGAGTTATTGCGTTTACAAGCACACCGCGCCGAACGGTAAAGTCTACATTGGCATTACTTCAAAAAATCCGCTTGTTCGGTGGAAGAACGGTCATGGTTATCAAAGCAATTTGCATTTCCACAATGCCATTCTTAAATATGGGTGGGACAATTTCAAACATGAAATATTGTTTCAAGACCTATCAAAAGAAGATGCTTGCAAAAAAGAAATTGAATTGATTGCCAAGTACAAAAGCAATAATTCCGAACACGGATATAATCGTTCAAGCGGCGGTGAACATGGAAGTGAAGGGATAATTCCCACTTCAGAAACAAGGGAAAAAATATCCGTTTCCTTGACTGGCAGAAGAATGAGCGATGAACACAAACGCCATTCGGCAGATGCTCATAGAGGGTTAAAACGAAGCGAAGAAACAAAGCGCAAAATGAGCGAAATCGCAAAAAAGCGCGGAGTTTCCGAAGCAACAAGACAAGCAACACGGATTTCGATTATTTGTGTTGAAACAAATCAAATATATCCGAGTATTAACGAAGCGGCAAGAAGAACTGGAATTGCAAGAACAGCAATCAGCAATTGTTGTTGCAATCGTTCCAAAAGCGCGGGTGGGTACTCTTGGATATATCAAAATATTAAAGAAAAGAGGTAAAAAAAATTGGCTGTAGAGTTTAGGGGATGTAAAAATCTTGTGTTTGCCGAAGTTACGGCAGACAGCGCAACAGCATACACTACTGGCGAAGTGATGCCGCTTGCTCCTGTTGCAGAAATCAGCAAGTCCGTGGAGACATCGAGCGAAGCGCATTACTATGACAACAAAGCGGCAATCATCATTGACTCGGAAGGTTCTGACACCGTGACTTTCACGATTGCTGTTCCTGACGATGCGACATATGCGATGCTCACGGGCAGAACTTACGATTCTACGAAGAAAGTATTCATTGAGTCACAGAGAGTCAACAAGTATTTCGCAGTCGGCTATGTGCTTGGCGAAATCGGTGAGGGCGAAGACGAGCGGTTTGTTTGGAGATACAAGGGACAGTTCAACATTCCTGAAGAGACTTCGGCAACGAAGAACGATGGAACGGATGCGAACAATCTTTCTCTTGAATTCACGGGCATCTATACCACTCATGAATTCGCAAACGGCAAGGGAACTGGCGTAAAGGGCGCGGCAAAAGCCATGTTCATTCGTGAGAGTGCGAATGTGTGTGACCAAGACGATTTCTTCAGCGAGGTTGTAACTCCTGACACCAATCTTTCGGAACTTGGTCAGTAAAGATGAATTATCAAGAATTCATCAAGCCGGAACTGCTGATTCTGATCCCCGTGCTTTACTTCATCGGAGTCGGGATAAAGAAGAGCAAAATTAAAGACAATCTGATTCCGCTTTTACTTGGAAGCGCGGGGATTATCCTTTCGGGGATTTATCTGTTCGCGGCTGAAGAAGTAGTCGGAACGCAAGCAGTTTTCACGGCAATATTCACCGCAATCACGCAAGGCGTTCTTTGCGCGGCATCTGCGGTTTACGCAAATCAAATCATCAAACAAGCGGGTAAAACCGAATAAGAAAGGATTTTTAAGATGGCTAAATTTGAATTACCAATCTACGATGCGATGACAGGAGAAATCGTCAAAACTCATCAGCGAAACTTCATGCCCGTGAACCTTTACATCCGCTTTCAAAAATTAGCGGAGAAAATCGGCGCGGACAAGGTGAAGACTGACAAAGAGTTGTTTGATTCGCTTGAAGAACTGTTCCTTGAGACTTTTCCGGCGATGACTAAAGAAGAATATCAGACTCAAACAGACATTGCCGAAGTCCTGACGATGTGGGCGGCGATTCTTGAGAAGTCAACCAAAATCGCTGAAGGTGATTCAAAAAACGGGTAACGGGGGAGAAAGAATCTTCCCCGAAGCCGCTGTCTGAAAGTCTAACTGACATTGCCGTGCTTTTTGCGGAGAAGTGGAACACAAATCCGTTTGAGGTGTTAAATCAGGACATTGACGATTTTATTTTAATCGCAAACTCCTTGATTGCCAAAAACGGAAAAGCCGCAAGCGCAAAAAGCACGGCGATTCCTAAAAAAGAAGAAAGAATCCGAGTAAATGATAAAACCGCAACGGGGGGATGGTGGTGATTATAAATGGCGAATGAGAACTTTGGACTCTCATTTACAATTGACATAAATGACTTAAAGTCAGGATTAAAAACCGCGAATAAACTCATCCGAGAAAGTCAAAGCGAGTTCAAACTTGCGGCGGCGGGATTGGATGACTGGCGAAAATCCGAAGAAGGACTTCGCGCCAAAATCACATCACTCAATTCCATAGTTGGCACACAAGAAAAAAAGGTTGAAGCCTTAAAAAAGAACTATCAGAAACTTGTCAAAGATGGACTTGACGAGACATCTGACCGTGCGATTTATCTTCGGACACAGATAAATAAAGAAGAAGCTGCGCTTGAGAGCAACAAAGCAGAAGTCAAAAAGCAAGAACAGGCTCTTGAAGATTTGCAAAAGCAAAGCGAAGAGACTGGCGATGAAATCGCAAATGTCGGCACACAGGCTGAAAAGACAAGCGGCGGTTTCTCTGTCATGAAAGGTGCGCTTGCCAATCTTGTTGCTGACGGCTTCCGCATGGCTACACAAGCCGCAAAAGATTTTGTCAAAGAGATGGTCAATGTCGGAAAGACATTTGATGACTCTATGGCACAAGTGGCGGCTGTCTCCGGCGCGACTGGCGAAGAACTTGAAATGCTCCGCGAAAAAGCAAAAGAGATGGGTTCATCCACAAAGTTCACCGCATCTGAAGCGGCTGATGCTTTCAACTATATGGCAATGGCGGGTTGGAAGACTGAAGACATGCTCGGCGGCATCGAAGGAATCCTGAATCTTGCGGCGGCATCCGGCTCTGATCTTGCCACAACTTCCGACATCGTGACCGATGCTCTCACGGCTATGGGTTACGAAGCAAAGGATGCCGGACGGCTTGCTGATGTCATGGCGGCGGCATCTTCAAACGCAAACACCAATGTCGAGATGATGGGGCAGACTTTCCAGTATGCCGCACCAATCGTAGGTGCTTTGGGTTACAACATGGAAGACACCGCAGTTGCAATCGGTTTGATGGCGAATGCGGGCATTAAAGGCGAGAAAGCCGGAACTGCGCTCCGTTCGATCCTGACTCGGCTTTCCGCTCCACCTAAAGAAGCCGCAGATGCCATGACTGCGCTCGGCATTTCCATCACCGACAGCAACGGCAAGATGAAATCGCTTGATGAAGTGATTGGCGATTTGAGAAAAGCATTCAGCAAACTGGATGAGACAGAACAAGCGGCAAACGCGAAGCACCTTGCCGGACAAGAAGCGATGTCGGGACTGTTGGCAATTGTCAACGCCGCTCCTTCAGATTTTGACAAACTGACAACGGCAGTTGAAAAGTCCGATGGGGCAGCTCAAAACATGGCTGACACAATGCTCGACACCCTCGGCGGTGACATGACCGTTCTCAACTCTCAAATTGAGGGTGTTCGGCTCACGCTTTATGAACAGTTTCAACCGACTCTGCGCGATACTGTGAAGAAGGCGCAGAAGTGGCTTGGACAAGTCAACTGGAAAGACTTTGGCAAGAAAGCAAGTGAAGCACTTAAAAATATCATTGACTATGGCAAAAAATTAGCAAAGCAGATTTTGCCGCCACTTAAAACGGCTTTCAAAGTTGTTGTTGATGTTGTGAAGTTTGCGATTGACCACTTCAAAACGCTTGTGACCGTCCTCGGCACGGCTCTTGTTGTGTTTAAGGCAATCAAAGCGGCTTTGGCAATCAAGGCGGCAATAACTGCAACAACAACAGCAGTTTCGGGTTTGACGGCGGGTGTTGGACTTGCAACAAAGGCACAGACCGTTTGGAATGCGGCGATGGCATCTAATCCTATTGGAGCGGTGGCAACGGCTGTTGGATTGCTTGCGGGTGGAATTACTCTTCTTGTTAGCGCGAACAATGCGGCAATAGATTCTTCGGTTGGCTTGACCAAAGAGCAAGAAAAACAGTTGAAGAAGAATGATGAACTTGTGGAATCCATCAACGAGACAGCAACTTCATATAAAAATCTACAAGAAGAACAGCAAAAGCAGATTTCCGCAAAAGAGGACGAATTCAGATATTACGATACTTTGTGGGATGAACTGCAAAGCATTGTGGATCAGAACGGCAAAGTCAAAGAAGGTTATGAAGGACGAGCCGATTTTATAGCAACACAACTTGCTGAAGCGTTTGATATTGAAATCGGTTTGGTTGATGGTGTCATTTCAAAATATGACGAACTCGCAACAACTGTCGAAGAGACAATGAGAAAAAAACGCGCAGAAATTATTCTTGCGGGGCAAGAAGAACTTTATGCTAATGCCATTAAAGGAATAGACGAAGCAACAGAAAAATTAAGAGAATCACTTCCGGCTTACAATGAAGCGGTCAATATTGCAAACGATTTGCAGAGTCAAATCGGGGAACTTGATGACAAGATATATGAAAAAGCCGGAGAATGGTGGAATCCGTTTGGTTATATTCAAATCGGTAAACTTAATAAACAACGCGATGCACTTCAAAAAGATTGGGACACAGCGAATACAAATGTAAAAGACTTGGAGAAAGGCATCAAAACTGCGGAACAGACAATAAAAGGTTATCAATACGATATTGGTGTTTATGAACACAATATGGCTCTTGCCCACGAAGGAAACTTTGAGGACATGATAAAGGTGACATCCGAGTATGTCAACAAATATGGTGACTCGGTTGATGCTGAAAAAGCCATGCTTGAACAACAATTGGCTAACACACGATACCAGTTGAATTCCGCAAAAGAAGAAAGAGAAAAATTTAATACTGATATTTATGACGAGCAAATCAAGTCCAATGAGAAACTTCTTGTTGAGCAGTTGCGAGGACTTCAGTCATACAACAGCGCGACAGAAAATATGCTCGGAGAAAACTTCGACATTTGGAGTAATAATTTAAGTCAGAACCTTTCCGCGATTCTTGGCAAAAATTATGAATTCCAAAACGCCGGAAATGGACTCGTTCAGATGTTTGTCAACGGTCAGAAAATCGGTGCGCCGATGGCAACAACTGAAATGGATGCTTTGGTCAACTCCATGCTCGATGAACTTGATTCCGGCAAGACCGATGCGGCAACAGCGGGAGAGAACTTTGTTGGTGCTGTCATTGACAAACTGGATGATGCTGAAGCGGATGCGGTTGAAGCCGGAAAAGGTATTCCGAGAGGGGCGGCAAAAGGAATTGAAGATGCAAAAGCGCAAAGTCCGGCATTCTCTGCAATATGGAATTTCGGAACGAATCTTTTGAACAAGCTGCGCGGTTCTCTTGACGAGCATTCTCCTTCAAAAGCAACGCGAAAAATGGGACAGTTCCTTGTTGATGGCGTTTCTCTTGGCATCAAGGACAAAGAAAAGAACGCTCTCCGAAATGTTTCACGATTTGGCAACAATGTTCTTTCCGCATTTCAAAATGAGATGGGCGCATTCGGCTCTGATTACGATTTCAGCGGCATGACAAGCGCGGTTGGAAGCGGCATGATGGCTCACAGTCAATCCGTTCACGGAATCGGCAACAAGTCTGTTACGGTGAATCAAGTCAACAACTATTCACAAGCGCATTCGCGTTATGAACTTTACAAGTCTAAACAACAGACGGCGGCGGCTGTCCGCTTGGCTTTGGGGACGGTGTAAACAATGATGCAACTTTTATTCATATCCAAATGGGGCGGCACTTTCGATTTCACGGACAATGAATATTTTTGGCTGATAAACGCAGATGGCATGACGGCGGCATCAACTGAACTGTCAACGGTCATCATCGGCGGTGTGGACGGAGATCAGATAAACTCCGTCCGCGCACAGCCGAGAGGGATTGTCCTTGATTTGAGAGTCAAAAGCCATCAGAATGTTGAGCAAGCGAAACGCGCCTTGCTTGAAATCGTGAAACTGAAACAGTCATGTCAATTGCAATGGACACAGGACAATCGGACATGGACAATCAGCGGAACAGTTGAAACAATCGAAATGCCGCGATTCAACAATGAAGTCACGATGCAAGTCACGATTTACTGCTCACAGCCGTTTTGGGAAGACCTGAACGAGATTCTTTCTGAAATCAGCGAAGCAAAAAATCTTCACTATTTCACAGACAATCCATACGATATGCTTTATTTTCCTGAAGAGGGGATTCCATTTGGCGAATATGACACAAGCAGAACACAAACATTTTACAACGCCGGAGATGTGGCAGTCGGCATGGAAATCGAGATTCTTGCATACAAGACAGTCACAAATCCAATCATCTATGACCAAAACGGAAACTTCTTCGGTGTCGGCTATACGGGAAGAAATTTCGTGATGAATGCCGGACAGAAACTTGTCATAAACACGAAAAGCGGACAGAAATCGGTCATGCGTGACGGTGTTTCAGTTCTTGACATGGTAAAACCGCATTCTACTTGGCTTCAGTTCCAAGCGGGGGAAAATGAGTTTTCAATCAACAGCGATGATTCTTCCGTTGACAACATGACATTCACGCTGATTTACAAGCAGAGGTATATTTGATGATTGATTTTGTGGAGATCAGAGATGCCAGTTCGCCAAATTTAATCAGAATCGGAATACTTGACACGGCAAAATCAATCATTTGGCATCGCGTATATTATGGAGTCGGTGACTTTGAGATTTACATTCCCGCAACGCCGGAGAATGTCGCAATGCTTCAAGTCGGAAACTATGTCACACGGCAAAACGATGAGGAAGTCGGAGTCATTGAAGGTGTCACGATTGATTTCACGGCACAGGACGGCTACATGATAACCGCAATCGGACGGTTTGCAAAATCGATCCTTGACCGCCGTATCATTTACAAGCCAAAAACAGTCGGCAATACACCAACAAACGAGCCGACAATTCTCAAAGGCAAAGTTGAGATTGCTGTTCGGCAAACCGTGCTTGACAATGCGATAAACTGCACCTTTGACAGCCGCAGAAACATTCCTATTCTTGGACTGGCAGCTCTGAAGAACCTGACACCGATAATCGTTGACGAAAACGGGAATGCCGCAGACAAACAAGTTTCATATAAAAATCTGATGGAGTACACGGACGAAGTGCTTCAAGAGTACAAGATGTCCGCGAATGTGATTTTCAACGATACTCTATCAAGCAAAAAACTTTTGTATTCGGTTTTTCAAGGCACAGACAGAAGCACGGACAACACAAGCGGCAATGAGCCGATTGTTTTCTCCGTTGACTTTGACAATTTAAATTCCTCGTCCTATCTCTACAACGAACAGAAACTCAAAAATGCGGCTTTTATCGGTGGAGAGGGTGAAGGACTTGAAAGGTTTTACACGCTTCTCACGGCTTCAAAAAGCGGCTTGCAATTGAGAGAAATGTTCGTGGATGCTTCGGACATTAACAGAGAGCATGAAGTCGAGGGAGAAGAAGAGCCAGTTCGATACACAAACGCTGAATATCGCGCTCTGCTGAATCAGGAAGCGCAAAGGGAACTGAAAGAAACGATTGTTGAAGAATCGTTTACTGGCGAAGTCAATGTCACATATGGTTTGAAGTTGTATGGACGAGATTATTTTCTCGGTGACATCGTGACCGTTCAGGACAACAAGATAAATAAGTATATCAATACACGAATAACGGAAGTGACGGAAGTTCAGGATGACAACGGATATTCTGTCGATGTCATTTTCGGAGATTAAAGGAGTGATAAAATGGCACAAAAAAGCGGATTTTTCAACGCATTGCTTCAAGCGGGAGTCTATGACAGGCAGTACAACGCAGATGATTACTGCGACAATCTCGCAGTCATCATTTCCAATGGCGTTCTGCGGAGCGAAGCAGATGATTTGCGTGTCACGGCAAACGGCTTGAATCTTACTGTCAACGCCGGAAGAGCATGGATAAACGGGCATTATTATCGCAATGAATCGGCATATGCTTTGCCTGCTGTCACGCCGCCGACTGGCGGCTCTCGGATCGACCGAGTGATTCTCCGATTCGACAAGACGATTTCTGTTCGTTCAATCACGATTCAATATCTACAAGGCACGGCGGCAACATCTCCAGTTGCTCCGGCTCTGACGAGATCAGGCAACATTTATGACCTTTGTCTCGCTGAAATCACGGTCAATGCGGGTGCGACTTCGGTTGGTGTCACCGACAAGCGCGGAGACAACAGCGTTTGCGGATGGGTTTATTCCGTTTCGGGGGACAATTCATTTTTTGAAACCTTTGACGAGGATTTTGAGACTTGGTTTGAAGGTGTAAAAGACACCTTGTCAAGTGTCACTCTGTTCAAGCAGTACAAGTGGGAAGATACTCTCGCAAGCGCAACGAACACCGTTCAGTTCAACATTCCGCAGTATGATCCCGACACTTGCTTCTTCGATGTATTCCTGAACGGCATCTTGGCTGATGACTACACGGCAAGCGGAAACATCTTGACTTTTGGCACAACTCTTGTTGCCGGAACGGAAGTCACGGTGCTTGCATACAAGTCTATTGACGGCACGGGAATCATGTCTGTCGCGGATGAAATCACACAACTTCAGAACCAGTTTGCAACTCTTGACGGTGTGACGAAATTCGTTTACAACGCGACTGGTTTTCATGACAATATTTCACTTTCAAATATTGCTCAAGCATTCTATGACGGCGAGTATGATCCTGATGATGTTGAAGCGGGAGCAGAAGATTTTCTTGAAGCACTTGGCGGCAACACTTATCTCGCATCGCTTGCATCCGATGCCAAAATCACTATTGAAGTGGTTGGCAAACTCGGTGTGACAAGTCCGGCATACGGAAGCGGCTCATCTACAAACCGATACAGATATTTCAACATCGGTCAGACAAGCGCGAATTCCAAGCGCATCGTGCTTGATTTCGCAAAAGCCGATAAAATCAACATAAGCTGCGCGGCGAATTCAAACAACATCATCTTCTATGGCACAGATTTGGACATCCGCAACGCATCGGTCAAAGCCACAAGCGCGGGATCAAGTTGCGCGATTCAGATGATAGCAAAGAGCAATGTCGGACGAGTCAATGTCGAGGACTGTTCTTTTGAAATTCTGTGTTCGGGAACGGCAACGATTGCCAACAACGGCACATTCGTCAATTGCTACTGTTGGGCGGCATCGAGCGCAAGTCACGCGCTTCTGTTCGTGCCTGACACCAACTCTCTGATCCGACTCATTGGTGGAACATATCTCGCATACGCATCCGCAAGCAATATGACGGCGGCTGTCATGTATACATATGCGAACAGCACCAATGCCGTTCTGATGGCGCAGAACATCAATTGTCCGACTGTGACTTATTCAGGCTACTGGCAACAGTATTTGTCGGTTGGATATGCCGGAAAGACCATCATCAACATGGTGACATCAACGATGAATTCAATCGGCAATTACAACACGATAACGAATCAGGTGTGGTTATCGAAAACTTGGTAAATGCAAAGAAAGACGGGATTTCTCCCGTCTTTTTTTATTGTTTTCTGTACGCATATCCAGTCAGCGATTCTCTATTGCATTCTGTGCTTAAACGCCACTTCGGGCATCCTGACGAGCCTTTAAGCGCAGACTGGACAAAAGGAAAGACGATTAAGTATAATTCAACTTTATCGTCACTTATGATGATTTTTTCAATTAGTTTGTCACATACAGATTTAACGATGTGGGGATCAGAACTGTCGATATTTAAGGCACATTCTTCAAGCAAATTCACAACTGTCGATTCCGTGATGACAGTTTGCTCAAGAGTTTCAAGACGAGCAAGTTTTTCATTCAGCCTTTCAACTTCAAAAGAAAATTCCGCAATCAGTTCATTGTTCGCTTCTTGAACTGCTTCATTCGCACTCAAGTTCATGAGTTGCAATTTTTTGATGTTGTCTAAAGCGGTGCGTTTCTGCTTCTCTGCGGCTTCAAAATCTTCTTTAATCATATCGGGTGTTCCGTCTGTTTGTGACATGATATATGCGGCGATTTCCTTGATTTTTTCAGGTGTCAGAATATGCTTCTTGATCTGCTTGATGCAGTAGTCTTCAAGGATGTCTTTGCGAATGTTTTTAGAGGGACAATTTCGATGATTTCTTCTTGTGGAGCAAGAATAATATGAATATCCGATTATTCCCTTTTTGCGTTTTTCGCCTTTGTGTTCACCTGAAAAATTCTTTCCGCAACATCCGCATTGAATTTTTCCAGTCAGGTAATAATAACGCTTACTTTTTCGGCGCGGCGCGGTTGCTCTTGGATGTTCTTTATTTTCGCGATTTCGTTCTTGGCAAGCATTCCAAATTTCCTTGTCAATAATCGCGGGAACGGCATCTTCGATATAAAGGGGATCATATCCCTTGATGCTATATTTCCGAACTCCGATGAAAAATTCATTGCATAAAATCCGCGAGATTCCCTGACGAGACATATAATCTCCGCTTCTTCCGCGAAAATCGCGCTTTATCAATTCCGCGACAATGTAATTGATTGAAAATCCGTCAGCAAATGCCTTGAAAATCCATCTCACAACTTCGGCTTCCTCTTCGTTGACACAATATTTTTTGCGCGGCTTTCCGCGAGAAAATTCTCCAGTTTCATATGTGGAATATCCGAGGTTTACAATCCCGCCGAGATAATATCCTTGTCGAGCGGCAATATACATCCCCGACTTTGTGTGCGCGGCAATAATGTCCGATTGAAGTTCGTGCATGGCGAAGAGGTTTGTGCCGGAGAACTTTCCGTGAGGTGATGACATATCAATCGGTTCGATTACAGATTCGATGACAATGCCGTGCTTTTCCCTTAATTCGTGATTTGTGTTCAGCGCATCCCTTGTGTTTCGGAATGAGCGCGAGAAACTGAAAACAATGATTTTGTCGAACTTGTCTCGTCCGGCATCAAAAAGCATTTCTTCAAGGGACTCTCGTCCAACAGTTTTTTTCCCTGTCTTTGCCTTGTCGATATATTCTCCGACAAATTTATATCCTTTGCGCTCGATGTACTTCAAGCATTCTTCTTGTTGATATTCGATTGAATAACTGTCCGCTTGCATTTTAGACGAAAATCGAATATATACAACGGCGCGAACGATTTGGCGCGTTTGTTCATGTTTATCAATGATTATCATCTTTGTCTAACTCCTTCATTCTCAAATACAGTTTCATAAATTCATGATAAAGTTCTTCTTTTGTTTCGGTTGAAATCTCGGTGCTTTCAAACACATCTTTGGCTCTTGCCAATAAATCAAAGGCTTCGTTTTTTCCTGAAAGACCGAAGAAATCAAGACCGACTCCGCAGATGTGCGCGATGTCTTGAAGAATCTTCATGTTTGGCGTTCTTTGACCGACTTCGTAACAAGACAAGGTCGAACGCGAAACGCCAAGCAGCTCGGCAAAATCTTCTTGTGTCATCTTTCGGCTCTTGCGTAATGTTTTTATCTTTGTGCCGATGTTGTTGCTCATCAGATCACCTTCTTTCTTTCAACAATGGCATAATATCATAGTCTTGTTGCAGAGTGTATCAAAAAATACTCAAACTGCGGATTTTCGTCTCAAAATGATTCGGAAGTCCTATAAACCGAAAAAAATCAAAAAAATTTCTGAAAATTCTGAATTGTTTACAATTTGTTCACACATTCTGCAAAAAAAAGGAGTATAATATAGTCAGAAAAAAGCCGAGGGGCTATAAACCGAAAGGAAAAAACAATGACAAGTTTCTACGAAATGATGAGGGCAATCAACAAACTTAAGAATGCAAACATCAATGAGTTGAACAAAACAGATTGCGAAACAATTTTTGAAAGGGAAACAGACCATCAGTTCAAAGAAGAACTTGAATATCTCGATTGCAAGGTTGTTAAGGTTGCGGATTTGTTCAATGTAACTCTTCCCGAAGAGAAATTCACAAGGGATGAACTGAATAAGCAAAAGCGCATCGAAACGATGCTCAACTTCTAAAAACAACACGCCGAGCGGGGGCGGCTAATCCCCCGCAGAAAGGACAAGACAATGACTCTGTTTGAATTCTTTACAAGCCAGTTGGAAAAAGCGAAAGCGGACAAACACTTTGATGAATGCAACAAGTTTTATTCCGACAAATACGGCGCGGACAGTTTTGAATGGTTCAAAGGAATGTCAAAACATTATTTCGGCGGCGGTTATTTGTGGAGATATAAGCAAGCGGGTGTCTCGATGGACGAGATCAGGGAAGCGCATGAAAACAAAATTCTCAAATATGACTATGACACATCTTGGATGGCACATCAACTTCATCAAGAAGATTGGTACGGACTCACGGCACAAAAGGGATTGAGAGCATTTTATAAGTATTGGAAAGAAAACAGAAAGGATTAAAGAACAAATCAAAAGGACTGGGCGAGTCGGTCACAAACGAGCAGAAGAGGGGGTGATATAAACACATGACCGAAAAAAGCGCATACACCAATTTCGCAAATGCCATTGTTCTTCAGGCGGTGGAAGACTTCAAATATGCCGTCCTTGAAGACAATCGCGGAAGACAAATCGAGATCAGAAAGTTCTTCAAATCGCCGTGGTGCGATTTCCTAACAAAGATGGATTGCACACATCTTGCGGACAGGCTCAAAGAAGACACAATCGAATTCATCCGGCTGACAGAAGTGAGTCTGAACCATCCGAGCCGTCAGGAGATGACGAAAGCCAAGTGGGAAGCCATGCCGGACGAAGAAAAAGAACAGTTCAAGGATGTTTTCAGATGCCCAACTTGCGGCGGCGCAGTCAATCAATATTATGGCTTTATGGCGCGAGAAAAAAGGCACGGCGATTGGCACAACATTTATGGATGGAACACGAAATGCACAAACTGCCTGTTCCGCATCAAAAACGAACGAGAAGCAATTCTTTGTGAAAAAAAGGAGACAACAAATGAAACGAATCAACCTGATTGAAATCATCGGATTATTTGCGGCAACAGTCGCGCTCATCTTTCTCTGCTCTTGCATGACGAAGCTGCGCGATGCGGAAACCGAGCCGAGATCAGAGCCGAGCGAGAATGTGACAACGGTTGAACTTGACACATCGTACATCATTGAAGAAAATATGCACGATACGAAGACTGCAACAGAACCGCAGACCACAGAATCCCCCGTTTACACTTGCATTGAATTCCCTGAAGAAACTTCCGCATCGATCCCCGAAACACCAACAGAAGCACCAATCGAAACAATTCCCATTGTCGATGGAAAAATCCTCGATGTTCCTCTTGATTATGAAATCCAGTTATACACGCATACAATCTGCGATGAATACGGCATTCCCTTTGAACTGGCGATGGCTGTCATGTATGTCGAGAGCGGATTTGATTCAAATGCGATTTCTGCTCATGGTGATTATGGACTCATGCAAGTTTCATCCGTGAATCATGGTTGGCTTTCGGCTGAACTTGGCTTGACAGACTTTCTTGATCCCTATCAAAACATTCGCGCCGGAATCCACATTCTCGCGCAGAAAATCCGTGAAAGTGATGGCGAATTCACAACGGCTCTCATGAAATACAATCGCGGTGATGCGGTGGCTTTGGAGCAGATGGCAAATGGCATCTTCTCAACTGATTACACGGACAAGGTGCTGTCCAAATATTACGAATACATATTAGAGGGTTGAACGATGTTTTGGCTGAAGAAGACACAAGATACGGGTGTTGGAGAGTGATAAAAGAATTGGAGAGGAAAGAGAAAAAATGAATGAAAAGGAAATTAAACGTGCTAATTTTATTATCAATAAAACACGACAAGCGTTAGAACATTTTGAAAAAGAGTTAATCGCCGCTGAAGAACAAATAGACTATGATGAAGCAATAGTTCAGCATTATGAAAAAATGGTTCATTATGAACAAGGAAAAATTAACGGTATGACTTTTTTGCTTGGACAATTATTGAAGATGGACAGAAAGGAGAAAAACGATGACAATCGAAGATGCGATAGCAAGAATACAAGATCATAACCGAGTACATCAGCAGAAAGAACACGGCGCGTTTTATATCACAGAAGCGTTAAATATGGCGGTTGATGCGCTTGAGAAACAGATACCGAAAAAGCCGATAAAGTGTTGTCCGTTAAACGATCAAAACGAAATGCTTGACGAAAACGAATATTATAAATGTCCCGCTTGCGGGTTAAAGTTTAGAAAAACATATGAATATTGTCATTATTGCGGTCAACGGTTAGATTGGGAGAACGAAGATGGATAAATACATTAAACTTGACGATGCCATAGCGACACTACACAAATATTTTCCGCTCTCATTTGACCGTCAGGATGCAGAAGATGACTTGAAGTCAATTCCCGCCGCCGATGTTGAAGAAGTCAAGCACGGAGAGTGGCTTGAAGGCAACAGATGGCAACTGTGTTCCAAATGTCGCAAACGAGGAAAAAAGAGTTGGCATTATTGTCCGAACTGTGGTGCAAGAATGGATGAAAAGGAGAAAGCCGATGGATAAACTTAAACCTTGCCCGTTTTGTGGGAACGAAGAAGTGGGTATTTGCTACGACTCGTGGGACGAGGAGTATTATGGCGTAAAGTGTCTCATCTGTGGCGGGTCGATATATCCCGACAAAGAAACAGAAGAAGAAGCAATCGAAGCATGGAACAAACGCGCGGAAACGCTCGAAGAACGCGCGGAAATGAACATCTACGACAAAGAAACACGGATCGAAAACTGCACGGTGCAGATTCTAACGAACTCTATCACAGGAGAAACAAGTATAGGATGGTGGGAAAATGACTAATTACGAATGGATTATGAAAAGCGGGAAAATGGGAAATTTTCTTCTTGATGTCCACATCGCATTATATGAAAATGCGAGAGGGAAATTTCCGTTATCAATCGAGGGACAATATCACGGATTATCAATCGAATATAGCGAAAACATTTTGAAAAAATGTGTCGAGTGGCTACAGGCAGAACACAAAACGAAAGACTATGTTTCGCGTGAAGATGTGATTGATATTCTGAACAATCCGTTAAAGATTGCCATAGAACACAAAAAAAATATGGTCACGCTTGATGAGGTATCAAGAGCATTCGCGGAAGATTATAAAGATAAATTGAAGCGAGTGTGCAAACTTGAAGTAAAGGAGATTGACGAATGAAAATTGTTCTTGATGACTTTGCATATTTGCCCGAACGAGCGCATGAAACCGATGCCGGACTGGACATCAGATCACCGAGAGCGGTCACGATATATGCTCATGATTCAGCCGTGATTGACACAGGCGTTCATGTGGAGATTCCAGTCGGTCATGTTGGGATGCTGAAGAGCAAAAGCGGACTCAATGTCAAGCATGGCATCACAAGCGAAGGGGTGATTGATTGCGGCTACACGGGAAGCATCCGAGTCAAACTTTACAATAATTCTTCGGAGATGTATTCCGTTCAGCGAGGTGACAAAATCACGCAGCTTGTCATCCTTCCCATCCTCACGCCGGAGATTGAACTTGTTGACAGCCTTGAAGAAACGGAGCGCGGCGAGAACGGTTTCGGCAGTTCGGGAAAATGAACTGTCCGCGCACAGGAACGGAAGGACATGGATAATCAAAAGATATGTCCGCGATACATACGCGACAACTCATTGAGATTGAAAGGTTTTCTAAAATAATTTGTTGCGTTTCGCATCAAAATTGAATAAATGAAGTACATTCCGAGCAACATTCAATGAAAGGGGGCATGATTATGAGAACAAACTTGAAAATCTTCCGCATTCAGAAGCATCTGTCACAAGAAGAGATGAGTGAGCGCATCGGTTTCAGCCGTGGCGCGTATTCAGCGATTGAGTCAGGAAAGAGAGACGGACGGCAATCGTTTTGGATAGCACTTCAAAAGGCATTTGACATTCCTGATGCCGAGATGTGGAATCTCAAAAAGAATGAGTAAGAGATCAGAACGCCGCTTTGAAACTGTGTTCGTTCAAAGTGAAAAGACTATTGATTTGAGAGTCATGGTCAATTTGATGGTCGAAAAAATCAATAGAGGGGAGTTGAACGAATATGACAATCGAAAGCGAGAAGTATGGCGAATTACTCCAAGACATTGCGCGAGTAATGGTCAAGAAGAACATTGAAATCGAACGCTTACACGAAGAAATCAGTCGGTTAAAACAAAAACTGACGAAAGCAGAAAGGACGATAATCAAAAATGAAAAATGAAGTTGAAATCATTGATGCGGACATCACCGATTTGACCGCGAAACCGCAGAACAACGGCTTGCTTGACACCAACACGGACAACATTCTTTATCTTGCCGAGAAAGCGGAGAAGTACATCGAAGCCATGAATCGAATCATGGATGCGGCTCTGAAAATCACAAACGAACTTGATTGGGTGCTGATAGGCGGCAAACCTTATCTTCAGGAGAGCGGCACAACGAAGGTTGCTCGGCTCTTCGGAATCTCCATCCAGTTGCTCGGTCAGCCGACTGTTGAATTCGATTCGGAAGGTTACAAGACTTATACTTACAAGGCGCGTTTCATGCTCAAGGATCAGTTCATCGAGTGCGAAGGAAGCCGAGGGATGAAAGAAGATTTCTTTGCCAAACAGGGCAAGGACAAACCGCTCAAGAAGCCGGACGAGATCGATGACCGCGATGTCAAGATGGCGGCATATACTAATTGCCTGAACAACGGCATCAAGCGGTTGATTCCGAATCTGCGGAACATTGATGCGGCAACATTGGAAAGAGCCGGACTTGATGTCTCCAAAATCAACGGCTACACATTCAAAGAAGGTTCAAAGGGCGGGACAGGCTCATCGGCAGAAGCAAGCGGATTGGTTTGCGAAAAGTGCGGAAAAGCCATCACGCAGAAGGTGGCATCATACAGTCAGAACAAGTTCGGAAAGATGTATTGCATGGACTGTCAGAAAGGTGCGGCGGTGTGATGAAATACAAATGTTTAGAATGCGGATTGGTTTTTGATGAAGTTGACCTTGCGTTTTGGAACGAAGACCGTGGCGAGTTTTGGGGCGAACGATGCTATGAACGCATGAGCGGATGTCCTGATTGCCATAGTAGTGACCTTGAAGAAGTAAAAGATGATGAAGAAGGGTGGGATGAAGAAGATGACGGTTAAAGTGTATGACTATGACAATAAATCAGTTGAAATTGAAATCCCCGCTAAAGATGTTAGCGAAATAGAAGAAATATTTGTTAATGTCCTTTCAGGTGATGAGACTGGATTTATTGTATTAAAAAACGGCAAGGAGATTGAATTTGATGCAAGTGGTTGCCGCATTCACTCATTTTTTGACGGCTGTTATGTTATTCGCGGCGATGCGATAGCAAAATGGATTGATGCCAAACCGAGTGATGGAAGAACATTTTCTTACCAAAGACATGAAATGTTCACATTAGGATATAAAGAAGGTGATGAAGATGACGGCTGAACAGATGAACGCCAAACTGTTCAAAGCGAAAGCGGACAAAATCACGATTTATCCATGCAACAATCTCCGCGCTTCCAATCTTGGGCATCCGTGCGAGAGATACTTGTATTTGCTCATCAAACATTGGGAAGAGCAGAAACCGCATGATGTCGGATTGCAGAACATCTTTGATTTGGGCAATGCGCTTGAAGAGCATACCATCAGGAACATCAAAGAAGCGGGTTTTGAGGTTGTCACGCCGACTGTTCGCAGTTGGAAAGTCGAAGTAAAAGGCGGCATCATCACAGGGCGAGAAGACATCCGCATCAAGGACGAGAACGGTGATCTGATTCCCGTGGAAATCAAGGGAATCTCGCCTTTTGAGTTTGACAAACTGAATTCGGTGGACGATTTTCTCAAAAGCAAACGCGCATACATTCAAGGCTATCCGGCGCAGCTCTTCATTTATATGCTCAAGTTCGGCAAAGAAGTCGGCTTCTTCGCTTTGACCAACAAACTGACAGGCGAAACCAAATTCATCGAAGTGCCGCTCGATTACGATTATGGCGAAAAGATGCTCTCCAAAGCCGAAAGAATCTATGCGGCTCTTGAAGCGGAAACGCCGCCTGATGCTTGCGATGATGTCACGCTCTGCGAAAACTGTTCTCTCGCTCATATCTGCGGTCAATGCAGACGGATTCCGGCAGATGTTGACCTTGATGATGAACTGGACGAACTCATCAACAAGAAACAGGAACTTTCAGCCGCGAAAAAGGAATATGAGAAAGTCGATGCGGAGATCAAAGCGAAAGTCGGTGAGCGCGAGAAAGTCATCACGGGCGAATATTTGATTGAGCGCAAATCGTTCGTGAAAAAGGCTTTTACTGTTCCTGAAAGCACACAATATAGGCTGACCATCAAACGGCTCTAAAATCGTGCTTGCAAGTTGTTAGGGAGTAAAAATGAAAGAGATAAAGACTGTTATACGAAGTGTAAATCCGTTTGTGCGTAGTATTATAATGGGGGGATATGATTATCTTCTTGAACTTGATCTGTTCGATAAAGAAGTAAATGAATTATTACGGAACGGGTTTGTGCTTAAACGGCGGGAGTTTTTCGACAACAGAATTCTCTATGTCGAACTGGAACGAGAAGTGTGACGAGAACGGCGAAAAGGCGGGAGAAATCCCGCCTAATTGCCAGTAAACAATTGAGTCCAGTAAACGCCATACGAACCGCCTTGATAAAATCCGACTCCGATTTCCGTGAAGGACTTGTTCAGGATGTTCGCACGATGACCGCTTGAATTCATCCAAGCATTCATCACTTCTTCAGGCGTTTTCTGTCCTGCCGCGATGTTCTCTCCGGCAGACGAATAGTGAACGCCGTGAGACTGAAGCATTTGGAATGGTGTGCCATAGGTTGGCGAAGTGTGGTCGAAATAACCTTTGTCAGCCATGTCCTTCGACTTCATTGTTGCGATGTCAGTCAACTTGGCAGAAAGCGTTAATGGGTTCAATCCTTGCTTTGCTCTTTCCTCGTTGACTAACTGCAAAACGGCTTCAGCCTGTGATGATGTTTCATGTTCTGTCGGCTCTTCGTCTCCGTGTTGGATGTTATCAGAGCCGGAATCTTCGGCGGTGTTTGTGCCTGTGCCGTGCTGACCGTCTGTCGGCATCTCAATCTTGTCTTTCGGGAAGATCAGATGCGGGTTGTGCAGATGCCGATTCAACTCCATCATCCGATGAAAAGGAATCTTGTATTTCTGCGCGATGTGCCAAATAGAATCTCCGTGCTGAACGGTGCATTGAGCGGATGAAACCGATGAAAAACCAAAAACCATAGCAATGAGAGACATAAGGAGAAATGATTTTTTCATAAGCCTATTATGTGCCGCTTGTTGCGAAAACAAACAAAAATACAGAAAGGGTACAAAAAATGAACGAATACAAACTTGAAACTTATTGGAACGATATTCCGAATGACAAGAATTGTGCGGTCACATATCCGATTTTGATGATGTGGTGGGGCATGAGTGACCGCAATGTCCGGCAAGTGCTTCATGAGTTGTCGAGCATGGACAACGGTGACAATTATGTTCTTATCCGCTCCAGTCAAAACAAAGGATTTTACAAGACCGATGACCGCGAAGCAATCGAAGCATACAAACAAGAATGCCTGAATCGCGGCAGAAATGTTTTCGCTCCAATCAAGAAAATCAATCGGATTCTTTCAGCAAACAAAACGCAGTATTCGTTGACCAACAATCTGCGGGTGATTAGAGAGGACAGAGAACTGAAGCAGTCCGATGTGTGTGCTTTCATGCAGAACTTTGACGAATCCTTTGACACGCCGATGCTGTCAAAAATGGAAAACGGCGTTTGCTTGCCGACACCTTTTCAGTTGATTAAACTTGCCGAGTTTTATGACTGCAATCCCGATGACCTTGTGTTTGCGGAACTTTATTGGTGAGGTGATACCAATGAATAAAGTGTATGAATGTACCATTAAGTTTGTAGCGGCAAAACAAATAGAATTTATATCAAAATATCATTTATATCCAAATTTTGTGAAAATGCCTGAATGGGTTGTATCAGTCTTAAAAGAAAATTCAGTTATTCAATCTTGTTGCGCTACTCGTTTTCGCGGACTAATCGTTTGCCCAACGCCAAGCATAGAAACCATTAGCGAAATTGAAGTTTTTTGAGGTGATAGAAATGGCTGAAAGAAGAATGTTTGCGAAAACAATTATCGACAGCGATGCTTTTCTTGATATGCCGCTGTCGGCGCAGTCTCTATATTTCCATCTTGCCATGAGAGCCGATGACGATGGATTCGTCAACAATCCAAAAAAGATTCAAAGGATGATTGGCGCGAGTGACGATGATTGCAAGCTGCTCATCATGAAGCGATTTATCTTGGCTTTTGAGAGCGGTGTAATCGTCATAAAGCATTGGCGAATCCACAACTACATTCAAAAGGATCGATACAAAGAAACATTGTACAAAGCAGAGAAAAGCAAACTTGCGATTGATTCAAAAAACGGCTATACAGAAGCCGAAAAATTGTCTTCTCAAAGCCTTGTACACAAAATGGATACACAGGATAGGATAGAGATAGGTAAGGATAGTATAGAGTTAAATAATAATATACAGTCGGAACAAAAGGAGCAAGAACGCCAGTACATCAAGACCATTGTTGACTATCTGAACACCAAAGCCGGAACAAAGTACAGAGCAAGCACCGAAGACACGGCAAAGCACATAAGAGCGCGGCTGAATGAGAACTTTACTCTTGAGGACTTCTTCACGGTCATCGACAAGAAATGCGCTGAATGGATGGGAACGGAGTTTGAGAAGTTTCTCCGTCCGAAGACATTGTTCGGCACGAAGTTTGAAAGTTATCTAAACGCGAAAGTCACGCAGTCGCGGCGCGGTGCAAATGGGATTGTTCTTGACGAAAACAGGGAGGATGATCTTGACGGGATTTTGTGAGGTAGAAAAATGACTTATTTTGCAATTAAACGAAAAAAAGACGGTGCGTTTGTTTCGGGGAGTGACTTCAGGTATTATCCTCCGCATTGCATAATGGCTGATGATTATAGAAGACCGCTTTTAATTCCATGTGATATGCGATGTGTTAAAACGGAAATTGAACGCAGACGAATAAACATGAGCCGTTATAAAACCGTGATTGTTGAAATTAAAGAGGTAAAATGAAAATGACTTGTAAAGATTGCAAACGGCGGTTTGAATGCTCATACTCCGAAAGAAGTCACGGCAAATGTGCCGCATTTGAAACAAAGCATAAACCGAACTGGATTTCAAAAGGCGGCTTTACTGCTTATCAAAGCGGGAAGAGTTGGAATATATGGATAATAGCAAATGGCGAAGAAACCATTGTAGGGCATTTTCATAGCACAAAAAGAGTCAGCAAACGCACATTGAAAAAAAAGATTGACCAATATTTAGCGGCTGTATTTGAAAAAGCGAGGGATATTAAATGGACTTTACAAATCTGATTGGCAACATGGCAGAAAAGGCAAAAGAAGCGGCGGGAATAACTGATGATGATTACATCGGAGAAGACGGCTTGCTTTATTGCGGGAAATGCCATACTCGGAAACAAACACGAATTCAGATATTCGGCAGAGAAGACACGGTTTATTGTTTGTGTAAGTGCCAATCCGAAGCACGGGATTCTGAAGAAGCAGAGAGACAACGGCGGCGGCGCATGGAGCGCATAAACGATATGCGACAAGCCGGATTCCCTGATGCGGAGATGAGAAACTGGACTTTTAAGAGGGATGACCAATCAAACGAGCAGATTTCAAAGACTGCGCGAAAGTATGTCGAGCATTTTGAGGAAATGAAGAAGCGCGGTCAAGGATTGCTTTTCTTTGGGGATGTCGGCACGGGAAAAACATTCATTTCCGCTTGCATCGCAAATGCGCTGATTGACAAAGGCTTTCCGTGCATGGTCACGAACTTTGCTCGGCTTGTCAACACTTTGAGCGGGATGTATGAGGGCAAACAGGAATTCATTGACAGTCTGAACAACTTCGATTTGCTTGTCATTGATGACTTGGCTTCCGAGAGGGACACGGAATACATGAACGAGATTGTGCAAAACATAATTGACAGCCGTTATCGTGCCGGACTTCCGCTCATCATCACAACAAACCTGACGAGTGAAGAACTGAAAAGACCTTTGGAGATCAGAAAGAAGAGAATCTATTCTCGGCTTCTTGAGATGTGCATTCCGATTGAGGTTCAAGGGAAAGACCGAAGAAGACAGAAGCTGCGCGAGGAATTCAACGAAATTGGAAATCTGCTTGGCTTGGATGTTGCGGAACGCATCAACAAAGCAAAAAATGAAGATAAAACGCCGTAAAAATCCCGCTTTACGCAACAAGGGAAAGAAAGGAATTGGCAATGGATGTTTTGGTTGCTTGCGAGGAAAGTCAGCGAGTTTGCATCGCTTTCCGAAGTCAAGGACACAATGCTTTTTCATGTGACATTATAGAGCCGTCAGGCGGTCATCCTGAATGGCACATAAAATGGGATGCGGCAGAGATCATTGAACCATATCAGGGTTTTATCGTCTTTCGGACGATGGATGGAGAATCACATATTCTGAAAAAATGGGACATGATTATTGCTCATCCACCTTGCACATATCTGTCGAATGCGGGTGCTTGTCGGCTTTATCCTCGCGCCGGAGAACTTGACCAAGACCGATTCAACAAAGGAATGCAAGCAAAGGCATTTTTTATGCAATTTTGGAACTCCACTTGCGAAAAAGTGTGCATTGAAAATCCTTTGCCGTCAAGAATCTTTGAGATGCCGCCATACACGCAAATCATTCAACCATATGAGTTTGGTGAGCCGTGGAGCAAGCGAACTTGTCTTTGGTTGAGAGGATTGCCGCCATTGACACCAACAGACATCCTGACGGATTACAAGCCTTTTGTTTCTTGCAAAACGAGTGCTTTCAAAGGCAGAAAGGACAAGGCGGGTTTTTCCCGTGCGGGTGGAGCGGCAAGGATCAGAAGCCGGACATTTTGGGGAATCGCAAACGCAATGGCTGAACAATGGGGACAGGAGCAATGCATTGAATCCCAATGGAAGCAACTGACGATTTTTGATTTTATGTGAAAGGAAAAAGAAGTGAAAGTTTTAGATTTATTCTGTGGGACAAAATCAATCGCAAGGGCATTTGAAGAGCATGGGCATGAGGTTTACACGGTGGACTGGAATGCAGACTTTGAGCCGACATTGTGCGCTGACATCGGAACGCTGACGGCGGATGATCTGATTAAACTCTGCGGCGGTGTGCCTGATGTGATTTGGGCATCGCCGGACTGCACATCATACTCTGTCGCGGCTATCAGTTATCATCGGACGAAGAATCCTGTCACGGGCAATCTTGATGCCGTCACGGATTACGCGAAAAGATGTGATGAAATCAACAGCCATGTCATTGATGTCATCAAAGAACTGAATCCGAAATATTTCTTCATCGAAAATCCGCGAGGTGGAATGCGGAAGATGGACTTCGTGCGAGACTTGGCGCGATACACGGTCACATATTGCCAGTACGGTGAAGAACGCATGAAGCCGACAGACATTTGGACGAATCATCCGAATCCGCAGTTCAAGCCGCCTTGCAAGAATGGCGATTCCTGTCACATCTCCGCGCCGAGGGGAGCGCAGACAGGCACACAAGGCATCAAAGGCGCAAGAGACAGAGCAAGGATTCCGCGAGAACTGTGCGAACATATCGTGAAAATATGCGAAGGGACGAAGTTAATTGAATAAAGACCAATTGAAAGCCGAGATTGAACGCATTGAAGAAATCAAACGAAATAAAAGCAGTAAATTCATTCATGATGAACTGAATCAATACTTGAAATTGCTAAAAAAGCAATTGAGACAGGCTGAAAAAGAATGATTACAATTCAGATTGCAATATATTTTGCAATTATAGCAATTTTGATTGCAATTATTCTGTGGAGAGATGGCTCATAAAAACTGAAGGGATTGAATAACTTGAATCAAGTTGAAATCATTGCGTTCATCGCACAGACGGCTTTAACTTACATCTTTGTTGCAATCGCCACAGGAAATGCACAAAAGCAAACTGTCATAGATCAGAAAACGGATTTGCGAACAACAAAAGAAGACCTGATGTCCGAGTTGAAGGATAGTCGGTCAACGCTTCTCCGGCAGAATGACACGCTGATGAAAGCAATGGCAGACATCATCAAGCAGAACATCAAAGCAGAGATTGAACAGGCAATGAAGGAGCAGAAAAAGCAATGATTATTAAATTCACTATCCCTCTCCAACCGATTTCAAAAAAGAACTCGCAACAAATCTTTATCAACTCACGAACTGGAAAGCCGTTTATTGCGCCGTCCAAGAAGTACAAGGAATATGAAGCGGCGGCAGCTTGGTTCATTCCAAAGCGGGTGATAATCAATGAGCCAGTCAATGTCAAGTGTTTATTCTACATGAAGAATCGGCAGAAATGCGATTTGACGAATATGCTTGAAGCGATTGATGATGTCATGGTCAAGGTTGGCTTGCTTGCCGATGACAATTACACGATTGTCCAGTCGCATGACGGCTCACGGATTCTGCACGATAAAAACCATCCCAGAACGGAAGTCTATATTGAGCGCACAAAAGACGGATAAAACCGTCTTTTTTTGTTGCGTTATGCAACATTTTTTAGTATAATTAAAGCATAGAAAGGAATGATTTTATTATGACAAAAGAAAACAAAGAACGAGTTATGAAAGCAATCGAGGAACACAACAAAACTGCTCCGGCAGAAAATCAACTGGATGTTTATGAGGTTTTCGATTCGATGGATAGCATCTCGGACGAAGAAGCGGAAAACATCATCAATCAACTGAAAAATGATAATGAGTAAAAAGACGGACGGAGCGGTTTGCTTCGTCTTTTTTGTTGCGTAAACAAACAAAATAAAAAAACTGTTGCATTATGTCTCATTTTGTTTTATTATCGTCTTGTAGCAATTTTGAAAGGATGATTTACATCATGGAATTATATGAACTTGAGAAAAAACTTTTAGAAGCAGAGAAAAAGAAAAAGGATTGTTTCAAAATTTACTTGAATTTTGGCGAACAACATTATCTTGACTTGGCGAGAGAGCAATCGGATATTGCCGAAAGCATTAAAATCCACATCAATCGCGCTGAACGAGCAAAGGCAAAGCCGAAAGCAGAGCGCACAGACCGACCATCTCTTGACCGAGCAATCAAGAATTCCATCATCGAAATGACGGCATATGAAGTCGGAATAGAAAAGGCTTTGATTTGCGCGGGAACATCGTCCATCACGGCAACGGCAATCATTGACGAGATCATCGAGAGCGAATTCAACGCAGAAGCCAAACTGATGATGATTAAAATGTTTCTTGACAATCAGATGTCAACATTGGATATTGACGGACTTTTACACGATGAAATGATTATAATGCCGCGAAAACGGGTATAATGAATCGGGGAATGATAGTGTTCGGAGAGGGCAAGGCGAAAATTTCGCTTTGCCTTTTTTGTTGCAGAAATGATACAAAATGTATAATTTGACCTGATTCCGTTGACAAACTTCTTCGACAAGTGTATATTAAAATTGAAAATTCCATAAACCTAACTATGCAAGGGCGGTCACGCACAATCGAATATTGTGGATGACTGCCCATTTTTTATACCACAAAGGCGGTGCAATTCCGTGGGAAGACCATCACGATATGAAATTGAAGTCAAGCCGTATTTGGACGAGATCAGAGATGCGGTGAAATCCGGCGCGACAAATGAAGAAATCGCGGATGCTTTTGGTTTGTCCGTCAGCACGATATATGAGTACAAGAAGAAATATAAAGAGTTTTCAAAGGCTTTCGCGCACGGGCGCAAGAGAGTTGTTTTCAAGATAAAGGCGGCTTTGCTTCAAAAGGCTCTTGGCTTTGAGTACGAAGAGGAAAAGCGAGTCGGCAGAAAAGACAAGAGCGGCGAAAATATCGTTCTTGTCGAAAAATACAAAAAGTATTCGCCGCCAAGTGAGCAAGCTGCCGCCATGCTTTTGAGGAACTATGACGAAGATTGGCGCGATAACGATAAAGCAAGCGCGGAGATCAGAAAGCAAGAATCCGCATTGAGAAAAGCAATTGCCAACTCAAACAACTTCGATTTGAATTTTGAAGAATAAGGAGCGCAAAAATGCCTGATACAAGAACATATCATGTCATCGCGGATGACAATTGTAAATTTGAGAGCATGACGAAAGAGCAGATTCTCGCCGCGATTGAGCAAGCAATCGAAACGGGAGAGATCAGCGATGTCGATGCCGGATTCATCACGAAAGTCAAAGAGATGAATCGGAATGGGTATTTGAAGTTTTGGATTGGCACAACGGCTCAATATAATGCCATTCAAACCAAAGAAACCAATGTGCTTTATATCCTGACAGATGACACCGAATTTGAAGACATCGAAACCGAAGTCAACAACTTCCGTTCGGAACTTGACGATTTGACCGATATGTATACAATTGTTTCCGGCACGGTCAGCGAACATTCAACAGACATCACCGCGCTTCAAACTGCTTCCGAGACATACGGAGACAAATTCCGAGTGATTGATGCGAAAAAAGACTGGGTTTTTTCAAATAGTGTGATACAGTACGGCGATACTTATGAACCGCTTTCCATGCCGCACGATGAGGAACTTCCCGAAATGCACATTTCGGATTGGGATGTGGTAAAAGTCAAAGCGGCGGGACTGGAAATTTTATGCTCTGTTTGGACGGGTTCAGATGGCTATTGCTATATAACGGGATGCGGAGCGCAAATTTCAACAACAACTGGAAGCGGCGCGACTGACACGCTTGACACAATTGTCATCCGGCTGAAATGCGATGCCGAAGATAATTTTGTTTTGCAAAATCATAGCAAGGATTTCTATATTGGAGATAACGGAAGTATTTCTGTTTCCCAAAGAGCCATTGCAAAAATAGTCGGCATCTGCTAACAAGGGGGATCAGAGATGGCTGAACTGAACGGAAAGAAAATTGTTTTCTCGCCGCACATTCACATTGAAGAACCAAGACCGTTGATCATTAAATTCAACGGATTGCAAGAATTCACGATGTCACGGGAAACACTTTCGTCAATGTTTGATGCGATTTATTACTCATACGATAAAGAAAACTGGACGGAATGGGATGGCTCTTCGGCTCTCACAAGTCGGAACAATGTGCTATACATTTTATGCGAGTAAGCGAGAGGAAGAATGAAAATGCAGAAATTCGGAATTGACATTTCACATTGGCAAGGTGAATTTGATTTCAAGAAAGCAAAAATGGAAGGTGTCCAGTATGTCATTTTGAAGTGTGGCGGCGGTGACAGCGGACTGTATAAGGACAGCAGATTTGAACGCAATTACAACGAAGCGAAATTGTATGGACTTGGAGTCGGTGCATATTTCTTCGGCTTTGCCAACACGGTTGCAAGAGCAAAAGAAGAAGCGGCTTTCTGCGTTAGTCTGTTGAAAGGGAAAAAATTCGACTATCCGATTTTTTATGATGTCGAAGTCGAGAGAATGAATGTCGGCAAGGATGCCGCAACGGAAATCGTCAAGGCATTCTGCGGACATCTTGAATCTGCCGGATATTGGTGCGGATTTTACACGAATCTTGATTGGTATCATTACAAGCTGCGCGGCGCGGAACTTGCTCAAAGATTTTCATTTTGGCTTGCCGCATGGACAAAAACACTGCCGAATGTGCCGAATGTTCAGATGTGGCAGTTTGGCGGCGAGACAAACTATATTCGGGACAACAAAGTCGCGGGTGTGGTTTGTGACCAAGACTATTGCTACACGGATTTTCCGACTCTTATCAAGAACGCCGGAAAGAACGGATATACAAAAGAGGTACAAGAAATGACTGACACGCAGAAAGCAAAAGAATGGGCAATCAAAAACGGGATCATCAAGGGATATGACAACGGCGAATATGGTTGGAAAGACTCGATGACAAGAGAACAGTTCGCCACAATCCTTTATCGGTTCTATCAGAAGCAGAAAAAAGGCGAAATAAAATAATGTTCATCTCGCTTCCGCAGTTCTACAACTCGGACACATGGAGAACATTCAGAGCGAATCTGATCCAAGAGCGGACAAGCGCGGATGGTGTTCTCTATTGCGAACATAGTGGAAAGCCGCTTGTCAAGAATTATGACATTGTGGCTCACCACAAAATCCCTCTCACGATGGCGAATGTGAACGATTATGAAGTCTCGCTGAATCCGGCAAACATCATGATTGTTTCACAATCGGCGCACAACGAGATTCACGGGCGTTTCGGCTACAATGCCGAGCGCAAAGTCTATTTCGTTTATGGTGCGCCTTGCTCCGGCAAGACAACATTCGTGAACAGCATCAAAGGCAATTCCGACATCGTGCTTGACATGGACAACATTTGGCAATGTATCACGGGCGGTGATAGGTATTCCAAGCCGAATGCGCTGAAGACAAACGCATTCATCATCCGTGACACGATGACCGATATGATAAAAACAAGAGCCGGAAGATGGGAGAAAGCCTTTGTGATTGAGGGCGGCGCGAGAAAGAGCGATAGAGAGCGCAAAATCGAGTTGCTTGGTGCAGAGCCTATCTACATAGACACAGACAAAGAAACTTGTTTGATGCGGCTTGCAAGTGACGAGAAGCGCACAGAAGCACAAAAGGTTGAATGGACTAAATATATCAACGATTGGTTTGAGGATTATACAGAATGAGTACAGAAATCATTGTTGCGCTTGTCACAGGCGCGTTCACATTTGCGGGAGTTATCTTGACCGTTTGGGCGGGAAACAAAAAAACAGCCGCGCAAATCAAAACGCAGACGGACTTGACGATTTATCGCATCGAGCAGCTTGAGAAGAAACAAGACAAGCACAATACTCTGATTGAACGAATGTATAAAGCCGAAGACAAAATCACTTTGCTTGAAGAACGGGTGAAGGTTGCTAATCATCGCATAGAAGATTTGGAAGATAGTAAAGGAGCATAAACGATGCCGAACATTGAGAACGCAGAAGAATTTGTTGTAAACATAAACAATGTCGAGGGCGAGGACATCGCAAGGATTGACGGCTATTATGAGAACATGACTGTCGGCAATGCCGAGCAACTTGTTTCGTCTGTCTATGTTGAGGATAAAGAACCTTACAATTTCCGCACATCAGGCGGCTCGGCTGACATCGGAAACAGACTTACAGAAAAGATTATAGGCGGTTCGCTTGTATGGAATCAGATTCAAGCAAGCACGGCTTCAAGAACGCACAATGGAATAACATACACTTATTCTAGTGGCAAACTGACGGTTCAAGGAACAGCAACAGCAAATTCATTGTGGGTTGGAGCGCAACAGGCTGTTCAATGGAACTGGCGCGCAAATCATGTTTACCTTATTGATGTTGGGAACGACGCTTATTCAGGAACTTCAAGTAAACAATGGAGAATACCGAAAACAAGCGGCGGTTCAACTTCAATACAAATAAATTCCCATATGCAGTTTATAAAAGAGATTGCGGATTTTGTCGGTTATTTAACTTTTGCAATTAGCAACGGTCAAACAGTTGATCCCGCAGAAGAATATTATCCGCAAGTGTTCGACCTTACACAAATGTTCGGTGAAACAATAGCGAATTATGTTTACTCGCTTGAAACCGCAACGGCGGGTGCGGGTGCGGCATGGTTCAAAAATCTGTTCCCGAAATTGTATTACGCATACAATGCGGGAGAAATCATGTCCGTTAAGGCTGCAAGTCATGACACAGTGGGATTTAATCAATGGGACGAAGTGTGGGAAAACGGGGAGATATACGCATCGAATGGTCAAAATGCCAATAGCACGAGTTGCTGGAGAAGCAAGAATTACATTCGTGTTATTCCGAATACTGCATATTATGCGTTTAGTCCAACGTCAACTAATAAATCGTTCCGTGCAAGGTTCTACGATGCGGACAAAAATTACATCGGTTATAGTCCGAAAAGCGGTGTAACTTATACAGACAGTGTTTTCGTTACTCCAGATAATGCACATTATATGAGGTTTGCACCGAGCGTTGCTGATATTCCAAATCACGATATCTGCATAAACCTTTCGTGGAGCGGTTATCGTGACGGCGAGTATGAGGAATACAAGAAACGCACATATCCGCTCGACACATCGCTTGAACTGCGCGGCATTCCGAAGCTGGACAGCGCGAACAAGCTGTACTATGACGGAGACACCTACGAGTCGGACGGAACGGTGACGAGGAAATATGGTATCGTGGATTTGGGTACGCTGAATTGGAGTCTTGATTCACGATACACAAACACACAATTTTATAGCGCTTTATCCGACGCTAAATCCAGCCCCGATGGAAATATGATATGCGCTAAATATTTCGATGTTGCGCGTGGTGTTTGGGGTGATAATGTTGACAAGACAATTTGTGTAACACGAGGTACTCCTTATGTTCTCATTGTTGATTCTTCGTACTCCGATTCTGCAACATTCAAGGCGGCGATGTCGGGCGTATATATGGTTTATGAACTTGCAGAACCCACAACTGAAACCGCCGAACCGTTCCAATCTCCGCAGATTGTGGATGACTTTGGGACGGAAGAGTATGTTGATTATGGCGTTCAGCAGAACGAGAGGGATGTTGCGATTCCTGTCGGGCATGATTCGCAGTATATGAACAACTTACGCGATAAACTTCAAAGAATGCCTGAAGTGCCGAGCGCGAACGGAACTTACATTGTGCAATATGAGGACGGCGAAATGTCATATATCTCATATATCGCGCCGACTGAACTTCCGACTAATCCTTCTACTGATGGAAGTTATCACCTTGTTTGTACTGTCGCAGACGGTCAAGCATCTTACACATGGGAGTCAAACACATGATTACTTTATACAATGTTATTGACATTCGCACGGGTAAACATCATTCTGTTGCGAATATCTCAAAGCGGCTTGAAAGATTTTTTATCAGCGCGGAAGACTTATATAGATATTAAATATATATATATTCCGAAATATATAATTGATTTATTTATTATCTGATATATAAGAGTCTATATTATATCTTATCTTTTGTGTTGGTCATCCTTCTTTGTCCTTTCGGGGATGACGATGAAAACTTCTTCATGTTTGAATGACGGGTGAAGTTTTACTCTGTGTGATGGGGAACAGGGGTTTTTCAGCCTGTCTACTCCTTACGAAGCGAATTCGTTCAACGGTTAGGATGTCGCGCTTTGAACGCGAAGATGATTGTTCGATTCAATCATTCGCTGTTATCCCCCCCCATATTGGTGCTTTCAGGAAGTTGCTTCATAC
>JAEIGA010001225.1_pt1 | contig 39621 bp, 39 predicted proteins | sample 9270691 | NCBI WGS metagenome assembly JAEIGA01 (sample SAMN17057246, study PRJNA624740) | gut metagenome | biome: biome; isolation source: fecal sample | host: Bos grunniens | place: China: Xizang | collected 2019
CCAGAGCCAGAGCCAGAGCCATAGCCAGAGCCAGAGCCATAGCCAGAGCCATCGCCATAGCCATAGCCAGAGCCAGAGCCATAGCCAGAGCCAGAGCCATAGCCAGAGCCATAATCAAATATCAAGAAGCGTTCTATTGCTTTTGTTATCTCTGCCATACCGCCACCCCGGAAAGACTTTTTGTTGCCTTTTCTGTGCAAGGTATAATCTGAATAGGCTCTGCAACTGTCATTTCGGGAACTACCATAGTGAATTTGCAATTATGAGGTTTCTTAACTCCCTCAAGGGCGATCTGTTCAACGGCGCAAGCACCATCCCAATGCCACAATTTACGAACGTCTGTCATAGTGACCTCATCGGCACTCTTTTCCTTGATCTTGCCGAAAAATACTCCCGCACGGTTTGTTCTCACGATGCAATACTGATTTTCATTGATTTTCATTTTTCTTTTTCTCCTGTTATTTATTATTTTTTTATTCTTCTGTCCTTAGCCGCCATATCGAGTATGGCTTGATAGTGTGTCTTTTTCTTATATTTCTTACCTGAAAGCTCGCACTCGGCAACAATCTGCATATACTTGTCAAGCTCCGCAAGGTCAAGCCTTTTGCAAAGGTCACCAAACTGTGCATCACTCATAAGCACCACGCCCCGCCCAAGCTCGCCATCAAAATATTGACGCCGAAGGCTATCTCTGACCTCTTTTTCATATACAGCCTCATCGTCAGGATCGTCAAATCCGCCCTTTGTTACCGTTTCTCTGACGTATTCTTCAAGCGCCGCTTCGTCCCTATTATTTTGAAGATTTTCTAAAATATTTTCTTCGTGCGCGTTAGAACGATTGAATGAATGAAATTCTTTTTCTTCATCTTCCTCTTCTTCTTTATCTTCTTCTATATGCGGACAGTCCGCGGACAGTCCACGGACATCTTCGGACACGTCAAGAAGAGCCTTGGCTTCTGCTCGCTTGAGTCTTTTTCTCTCGCGGTCTTTTGCCCGGAGTTCCGCAAGCTTGTCCGCACTTTGATACTTCTCCCAATTTGATATGTATATAAAACCATCATCGGAAAGAGATATCATTCCAAGCTCAGAGAACGCTTGAAGAGCAAGCCGTATAGTATTAACGTCAAAGTCAAGCTCGTCCGCAAGATCGTCCTCTTGAAACGGAACTGTAGGAGTAATGTATATATGCCCCCCGGCGTTACACTTTCCTGCCATAGCAAGAAGCATAACCCATATAAGCAATAAGTCATTCCCTGCCGGAAGCCTACGCAGCTTCTTTATCTTCCGCTTGTCAAACATATCTATGTAAAACTTTATCCATTGAACTTCGCCCACACCTACCCCTCCAACTTATAAATATTAAAATGCACCGTTCCAAAACGGTTATGAGAAGTACCCTTCTCGCTTGTGATATTGTGACCGAGTCTCTTCAACTCAACAATCCTTGCCGGGAGTTCGACTATACCGTATTCAGACATAGCCTGCGCCCTTGTGAGTGTGCCGACGTTCTCAAGATGCCAAAGAATAATATCGCACTGTGTCATTTTAGTTTTGGTTTCCATATATACCTCCGTATTGTTTTTCAGTGTAAGTACCAATCTTCGTCATAGTCATCAAACGAAATTTGATTAGGATCATCACCAATCCACCAAGTGAATACCTCTTCGCCGCTTTTCCATAATGTTGGGAGTTCTCTGTCTTTCCTTCTATCGAGCATTCTGTCAAAAGCTCTTATGTAATTTTCTTTATACTTCGGATACCTCGCGAACTCGTTTTTCATGTGGCATCCTCCGCCCATAGGACATCCTATGCATCCGACACGACAAAAACCAAGGTAATAAAGAGGGTTACTCTTGCAGCCGTAGTAACCGAGAAATTCCCACACATCACTATCTAACCAATCTACAATAGGATTTATCATCGTTGACGTTGTCCGGTAGCACTGCTCGACAAATTGCCGCGACTTTGCATTATCGTGATTTAATATGACTCCGCCCTTCGGAGAAACCTCGTGCTCAACTTCTTGTTGTATTGCCGCTTTTCGAACGGTCTTAGGTTTCCCTATGATCTGTATTAAGCCAGCATTAGCGTTACGAGAAACACTCTCCGCCTTACGAACGCCGGTTATCTTAACCCGACCTTTACCACCGTGTTCCTTCAACTCCGCGCAACAATATCTTACGATCCTCGTTGGTGGTATCCCCTTCTCCACGATAAGCTGCCACATCGTTTTCTTGGGGTATTGGATTTGTACGTTAGGTATGCTCCTTATGTATCGCACCGTCTCAGGAGCATCAACAGTGGTGTGATTATTTACTATGTCGTGCTTAACTCCTGCAAGCGAAGCCAAAATCCTTATACAGTCGCTATCTTTACCTCCGGAGTAGCAAAGATAGTAAGGTTCTGTTTCCGGTTCGAAAGTTTTGAGATATTGTATAGCTCGCTTCTCCTTAGCTAAATCCATATCCACCCCTCACTTTCTGCAAGCTTTTATTTTTATACCCTTAGGAACTGCTCTCGCAACCTTGGCTATGAACTTTTCTTCGTGGCTCGTTGAGTCCGAAAGATGTAAAAGATGTATCTCGCGGCACTCTGACAAATCAAGCGACCTCAGATAATCGCAAAGAGTGTCAATCTCCATGTGCGAATTAGTGATACGGTGTCTCACCTTCTCAGGAAGCTTCTCACATAGTTCAAGAATACACTTGTCATAGTTCGCCTCGATAGCGAGAATGTTAAGTCCCGGAAATTTATACCTCAAATTTACCGTATCCGTAGCAAAGGCAAGCACGTCACCGTCAGCGCGGCTCTTGATAAGAAATCCAAGCGGCTCAGCCGCATCGTGAAAGGTCGTAAACGGTACTATGTCAAAGCTGCCGACGTTGAACTGCTCCATGTGTTCTACCGGCTTCGCCAAATCTGTATACCCGAGCGCCTCTGACGTGCCGGGACTCATATAAACGTCCATACCGCGATTTATAAGCTCCCCTACGCTCTTGGCGTGGTCGTTATGCTCGTGACTTACAAGGCAAGCCTTAAACTCCGAGAGCGAAAATCCCGATAATTTCTGTAGTTGCTTGTGTGATACTCCGCACTCAAGAAGAATGCGAGTATCACTGTCTGAAACTATGTAAGCGTTACCGTGTGAGGACGATGCCAACGATTCAAATTTCATATAGGGCACACCCCTTCCGTCGCCTTAACCTCAACAGGCGTATCGGGCGCGTGTTCCTTCTGATACTGAGTAGACTTCGTTATCTTCTCCTGAATCCACTCGGGAAGCTCGGCAAACACGGTATCATTCCAAAGCTCCATATCCCAACGAATAAGCTTCGTGTCGGTAGTCGGCGCAGGAAAACCTCTCGGAATAGGCATAAGGTTGTCCACGTTTGCATATTCCTTCGTCTCATTCAGCACCACGTTGAGCTGACAAGGCTTTCCTACCTGCTCGAAAAGGTCAAACTCCAAGAATTCTTCATCGGAATAGCTCTTTCCGTTCCAAGACTCTATGAACTTGCGAAGATTGCTCTTGTTTGATGCGGAAATAGCGAACTCCTTTGAAAGCTGACGTGGCTTCATTTCTCCCTCAACCTCTATCGTCTCGCCGGGAAGCTCCCAAATATACATACCTTTGTTGGAATAACTCTTGAACTTTTCGGAATATTGCTCGCCAAGGTCAACAAATCCTATACATACAGCCATATATACGCCCGGCTCTACCGGTGGCACTTTCGGTTTTGCTCTGTCTTTAATTTTCATACTTCACACCTCAACTTTTTATCATTTTCGGAAACTACAAGTCTTATGATCTGACACTCTGCCGCCTCAAGCTTAGTAACGCTCTCAGCATTGTCAACGAACAACGGAACTGTCACACCGTAAGCGCGAGAAAGAGTGTTTATAATGTCAATTCCGACGTTGATTTTCGCACCATTGTTTACATTTATGTAGGGAACGCCCTCGAAAACCACGTCACAACGGTCCTCAATACCGCCGTTAGCCTGCTCGCGGAAAAGACGGAAACGTGCTATTCTGAACAGTCCGTTTATACTGTCCTCAACAAACTGAGTCTTATATCTCGTATACTCTTCAATAAGGAAAAGCATTCTCTCGACAGCCTCAAGGCAAGCCGCGCTGTTCCTCGCATCTTCCTGAAGCTCATCTATACGACGTCTTGAATACTCAAGCAAAGACTTCTTGCTTATAATATCCCTCTGCCCGGATATCTGTGCTCTGACCTCTGAAATCTGCACCGCAAGCGCACTTATCGCAGCGTTACTGTCCGTCATTATGTCGGCAAGCTCGCCCGAAAGAGCATTGATTTTTTCCGTAGCGGCAGTCTTTCTCGCTTGGTAGTCTGCCATATCTACAGGCTCAATAATCGCAGCTTCTGAGGCTATAATCTCAGCCTGCTTGCGCTTTATATCCTCTTCAAGCTGTCCAATTTCTTCTTTAAGCTCTGTAATACGTGCCTCAACCTGCGCCTTTGCTTCCTTCCTCGCGTTCGCGGTCTGCTCTATCTCGCGCAGTCTCTTGCTCTTCTGTGCTTCAAAGGCATCCGTCGCGGCTTTAAGCTGTGCTGCCGGGAGAGCTTGTCCGCAGGTCGGGCAACTGCCGCCTGTGAAGCTCTCGCTGTTTGTAGCTATCCAACGCTCGCGAGAAGCGGCTATACCTCTGTCGTAAGAGCCGATGCTATTCTCGGAGAGTGCCAAACGCACACCCTTATCCTTAAGCTGTGCCCGGAGCCTTGAAAGGTCCTGCTTCATCATCTGAACGTCAACCGCGCCCATGTTCTGATTTGCCCTGAAAGCTCTGTTTTCGTTTTCAATCGCGCCAAGCTCTAACTGTGCTTCTTTTATCTCTACGCGCTTACGCTCCGCAGCGCTGTTATGCTCGATTGCAAGGCGCTCTGCCTCAAGGCTCTCACACTGTGCTGTTAAGCGCTCAACCTCTGCACAAGCTCCGTCAAAGTCAAGTCCTTCAACGTCCTCTATGGTATTTTGACATTCGCTGATACGCGCAGGTATCTCGTTCTTTGTCGTAGAAAAACCGCGCTTGTCCGAAAGCAGCTTCTTTTTATAATCGTCAACGCTGAGCTTTCCAAGGCTCTCTGAAAGAGGTAAAAATCTCTCGTCCGTCGCCATTATCTGCTCGTCATTCATAACGCCTGCAACACGGAAAAGCACCTCTCTGCGCTCCTGCCAAGATATACCGTCAGCAAAATGCGACACACTCGTAAGCATTTTGAAAGTGTCCTCGTCTACAAGCTCGTTCACCTTCTCTGTGAAAACGAACTTCTTGCAAGGAACACCATTTACAAAATATTCCGAAGTGTTACCGTCAAAGGTCGCCTCGCTGTTTCCTCTCTTGGTAGTCCATACCTCCTGATACGTGCGGCGCAGGGTTATCTCCTCGCCGTTTACCGTCAGAACAGCCTCAACCTCTGTTATAGCGTTGTGGTCCTTAACCTCGCCACGCTCGTCTATAGGCTTGATTTCGATGTTCTTCTCTCCGTTACCCTTGCTATCCTTGCCAAACAAAAGCCAAGTCAAGGCATCATATACGCTCGTCTTTCCTGTGGCATTGTCGCCGTAAATTGAAGCGTTGCTGCCGTTAAATTCAAGCACAAGATTTTTATGGCACTTAAAATTTTCAAGAGCCAATTTCTTAATTCTGATATCCTGCATATCGTTTATCTTCCTCCATCTTTAATTTTTGTTTTTACAAGCATTGCTGAAATAACCTTACTGCCGCCCTCCGAATAAAGCTTTACGGTGAAATTCCGAGGATTATAATACCCGATGTATCTGCGTAAGGTTCTCCCACGCTCGTCCTTCTCCGATATAAATAGCTTCGTGTTCGAAACAAGCCGCCCGGAGGCTTCAAAATAAGTGTCGCTCATACCTCGCGCCCCGTCCTCTTGTCAAAGATTTTAAGAACACACTCGCTGTCCTCAATCTCGGTTATTTCCGCATTCGGAAACTTAAGCTGTACCTCAATATAAGCCTCGGTGAGTGTTCTTGCCGGGAACGTCAGATACTTGAGCGTTTTTCCCTTGTCCTCGGTAAAAGTTACGTTGTAAAGATTAAGCATTTTTTGTTTTCCTTTCAAAATGTGTTGTTTTTGTAAATAATGATTGTCAATATAAGCGTTTATACCTCATTTTCCTCTACCACAATACCGGTGCATTCTGTGAATTTTTGTCTGCTAATGTAATAAGTATAGTTTTTAGAGGAAATCTGCACCGCGTATCCGAATTTAAGAATACCTTGTTGCAAACCGACACGTATAAACTGTTGCGAAACACCCATAAGGCGTGCTGCCGTAGCTACCGATATGTTGTTTTCCATCCGTCAAACCTCCTCCGAGGATAAGCTCTCATCAGAATACATCTGGTCAAGCATCTCTGACGTTATCCCTGCTGCCATAAGCGCCTTGCCACGCTTCTCAAGATTGCGAAGGCTATACAGGACCTGTCTGTGCCTGTATTCAAGCCTTATTTTCTTCCTTGCAAGCTTTACAGCCTCGCTCCTCTTGAGGCGCTCAATCTCCGCCTCAACCTCTTCGTCGGTTAACCATTCGTCGTGACTTTTTGCCATTTTTTCTCTCTCCTTTTCTTTTTTGTGAATTTGTATTGATTTTTTCTAAAAGCTGTGATACAATAAGGGTAGGACAAAGGAGTGACGACCTTTCCTCCCTTTCTTTTGACCGTTCGGTGTTAGCGCACCGGCGGTCTTTTTTTATTTGTCTTTATCTTTCGATACAGTCGCAGAATCAACAGCCATAAGAATGTGCTTATAGCTACCAAATCCAACACCAAATCTACAGCGCCCGTTCCAAATATAATTTCCGGTATGCTTATCTTCCCACGAAGAAACCACAAGCGGAACGCGGTTAAAAAACATGTTTCCTCCAAGTTCTTCATTTGCTTCTGATGACATAATTATCATTCGGTCATCGTCACTATACCAACTTTGAAAGATCACCAGATCCCAATAATTCCCTATATCGCGTTCATCTTTGATTGTCTTTTTGATGACGTTTTCCATTTTTATACGATTGCCGGGAATGATGATAGTGTCTGCTTTGTAGCCAAGCTTTTCACCGTGTTCATCCTTCATATCCGAAAGCTTTTTTGCAAGCTTTGAAAGCGTTTCTGAAAACGTCGCATTTGAAAGCGTATCTGTAATCGGCTCGTAAAGCAAATTTGACTGTGTCTTACCATCGGTACCGTACTTATGCAACTCCGAGAAAAGCGGCAAACCGTCCGGCGCTGTCAAATCCAATGTAGCGCCATTGAAACGTCCAAGTTCTTTTGTACCGTGCGAAATAACGTACTCTAATAAATTTCTCGCCGTCTTGTGGTAGGATCTTACAAAATTCTCGACTCTGCGCTTCGCATCCGCGGCAACATTGTAACACGATGTCTCCTGCATGTTCTTGGGGATGCTAAACTCCTTCATAAACGGAATATGCTCAATAAATTTGTTTTCTTTCTCAGAAGTGTCATCATCTTCGATCCCACAGGTTAAATGTTTTTCAAAATTAACACTACCTTCAATTTGAAAAAGCGTTTTTGTAGAGTCGCGCTTTTTTATAAAAGAATCATTTTCTTCCTCTATAATCCTCCTGATTGCCGACCTGATTTGATTAAAATTTTCGCTGCTTTGCCCATTGGCATGAGAATAAATAATATTCATTTCAACCTCCTTTTGGTGACTTGTCAGGTTACTTGCTTTGCAAAAAAAATAGCCATAGGATTTTTTATATGAAGAACATCAATCATTTTTTCGACTTCATCTGTGCCGAAAACACCGCTTTTCATACGTAAATTGAATGTCTTTTCACTAACTCCTATGGTTTCTGCCATTTGCTTTTGTGTATACCCGTTTCTGACCATCTCCGCTTTAAGCGCTCTTGTATCAAGCATTTTATTATCCTCCTTTCGCTTCGGTGACCTGTTAGGTTACTACCATTATAACACACTATTTGTAACTTGTCAAGTCATTTTTGAATTTTTTTCGGAACATATTGACAACCGTGAAGTTATGATGTATAATATAATACGAAAGGAGGGATTTGTGTGAATATTGGTGAAAAAATAAAATCCTTGCGATTAAAAAAACAATTAACGCAAGATGACGTTGCACAAATTACAGGAACCACTAAACAAGCTATATACAAATATGAAACAGGTATTGTAACAAATATTCCTCTCGATAAAATAGAGAAAATGGCAGACCTTTTCGGAGTAGCCCCCTCGTACCTTATGGGCTGGGAAGAAGAAAAACCGCCCGTCAACGAACTAAGCGAAGACGAACGGCGTTTAATAGAAATATATAGGAAGATAAGCCCCGAAGCCGGGGAAATGCTTCTTACGATGGTAAATATTTTTGAAGAGATGCCGCAAGATCGCGCGCAGATGCTTTTAGCGATGATTCGTGCCGGGATAGAAAATCAAGGGTAATTGCGTAAGCAATCAGGATAGCGCGTTCGGAGTCGGGAGCGTTTTCGATAAGCTTAAGAAGCTCGGAAGTTTCGTTTTTCATAGTAGTCCTCACTGAATAATATAATAGAAAGTCCACGGTAGCAACGTTTACTGTTTCCGATTAAATTATACATCGAAAAATGAGGAAAATCAATACACTAAATTTGGCAAAAGTATATATATTGTTGGTATGTAAACATATATGCCTAATGATATCATAATATAAAAAAAGCTATCAGAGCGTGACGTAGTAGGGCTCTTAAACGGTGACTATAAGAAACCGTTCGTTGACGACGTAATCACACTTGGCGCAGCACTGAAGCTCTCCCCGAAAGAGCTGTTTGAAGAGGCAAACCTCGTCGTCGAATCCACGGTTTCCGCGCAGAAAAGCACCGAAATCAGCAACGAGAACGATAGGCTGACAAGCGAGGTTGAAAGCCTAAAGAAAGAAGTTGAGCATCTCAAAACTCTTATACTTCTCAAAGACGAGCTGCTTGAGGCAAAAAACGAGCTTCTTGCAACCTACCGCCTTGATAAGATTCATTAAAGGAGAATAAAAAAAGAAACTTATATTATGTTACACTTCTTATACATAGTCGTGTTTGCTGTACTGACTGTATTTTCTTACTATATGAGCGAAGAAGAAACAAGGAAAGAAAAAGCAGAAAATGCAGGCTCATACTCCTCTACAAATTTTTGGGGAATTGTCTGTTGGTTATCTCTTGTATTTTTGGTAATAGGTTTTCTCCCCTTTTTGGAGAATTGTAGCCTACCGTTTTTAAGTGTTTTGTTATAATGAAAAGAAAATTATTATTTGTTTTACTACTATTATTAACAAGCTTTTGCGTAACAAGTTACGCTCATCCAGGAAAAGTTGATTCAAACGGCGGTCACTATAATAATACAACCGATGAATATCACTATCACCACGGATATCCAGCTCACAGTCATGTCGGCGGTTGTCCTTATGATTATGACGATAACACAGGTCAAAACAGTGGAAGCAACAGCAACAACTCATATAACAACAAGAACAACCATTTGTACAACTCTGTAACAGAGTCAACGACAGACAAACAACAAGCTGAAAACGATAGCGTACTTATAACAATATTAAAAATTATAGGTCTTGCCTTTTGCTTTGTAGTTCTCGGTGTTTCTCATTTTGTTTGTATAGGGCTGTATGCATTGTACTATTTTATGACAAATACGAAAAAGAACGAAGAAGATCAGAAAAAAGATTCAAAGCTTTTCAACATACTTTCGTTGTTTATCGTTCCTATCATTATTGCAACGATAGTGGTTCTATGTTTTTGATAAAAAAGAGTGCAGTTAGACAATGAAGAATAAAGGAGATTTGATATGACATCTATGGATGTGGATATGTCCAAGTATTATAGCGACAGTAATTTTATTTCGATTAAAGAAATGATAAAAGACTTATCAATGAGCGGAATAAAAGAGATTGAAGACTCGTGGAAAGACGCCCCTTTTCGTTACCGCTTAAAATTTAAGTTTAAAAGGAAACAGATTGTAGATTTTATAGAGAAAGAAGCAAAAAAGGTCTTGTTTATAAAAGATAAGATGGACACGGAAAAAATAAGAGGTTTCTTCTTTATTGTTAATTATGCGTACTCGTTTTTTTTAGTGAGTGGTTTAAAAGACATATTGCCGCCTTTTTTTAAAGAGTCAGAGGTTATGAGCTACGTAGCACCTGCAATCGCAGAAATGTTTCTAAAATATAAAGACTCCGAAGATATAAGAGTGCTCATTTGGAGAAAAGAAGAAATTGCTTCCCTCGCAATAAAAATGTACAACGAGTCACAAATAGAAGAAGAAACGCAAATAAACGAAGAGCAATAACAACTAAAAGCACCTCTAAAAAAAACACTTCACACATAAAAAGGAGCAAATTATGCGACTTCCTAACGGATTTGGCAACATATCAAGGCTCACAGGGAAGCGCAGAAACCCGTGGAGAGCACGAAAGACTGTCGGCTGGGATATTGACCCCGTAACGAATAAATCCAAGCAAATTTACGTTACTATCGGATACTATCAAACAAGACAAGCGGCACTCGAAGCGCTAACGCAGTATAACGTAAACCCCTACGACCTCGACTCAAATAAAATAACCTTTTCCGAAGTCTACGATAAATGGTCTGACAAAAAGTTCAACGGAATAAGTCAATCAAACGTCAACGGATATAAAGCAGCATATAACCTTTGCGGGGCGCTTTACAATATGAAGATGGGGGATATAAAGCTGATACATTTGCAAACCGTAGTAGATAAAAGCGGAAAAAACGCACCTACAAAAAAGAAACTAAAGGTGTTGTTAAATCAGCTCTTCGACTACGCGGTAATGCACGAGATAATCCCCAAGGACCGCCACGTCGTCGAGTACGTTGATATAGGTAAATCCGTCAAGAGTACAAAACACTACCGCTTTACCGAGGCAGAAATAGAGGAGCTTTGGCGCTGGTCACCTAACAATGAGTACGTTCAGGTGATACTGATGCTCATATATTCCGGCGTAAGACCGGGAGAGTTGTTCGGAGTTAAAAGAAGCTCCGTTGATTTAAACGGAAAGCATTTCACCGTCGAAAAAGGAAAAAACGACAATGCCGTCAGAAAAGTTCCTATACACGATAGAACGCTTCCCTTCTTTGAGCATTGGTACAACAAAGGCAACGAATACCTCGTAACCAATCGAAGCGGCAAGAACTTTAATTTTGCGACAAATCACACCTCTTATACAGACGTTTTTTGGACGCCTATACTTAACGAAATAGGCATTTTAAAATATAAAAACGAGCAAGGCGAAGAAGCGAATCACCTCCCCGACGACACGCGCCATACGTTCACAACGATGTGGGGAGAAAAGCACCTCGACGAAGCTATGCGAAGGAAAATCCAAGGACACAGCGGCAAAGGCATCGGAGAGATAGTGTATACACATTACGAGCTTGAAAAGCTCCGCGCAGAGTTAAACAATCTCTAACCGCCACCCAACGCACACCGTTAGTGCTACCGCCAGCTTGCACTTGCAAGTCACAAAACGCATTGTGTCATATATGTGTCATATATGTGTCATATCTATTCGATTTCAGCCGATTTTAAACGCATTTTAAAAAACAAAAAAGCCTTGAAAACATTGAGTTTCCAAGGCTTTTCACTTTGTCGTTTTTTATCTCTTCGAGAACTGGTGTTGTTGAAAAATCAAGGATTGTAAGCCAGATTGTGTCATATATGTGTCATATTGTTTTTTATACGCACCTTTATTCTATCTCTCAAAAATCCTTGTTAAGCTCGTTGAATATAGCCTCTTGGTCTTTTGAAAAATTTGCGGCGGCTATAACCGCATCAAGCTCACTCTTCGTTAGTGCTGTTATGTTGACTTGTTTCATCTTTCCACCTCTTAAATTGACCGAGCAGGTCTATCTGGTCCTGCATATATAATACGCTATCCGTTACAATGTTATCATAGCCGCGAACGTACCCGGAATACCCGGTAACAGCTACCATAAGCAGCTTAAACACAACCGCACACACCGTCTCCCACGTCGGCTCTGCAAATAGCTCAAAGGCTATAAAGCCCATAGCGCAAGATGTCAGTGCCGTAGTAAATAATTTTATTATGTAGTCCGCTCTTCTTCGGAGCGCAGGCTGTATATGCATAACACCGCGCTTTATCGGTGCCTTGCCCTGCTTGTAAAGCATCTCAGGTGTAAGCTTGATAGGCTTAATACGATTTGCGGCTCTGATGCGCTCAATTTGCCCCTCAGACAGTCCCTTGCCTAACATATCTTTGTCAGATAAAAAGCGAAGCTCTTTGTATCGATCAAAAGTTATACCATAAGGCAATATTGTGTCTTCAATGCGTGAGCGAAGCTCCTGCTCGACATATTCACGGCAAAACGACGATAAGGCTTTATGATTATTTGCACTCGCAATTTCGTCACGTATTTCGGTGTACTTTTTTGTCGTTTCTTTGAAAATAGGAAGCTTTTCTCCCGCCATCATACCGTTTGAATACATACTCACGTACATACCGTAGGAAAGAAACAGAAGCACAAACATCTGAAGCGAGAGATCGGCTGCTCCCTGAAAAGTTATATTACGGATATCCGTTGTCATAACGATTATAACAACGAGGAGAATTGCCGCAGAGATAATATATCCTGCCGTCTCCATTAAATTTTTTTGAGCGGTTTTGCTCTCACGCACAACCGTTTTTTCGTCTACAAAAGGATTGTTTGCCATTTCCTTGCTCCTTTCAGGATTTCATATCGGCTTTATTATTCTTTTTCCTTTTCTTCTCCGGCAATCTTGAAAATCACCATTCCTATGATGTTTGCTATAAATCCGACAAACGCTATTATTATCATTTCTTTAATAATAGCCTCAAGAGCCAAGAAAATCCCGAACAAAAGCCCCCACATAATCGGTGCGGACGGTGATTTTATAAGTCTTGTAAACCATCTTGCAAGAGGTATTGCGGAAAAAAGCAGGAACAAAACGCATAAACCCGACATTGTAGCGCCCGCCGATCGGTCAACCCATAACGGAAACTGCATCAAAGTCGCTATGGCAGGAGCACCTACGTCAATAGTCAGTGCTATTCCCTTAAGAATCTTCCTTTTCATTTTCAGCACCGTCCTTCTTTATTCCGAGTATTTCTCGAATTTCGTCGTATGCGCGGCGAAGCTCCTCGTCGTTCTCAAGTGCCGAGAAACAGTTCGCGCACAATGCGGTGGTATAATTCTTGATTGCTTGCGGTATATTAGCATTATTAAGCGCAAGAGTGTGCTTCATTTGAATAAGTGTCATAACCTCATAAAGAAGCGCCTTTGTCATCTTATCGCGCTCCTCTTCGGCTTTTTCAAGCTCAGCAAGGCGCTCGACCGTGTGTGTCTGTTCTTCTGCCAACGCAGTCATAGCCTTCTCGCTGTTTTCCGTGGCGCTCACAACTCCGCTTTGCCCTGATATCATCTTAACAATTCCGGAGATAATAACGTTGCCCTTCTTCTTGATAAACACCGCTGCGGCAGTTATAGCCGCAAGATTAAGACATCCGATAATTTTCTCCGCATTGTCGGTAAAAAATTCGTATATTCGGCTGAATACCGTCACGCGCTCCTCAGTTGCAATCGCTTCGTCAACTGCTTCGGCATCATCAACGCCCTCAACCGCGCTCACCGAAAAAGTAGTGATAAGCATCATTGTTATTACCATAACCAAAAGAAGCGATATTTTAATAATCTTTTTCATTTTTCGTTACTCTCCTTAATAATAGCTTTCCGAGAACAATTTTAAGAGCCTGTTCTCAAGACTCTTATATTTCGCCTCAAGCTGACGGTAAGCCTGAAGTGTATCGGATATATCCCTCTCTGTATCTACAAGCCTTGTGAGCACGTCTTTAACGTCAGGAATAACGTTAACTATACCGTCGTCGCCCACAATACAAACAAGCCCTAAACACGGCACTGTGCCGTCTCCGGTAACTACGCAAATTGCGACGTTGCCGAGAAGAGCCTCACGAGGGAACGAAAAACGTCCGCCATCGACCTTAGAATACCAAACGGCATCATCTCTCATCAGCTTAACTGTGAGAGGCTCTTTAAAGCCCCCCACGTTCTCAAGCTCGCATTCCAGCCTGTTGTTAACCTTAACCGCCTCAAGACTGTCAAGAATGCCGTATTTTTGATTTAAAAGCACGTATTTCATTATGTAGTACCCTCTCTCTTAAATCTCTCGTTCACAATGCGAATACACTCGTCAACGTAAGCGTCGTATACCGCATATTTTTCGGGCTTCCTTTCCTTTTGTCGCTGAATTCCTATCTCCTGTTCGGGCGTATACCGAAGCTTGACAAGCCGCTCTATCGTGTTATCCTTAACAGCTTCAAAAGCATCGGGACGCGCTTCCTTGTTCGCATACAGAAGGTCAAGGTCAAGACCCTTCATTATTTTTTCAAGTTCAATATTAAGGTCAATCATAGCTTTAGCCTCCCTTCGGATATGTTACAAGGTATTTAATGCTGAACGGTACGGGGTCGCTCTGCTCGTTTTCAGCAACAATTCTACAGCCGCCCAAAACCTTGATGAAGTTTTCATTAGGCATCAGGTCGGTGATGTCCTCGATTTCGGGTGTAGCAAGCGAATATACAAAGGTAAGCGGATTGCTTTGCAGATGCGCTCTCCACGCGTCTACATCAAGTGTCACGCTATCATCCCTTATGGATAGTACACCGAAACCGTAATAAGAGGTGTAGCAATAAAAGCTACTGTTCGGAAGGTCTACAAGCTTCGTCTCGTCGTATTTATCGCAGACTGCATAGCCATAACTTGTTTCGGTATTTGTCGACAGGTCAGCAAGAGATGTTTTGAAGTATCCGTCGCTAACATACCACCTTTCGTCATCTGAACCATCGAAAATTGTTTTTGATGCTTTTTTATGGTCTAACCACTTGCCATCGGTATGCTCGATATAATTGCAATATTCTGCATTTGCACCCTCACCATACCCCTCACGAGCTTGCACTGCTTCGGGCATCGTGAAAGTGTCAATAGTGCCAATATAAGGAGTGTAAGGTGTGTTGGCGTATTTGGTAAAAATCATATTTTTATATTCGCAAACTTTATTTACATCGCCGTATGCGTAAACCGTGCTGTCTAAGTCCGCTTGCGTTATCGTCATAAATGTTCCACCATATAAGCTTGTTTCCGACCCTTGTATGTGGAGAAGTCCGTGAGCATTACCCAGCGAGCCGTTTATGCACTCCGTGTAAAAGGTGATGCTGTCGCCCACTTTTATATTCGGCGCAAGGTCTTTCAATTTGCCTATTGGCGTGGGTGCGCCTGCGACTCCTGTGTTTGTGAAACTAAAGCCTGTCGCAGTCGGAGTTGCATTTGACACCTTGCTTTTGTCAAAATAATTTGCACCCTTACTCTCAATAGCCTTTACCTTTGCGTGGCGCAAGCCCTCAAAATAAGGAGAATACGCATACTCGTTCGAGCCGTGTGCTAACTGTACTTTATAAGAATAAGTACCGTAGTATTTGTTATCTTCGCTATACAAACCACCAATACAAAGTACAAACTCTTTGGCTGCGCTAAACGTCATAGAGTAAGGTGTAGTGGGTGTTCTTTCTATTGATTGAAAACTATCCATAACCCTGACATCATCGGCGGCATAGATATATATAACTCCGCTAAATTTATCGCTTACAGGCTGAATAGTGATAGAGTAGTTGCCCGCCGGGTATTTTATCGTTTTATTCCTATTAAGAAATAAAGCGCCACTATTGAAGTTGGTTGTAAACACATCACCATCAAGAGTTGTGTCACTTGATGCTTCAAGCATTTTTTGCGGTGATATTAAATTTATACTCTTATAAGTCATACCACCGATAGAAAGCACCTTCGCCTTCTCGCAAGCGTTTTTAGGCACAGTCTTCTCATAAGCGGTGGAATCATCCACAATGAAGTTATCTCCGCCAAGGTAACGCTCAATGCCCGTTATGCGCTCCTCGTGACTCGATATCTGAGTGTCATGCTGTGTTATCGCCTGCTGCATAGACGCGATATTTTGTACGTTCGCTTGCGTTTTTTGCTCGTTTGTAGCAATACGATCGCGTTGAGCTGCTATATCACTTGACGCTTTTGAAACATCTGCGTTAATAGTAGCAAATCGCGCTGAAATATCTGCCAATATTTCTTTTATAGAATAGCTATCAGGCGTTTTTTCGCCATCCATTGTATAAAAGGCCTCGATGTAGTCCGCAATAGTCTCGTTATCGCCGGCATCCTCTGAAAAAAGTGCGATAAAGTCGTAAAGATTATCACGTTGTAATACGTTGCTTTTTTCGTTTAAGGTTATATACTTTGCCGCTTCACCTGACGCAAGAGCTTCTATGATTTCATTTATTTTTTTCTGCACAAGCGCAGGGAATGCGTCAAACCTTTCCTTAAGCTCCTGCGCAGAAAGCCCTCCGTCACCATATCTTGATACGGAGTTCGGTCTGTCGGCAAGCGTTGCGATGCTCGCCTTTTTTATTTGTGCTTCGGAAATCGGGCTGAATGTTTTTTGTGCCATATCCTCGCTCCTATCCTTTGTATTTACCTATAACGGTATATTTAAACGATGCGTAGAATAGAGCAAACGGTCTCATAAACGTATCTGTATATATGAAATATTGCTTTTCTACCCATTTTTTCTCTTTTTCTCTTACAGCAAATATTGAGTCACCGCTTTGTATAAACGAGAAGTCCGAGAAATCCATATCGCTGAATAATTCTTCAAGACCTCTGTTTGAGCTTATATCCGCAACGTCAGCCATCGGCTTCTTATTAGTCTTAACTCTAATCTTTGCTGCAAGCGCTGAAAAATTCTTAACCTTTACTACAAGGCTTCGTTTAACCGTGCTTTTAGTCATATTTGGGAGTCCGCAGTTGTCATTTTTCAGAGCAACACCCGAATATATCGCCCTGCCGTTAAACGTGTACCACTTAGGCGCGATAGTGCCGTCGGTTTTATTTCTCTTGTCAAAATTAAAAGAACAAACGTCACCGCCTTGCGTGCCGAAATAAAGATTTTCGTTTATATTCTTTACACTCACCGCCGGGGAAAATTCGCCGCCCCTCATCTCTCCGAGTGTGTCGCAAAGAAGCGCCGCAATCTCGCCCGATAAAAGCTCTACGATAGCTACCGTATAGCTTCTATCCTCGAACGAATAGCTGTATACACCCTTAGCCTCGTTTATATCCAATACCATATCGGAAGAATAGTCCTTCGCAATCTGCGCCGGATATTCCTTACGGCTGTACGTTACCGTAAAATCCTTACGGCTTCCGTCCTCGTTCAATAGGCTGACGGGAAAATCTTCGACGTAAAAATAAGTCTCGGTCTGCCCCGAATAAACGCCAATTTCCTCAAGATAAAACCATTCGTATTCGTTATGCCCTGCCGCGTTCTGATATACTTGTCTTGAATCAGCAAGGAACATTTTGCCGTCGCACAGAAGCACGAGATAACCGCCATACTCACAAAGCCGAGAATTCTTCAAATCACTGCTGTTTATAAGCTTTGCGTCAATAAGAGATGAACGATGCTCTCGTGACCTCTCCGACGATATTTTCAGCTGCGATATAGCATCAAGACCAAGCTTTGATACAAACACAGGATCGTCAAGAAAATTGCAAGCCGCGCCAAGACAGCCAACTCCGGCAAGTCCAGCCTCGGCAGGATAAATCTTCGGTAATATGTCAATCCCCGTTTCCATCGGCTTGTGATAATAAACCGAGCCGTCCTGTTGCGTGTCAGCCTTAAGCACGAGAAGCGTGTCCGCAACACCGAGCATTGCCGTAATGGGCGAAGTTCCTACACCGTCCTCGACATAGTTAAGTACGCCTATGTACGACGGGTCGGCAAAGCCAGTACTGTTTCTTCCGCAAAAGAGCACAAGATTCGGCTTCCCCGGTATTCCCGAAAAAAATACGCGGTTATCAAATATAGCTGCAACCGTTGCGGACTCTATCATAGATACAAACCCACTCGTAGTATCCCCGCGATAAGCGCCGAGCGTCGTTACAGAGCCGTCAGCGCGAGTCACCTTCACGTCTTTAGCCTCGTATAAAGCCTTTTTAGCCGTTATCTCCACTCCTGCGTGAAATTCAGGGTATCCGTTATCTTCGGGCTTCGTCGGTGCTTCTGAAAGCGTTATAACGCCACCTGTTAAGTCAACCTCATAAGCGTCGTAAGGAAGGACCTCTCCGTATACCTTAACCTCGCTTACCTCGTCAAGCTCGCCCTCGTTCATCGTGAAAGCTTTATTACTTCCATCCGCGATAAACGTGTGTCTGAAGTAAGGAGAAAGCATATTTCTTTGCTCGTACTCCTCGCCGGTATCCGCGTTTTCCCCCGCCGGGATAATATTTATATAAGTCGTCGGAATATATGCGCTGTCCTTAACGTCGCTTATATTCGTTCCGTCGTAAACGAGATAGTGCTTTCCGTCTATGATGTAAAGACGGTTATTAAAAATAAAGCTTAAGCTCTCGCGCCCGTTCATATCCGAACGCAATACTTTAGTCGTGAATGGCATCTGTGCTGTTCCGCTCTCGTCAGACTCGTCCTTGCCAAATGATACCCACTCGTAAAGAGTGCCGCCCGCGTGAACAAGCACCTTTTCCGCGCCGAGCATATCTCGGAAGGTATGTATCGCGTGGATGCATCCACCGTTAGGAGCTGAAAATCTCTTGCGGAATCCCGGTATAGTCTCTATACCTTGCCCCGCGCCTGATACGTAGTCCTTGTAAACGTTGACCGCATACGGAAATCGAACGTCGCTTACAAGCGTGTCGTCGGTTGCAAAATCCACACCTCGAAAGCCACCGTAATAGCGGTCATATTCTTTCCTTTGTGCAAGCATACCGTCACCATCCGTTAAGATTTATGTTCGCAGGCGTTATCGGTCTTGCCTTCTGCTCTATGACCGCCACCTGCTGATTATAAAGCGCAAGATAGTATTCCGCGAGCTGAGGCTCATCCTCCGCAAGTATGTACGCGGCTACAAGATTTGGCATAAGCGCCGCAAGGTCATCGTCAAGCTCTATTATCTGCTCGTTTGCCCTTGCACTCGTCTCCTCGTTTATCTTCGACGGACGCTTGATATATCTCACGATATACTCTCCTGCAATCTCCCTTTTAAGAAGAACAACGCGCCCATTCTCTACGTCGTAACTATTGTTTAAAACCTCTCGCATCTTATCGTCAACGATAGGCGGTGATGCAAGAGCTAAAAAATCCTCTACCTTGCTTATATCGTATTTTGTGAACGGCTCAAAGAAGGGAATATCGTCTTCTTCGGCAGAATAAATCTCACCGTAAAGAGCAACGCGCCTCACGTGGTAAAGATATTCGCCCGTGAAGCGTATTCTTACCTGACCCGTCACAAAGCTGTTTCCATTCTTTATAAAGCCCCTGTAGGAGCGAAAAATCTGCGGTGACTCAAGGGACACAATATCAGCTATCCCCCAGCCGTCAGCCGTCTTAAATTCAACGTAGGCTGTGCCGTTTCCGTCAGCCTCAAAATAGTACGCCTTAGCTCCCTCAGCCGTATATATCAAGTTCTCACTTCTCACCCTTGCGTCGTATGAGCTTGCCGTGATGCTTTTCATCGGCTTATGGTTAATAAGGAGAGTCCTTGTTGCAGGACGTATTCTCGCAATCTGCAACAAGGCTCTGTCTGCCGCATAATAAAAGCGGCTGTCATCTTCGAGCGAGGACTCAAATCCAAGCCCCGCTACCTGTTTATAAAGGTCGGACACTCTCACAGCTCAAGTCCTCCTCTCAAATGTAGAAATTAGTCAAAAAGTGCGGTCGCAGCCTCGTTGGTTGCTTTAAAGGTGCAACGCGCGATGTGCTTCCAAGTTCCGAAGCCTACGCCGAAACGGCAATAGCCGTTCCAAAGGAAGTTACGGCTCTCGTCGTCGATGTGGTTGCGGATATCGAGCTTAACGCGGTTAAAGAACATATTACCCGAAAGCTCTGCGTTAGCCTCGGAGGACATAACCATAATCTCGTCCTCGGTGGTCTCCCAGCCCTCAAGCACAACTATGGTCCAGTTACCGTACTGAACGTTGATGTCGTTGTTACCCGTGCCGGTAGTTCTCTCAGAGCCGCAAGCCGCCTTAACCTTGGTCTCAAGTGCAGGACGGTTGCAAGGAATGATAACGGTATCTGCTACGTAGGAGAGGCACTCGCCATTCTCGTCCTTGAAGTTTCTTATCTTGTTAGTAAGCGCGTTAAGTACTTCCTCAATAGTCTCGGTGCCGCTTACGTTAAAGTAGTTAGACTGAGTCTTGCCGGAATTTGCGGAGAGTGAATAGGTGTGCGCCTTGTGGAAAAGAGCAAGATCGTCGCCGGTAGTAAGGTCAACGGTTGCGTTGTTGAAGGTAGTGCTGCCCGCGGTAGCAGCTGCGAGTGCCTTGCAAGCAAGTGCATTCTGCGTTCTGTAATACGCGCTGACAAAGTTCTTGGTTGCCTTCTTGATATTAGAGGAAATACCAATCTGCGAGTCGTCCGCCATCTCGCGGGTAACCGCAAAGGTCTTACCGAAGGAAATGTGCTCGATGTTCTTGTCAAAGGTTTTCTGAACGGTATCGTACTCAGCTACTTTGCCCTCGTCCTTGCTTTTGAAGGTGGAGAAGGTAGACTGACCGATAATGGTCTCGCTGTACTTGTGGGACTCCTCAATGTTGAAAAGAGCTTTAAGCACCGTGTGCTTTTTTCTCCAACTGTTGGACTCCTCCTCGATAAGAGCCTTTATGGGATGCAGAAATTTACCGTACATAGGCTCGTTTGCGGTAATCTGCTTAGAGTAAAGAATTACGTCTGGCATTTTTAAAAATCCTTTCTTAAATTAAAAATTATAATGTTTTTTTGTAAAGAGCTACGATCTCACGGTCACTCTTGCCGGGGAACATCGAGCGCCACGTGTCCATTTCCGACCTCGGTATGTACGTGCCCTCTCTTCTGCCGCCCTTCGGCTGTGAGGTTTTGAGATGAGCCTTGCTGTCGTTTTTTGCTTTTCTTGCCGCGCTTTCGGCAGCACCCGCTCTGATACCCTCGGGATTAGCCGCCGCGTAAGCCTCACGCGCAGGTAAGCCAAGATTGCGGTAATTAGCAAACTTCTTTAAAATCTCGTCGGGCATATCCTTAACGTGCTTGTATTCCTTCGTTTCGGGATAATACGCCTTAAGCTCTGCAAGGTCACTTGCCGCAAGTGCTTCAAATTCGGATACGCGCTTGGTCTGCGCCTCGCGCTCCTTAGCTCTCTCGTCGGCTCGCTTGGTCTTGTATTCATCAAGGGTAAGGTCGCTCGACTCTGCCGCAAGCTCCGCCAAGCCCTCCATAACGTCATCCTTGTCAATTCCAAGCTTCTTTAATGTATCCTTGCTCTGTGACTTAAGCTCCTCAAGCTCCTCACGAAGCCTTGCAAGCTCATCGTCATTGTTTTCGGGGCTGTCGTCAGCGGACTCACCGTCCCCCTTCTCCTCGCCCTCGTCTGAGGCATCTTCATTGTCGATGTCATCGGGAATAATGATGTTTCCGTCCTCGTCATATTCGAGCGAGTCAATGTCAAATCCCTCGCCGTCGTCCTCTGTAGAATCTTCCTCTGCATCGGGCGCATCGGGCGTGTCAGGCGTATTTTCTTCCTCGGAAACAGCCTCTGCGTTCTCGGTTACCTCGGTTTTCTCCTCGGCAGCCTCTTGTACAATGGTTTCATCTTCCATTATCGTTCGTTCCTCCTTGTTGTGTGTGTCTTGTCTTATTTAGACTTCTTGCCGGTGCGTAAATCGTTACCGGTAACGACCGTTGCCTTGGGCTGGTCTTTAACAGGCTTAGGCGCTTTGATAACGCCCGCGCTGTTGGTAGCGTAGTTGTTCTTTTTCATACGGCACTCCTCCTTTGCAAGTTTTAAAAAGAAAAGAGCCATATACAAAAGCGCGGCTTATCGCACTTCAATACATAGCTCTCACCTCACCGGGTATATGGCTCTTAATTCTATTTAGTTTTAATCTCGTAATAGCTTTTGCATTTGTGGCAAAAAACTGTAAGCCCGTCTATGTGGCTGTCCTTTTTAAGTCCAACCTTGGGTATCTTCTCTTTGCACGCAGGACACGTTATCCGCGTTACCTGTGATGCTACGGTAGGTATGATTTCAAGCATATTTTTGCACCTCCGCATATATTATAACATAAACTAAATGGCTTTTGGTCTTCACTTTTTGCCACTTTTGCCTTAATCTTTAAGTATTTTTCCACCTTTAACCTTGAAACCGCAAGCCTCTGCAAGCGCTTCCTTCTCCGCCTTGGTAGCGTTCATTCCAAGTATATACCTAAGAAGCATATTCTTTGCCGCCGAAGCGCTCACTCCGCGAACGTCACCGTCGTTTATCTTATACCCCGATGCCGCAATCAGAAGAAGCGTTTCCTGCCTCGAAAGCTCAAGGTCTGTTATCGCCTTGATAACCTTCTTCCTTTTGCTTCCCGCGATAACCTCTCCGTCCTTGTCAAGGTCAGACTGAATGCCCTTCGTTGCAAAATAATATGTATAGTACGAGTCGTAAGACACTCCCGCTTTTTTGAACAACTGACTCTTTGCGTATACGTCGGTGTTGTACTCTTTAAGCGCCTTCTCCGAGCCGTACATCTTCTGCGTAATAACCGCGTGTCTTATCCTTTGCTCGCCCGCGTCCGCATCGTCAAAGACACCGTCCGTAGCCTCAATAGCCTTTGTATAAGCCGCGTAATCGGTTTTTGCGGTCTTATAAAGGTTGTTTATAAGTATACGAATTGTGCGTACCTCTTGGAGCTTTTCCGAATTGCTCTTGTCGGACTGTTGTATCTTTGTTATCTCGTCGTAAAGCTCTGATACCGAAGATTTAACGTCATTCAGATGCTTAAGCTGATAAATCGCGGTTACGTTGCCCTCGTTCTTTGAATACTGTGCCTCGTCGTAAAGCTCGTAAAATTCGTTGGACAGCTTGTTGTTCGTCGCAGGATCGAGAAGGAAATTGCTTGCGAGATATCCCTTTTCAGCCTTTGCGGTTGTCGCGGGAAGAAGTATATCTCCTATAACTCCCGAATACTGATCAATAAGATAGTGTATCTTTTTCGGTGAATAGTTGATTTTTTCGCCTATCCACTTTGCAATCTCGCTCGTGCTCTCGTCAAATCTCTGCCCCGGTCTTACGCCCTCAAACTGTCTGCCTTCAATCTCGCCGCCGTACCACGTCGTATTAGATGCGACGTCACGGAAAGGAGAGAATATATCTCTTGATATACTGTCTATCGGTGTTACGTTTCTCTCAAGGCTCTCAAGATAGTCAAGGAATTCGAAATCCTCTCCGCGCGATACGTTCCTGAGTCTGTTTGCTATACCGCCAAACGCACCTGCCGCACGTCCTCTCGGTATCTTGATAAACTCATCACCCGCCTTGATAAGAAAATAGTTTTCCTTGACCTCATTCGTAAGGTTTTCGTAATCCTCGTCGTCACCGTTCATTATCATATTGAGTATCTGAGGCGCGATACCGATTGCGATTATCTTCACAAGCAAAATACCTAAAGCCGCAAGCGAACGCTCTCTGTACGGTCCTGCAAGCACACGCAGAAGCTTGTCAAATCCCTGCACGCTCGCGTTAAGGAACGGAATTACCGTTGCGTTAAGCACCTTAACCGTCTTTCCGTGACGAGAGAAATTCGTCGTAACCTCTGCCGAGTTGTTTATAGCAACCTCAACCGAGTCACCGGCTGCAAGCGAAGCCTTAAACTCCGTGAATCTTGTAAGCTGTTCGATAAATGCGTTTGCGTTTCCAACAGCGGTAAGCACGTTTTTAAGCGCCTTACCCATCTTCTTGAAATCGTTCTCGTCAATTCCCGATATCTGCCTGAATGCCTCAAAGCCTCGGTTTCCGACTCCGTTGGTAAATCCCTTCGTATCAAATACCGTACTTGCAAATCCACCGTATGCAAGGTACAGCTGCCACTCTGCACTGTTATTTACCATATCCTTGAGTGCAAACGGAATACTTTTCAGAAATTTTTTCGGATACTTTGTGTTTATATACGCGTCCTGCATATCTCTGATAAAGTTTCTGACCGCAAAGGTCGGTGAATATTGCGTTACAAGGTTTTTAAATCCACCGAGTACCTTGCTTGCCGCCTTCCAAAGTATAGATTTCGGTACAGAGCCGTCGTTAACGCCCTTAAATCCCGCAAAAATATCCTCGGAAACGTTCATTTCAACCTTTTTGCCGTCAAGGAAAAATACTACCTGATTGTTTTTTGGTGTAAGGTCTACCGTTACGTCATCGTCAGGGTCTGCGTTCGCCCTCTCTTCTGCCGCCTCACGTGTAAGTACGTATGTAGTGTCACCCGACTTTTGTGCGGCATCGTATACAGCCCTTGCAAGCTGATTCATCTTTATAGCCTTGACCGTCTGCATTGTCTGCACTGCGATGCTTTCCTCAATATCGTAAATATCCTCACTGCCGCCCTTTGCACTCTTGATAGTAGACTTGACCGCGAGCTGACTTTCATTCTTCACGACACCGGCACCGCCCGCCTTCGTGGTATCGCGGAAAGACGGAACGTAATGCGGATAGTATTTCGCCATAACGTCGGCTGACTCTTGCGATATAAGACCGCCCTTAACCCTCATTTCCTGAAGGTTTCTCAAATACGCCCATACCTCCTCGGCAGACTTCTTGAATTCAGGATGCTCCTTTTCGTATTCCTCAATTATCTTGCGCGACTCGTCTGCGGTTATATCCTTCGCCCTCTTCTCGTTCGCTCCGAACACAGGCTTGTTTTCAAGAACTTCAAAACTCTCGTAAGCCTTCTTGGCTGCTGTCAAAGCCTTGCGTATTCCTCTTGGGATATGCTTAGCCTTGCCCTGCTTCACAAGAGCCTCGGCGCGGTTAAAGTCCGCCTGTGCCTTACTATACGCGGCAAGAAGCTCGTCCTGCCACTCAAGCGACCTCTCACGAAGCGTCATACGGTCAACGTTAAGCTGGTGAAGAAGATAGTCGTTGAAATCCGCCTCAATCTTCCTTACGCGATACTTCTTGAATATCTTCGTAATACCGTCACCGAGCCGCTTTCCCTTGCCGCTTTCGGTAATGTCGTATTGAGCAACGCCTATCATCGTCTGCGCGATAGTTTCCGAAGCTCTCACCTGCTGTACGACAGCCGCGTAATCCTTTACACCGCCTTTTTCTTTAAGATACTTCTCAATGCCCCACATCTCGTCAACAGCGTCAATATAAAGCTTGTCCTTGACAGAGGTAAACTTTGCCTTTATCTTCTCCGAAAACTTCACGTCAGGCTCGGTAAAGCGCGATTTTGCCACGTTCTCGATGGTTTCGGAAGAGTATCTTTTGACCGATTTTGCCTCATCTTGAGAATTTTCCGTCAAATCAACGCCGTTTTCTGCTACGGTGTAGATTTGATTGTCGTCAAACACTATCACAGATAGTCCGCCTTCGAAGTCATTCGTATAAACAATCGAATCATATCCCTTATTTTTCAACATTTCTCGAAGACGAATTGAAGCCGCACTATTGTATTTCTGAATGTTGTGTCCATCAAGAGCGTTAATGATTGATATTTCCCTTTCACTTAAAACATTCGACGCGACTGCTGTAAGATGTGGCGTCCAGTTAATTCCCAAATCCCGATCAATAAACAACGGCTTTTTACTATTGATGTATAATTCTTTGAAATATCCCTTTTCACCATTTTCACTTTTATCGAACATTATGGCATACGAAGCATCGAACGTGCCTACATGAAAGCCAATATCTCCGATATCAAAGTGAACAAATTGTTTGTTAGTCCAATGCCACAACGATAGGATAATTCCACCTTTTGTTTTAAACACGGTTTCTGAAAAGTTTTTAAGAACATCAGGAGGCAATTTTCTTCCAACCGTATCAGTATCTCTTAATTCTGTTCTTGATAGTTTTCCGCGAAAACGTTGTAAAAATCTTCGCACTCTCTGCTTCTCTTGAGAGTCGCCATAGCCAAGCTCTCCCTGATAGTTTTCAAGCCATTCGCTATCCCCTGCCTTGAAATCAAGCCTTTGTAGTTGTTCATCAGAAAGTCCCAAGAGTCCTTTAAGCGTTCTGGTATTTTTATTTTGCTTCCCGACAACGTTGTCACTTCCACCAACGGTTGATATCTTGCTTCTTCCCAATACTTCGGTGTCTGTACTGCCATTTTTGATCTCCTTTGCATTTTTTGCGTTTAATTTATTATAAGCGATATCACCGCTATTGTCAAGTTCCATCGCCGCCCTTCTCGCACTTTTAGCCTCGAAATTCTTATTGACGTATCCCGCCTCATAAACCACGGCAGGAGCATTTGACTCATCGAACTTCAACGGAAGCAGAATTGCCTCACCGTTATCACTTTTGAAGTAAAGCGACTTGAGTGCACCGGGCTGTACGTATACCTTGGGATTTGAAAGGCTGTCAAGAAGCTTGCTGACGTAGTGAAGCTGATAATAACTGTCGCCTATTTTTGCGATGGTCTTTGAATAATCAGACTTCTTCGTAGGCACAAGCTGTCTTATCTCGTCAGAGTTTATCTCTATACGCTCGCTCTCGTTGGTGTTTTCAACACCTTTTATGGCTCTGTCAAACGAAACAAAAGGATATTCCTCCGCGCTTACCTCTGTAATTCCGTCTATAACGTCGGTATATCTTGCCGCAAAATTTCCGTCGGATATATATTGCATTCCGTTCTTTACAGCCGCACCGCGTAAAGCTTCGCGGTGAGCATTTGTAACAAGACGAACAACACCCCTACGAGCTACGTCTGCTTTAGGCGCTCGCTTCGGCTTGCTCGCAGTCTCTGCGTTTTTTGTCGCTGTCTTTGAAAAACTTTTTAATCTTGACGAACCTGTTATTTTTATTTCTCCATTTACTCTCTGGGGAAGCAAAAATCCTACGAATTTTCCGTCCGAATCAACAGCCTTTAATATCTTTTGACCGTTTATATCTCCCGAGTAAAATGTATTTCCGTCAAACTTGGATAAAAGCTCTTTGTTGTACGCAAATTGCTTGCCGTCAAAATTAAACACGTAAACGCTTTCGTTGCCGTTCTTTCCCGACATAGGCGCTTCAGTTACCGGCGTTGTAGCGTTATCAAGAATAGCCGCAGTCTTTTCCGGAAGTGTTGTATGCTCAAACTCACCGTATTCAAGACGAGCGAAGCTTATCTCTTCCTCTGTTGCTACAATACCAAAAGCACCGTCCGAAAGCATTCTCACGTCTTTGCCATAGTAAAGAACGCTTCTTTTTCTCGCTTTTTTGAGCCAAGAGAACTTCTTTTTGTTTTCCGTATCTCTTTCCTCAATAGACTTTTCTGTCACCTTTGCGTTTTCTACAGTCTTGACCGCCCCAGCCTCAGCACTCCTTGCCTGATTCCTTGCCGCAAATGAGTCAAACATAGCCTTAAATTTCTTGAAGTGGCGTCTTGCCTCGCGCGAAAGCTTCTCGTCGGTAGAATAGTATTCGGCAGATTTTGCGAAGAAGGAGAGTATTTTCTGTTTCAAGGTCGGCTTCTCTCCGAGCAGAAGGTCGATAGCGCCCTCTGTGCCGTAAAGTGCCTCTGCGTAGTATGCAGATGCCTCGTCAAGCGCAAGCTCGGCGTCAAGCTTTCCGTTCTCGTCGGCGTAATACTTCTTTATCTCGTCCCAAAGCTCCTTGGATACTTTCGCATCCTTGTCGATAAAATACTTGTATTCGCCGCCTTTGGTAAGATATGAACGCATCGCGTGAGAAAGCTCGTGAATAAGAAGCACCGTATGCTTTTTATTCGTTTCGGGATTTACTACGATACGGTTATTTTCGGGATCGTAAAATCCTGCGTGATAAACGTCCTCGCCCGCCTCGTTTTTGCCCTTGTAGCACTCTTGCTTGTTAAACTGAATGTCAAGACCGGTGCGAGCCGCAACTCTCGCGTAGGAAAGCGCATCAGCCTCGGATATACCCGTAGCTCTTGCCTCGCGGAAAATCTTTCTTATCATCGACTTATCTGCCGCAGAGAGCTTGTCATACCCCTTGACCTTTTCGGTCGCAAGTGCGTCAAATTCTTTAGCCTCTGCCTCGGATTTTGAAATCTTTTCGTCTTTTATTTCAATTTCGGTGCCGTTTTGAGAATTTTTCGCCTCAGAACTCAAATTTTCATTCGTGCTTGCGTTCTCGGATTTCACTTCTGCCGCCGCTTCATTTGTCGCAGTGCTTTCGGTAGATGTCTGTGCAGCAGGAGCCGACGCCGCCTCTGTTGCCTGCCTATACCTCGCAAGTGCCGCGTTAACCTCGGCTCTGGTCATATCCTTACTAACGTTGCCGCTTGTATAGTCGTATATAATAAAGCTTTCGCCCGTTCTCGCAACCGCTATATTGCTGTCCGCATCCGCATACCTCTGTACCGCTCCGTCAGAAATAGCTATAGCCTTGGGAATGCTTCTCGCCTTGCTTTCTGCCTTAGCCTTTATCTCGTCTATTTTCGCTATCTTCTGCTTGTATGCCTCTGCCTTGCCGCTTTCACGGTAAGCGGAGATTTTTTCGTTTAAGCCGTCTATATTGAGAGTATTCCAATCGGTTATACCAAGCTCAGCGCCGACAGCCGCCTTCCTCTCGTCGGACGCGGTCTCGATAAATTTATTAAGGTCCGCCTGAGTCCTTATTTTATTGCCCGCAAGAGCCGCGCTCTCAACCTCTTTTGCCGACATTATGAATCTGCCCGCCGCATCAGCCGAAGCAACGTAACGAAGCACGTCGTTGCTTTTGAGCGCCTTGTATATGCTCGACTTGTCGTTAGCGTCGTAACCGCTTGTAATGTCCTCTGCGGTAATCTCACGAACAGTAGCACCCTTTTTAATCGTGCTTGCATCCTCGACAAAGGTAAACTTACCGTCTACTATCTTATATCTTCCGTCCGCGTTAAGCCTTGCCGCAATAGCATCAGCACCGTTTACAGCCGCAATAGCGCTTCTTGCCGCCGCACCCTGCATTATATTAGCCGTTTCGTATGTCTTAAGCTCACCAAGCGCTCGTCTTTGCTCACCCGTAAGCTCAGCACCGCTCTCAATAGTTGGAGAAAGCCTCTCGTATATCTGCTTGATGGCAGGAGTATATTCGCCCCCCGCATCATCGTCTATCATCTGCTTTGCAAGAGCCATTACCTCAGCCTCGCCGCCTTGCTTTACAGTGCTGTTGCCTCTCACGTTGTTAACCGCTTGCGTAAATCCGCCTCTCGCGCCACCCATAAGAACACCCGATATACCGCCTATTGTAGCCGCATAAAGTACTTCTTCTACAGTAGCGCTCTTCGCATTAGGATCGTAAGTCAAGCGCTTTGCGTAAGGAGAAACGATTTCCGCAAATCCTTCCTCAAATGCCTCTGAAAGAAATTCCTTGCCCGCTTGCTTTGCTACCGATTTCAAGGTGAGCGACTGCACGCCCTTCGTTGCCGCCTTAGCCGCTGTTTTCCCTACCGTCTTTCCGACCGTCTTACCGGCAACTCTGCCTGCGGTCTTTCCAAACGTTGTGCCAACCGCCTTTATAGATTTTCCAAGACCTGCACCGAGAGCACCCGAAAGTGCCTCCGTGCCGGCTTCAACGGCACCCATCATAGCGCCGTATCCGAACTCCTTGCCGCCAAGCTCACCCGATTCCATAAAAGCCTCTTTTGTAGACGTACCGGCTGCCGCAAGTCCGCTTGTCACAAGACCGACACCCGTTGCCGCCATCGTACCGCCCGATGCAAGAGTAACGGCTACGCCCGCCGTGATGCCCGGCAACGACGAGCCTATACCGCCCGCAACGTCACCGGCAACGCGCCAACCCTCAGAAGGATTATACCAATCGTCCGCGTGATTGTAATTCATCCAATCACTCTCAAAAACGTCCTCGGCAAACTCATCCGCGCCAAAAAACTCCGCAACACCGCCGACGGTGTAGTCTACGATGCCCTCGACACCCTGCATAAATCCCGCACCGATTTTCTCAAAGAAATACCCAAGACCGCCGAGGAAGCCACCCTTGTTCTTTTCTTCTTCCTCGTCCTCGACCTTGTCCCTATAATAGAGACTCTGCGCGTTAGGTATGGATATACTCCGTACCTCACTTTGTTCTTTCAATCTTTTCGCGTATGTCGCAAATGAATTGTAACTCATTTCATTTCTCCATATCTTTGTTTATTGTCCTCTCGTGGGAGCGGTTGGTTTTTTAAGTATAGAATCAAATTTCTCTCTTACGGTAGCATCGGTAATGCCATACCAAGAGCCACCGGAGTACGTGTAATAATATCCATCAATCCTATACACAGCACCGGCTGAAGGATTTGGTACCTTAGAATACAATTGATTAGCGCGGCTCGTACTTGCAGTTGTCTTGTCTCTTTGTGTCACAAATTTCGAATTGTTGTAGTAAACGTAGATATCGTCACCTGACTTAATAGCGCTTGTTCCGGGAATATCATAATAATCACGCGCTGAAACCCATATTTCTTTCGCATAATAAAACAACTGCAAGTATTCGGGGTAAGAAATAAAGTTATTGTTTTTCAGGTATTTGATTTGATTATGGAAATCGTCAAATCCCTCTGTCGTTGTAACTGAACTCGGATAATTCTTAACAGAGTCAACCGCAGAATTAAACGCAATATTCGCGCGAGTCTCTTGGATAGCCGCCTTACCTGCTTCGTCAAGGCTACCCACCGCGATAAGGTCATCCAAGTATGCGTCGGTGTAATTTTCGAAGTTTTCTAAAGTCATATCCTTTATAATTCCGTTTTTCTTATTCAAATACGTGTTGTTTTTAGCACGTTCACTATCTCGTGCGGCATCAAGAAGCTGATCCTTTTCGGTATCGCTGAACTTATCCCAACCGTCAGCCTTCGTGATACTCTCGGCGGTATAATCACCGTTTTCAGCATTCCGAAGAAACTCGTCATAGCTCTCCACGTGCGCCTCACTAGCCCTTTCAGATTGATAATCAGCCGCCGCATCGCGTAGCTCTTCCTTCCAGCTTTCGTCCTTCAGTCCCTTGAAGTCGTCTCTGTTCTCCAAGTCCTCTGCTGAAAGTCTTCCGCTTTTTATGTCACGCAAAAGGTTGTTGAAAGTATTCTTTTCCGCCTCACTAGCCCTTTCAGTGTCTGCCGTTTCCGCCTCGTTTCTAAGCTTTGATTTAAGCGACTCGTCTGTGATAGCCTTGAAACGCTCGTCTGCCTCGAGAGCCTCGGATGTAAGATTTCCGTTCTTTATATCCGTAGCAATAGAGTTATATGCAATAGTATCGTTCTTTCCGCTTTCAATCTTGCTCTGCGCCGCCTGTAGCTGTGCCTTCATATCGTCGGGAAGCTGATTGTATCCCGGCATTGTCTTAATCTGCTCAAGTGTAGCCGTGCCACCCAAAATAGCACTCAGCCAATTACCGTAGTTTGTAGCGTTTGTACTGTTCTGCGCGTCAGCCTCTGCCTTAACCTTGCCCTCGTAGAAGCTCCGGAGCTTCGCCTGCTGGTCTACCGTGAGACTGTTCCACTCCTCGCCTCTTCCGCTCTTTATCACATCAAGGCTCTCGCCCGCTTGCAGTCTCGTCATAAGGCTGTTTGCCGTTGTAGCCTGCGATATAGCCGTCTGTTGCTCCTTCGTCAGCGTACCCCAGCGCGAGTCTTGCATAATTGACTCGATAGATGCACCGTTCGTGGCGGAATTGTAAAGTGAATTGTAGCTGTTGTTCCGGTCCTCTTTAATTCCGAGAAGGTCTGCCGCATACTTTTGGTCAGCGGCAATATTCATCTGCCCCTCAGTATAAAGCGCCTCGTCCTTGCGTGCCTCTGCTGCCTTGTTGGCGTTCTGTACCTCGCCCCTCTGCGTAGCGTAAGCCTTGCCCGTGAGATACTCTCCGTATCCGCTATTCTGAAGCCCCATAGAAGCCGCACGCTCGGCGTTAGCGCCATACGTTACCTTGCTCTTATCAAACGCGCTTGCCGCATCCACAACAGCCCTCTGTCGGTCAGCCTCTGCCGCATTAACCGCCTTTTCTCTTGTGATACCCGCCTGATGCTTCGTATTACCTTGAAGCCAAGTCGCATAGTCCATAGCAGTGCCGCCCACAGGAGCCGTACTGCCGGGAGTATACGTATACCCACTCGGATTTGCCGCATTTGTCGGATTTGTGGCAGGTGCCGCACTCTGTGCCTGTGACGCAGTAGGACTTGGAGCAGGAGTCGAAGCTCCCGCAACGCCTATATACTCGCTCGGATAAACGGGAGCACTACCGGCAGAAGGAGCACTCCCGCCGTCGGTATATATAACGCCGTTTATCTCAATTCTCTTGTCATCAAGCCTTTTATATGTATTAGCCATTATTATTGTCCTCCGTTAACCATTCCGTATAGATAGTCCGCGTAGCCCGTTCTGTTTGCTACCTCCTCGGTAAGTGCCTCATTCTCCGTCTGTGCCGCCATAAGTGCCTCCTCTTGCATAGCCGCCTGCCTTTGCGCGTTTACTATCTCCTTGAGTCTTTCAACGTTGTCGTGCGAAAACGGATACTTAGCCGCCTCGTTATTCTGCCAAAAGATGAGCTGCGCCTCGGCACTCGCAGGGTCGCCGAACGCACCCATCTGAAACAGCTTCGCATTCTCCTGCCAAATAAAGTCTCGTGATTTCTCAATATCAACGCTCGCATCAGCCGCAAACAAAAACGCATCGTTGTAATACCACTTTCCGCTCTCGTCCTGCTTCACGAAATCATAGCGGTTGAACTTGATATTCTGCCACCTTCCGAAGGCATCTCGGTATGAATACTCCCTCGGCTCGTCAGCATATGCAAGCGTAAGCTGGAATATAATCTTGTCTATCTCCGCATACGCCGCATTCTTCATCTGCCGCTTTGAGTCAAGTCTGCCCGCCGCCTGCTGTATCTGAAGCTGTTTTGCCTTGCCCGACTGTGCCGAGCCGTCATATTGCCCTTGGAAGCTATCCGATATACCAAGTATTCTCTTTGCGTGGTCGTAGAGTCTCTCTGCCTCGGCTATATCCTGCGCGATATTAGGGGTCGTGTCAACAATGCCGTACTGACCGGCACTCTGTCCGTTTCGCATTCTTATAACTTGACCGAATACCGAGTTGTTTATCGTTATATTTGCATCCTCGGGAATAACAGGCGTAACCGATGAGCGCATAAGCTTCATCATAATGCGGGATTCAACCTTGTTTATCGCCTGTTGCTGCGAACGAATGAACTCGCAATCCGACTGTCCGAAAAGGTTGTCCTCTTCAGACGTGTTCTTACGTATAACTATCGGAAATACGTTCGGTGCGTACCACGGTATCTTGGTCTCTTCCATCTTCGGCACTCTCACCGTTACCGTCTTAGGCATAAGCACACCGTGGACGTCCTCGAACATCATCTGTCCGTTTGCGTCCAGAGCCTCTCTCTCAACCTCTTCGTAAACCACCTGTCCGTTTTCAATTACCGGACTCATAATCGGTATAACGCTTCCGTCGGAGCGTAAAGCAGGGTAATCAAGCGTTTCGTATTCGTCGGTGATGAGCTTGAAGCTCGGCTTCTCACCCTCTTCCTCGCACCTGCAAAGCTGCGCCTTTTTGCCGCATCTCTTGCATCTCTTAACCTTTCGCGCATAGTAATCATCAACGTCAAGAAGCACCTTATCGCCGGACCAAGCAAACTGACAAATCTTATCGTCGTCATTCTTGTAGTAGCAGATGATGACCGTTGCTGAATTATCAGAGCCGCTCCCGTCCTCGTCGCTCGTCGTTTCCTCGGTTTCCTCATACGATATGCCGTATTTACGCACAAGGTCGTCCTTCGTAGACTCAAACGCGATAAAGCAATAGTCCATCTCCTTAACGTCGTATATATTCGGCTCACCGACGAATGCCTTTGGCGATAGGCAGGAAACCTTGACGTCGCCCGCCGTATCGTGCGTAACAATAGAGTCGTCCCATTCAACAAGCCAAACGCTACCGCCGTACACGGGATTATAACGCTCGTCAAGGTCGTTCATCATTTCAAAGGGTAATTCGTCCCTCTTGCTCCTGCAAAGCGTTTCTGTGCTCTTTGCAAGCCTTGTGTTAGCCTCGCTCGCAACCTTAGGCGTTACCGACGGATTAGGTATATAAGACGATACCTGAGACTCAATAAGCTCATAGGTTATATTTCTAACAACCGTAGCCTCCTCGTCCGAGCCGTCTATCTTGGTCGATCCCTTGTACTGTGCAAAGTGTTGCTCCATTTTTTCAAGGTAATCCGTCGAGCTTCGCGCCTCTTGGTATAAGTCCTCGAAGAAGTCCAAGCGCTCACGCTCACTGCTTCCTTGTATTCTCATATTTTTATCTCCTTCTGAAATTTGAAATGTTTATCAATATTCCGGCTCACCGTAGCGAGCTATCATTACCTTGCGCTCCTCGTCCGATGCATTCATATAGTCCTCAAGAAGATCCGCAGAGTATTTCACCCTCTTAGGGCGCTCAGGCTCAACAGGTCTTGACCATGACGCAGCAAAATAACGAAGCGCATCGGGCATGTGCGTTATGTCGTGAGGCTCTGTCGCGCAGTCTGTCGGTCGCTTCTGGTCGATCTGCAATGCCGGTAAGCACTTTATAAGCTCGCGGCAGTTAGAGAATATCTTCAGCCGCGCCTCACCGTTGCTGTCCACCTTTAAAAGCTCCTTAACCGCAAGCCAGCCCGCCTCTCGGTCATTGAATGATTTATAAAGCTTTAGCCCGTTCTCATAGAATATTTGTGCCTTGTCGCGCCCCGTCTCCTGTGACCGCGACCACATATCTGGCGGTGCAAAGGTCGCGTATATCTCCTCGCCTTCGGGAGTCATATCGAGCATAGCCGCAGCCGCCGCAGAAATCGGCATATTAGACCTTCCAAGCTCACGGTATACGTAAACGTTCCTTGCCGAGTCCATAGCCACCCACAGGCACGCCAAGCGGTCAAGACCGTAGTCAAACACGCGCCACCGCCGCCACTCCTTTGGTATCTCAAACGGCTCGATAACGTGTATCGCAGGATCGTATTCGGTGAAATATTGTCCGTCAAAGATATTCCAATCTCCGTAAAGAAGCGCCTTTTTCTCCTTTTCGGGCAACGCCTCAAGCCTCTTTCGGTAATTCGGATCGCTGTCATTAAGAGGCTTGTTATCCGAAAGCAGCGACGGTATAAATATCCTGTCAACACCGTCAGCCCCTCTGAAAGCCTTATTTGGCGGCGAAGGATCGACAAACCTCTCCTTTACCCACGTATGCCCGACACCTCCGGGGTTGGTTGAGGACTTGATTTGCTTCGGAAAATTGTTCGCGCCTCTCACTCGTGAGATAAGATATATATACTGTACCTCGGTAAAGTGCGTAAGCTCGTCAAAGCGAACCACGTCGTATTCAGCGGACTGATACTGATAAACGTCGTTGTCGTTTGCTATGTATCCAAAGTCAATGATAGAGCCGTTCTTAAACCGCCCCGTGTGTGCCGATGCGTTGAACGTGAAAAGCTCTCTCGGATACATTCCGAGAACGGTACGTATAATAGATTTATCCAGCTCCGCGAATGTGCGACGGAGTATAAGCTGCTTCGAGCCTTCATATTTAAGCGCGAATAAAAACGCATCTATCACCTGACCGTAGCTCTTGCCTCCGCCCGCAGCGCCGCCGAACAGCACCTCGGTCTCGGTAGCATCGAGAAACAGCTTCTGCTTTCTCGTTATCCGCAGATCTATTGAGTTCATTTTTCTTCCTCGTCAAAATAAGAAACCTTAACTGTGAAAGTTCCCTTCGCATCTACGTTGGCATCTATCTTCTGCTCGGTCTTCTCGCGCATATCATGCATTGATGATGCGATAAAGCGTGAAAACGATGGATCAAACCTCTTTGTCAAGCCACCGAAAATGAGCTTTTCACGCTGAATTGCCTTTGCTTGTCGGTATGCTTCTTGGAATTGTTGGGCATCAGCATATTTCTCGTCTGCGCGCGCCCAAGCCTCTGCGGTAGCATAATCTATCGCCTCTCCGGTAACCTGTCCAATATACTCAACAAACCCCTCGAGCGTAGGGAACACTATATCCTCTCGCCTGAAGTATTCAAGAAGCATTGCAGGATACTCATCCTTATACTTTTTCGATAGGTTGTGTCCCTTTTTGAACGGTACACCGTTTTGCTCTCCCTTTTTAAAACGGGTATTCTCTCCTATGGTATTTCCCGCGGCAAAATTTCCGTTTGCAAGTCTCTTTGGATCTTTTTCGCTTTTTTTAGTAGTTTTTTTCTTAGGCGCTCTTTTCTTTGTTTCTTTCTTTTCCATAAATCCTCCTCGAAAAAACAAAAAGAGAGCCACCCCCGCTTTTGTCGGGAATAAGCTCTCAGATCAATGTCTATATGGCTCTTAATTTATTCTTTTTGTCTATTATACCATAAACTATTTGGGTTTTGGTCTTTGTTTTTTGCTAAAGCAGCTTTAGCTCGCAAGCAATCATATAAACCGCCTTGACCTTTCGTGCGTAATAAGCATTTTTAGAAAGTATCGCGCTTGCCGGCGAATAACCGTATCCGCGCCCGAGGTGTATATCGTCAAGTATGGTCCTGCGAATGCCGCATTCCACAAATTCAAGCGCCCTGTCAATCGCACCGTTAAGCTCAATGTACCTCTGCGACAAAGGCGCGTCCGACCTTATGAGCAGCGCACGCCTGTCGTAATCAGCACACATTGACCTTACAACGTTTACCACCGAACGCGGTACGTTAAAGCTTGTATAACCCTTACGCTTTGCCATCGTTCTCCTCCCAATATTCGATAACAGTCTCCTTTGTTTTCGTACCGGGCTTAACCTCGCACTTTATCCTTGCCGCGTATCCGCATTTAATAAGACTTGCCGCAAGAGAGGTCAGCTCGTCCACGGTAAACCGTCCTCGTATATTCCTTATAACGTACCTTTTCATTACCCCTTATCTCCTCTATGCGTAATTTATTGCTTTCTCAAGCTCTGCAACCGTCCTAAGCGGCTTCTTATATGCCATATCCGCCAGGTTTGCTCTGATAAGCGCCGTAGCAACGGGAGGGCATACTGCGTTACCCAGGCGTGCTATCTGCTTTGCCTCGGAGTATTTCTTGCCAATATGGCGCTCAATGTCGATTATGTAATCCACCGGGAAGCCCTGCGCAAGCTTCAGCTCCTCAGCCTTCAGCATACGCATACCAATATCACCGATGAAATAAGGGATGCCTGCTATCTCAATTATCAGAATCTCGTTCTCTTTGATGGAATAATCCGCGTACTCGTTCAGGAGCCCTCGTACATCGTTCCAATGATAGAGATCTTGCGTATTATCCACGGGGAGCAGATACGTTCTGATTTGTGCAAAATGACCTGCCGAGGTAGTGAGAGTAGGCATAGGCTCAAGGGGACTCTTACCGTCCATATTCTTGCGCAGCACGCAAAGGTTGCTCGCACAGAGGTAATGCCTGGGAAGTGTTGTTACAGTAGGGATAGGCGCATCACTCCCCGAGGCGTGGTCTGCGCCGCCGTAGTAATGCACGATATTTGCAGCTACAAGGGAGTTATGGTCCTTAGCCGTAACAGTAGGAACGGGATCACTCGCGCCGCTTGCTTTCGCTCCCTCTCCCCCGAAATACTTTGAAATATAGATGCCACTCATCGCATACCTGGGCGAGCCGTCAACCGTCATAATAGGCTCGGTGATTTTCTGCCCGCGTACCTCGCCTTTGCTCTGCTCTGAATGGTATTGCAGGAGTGCAGGAGCAGTGAGGTATTGCTTGCAGGATGAAACAACCGTAGAAACAGGCTCGTTTACGCTATTTACGCGGGGAGCTTGATTTTTGTTCTCACCGTATCCGATAGGCGTTAAAAAGGGCGTTTCCACCGCAAAGCACGCCTTGCCGGTCTGCGTATTCATAGGCGCATCTACACCGTGCACGCCAGGACCGCTTTTGTGTGAGCACTCTACAAGGGTAGGAGTAACAACAAAGTGCTTATTTACCGTCGTCTGTGTTGACATAGGCTTGCTAACGTCTTGCGGCGGATTCTCGTAATTCGCCTGCACTAAGTTAGGCGTAATAAGGTAGTGATGGTTAGCGCTCGTCTGAGTGCTCATAGGTCTATCTACGTCCTGGAAGGGATTATCAAAATTCATTTCCAGGATATAGGGCTTCGGATTCTTGATAACGAATTTATCAAGTCCTCTCGCCACGCGGCGCAGGGTGTTCTTAACGAGTGGCTTCTTGCGCTCAAAGATAGAGGGGCAAGGGATGCTCCAATCAATGCACTCGGCTGCGGTCCTGTAAGGCTTCAAGCCTTTGCCCTTGCCGTGCGTTGCCTTCGGGAATACAATGGGCTTTCCGTCATTCCTTGCTACGAGATAGAAGCGCTTGCGAATGGTAGGTGCACCATAATCACAGGCACGAAGCACCTTGTATTCCAACTTGTAGCCAAGTCCTTTAATAAGGCGCTGCTCCTCAGCACTGCCGCGCTCGATTCTCAAAAACTCGCAGGCTTCTGCAAGTGCAGGGCAATCGGGAGCTAAACCGTCAGAGAGCATACCAACGAAAGCCTTGAACGTTTCGCCTGAACGTGCAGGGTCGGGATAATACATATCCCTTTCCTCTGTAACCTCTACGAACTTATGAGAGCCATACTCGTCAAGTATCGGCTTGTCGTTCTCATCGTATAGGTATTTATCGTATGTAAAAGGTCTGCGTGATTTAATAAGCGGTCCCCAGGTCTGTATCTCCTCAACGTTCTCCATAAAGATACATCTCGGCGCTACGCTCGACATAGCCCATTTGATGATAACCCAGGAAAGCCCTCTGATTTTGTGCTCTACCGGTTTATTGCCTTTTGCCCGGGAGAAGTGCTTGCAATCGGGAGAAAACCAGGCTATGCCGACAGGTCTGCCGCCCGTTACTTCCTCGGGATTTATCGCAAACACATCCTCCTGGAAGTGTTGCGTATAAGGGTGATTTACGGAGTGCATAGCAATCGCATCCGCATCGTGATTTATAGCTATGTCAACAGGTCTGCCCGTTGCAAGTTCTATGCCAACGGAAGCACCGCCTCCGCCTGCAAAATTATCTATGATAAGCTCGTTAAACAAGTTATCCTGATACATTATTCTTACCCTCCAACATCTCTTTTGCGATTTGGTCTATACACTCATTGATATAATCCGCATCGACCTCGTTGTATCTTAGGTAGTCATCGTTTGCGAAGAAGGTTGTCAACCTCTCCTGCATCTTCCGCACGGTTTCAGCTTTAGCATCTCTAATTCCCTCGTGAAGCAGTTTTGTAAACTCGTCAAACAGGTCTATATCTTCCTCGGAAATTTCTCCTTGAAGTTGGTTTTTCAATTCTGCATTCTCGTTGGTAAGGTCCTTTATCCTCTGCTCCTGCGAGTTGATGAGAGCAAGGGCATCACTCGCTAATGCAAAACTGCAACATTCTCTATTGTAAGGGCAAACCTCACACTTATTATCATCCGTGTCGGAATGGTATTCCAAAGCCTTTTTAATC
>JAEIGA010001226.1_pt1 | contig 39598 bp, 39 predicted proteins | sample 9270691 | NCBI WGS metagenome assembly JAEIGA01 (sample SAMN17057246, study PRJNA624740) | gut metagenome | biome: biome; isolation source: fecal sample | host: Bos grunniens | place: China: Xizang | collected 2019
ATGGAGTTCATAAAGGGTGTGTCCATTATCTCCATTGCCAGCATTACCTGCGCGTTTGCCGCTTTTTCTGCCGCCCACGCCATACCTTCCTCAAAGCGCTTCACGCTGTCTGGAGTGGAGTCCTCGTAATAAACGTCGTAGCCTGCCAGCTGAATGACACGTATTCCCAGCTCTCCCGCAAAGTCGATCGCTTTTTCCATAATATCGTGTGCCTCGCGTCGGATAGCTGCATCCTTGCTTCCAAAGGGAAATCTGTGGTGGGCGCTCAGGCACATTGAGCGGAGTGCTACCTGGGAATTCCATATAGCGTCCAACAGCTCCTTCTTTTGCGCTCTGCTCCAATCAAGGCGGGCTAAGCGCGCGTCGGTTTCGTCTATGCTTATCTCCACATAGTCAAATCCAAGCTCACCTGCTCGGTGTAATCTTTCCTCCCAGGTGATATTCGGGTCAAATGCTTTTTCGTAAATTCCAAGTGAATGTTTTCCTAACATTAAGACCGCCTCCTTTCGTGTAACTTCATTATATAATAAATAAGTAAAAACATCAATAGGAAATGACATTTTGATGATTGATATTGACAAATCAATCAAAAAATGTTATAATTCAATCATAAAATCAGGAAAAAGAGGGCTTTTATGAACGATCGTCAGGAAAAAATATATATGCTTCTCTGTAAGCAGGGAAGTATATCTATGGACCAATTGAAGAATGAAATATTCGCAAGTGAGGCGACCCTCCGCAGAGATCTTAGCAAAATGGAGCAGGAGGGCTTATTAAAGCGCACATGGGGAGGCGCGGTTGCGTCGGGAGGAAAAAACAGCGACCCTCCGTTTTTTCTTCGTTCCAATACCAACGTAGCCGAGAAGAATTCTATATCAAAGCTTGCGGTGGAATTTATGGAAAATAATATGACGGTGTTTCTCGCCTCGGGAACCACGGTAACACGACTTGCAAAGCGTTTTTATAAATACAGCAATCTTACGGTTATTACCAACGGGCTTGACGTGGCAGATGCGCTGAAAAATCATCCTTCCGCGAAGGTAATTATACTTGGAGGGGAGCTTTATGAAAACTATGACCTTGTGGGAAGCCTTACCGAAAACGCTATCGACAGCTTTAACGCGGACATATTTTTCTTTTCGTGCAGCGGTATCACGGCTCAGGGCTTTACCTCCTTGGATATGGCAAGGCTTGAGGTAATAAAGAAAATGAAAAATAACAGCTCCAAAACTGTTTTACTTACTGACAATTCAAAGGTAGGCAAAAAGTACAGCTACAACGGCTTTGGCTTTGAGTGTATCGACCACGTTGTAATGGATGCTATGCCAAGTGACGCGGAGCTAAGACGTGTGCTTGGCAGAAAAATGATAGTTCCCAAAAGCGTATGAGATAGTGCGCAGATAAACAAAAAGGGCTGAGTCAAATTTAAGCTTTTGACTCAGCCTTTTTTATACGTCAACGCATATGTATAGCCCATAGGGGTCGACGTCATGTCGCAAGCGACTACGTCCCTACAAAAATCAACGGAAAATCATCATTTCATACGGATAGATATGAATATTTCCTCTCCGTCTGCTTCGATAATAAGCGTACCCTTTACCTCCTCGCAGATAATGGCACATTTTGCCGCGGAGCGGACAAACAGCGTTCTTCTGTCCTCATCCCACGACGAAAAAGCGGGGAATTGCTCGGTGATACGCCTGAAGCCGAAGAAATCGTCCACGTCCTTGGGCTTGATCGAATAATCTCTTTCAAATAAAACTGTTTTCATTTTTTCCTCCTTAAAATAAAAAAGTGCGCCTCAAAGAGACGCACCGAAAAAGTGAATCTCTTATTTGCCGCGACGCAATTTCATATTACTCCAAAAGAGAAACAGAAGAAAGAGAAACACCTTTTACCAAGGTATAGTTTCTCTAGGGGAGTGAAAATATATGAAATTACGTCGCAAATAAATTATACCATTTTGCTGTATATTTGTCAACAGAAACACCGCAAAAAGCTTTTAATCAGAGGAATATAAAAAGCACAGAACCATAAAAGTTCTGTGCTTTTAATTTTGCTTATTCCTGAGGTTTGTTTCTTTCTTCCTTAAGATCAAAATATGCTTCAAATATTTTTGCCACTACCTTGGCGGCGTTGTTACCTACCTCGCCCTCCTCGAGAACGCAGGATGCCACTATTTCGGGGGAGTCAAGAGGCGCGAAGCCCGAAAACAGCGCGTTATCGTGTTGCGCTCCCGTCTGGGCAGTTCCCGTTTTTCCGCCTACCGCGGCGCTTACGTCGGCGAAATATCCTCTGAGGGCGTCGCTTGACGTTACTACCGCTCTCATTCCCTTGATAAGGGTGGAATAGGTGCTGTCCGAGAACACAAGGGTGTCGGCAACCTCGGGCTTTATCGCGGTGATGGCTTCCTTTTTGCCGTACTCGTGCAGAGAGTCCAGAAGGTGCGCGGAATATCGGGTTCCGTGATTTACTACCGAGGACATATAGACGCTAAGCTGAAGGGGAGTATAGGCGTGAAGCGACTGACCGATAGCTCCCGAGGCGTTGTCAAATTCTCTCCACACGTAGCTGTCAAGGGTGTCGGCGTAGGACGCGCTCGCCACTGTACCCGCAGCCTCGCCAAGCTCTATGCCCGTGGCTGCTCCAAGACCTAATTTCTTTGTGTAGGGCGTTATTTTGTCGAGCCCCATCTCAATTCCAAGATAATCGAAGAAAAGGTTGCAGGATACGGCTATTGCGTCGGTGACGCTGATGCTTCCGTGAAGCCCCAGACAGTCGGGGCCGAAGCTGCATTCCTTGGTACATACGTATTTGCTGAAGTCGCTGATGTGCTTTTCCTCCAGCGCTGCCAGAGCCGTTCCTATTTTGTAGGTCGAGCCCGGGGCAAAGAGCCCGTACAGGGCAAGATTTTGCTGTGTGTACGTGGAAAAGGATGCCATTGCCAGAACCTCTCCCGTGTTGGGGTCGATTACGGTGGCGGCGCCCGCCTCCGAGTGCGTAAGGCTCTCCACCTCGTCCTTGAGCGAGTCCTCGGCTATCTTCTGAAGCTCTATATCTATGGTAAGATACACATCGTAGCCGTCCGTGGGGGCGGGTTCGTAGTATTCCTCAAGGAGTGTTCCGTCCTTGTCGTATTTGGTAACCAGAGTTCCGTCCTTGCCGCGCAGATATTCCTCAAAGGCAAGCTCACAGCCCGATTTTCCTACCGTGGCGTTGAGTGAATAGCCAAGGTCGGTATATTTCTCCGCCTCCTCGGCGTATATCTTTCCAACGCTTCCAAGTATATGCTGCGCGTATCCCTCGTGGCAGATAACTCTCTCGGTGCGCTGTATAAAGGTAGCCCCCTCCACTCGCTTTTCCTTGACTGTGGTGAGGAGCGACATATCGTTTTCGTCCGAGGGCATCAGCCTTTCGGCTATGGTGTAGGACTGAAAGGCACCGAAGCCCACTCTGTCCATATCGTAGTATATGCGTATAAGCTCGGTTATCTGCTTGTCCGTATAGCCGTGCTTGTCCAGCTCGTATTTATCCACGAAGAAGCGGGCGAAATCCGCGGAGCTTATGTCCTTTGAAAGCTCGTGACGTATGAGAAATCTGTCGTAATAGTAGCCGAGATTTTTCGAGGTGTCGGATATACCCTCGGCGAAGGCGACGTTTGGATACGTGCCCTTCAAAACAAAGTAATCGGTCGCCCTCTTATCCGTATTGTCGGTTATCTCCAGTGCCCGAAGGCAGGTGAGCAGAGCGCTGTTTACCTCCTTGGGCGAATATGCCATAGCGCCGTATTCAAAGACAAAATCGTAGTAGGGGGAATTGTCTACTAAAAGCACGCCGTTTCTGTCATATATCTTTCCGCGCTTGCCCGAAACCGTTTCGGTTCGGATGTCGTAGCTTTCATATTCCTTTGTAGGCCCTCTGCTTTGTACCATTCCCATATACACGGTAAACGCTACGGCGAGGATAAGAAAGACTGCCGCGATAACGAAAAAGCGGTAGTCTTTTGTTGCTGCGCCGATTTTCTTTGGGCGCGAGAAGCTTTGACTGTTGCTCTTTTTCTTCACGGCAGTCCTCCTGAAGGGATTTTTTGCTTATATAAGCGACATAACCATTCTGAGTACGAAATAGGTTATTGCTGCTGCAACTCCTACGTTGCAGAAGAGGTTTGCTAATCTGTTCTTTTTTGGAGGAGGAAGTATTCCTTGCTCCAACGCCAGCATATTTTTCTTTTTCGCCTTGAAGAAGAACACTATGCCCACAACGGCGGCTACCATCATCAGTGTTTCGTAAATCGAAAGAATCAAGAGGGAGGTAAGCGCGGGGTCGCTTGGGTCTATGCTTCCCGACTCTATAATGGCGGTCAGCTTGTCAATATCTATCATTGAGAGTATCCACGGACCTATGACCGAGCCCATAAGATTTATAGCCATATGGTATATTACGGTATATATGAGCTTTCCTGTCTTGATGTATATGAAGGCGAAGAAGGCACCCAGAAGAAATCCGTAGGCAAACTGATAGAGGTTTCCGTGGAAAAGTCCGAATATAGCGCCTGAGAGCACTATTGCATAGCCCTCACCCAAGGGGAGAAGCTTGGCGCACAGCACCTTGCGGAACAGTATTTCCTCAAGCATAGGCGCGGCGATGACCATAAATATAACGGTAACTATTACAACCGCGGGGTCAGCGGGGGATATGGCGGAGGCGATAGGGTTTTCGGTGGTAGCGCCCAAAAAGGTCTCTACCCAAACAAGTATCACGTTGCTTATATAGTTGCCTGTCATCATTGCGGCAACGCATATGCAGAAGCCGATGACTCCGTCCTTGAAGCCCATACGCGACTTAAAGGGCTTGACCGAGGGCAGGGGCTTTATTAACAGGTTGAAAAAGGGAAAGGCTACGCAGTATATGGCTATGATGCTTACCAGATGATTGGCTGCGGCGGCTACGGCAGAGATGCTCAGAACGCTTGAAAGCGCGGTCTTTGCCAAAATAGCCAGAAGAGTAGCCGATGCTGTGGAAAGGATGCCAAGCACGAAAACTGCAATGCCTAAGCGTGAAAAATATGCCTTGGCGCTGTCATCGGTAAGACATCCCGTAGCAAGATTTGGGATAAAGCGGTATTTCTTTGAATTCATTCATAACTCCTTCTAAAAGGTAAATCGGCTGTGCGTTAACAACGCTCCCGAGCAGAGCTTGAGAATAAAATATACGGGGATACAAAGCAGTCCCGTGGCTATTGCCTCGGGGAGCAGTATGTCCACAAATACCCAAGGAGCGGGAAGGGTGCCCTCGGTGATGAGTATGCACAGATATGTAGCCGCGGCGCGGTACACAAGCATTGGCATAAGAAGTAGCAGATAGGACGCCAAGCTCTTAAGCACCTTTTTTGTGAAGATGCTTATAAATGCCACGAATACGAGATATATAAGGGGAGAGAGAGCGAGAAAGGAGGAGCCGAGGGCATCGATAAAGAAGCCCGCAGCCACGGCGCACACCGCGGCACTCTTTTCTCCGTCAAGAAGCGCTATTGCCAGAAGCATTCCCATAATAAGGTCGGGAGTCCTCGGGCATATATCGAGAATAGGGAAGAAGGCACACTGGGCAGAGGCAAGCACTAAGGTAATGATTCCGTATATGAGGATGCGCTTGACGGTGTTCTGGCTGAAAAGCGAGCGGCCCGTATCTCTTTTGTTCATATCAATCCGCCTCGCTCTCGTAGCCCGTAAGTATGAAAACTCCCGTAAGCTCATCAAGGTCGGTAAGGTCCACCGCGGGCTTGACTATGGCGAACATTTCTCCCGAGGCGGGGTCGCCCTCTATGGAGGAATCTACCGTTCCTATAAATATTCCGTGAGGGTATATACTGCCCTCTCCGCCCTTGGTGTATATTCTGTCGCCAAGCTGAAGGTCGGAGTTGCTCACGTAGGTTATCTTGCACAGTCCATCGCGGCGAAGCTCGGCACTGCCCTCAAGGACTCCGATAGCTCCGTTACGCTCAACGTACACGCCAATGGAATTTTTGGCTTCGGTAAGCACCGCCACGCGGCACCAATCCAGCCCAAGCTCGGTGACGTAGCCTACAAGACCGTCTGCGGCAAGCACGGACATATTTTTCTTTACGCCGTGAACGCTTCCGCGGTTAAGCGTAAGGACTGTTGAGTAGTTACCCGCCTCACGAGAAATGACTCTCGCGTCGGTGAATTTGAAGGAGGGATTCTGGCTGTGGAGATTAAGATAATCCTTAAGCCAGTCGTTTTGCTCCTTGAGTATAGCCTCGTTATATTCTTTGTCCTCGTATTCCTTAAGCTGTTCCTTAAGGCTCTCGTTTTCAGCCTTTAGCTCGTCATACTGGGTGAAAACGTCAACAAAGCCGTTAAAGGCGTTTGCCACGCCCGAGGCACACATAGTAAAGGGCTTAGCCACGGTACCAAGTGCCGCTCTGAGCAGGTCTGTTCCGCCGAATGCCGCCATAAGCGTGGGAACTAAGGTAAGAAGTATAGCGGCTATAAGGCAGAAGATGAAAAATTTTGACTTAAAAAAGCTCATTCCTCCGCGCCCTCCTCAAGGCTTTCGCTGACGGGCTGTTCTGTGCCCGCTTCTTGCTCCTCTCCGTCAAGGAAGATTATATCAAGGGCGCTAAGGTCGGTATGCTTTTCTATTGCCTCCCATTCCGCCTCGCTTCCTTCAAAGTATATGGAGGAGAGAGCCTCGCAGCCCTCAAACACGTTTTCGCCTATGACCTTAAGGGAGGAGGGAAGGTAGACACTTACTATTGTTGCCGAGGATTTGTGATTAAAGGCATTGTCGCCTATTTCGGTAACGTCAAGCATTATAAGACGGCTGGGTATCCATATCTCCTCGCGTCCCTTTCCGTAAAGATTGGTTACGGTAAGCTGACCCGTGGAGCTTTTGTAGGATATCCCGAGAAATTTATAGAGAAGATTAGAGGTGAGGGCTATATATATGAGTATGGCGGATATGCATACGAGCAGACCCACGAAGACGCTGCTTCCCACCGCCAGCAGGATGCCTCCCACCACTATGGCGCCGCATATTATAAGAGTGAAAAGATAAAAGTCGCTTACTGCCTTAAGGTCCTTGCGGTATTTTTCTTTTGGGGTAAGCTGTACGTCCTTGTCCTTCATTTTTCGACTCCTTTCCTTTATCTTCCTCTGTATTGTAGCAGATTGCCCATTTTTCCTTCGCTCTGTATTATGCGGAGTATTCCCGCGCAGACGCTTTCAAGAGGCTTTTGCGCTTTATGTACCTTGATTCCCGTTCTTTCGGTTATGAGCTTGTCAATTCCCCGCAAAAGCGCGCCGCCGCCCGTAAGCATTATGCCGAAATCGTATATATCGGCGGACAGCTCGGGGGGAGTCTGCTCAAGGGTCTTTTTGATGCCCACTATTATTTCTTCTATATTGGGGCTGATAGCCTCTCTTATCTCCGCTGAGCTTACGCTGACCACCGCCCCCAGACCGCTGTCAAGGTTGCGTCCCGCTACCTCCATATCCCCAAGGTCGCAGGAGGGATGGGCAGAGCCTATGCGTATCTTAAGCTGCTCCGCTGTGGCAGTGCCTATAAGCACCCCTCTTCGGCGGCGCATATAGGAAACTATGGCTTCGTCAAATTCGTCGCCTGCCACGCGTATGGAGTTGGAGGTGACGATGCCTCCAAGGCTTATAACCGCTACCTCGGTGGTGCCTCCGCCGATATCCACTATCATGCTTCCTCTGGCACCGCCCACACGAAGCCCCGTGCCGATAGCCGCCGCCAGCGGCTCCTCGATAAGAGCCACAGAGCGGGCTCCCGCCTCAAAGGTGGCGTCCTCCACGGCGCGCTTTTCCACCTCTGTAACTCCGTAGGGTATACAAACGATAGCCGACGGACGGGCAAAGAGCGATATGGAGTCGGTGTATTCGAAAAATGCGCGTATCATTTTTGCCGTGACCTCGGGGTCGGCGATAACGCCGTCCTTCAAGGGACGGAAGGCAAGTATTCCCTCGGGAGTCTTGCCCAGCATACGACGGGCTTCCTTGCCAAGCGCCACTACCTCGCGGTCTGTCTTGCTGATGGCGACCACCGACGGCGCGCGAAGAACTATTCCTTTTGCTTTGGTGCAGATAAGTGTATTGGCTGTACCAAGGTCTATTCCTACTATCTTAGCCATCGTATGCTCCTTTCTTTAAGATTTTATGTGTACTCTTATACGAGATATTCTCCCGTACATTCGTAAAAAAGCTTGTTAAGACAATTGACGGGCAGCCCCACTACGTTGAAGTAGCAGCCCTCGATAGAGTGTATCCATACCGAGAAATGCCCTTGTATGGCGTAAGCTCCTGCCTTGTCCCTCGGCTCGTCGCTCTCGGCGTAAGCCGCCAGCTCGTCCTCGGGAATAGGGTCAACGTTGACCCCGGTCACGCAGGAGGCGCTTTTTGTGACTCCGTCTACCGTTACGGCAACGCCCGATATCACCGAGTGCGACGCACCCGACAGGGAGCGGAGCATAGACAGGGCGTGGGCGGTGTCACGGGGCTTTCCGAGTATCTCGCCGTCCGCGTATACCACGGTGTCAGCCGATATTATCACCGAAGCCTTTGCCGTTTCGGGCGACTCTGACGCAAGCTTTGCCCATACCGCTCTGCCTTTTCGCGCCGCGAGCTCCTCGGTAAGAGCGCGGGGGTCGGAGATATCCGAGCTTTCGTCGGTATCCGCGGTGACCACCGAAAAATCAACGCCGAGGGTCGAAAGTATTTCTTTTCTTCTTGGGGATGCCGAAGCGAGAATTATCATTATTATGACCTCTTTTTTTATGTAAAAGGCAAAAATACCTCATCATACGATTATCCATTATAATTATATCACAAAAAAGCGGCTTTTGCAAGAAGAATAGAGGCTAAAGAGTAAAGATTTTTATAATAATTATTGAAAAATTTTTTTCGTTATAGTATAATAGGCTAAAGAAACCTCACGGGAGGATATATGTTCAAGGAGATAACGCTTCCAAAGAAAATACTCGGCAGCTTTGCTGACGAGAAAATAGATATATTTTGCTACGAAATCGTGGATTCCACCAACAAAAGGGCAAGACTCTATGCCACAGATACCGAGCTTGACGCAAGCCGAGCTATCCTTTTCGTTGCCGACGGGCAGACCGAGGGCAGAGGTCGCCTTGGCAGGAGCTTTTATTCCCCTCGGAGCACGGGGCTTTATATGACTCTTTTGCTTGTCGCTCCCGAGGATGAGCTCTTTACACGTATGACCGCGCTCTGCGCGGTGGCTGTGAGAAAGGCCGTATGGGATATGATGGGTGTTGAAACGGGGATAAAATGGGTAAACGACCTTTATCTCGGAGAGCGGAAGGTGGCGGGAATACTTGCCGAGTCCTTTGTGGCAGGGGAGCGCCGCTGCGTGGCTCTCGGTATAGGTATAAATATCTGCACCGAGGACTTTCCCGAGGAGCTTAGCGCTATTGCGGGCTCGCTGACAAAGAAGCGACGGGAGAGCGAGGAGGAGCAGAGAGCCGACAGACTTGCTCTTGCCTTCTCTGTGTGTAAGGAAATGAAGAAAGCCCTTCAGTGTCGCAATGTGGGCGAATATATGGATATATACCGAGCCGCCTCCTGCGTCATAGGCAGAGAGATAAGCTTTTTTGAAAACGGTCGGGAGAAGCGGGGCAGAGCTGCGGATATCAACGACCGAGGAGAGCTTGTGGTAGATACCGCCGATGGAAGAATAACGCTTTGCGGCGGAGAGATAAGCGTAAGACTCAGATAAGAAAAAGGGCACAGAAATGATTTCTGTGCCCTATTTGTATTTGCTTTTAGTCTTTAATAACCTTTGCGAAAACGAGTATCTGGATAACTATTCCTGCGAGAACGTAAACACCGATAAGGCTTCCTACAACACCGAGAGCCCAAGCTACGAGCCAACCGATAACGGGAATCCAACCGATAAGAAGTGTGGAAAGGGCGATAAGAGCGCCTGCTACTATTCCTACTACTACGTAAAGGATTATACCGATAACAAGATTAGCAACGTCCTTTGTGTACTTCCAGGAAAGGGGAAAGATCTTCTTCAAAGCTTCCATAATAAACCTCCAAAGTTAATTTTGATACGGTTTAATTTTATCACACAAATATAGTGTTGTCAAGGGAATTGCTCCAATTAGCCTTTGTTTTTTTCGATTTTATAAATATTGTAAAGCTCCTCGGTGGCAAGACGCACCTTTGCCACGAAATCTCCTTCTGTCTCGGGGAAGCAGTAGTATAGTGCCTTTTGGTTGCCGATACAGATTATGTCGCCCACCTCGTACCAGTTAAAGTCTGAGTAAAGGCTGTACGTAGCTTGGGGATTTTGCTTATAATCCAGCTTTCCGCCCGCTCCTGTCAGATGGAAGCCGTCCTTGCTGTGGGTCAGTCTGCCCTTGCCGATATAATATATTTTTTTCAGGTCGACACCCATGCATATACGGACGGGAGCCTCAAAGCTGTACGTGCCGTCCTCTATTTCTTTTCTTACACATTCCCGCTCCCAAGCGAACCAATCGGGGATGTGGTCAAATTTAGTATCACCCTCTGTTGCCTTGAGAAAGCCGTATTCGTCCAGCTCATATACCTTGCCGCAGGCGGAGCAGGTAAGGGATATACCCTTTCCCAAGGTCTTTCCCTCTCTGTTGCAATGGGGGCATTTGTAGAGCACGCGGTTAAGAAGGTCGGCGCGGTAGGGCTCGTCTATTTTTATCTTGTTTTCCTGCTGCCAGCGGAAATTGTCAAAATTAAATTCGGCGGCAAGGATATCATTTATCTCCTCGGCGCTCATTTTCTTTATTTCATCGCGGGAGAGAAGATATTTCATATCGGCGCTCACGTCAACCTTGCGCTTTTTAAGGTCGTTGTACAGAGGCTGGCGGGTGAAGGCTCCGTAGGTGCGAATCATAACCACGGGAACGTCGAGAAGCTTTACGAATTTGCCAAGAGAATCGGGCAGAGTGGTAGCCGTTCCGTCAAAGCTGTAGCTCGCCTCGGGGTACATTACCACCGAACTGCCCAGCTTGCGCACGGTGTGTGTCATATCGCGCACAAGACCTATATCGAAAACGAATTTTTTTGTGGGGATGCAGCCTATCTGGCGCATTAGCCAGGACTTTCCCACAAAGCTGTCGGTGGTGGCAACTATATTGAAGGGGCGGGGGTAGAGAATGCTAGCCACTATTTCAAGGTCGATAAAGCTGGAGTGGTTCATAAGATAAAGGCAGGGCTCTTTTTTACCGAGCTCCTCCATTCCTATTTTGGTGCATTTGAAATTGACTCCCATAAGCCCGGGGATGGACACGAGCTTCAGTAGAGTTCTGAAAAAGATATTGGGCTTTTTTGGTCTTAGGTGCTTTTCGGGTGGAAGAGCCAGTACGTCTTCATACTTTTTAGGTGTTATCTTTATCTTCATAATGTCCGCCTTTCGACCTTTATTTGATCTCTCGGTCTCAGTATACTATTTTTTAACATTTTTGTCAACATATTTTGCAAAAGTATGAACGAAAATCAACTTTGTGTGAGCTTTTGGCGCACCTTGCTTGTCATAGGACAAGATAAAACTACCGATTTCTGTTGACCTTGCGGAATTTATATGCTATAATATCTGCGAGGTGATAAAATGAGATACTGTAATATGCATACGCATACCGATTTCTCCGACGGTGCGGATACGGTAGAGGCGAATGTAAAGAGCGCTATTGAAAAAAATATGGTTTCCTTGGGTATATCCGACCATTGCTATACCTATTTTGATACCAGCTATTGCATTCAGGCAGACAGGCTTGAGGAGTATAAGAGAGAGGTCAGAAGGCTGCAAGAGCTCTATAAGGATAAAATAGAGGTATATCTCGGAATAGAGCTTGACGGCTTTGCCAGACTTCCCGACAGAGGCGATTACGATTACGTAATCGGCGATATCCATTACGTACAGACGCCCGACGGATACAGAGCGGTGGACCTTGACAAAAACGAGTTTATAGAGATATCAAAAAGGTATTTCGGCGGGGATACCGTGGCTATGGCAGAGTCCTATTACCGCTCCTACGCCGAGACCGTATGTCCTATGCGCCCCGATATACTCGGACATATAGACCTTATAACCAAGTACAGTCTGGTAGATGAGAGCGACCCTCGCTACGTAAGAGCAGCCAAGGAGGCTTTAGCAGCCGCTCTTGAGGTGACTTCCATAATAGAGCTGAACTCGGGAGCCATATCAAGAGGATACAGAAGCGACCCTTATCCATCGGTGTTTTTGCTTGACGAGATAAAGGCAAGGGGAGGCAGGATACTGCTTTCTGCCGACAGTCACGCCGCAAGGGATATTACCTGCTGGTTTGAGAATGCCCGAGAGCTGCTGAAGAGCAGAGGCATTTGCAGTACGGTAGTATACAAGGGCGGAAGCTTTGAGGAAGTGGGGATATAAAATGAAAAGGGTAGTAGTATTTATTTGTGCGCTGTGTATTATAGCTATTGCCGCGGGAATATGCGTCTCGGCGGCGGAGAGCCATTACTACCGCAACGATTGCGACCCTACCTGCGAGTATTGCGGAGCGGAGAGGGAGATAGACGGTCACGTATATGATAACGATTGTGACACTCTTTGTAACAAATGCAGCGGTATACGCCTTGTAGATGAACACGTATACAGCAGTGATTGCGATGTGGATTGTGATATCTGTGGATATCGGAGAGCGTCCTTGGTCCATACCTATGACAATCTGTGCGACATAGAATGTAACCTTTGCGGATATAGGCGTGTAATGCTTGAGCACGTTGACTCAAGCCGCGACGGCAGATGCGATAATTGCTCTGCAAGCGTGAGAAGCGTAGTGTTGGGTGGGATAGGTATAGTTGTTATATGCGTACTGTCAGCAGCTATACTCGGTAGCCTTGCCGCGGTATGGATAATAAAGCGCAAGAAAATGATGTAATCATAATTGAATAAAGTAATTAAAACCCCGCAGTAAATCGATCTGCGGGGTTTTGATGGTTAAGGTCAGTCCTTTACAGCCATAAAGTTTGAGAGTATCTCAGCGGCATCTCCTCTTGTAACAACGGCGGAGGCGCTTATGCTGCCCCCCGAGCTTTCAAGCACTCCCAAGGAGGAGAGAGAGTACACAGACGCCTGAGCCCAAGATGGAATACTATCAGAGTCGGAAAAGACGGGAGTGACGGTAGGTGCGGCGGCATCCAGTATATTGGCTAGCATCACAGCCGCCTCGGCACGGGTTATCTCTCTGTTGGGCTCAAAATAAAGCTTTCCGTCCTTTTGAGCTCCGTTTATATAGCCAAGCTCGTAGGCTGTGGCAATATATTTTTTCATATCCGAGCTGATATCCGAGTCATCGGCAAATACGGTCTGGGAGGAGGGAAGCACCTCTGAGATACCCGCGGCGTTCATTGCCATTACGGTAAATTCAGCGCGGCTTACGGTCTTGTCGGGATAAAAATAGGTTGATGAGCCTACCTGCGTTCCGCTCATTATTCCTTCCTTTGTCATGGTAAGGGCGGCGTTGTGGTAGGGTGACTCCGCAAGGTCAACGTAGCTTACCGAGGTTTCCTTTTTGTTTATGGAGAGGCTTACCTCGGCACCGGCGCTGTAATTTCCGTATTTGTCGCGGGCTACGTAGCAGAAGCTGTCCTTGCCCGTTTTGCCCTCGTAGGGAAGATATCTGTACGCGCCCGTAGCTCTGTCCTCAAGTATAAGTACTCCCTTTTCGGGGTAGGAAACTATTTCTATATAGGTTTCATCTCCGTCGGGGTCATAGCAGGGGAGAGTGCCGAAAAGAGTTACGTTCTGGTGGGTGCTGACCTCAAGGGCGGTCTTTGGGGCTGTGCTGAGAGTGGGGGCGTAGTTCTGCTTGTCGAGCATATAAAGCTTACAGCACATCTCGTATTGGCTGTCATCCACGCGGAAGCGGAACTCCGAGGAGGTCACGCTTGATGCGGGGTGATAGGTCATAAGAGCTACGCTGGCGGCGCTCAGGGTCTGGGGAGAGCTCAGAACGGTAGAGCCTACCCGAAGCTCTCCGTCGGTGACGGGAGGCAGAGAGGTTATGGTCAGCTTTTCTATTTTGCTTACGTTTACCGCTCTTGCAAAATCATCGGCGGAAAAGGTGATGGACTGCCCTGTAAGAGCGGATTTTGCCATAGAGCTTTCCTCGGCTATACATCCAAGGGCGGGGGATAAGAGCTTTTGTTCATCCACCTTTTGTGAGCAAGAAGCGAAGCAGCCGATACATAGAAGCAGAGTTAATATAAGTATCCCTAAGGTTTTTTTCTTCATGGTTTGCGGTCCCTCCTGTAAATCTTCATTTGTTCTCACCACATTTTATCTTTTTTGGCGTATTTTTATGACAGAAAGTGAAAAAAGTGAAAAAACTTTTTTCAAAGTCCTTTCTTTGACACACTAAAAGTTGTATAATATATGTAGCGACAGGGAAAGGAGGAGCATATGGAAAGTAAGATATGTATGTTTACGGGACATAGGACGATAAACGCTAAGCATCTGTCCGAGATGCCCCAAAAAATAGACGCGCTTTTAGAGAAGCTCATAAGCGAGGGATATACGGAATTCCGCGCGGGCGGAGCGGTAGGCTTTGATACTCTTGCCGCGCTGAAGGTGCTTGAAAAGAAAAAGAAGTACGGCTTTGTCAGGCTTCACCTTTATCTGCCCTGTCACGGTCAGGAAAACGGATGGAGTGAAAATCTGAAAAAAGCGTACTACTACGTTATTGAGAATGCCGATTCGGTGCGCTACGCATACGATAGCTACGTTAACGGCTGTATGCAGAAGCGAAACAGAGATATGGTAGACGGAAGCGCGCTGTGTGTGGCATATTGCGGCAGAAGCAGGGGCGGAAGCGCCTATACGGTGGCTTACGCCGAGAAAAAGGGCGTAAGGGTAATAAATATGTTTGAATAAAGGGCTTGTCATTGGCGGAATGACAAGCCTTTTATGTTATACTAAGGAATACGCGTCCTCGTCGCAAATGACGGTTACGTCGGGATGTAAACAGAGAAGAGACGCGGGGCAGGAGGTGGTTATTCCGCCCGTTATTACCTGACGTATGGCATCTGCCTTGCTCTTGCCCGATGCCAGAAGGATTATTTTTTTCGCCTTGAAAACGCTGCCTATACCCATAGTTATGGCGTGGGTAGGCACTTCGGATACAGACGCGAAAAATCTTGCGTTGGCACTGATGGTGTCGGGGGTGAGAGCGGTGAGGTGAGTTCCGCGGTGCAGCTCATCCTCGGGCTCGTTGAAGCCTATGTGTCCGTTTCTTCCTATTCCCAAAAGCTGAACGTCAATGCCCATTCGGTCTATAAGCTCATCGTACTTTTTACATTCGGCGAGCACGTCCTCCGCCGACCCGTTGGGCGCAAAGGTATTGGCTTTATCTATATCCACTCTGTCAAAGAGCTTTTTGTTCATAAAATATCGGTAGCTTTGACTGTTGCTTGAGGATATGGGATAGTATTCGTCAAGATTTACAGAGCTTGTCCTCGCAAAGCTCAGCTCGCCTCTCTCGAACAGGTCTGTCAGATAATCGTACACTCCCACGGGAGTACCTCCCGTTGCCAGACCGAGAACGCAATCGGGCTTGCTTTTTATTATTTCAGCCAGAAGTTTTCCCGCTTGGGCTGACATTTCCTCATAGTTTTTTGTTACTATTATTTTCATTGGTCATACCTCCTCTGATTTACTCATCATATTGTATCACTTTTTTTGTTGTTTGTCTGCATCTTTTTACAATTTTTTAATGGATAATGACAATTTTAGTTTACACCCGCCTTTGCATAGTATTGTAAAAATGAGGTAAACTAAAAATATATGTAAGAGGAGGTGGCGGATGGTATCGCGTATCTTGTTACCCTTTGAGAGGGCAGAGGAAAAGGTATTTAAAGGCATCTCGGGCTTTGGGGGAGGAAGCCTTGCGGTTGGCAGGGTTGATATTACATCTGGGAAAGGAGAGACGGTCAAGGGAGAAGCATCGATGCTTTGCTTTTTTGATGGGAGCGGCGGAGAAGGCACTGTGGAGAAGCTGTGCGGCAACGCGCCCGCGGGGGTCATAGTGTCCTCGGAAGCCATATCCTCGCGGCTCATAAATCTCCTTATATGCAGAAGGATACCCTATCTTATACTCAAGGACGGATTTTCTCGCCAATATCAAGGGAAGGTAGCTCTTCTTGATACCGAAAAAGACGTGCTTATAATAGACCCCTGCCTTGAGACGCTCAATTCCTATCCCGCGGCGAGAGTGGCACTTGAAGCGTGCCGATTGACCGAGCCCTCCCACAGACTGCTTATGAGGTCGCGCGACGGAGAAGCCATAATGCTTGATGCCGAGGAAGCAAGGCGAGAGGGAGAGCTGTTTGACGTTCTTGCGGGTATAGCGGAGGAGTATTGCGGCAAAAAAATCACCGTAGGTCAAAAGCTTCCATTGGAGGAGGGCGACCGAGAGCGCTTTTGTGAGGATACCGAGGCGCTGTTCAGAGCGGCTGTGTACGGGAGCTTTTCGGTACAGCTTGAAGGTTATTCCCGCCCCGAGGACATAAGAGTAGGGCTCGAGCTTATGCACAGGGTGTTTTGCAGACTTGAGGCAGAGGGGAGAGAATTCAACGGCTATCTGCCCCGTGGAGTTTTGCTCAGTGCACCCGTGTGGCTGCTTGGCGCTCCTCCCTTTGCCAAGGCGGATTTTCTCACGGTGGACCTTGACGCGGCGGCGGCAGGTCTATTGGGGCTGTCAGCGGAGGAGCTTGGAGAAGCAAGGCTTCCCGAGGAAACCTTGGAGCTTGTATGGAAAGAGCTGATACCCCGTTTTTCTCGGGGCTGTCCGCTGAGAGCAAAAAGCAGGATATTGGCGGGCAAAGAGGTACTGTATGATTGGATCTCTCTTATGGGAATTGACGAGCTGTATATCCCGTAAGGAGCAGAAAAGTATTGACAAGAAAAGGAAAATGGTATATAATAACTGTGATTGTTTATCCTTGTCTAAATTTTAAAGAGGTGAAAAATATGGTAAAAAACGTTCCCGAAATATTTGGGTGTATGGTGTTTAACGAAGACGTTATGAGAGAAAAGCTTCCCGAGGACGTGTTTAAGTCCCTGAGCAAGACTATTGCTACGGGAAAGACTATTGACGCGTCTATCGCTGCTCCCGTTGCGGCGGCTATGAAGGAATGGGCGATAGAGAAGGGCGCTACTCACTACACTCATTGGTTCCAGCCCCTAACGGGACTTACGGCGGAAAAGCACGACTCCTTCCTTTCCCCCGACGGCAGCAGTAAGGTAGTAATGGAATTTTCGGGTAAGGAGCTTATAAAGGGTGAATCCGACGCATCCTCCTTCCCCTCGGGCGGACTTCGCGCTACCTTTGAGGCAAGAGGCTATACCGCTTGGGACCCCGGCTCTTATGCCTTCGTAAAGGACGGTACGCTCTACATACCTACGGCGTTCTGCTCCTATACGGGCGAGGCACTTGATACAAAGACTCCCTTGCTTCGCTCTATGGATGCTATAAGCATTCAGGGCTTGCGTGTCCTCCGTCTTTTCGGAGATACCGAAGCCAAGCGTCTTACCACCACCGTGGGCGCGGAGCAGGAATATTTTATAATAGACAAGAAGCTTTACGATAAGAGAAAGGACCTGCTCTATACGGGAAGGACCCTCTTTGGCGCCCACTCTCCCAAGGGACAGGAGCTTGAGGACCACTATTTCGGACCGCTGAAAACAAGAATAAGCGCCTATATGGCTGACCTTGACGAGGCGCTCTGGAAAATGGGCATACACGCCAAGACCAAGCACAACGAGGCGGCTCCCGCTCAGCACGAGCTTGCTCCCGTATACGTAAAGACAAATCTTGCCGTTGACCATAATCTTCTTATTATGGAATATATGAAGAAGATAGCCGAGAAGCACGGACTTGTATGTCTGCTTCACGAAAAGCCCTATGCGGGTGTTAACGGCTCGGGTAAGCACAATAACTGGTCGCTTTCTACCGATACGGGAAAGAATCTCTTAAAGCCCGGCAAGACCCCTGCCGACAACGTGCTCTTCCTGCTGGTTCTTGCGGCTATTATCAAGGCGGTTGACGATTATCAGGACCTTCTGCGAGTATCGGTTGCTCATGCGGGCAACGACCACCGTCTGGGTGCGGCGGAAGCTCCCCCCGCTATACTTTCGGTATTTGTAGGCGAGGAGCTTGACCAGATAATAGACTCCATAGTCAAGGGCACACATTACGAGGGCGCAAAGGCGGGAATGATGGATCTGGGAATACCCTCCATACCTACCTTCCGCAAGGATACCACCGACCGAAACCGTACCTCTCCCTTTGCCTTCACAGGTAACAAATTCGAGTTCCGTATGCTTGGCTCATCCCAGAATATCGCTCTGCCCAACGTGGTTCTTAACACCGCCGTTGCCGAGAGCTTCCGTCAGTTTGCCGACGAGCTTGAGGGTGCGGAGGATTTCAAGAGCGCGGTAGCTAAGCTTATAAAGGATACCTTTGCTAAGCACAGAAGAATAATCTTTGACGGAAACGGATATTCCTACGAGTGGGAGGCAGAGGCGGCGCGACGCGGTCTGCTTAATCTTAAAAATTCGGTTGACGCCTTCAAGTGCTTCAATCTTCCCAAGAATGTGGAGCTTTTCTCCCGCCACGGAGTTATGAGCGAGGTTGAGATAAACTCCCGTGAGGAGATCTTCTTTGAAAATTACGCCAAGGTCATAAATATCGAGGCGCTGACTATGATAGAAATGGCGAGCAGGGATATAATCCCCGCGGTGAACGCTTATATGTCCGAGGTGGCTCAGGGGGCAAACGCAAAGGAAAAGCTCATTCCCGGCTCCTGCGCTGTGGAGAGAGATATCATAGAGAAGCTTTCGGGGCTCTGCTACAAGGCATATCACGTTCTCGAAAAGCTTGAGAGGGCTGAAAAGATGGCGGCACTCATACCCGATTGCGTGGCTCGCGCCGAAGCATACAGGGATAACGTCATCCCCGCTATGGTCTCTCTGCGCGAATCGGTAGACGAGATGGAGAAGCTTACCTCCTCCGAATATTGGCCGCTTCCTACCTACGGTGATATGATGTTTAAGGTTTAATAAATACCGCGAATAAACGAAAAAGCGCGTACAGCAGAGAAAGCTCTGCTGTACGCGCTTTTTGCATAACGAAAATCCTTTGAGACATAGCGTGACTCAGGAAAGGTCAATCTCAAAATAGCGCCAAACCGTAGGGACAGGCGTCCTCGACTGTCCGAGCAAACAAACGATAATCACAAAACCAAATGGCGGCTGTAAAATAACGAAGTCTTCTCAATTACGGGGTTGATGCTCATATTTTTGCAAAATTAACTTTATGCGGGAACGGACAGTCGAGGACGCCTGTCCCTACAAGCCGAAAAAAGCTAACAAAATGTATTTAGAAAAAATTAAATACTACCGAAAGCCGAGAGAAATTCGTGCAGACGCTTGTTATCGCTGGCGAATATCTCCTCGGGGCTACCCTCGGCGGCTACTACTCCGTCGTCCATAAATACTATCTTATCGGACACCTCGTGGGCGAAATTCATTTCGTGGGTGATTATGACCATAGTCATATTTTGCGCGGCGAGGCTCTTTATGACCTTAAGCACCTCTCCCGTTATCTCGGGGTCGAGGGCGCTGGTGGGCTCGTCAAAAAACAGAATATCGGGCTTCATCATAAGTGCACGTGCGATAGAAACTCGTTGCTGCTGACCGCCCGAAAGCTGACAGGGGTAATAATCTCTCTTATCCGAGAGTCCCACGGAAGCCAGAAGCTCCTCAGCGTTCTTTTCTATTTTTTTGTACTCCTCTGCAAGCCATTCCTTGCCCAGCTTTTCGCTCTTTGCCTTGTCCTTTGCGCGGAGCTCGGGGGCGAGAGTGAGATTTTTCAGAGCCGTGTATTGAGGAAAGAGGTGAAAGGACTGGAAGACCAGACCGAAATTACATTCGCTTACGGCCTTGGAGTTGCTTTTTTCCTCTGCCTCTGCGTCAAAGCAGAGCTTCCCGCCAACCGTAACAGTGCCCTCGTCGGCTACCTCAAGGGCGTTAAGACAGCGCAAAAGCGTAGTCTTTCCGCTTCCCGACGAGCCGATTATAGACATTACCTGTCCCTGCTCCAAGGAGAGGTCGACTCCCTTAAGCACCTCAAGCTTACCAAAGCTTTTTTTAATATTTCTTGCTTCAAAAAATGCCATTGTTATACCTTAAAGTAGTCAAGTTTCTTTTCAAGCTTTCCAAGTCCCACGGTAAGCAATCCGTTTATTATCAGGTAGAATACTCCCGCATAGAAGAGGGGGAACAGGGTTACCTGAGTATTTACCAGATTTTTAGCTACCGTAAACAGGTCTACGGATATTATGACGCTTGCCAGAGCAGTGTCCTTGACCAGAGTAATTATTTCGTTTGACATGGGGGGAATGACTCTTTTTACTACCTGCAAAAAGATGACCTTAAAAAAGGTCTGTGAACGGCTCATACCCAATACCTGAGCCGCCTCGTACTGTCCCTTTGATATGCTCTGGATCCCGCCTCTGTATATTTCCGAGAAATAGCAGGCGTAATTTATGGAGAAGGCTATAATGACAAGCATAAGCTTTGCGGTAGCCCCTCTTACGTAAAAATTCCAGCCGAACATACCCGACAGTGTTGAGGGAATGAACAGATAAGCAATAAGCTGGAGCATCAGAGGAGTTCCTCTGATGACCCAGACAAATGCTTTAACTATTGCGCTTATTATTTTTATCTTCGACTTTGAGCCCATTGCTATGAGCAATCCCAGTGGGAGAGCGGCGGCAAGGGTGGCGGCGAAGATAAGAAAGGTATAGAGCAATCCCTCGAGTAATTCAAGATTTATTTGCCCAAAAGACATATTTGCCGTGTACCTTTGATAAAGAATTACTCAGCGTCAGCCTTCTTTATGCAGGACTCGCCCGCGGAGCCTTCCTCAGCCGCTACGATAGCATCGGACATATCCTCGGTGGTCTTGTACTTCTCCTTGTCTTCCTTGCGGATAACGGCTACCTGCTTGTTGTTGAGGTAGGGGATGGAGATCTCCATAGCCGCGAGTCTTTCCTCGGTGATGGTCATACCGTTCCAGATGCAGTCGATAGATTTAGCCTCGAGAAGAGCCTCCTTGGAGTTCCACTCGATAACCTCGAATTTTACGTTGATGCCAAGCTTCTGGGCAACTGCCTTTGCAAGCTCTATATCAAAGCCGATAAGCTCGCCGTCCTTTTCGTACGCGATGGGAGCGAAAACGGTGTAGCCTACGATAAACTCGCCCTTGCCTGCTATGTAGTCCCAGTCAGCCTGCTCGGAAGCTGTGAGCTCGGCAACAGTCTTGGTGGTGTCTATGCAAAGCTCGGACTTGATTCCGTACTTTTCTGCGAGAGTGTCAACCGTTCCTGCCTTTGCGAGGTCGATAAGAGCCTGGTTTATCTTCTTGATAAGACCGCTGCCCTTTCTTGCCGCGATACCGTACTGCTCGGTAGAGAGAGCAAGGTTCTCAACTATCATAAGGCTGTTTGCGTAGGTGGTATCCTGGCTCATATAGTAGCCTGCCATGATACTGTCCATAACGCCAACGTCTACTGACTTGGTGTTGAGCTGAAGGAGTACGTCCATCTGTGCCTTGAGAGGAGAATATTCCTTACCGAAGTTTAAGTCGTTTGCACCGCAGGATGCGAAGGTGAAGAGTGCGCCTGCCATCATAAGGAGGGCGAGGACGAGAGAAATAATTTTTTTCATAACGTGTGTCTCTTTTCTTTCTAAAATGTTTTATCACTTTACCTTGATAAAGTGACTGTAATATGATACCACATTTCTCTCCCTTTGTCAAGAGCTTTTCGAGATTTTCTTCAATATGTATATACTATTTGACTTTGCCCGCTTCTTGTGGTATAATGATAAGGTAAAAAATTGGAGGTGTAAAATGGAGAAAATAAAGAAAAAACGTTCTTGGTTCTGGCTGGCGCTTACGGTGTTCAGCCTTATGGGGCAGATAGCATGGGTCGTGGAGAATATGTATCTCAACGTCTTTATCTACAAGACCTTTAACGCTTCGGCGGGAGATATATCCGCAATGGTCGCGGCTTCCGCTGTTACGGCGACGCTTACCACGGTGTTTATGGGGGCGCTGTCCGATAAGATAGGAAAAGGAAGCTGTTTATATGCGGAGGATATATCCTTTGGGGAGTGTCCATATTCAGCTTCGTGCTTTTGCGTACCGATATAATAGGAAGCTTTATTCCCGCCACCGTGTCTGCTATGGCGGTTGGTGTGTCGCTGACAATTGTTCTTGACTGCCTTATGACCTTTTTTGGTTCTACGGCTAACGACGCGGCGTTTAACGCGTGGATGACCGATATGACCACCTCTGAAAACAGAGGTAAGGCAGAGGGAATAAACGCTATGATGCCCTTGGTGGCGGTGCTTGCCGTTTTCGGCGGATTTATGGCGTTCAGCCTTGACGACCCCTCCAGCTGGACGGTGATATTTACTATTATCGGGCTCTTGACTCTTGCGGTGGGTGTGCTTGGAATGTTTATTATTAAGGAGCCTAAAATCGCTCCTGCCGATGGCGGATACCTTGAGGGTATTCTCTATGGCTTCAAGCCGAGCACTGTGAAAAAGAACCTTACTTTGTATGTGACTCTTGCTGCATTTGTAATTTTTAACATATCGATACAGATATTTATGCCCTACCTTATAATATACTATGAGGTATCATTGGGTATGACGAATTATGTAATTATAATGGCGCCCGCCATTATTCTTGCTTCGGCTGTCACGGCTTTGTGGGGAAAGGTCTATGACAAAAAAGGCTTCAATCTGTCGGGTATTTTGGCGCTGATTATGCTCTTGTTAGGCTATGCGGTGCTCTATTTCACCAAGACGATGATCCCTGTTTTTCTCGGCTCATTTTTGATGATGAGCGGTTATTTGTCGGGCATGGCGGTGTTTGGCGCTATGATACGCGACAACACTCCCGCGGGCAAGGCGGGTAGACTTCAGGGAATACGGATATTTTCTCAGGTGCTTGTTCCGGGAGTTGTGGGACCTGCTATCGGAAAGGCTGTTCTTGAAAATGCGGCGGTTATAACCAACAATGATGGTACTACATCCTTTGTGCCGAATAATAATATTTTTCTCGCGGCGGGAATCGTGGCTATATTTGTGCTATTTGTATTTTTCACCATAAGGTCAAAAAAGACTCCAAGACTTGTGAAGCTTCCTACCGAGTATATGGAAGAGCTTTCAAAGGAAGAAATTCCCTACGGAGAATATCCCCGCCCTCAAATGCGCAGAGAAAGCTATCTCTGCCTTAACGGCAAAGGGAGCTTTTCTGTGATAAATAAGGACAGGACTGTCTACTCGGGTGAGATACTCGTGCCATTTGCTCCCGAAAGCATAGCGTCCGGTGTGGATATAGACATAAAGAAGAACGACCTACTTGTGTATGAAAGGAGCGTTATTCTTCCCGAGGGATTTAACAGAGGGCGGATATTGCTTCATATAGATGCCTGCGACCAGACCGCCGCCGTTTTTGTGAATCAAAAGAAAGCGGGGCAGAACGTAGGGGGCTATTTGCCCTTTGAGCTTGATATCACGGAGCTTTTGCGCGAGGGTGAGAACATTTTGCGTATAGAAGCCCGCGACCCTCTTGACCTTGACCTTCCTTACGGAAAGCAGACCGTCAAGCGCGGTGGAATGTGGTACACCAAGGTCAGCGGAATATGGCAGAGCGTGTGGCTTGAGAGCGTTCCCGAGAGCTATATCAGGAGCATAAAAATCACTCCTGACTTAAAGGGCGTAGACCTTGAAATCAGCGGCGGAGAAAAGAAAAAGGTGCTTGTTTTTGAGGGGCGCGAATACTTCTTTTTTGAGGGAGAGAAATTCCGTCTTGATATTGCCGAGCCTATACTGTGGACACCCGAAAATCCGCATCTCTATAACATTGAGATAAGGGCGGGGGAGGACAGGGTTTTCTCCTACTTCGGACTCCGCACGGTGAGTGTGACCGAAAAGGATGGGAAATCCTTCATAGCCCTCAACGGCAATCCTTATTTTTGCCACGGACTCCTTGACCAAGGGTACTTCAGTGACGGTATTTTCCTCCCTGCCTCACCTCGTGGATTTGCCGACGATATACTGCGTATGAAAAAGTGCGGCTTTAATATGCTTCGCAAGCATATCAAGCTTGAGCCCCGTCTCTTTTACTACTACTGCGACAAATACGGTATGCTCGTTTTTCAGGATATGATAAATAGCGGAAAATACAATTTCCTTGTGGATACCGCTCTGCCCACGGTTGGCTTGAAAAAGGGTATAACTCACCGCGCAAGCAAGAAACGGAGGGAAGAATTCGAAAAGACATCAAGGGGTATAATCAATAGCCTATACAATAATCCGTCTGTGGTATATTTTACAATTTTCAACGAGGGCTGGGGACAGTTCGACGCAGATGGATACTACACTTTTTTCAAGGAGCTTGACCCTACGCGTATCTACGATACCACCTCGGGCTGGTTTAAGACGAGGATGAGCGACGTTGAGAGCGAGCACGTCTACTTCAAGCCCGTGAAGCTGAAGTCGGTAAAGGGCAGACCCTTGGTGCTCTCGGAGTTTGGCGGGTATTCCTGCAAGATAGAGGGGCATAGCTTCAATTTGGATAAGACCTACGGATACAGATTTTTTGAGAAGCGCGAAAAATTTGAGGATGCCCTTTGCGCTCTTTACGAAAATGAACTCGTTCCTGCTATCAAGGAGAGCGGGCTTTGCGCCGCGGTGCTGACGCAGGTCAGCGACGTTGAGGACGAGACCAATGGATTGCTTACCTACGACAGACGAGTCCTTAAGGTCAGCGAGGAGCGTATGCGGGCTCTGTCAGAGAGTCTAAAGCGAGAATTTGACATACTTTACAGCTGAATCATGCCGCCCGCGGAGCTCCGCGGGCGGTTTTTCTGTAAATATTACGAAATTTATACCGAATATCATAAAAAATATCCCGAAATCACTTGCAATTTTCAGAAAAATGTGAGATAATATGTGTGTATTTTTGTTTTTTATAATATATTAATATATTTTGAGGAGTTTTGATTTATGGAACAAAAAAGAAGCAGCTTTACCGGTAAGATCGGCTTCGTTTTGGCGGCGGCGGGATCTGCGGTAGGACTTGGCAATATATGGCGTTTTCCCTATCTTGCCGCAAAATACGGCGGAGGAATATTTTTACTTGTTTACATCCTCCTTTCGGTGACCTTTGGATTCTCGCTGATGGTAGCGGAGATAGCTATAGGAAGAAAGACAGGTCTTAGCGCAATCGGCGCTTATGAAAAGCTTAACAAGAAATACGCCTTTGTGGGATATCTGGGTGCAATTATTCCCGCGCTTATCCTGCCTTACTATTCGGTTATTGGCGGATGGGTCACAAAGTATCTTACACTCTATGCCACGGGCGGCGGCTCGGCGGCAGCATCCCCCGATTATTTCGGCGGCTTTATATCCTCTACGTGGGAGCCCATAGGCTGGTTTCTCCTCTTTATCGGCGCTACCGCTCTTATAGTGCTTTTTGGCGTTGAGAAGGGTGTAGAGAAGGTAAGCAAGATAATGATGCCCGTGCTGGTGGTGCTTTCCATATTCATCGCGGTGTACGTATGCTGTATGCCCGGAGCGGGTGCGGGACTTGCATATTACCTTATCCCCAATTTTGAGAATTTCTCTATAATGACAGTAGTGGCGGCAATGGGACAGCTATTTTATTCAATGTCCTTGGCTATGGGTATAATGATAACCTACGGCTCGTATATGAAAAAGGAAGTGAGCATTGAGTCCTCGGTGCATCAGATAGAGATATTCGATACGGGTATAGCTTTCCTTGCGGGACTTATGGTGATCCCCGCGGTGTTCGCATCTACGGGCGCAGCCCCCGAGGCTCCAGGAGCGGGACTTATGTTTCAGGTGCTTCCCACAGTATTTGAGAATATGTGGGGAGGACATATCATAGGTGCTATATTCTTCCTTTTGGTTCTGTTGGCGGCTCTTACCTCCTCTATTTCCCTTATGGAAACGGTGGTATCCATACTTCAGGATAAGCTCAGATGGAACAGACGTCTGACCTGTCTTGTGGTCTTCGCGGCGTGTCTGCTTCTGGGACTGCCATCAACCCTTGGCTACGGAGTATGGGCAAACGTGAAGGTAATAGGAATGCAGTTCCTTGACCTCTTTGACTTTATAAGCAACAGTGTTCTTATGCCTATCGCCGCGTTCTTTACCGCTATACTTGTGGGATACGTGATAAAGCCTCAGTCGGTTATAGACGAGGTAGAGCTTTCGGGTAAGTTCAGATTTAAGAAGCTCTTTGTTGTGATGATAAAGTACGTTGCCCCCGTATGTATGATAATCATTCTGCTGTCATCTGTTCTCAGCGCATTTAACGTTATAAAAATCTAAAGGAAAAAGAAGGACCTAATTATGCCGATTACAGATTTTTTAGAGCGAAACGCTAAAATATATCCCAATGACGTGGCTCTGGTGGAGATAAATCCCGAGAAGCAGCCCGAAAAAAACACCACGTGGCGTGAATATAATCTTATAGAAACCGCCTCCGAGTCGGATAAATACCGCAGAGAGCTTACCTGGAAGGAGTTTGACGTTAAGGCAAACCGCTTTGCCAATCTGCTCTTTACCCGCGGCATCAAGAGGGGGGATAAGGTTGCTATCCTTATGATGAACTGCCTTGAATGGCTTCCCATATACTTCGGTATTCTTAAAACGGGCGCTCTTGTTGTGCCTATGAATTACCGCTATTCCTCGGACGAGATAAAGTACTGTCTTGACCTTGCGGACGTGCGTATGCTGGTTTTTGGCCCCGAATTTATCGAGCGCATAAACAACATACAGGACGATATGGGCGGAGTTGACAATCTTTTCTTCGTGGGTGACAAAAAGGATACCCCCCGCTACGCGGATAACTACGCCGAAATGACATACTATTGCTCTACCACCGTTCCCCCCGTGGAGATAAAGGACAGCGACGACGGAGCTATATACTTCTCCTCGGGAACGACGGGCTTCCCCAAGGCGATACTTCACCGCCACGCGGCTCTGGTGGCTTCCTGCTATACCGAGCAGAAGCACCACAGCCAGACCAAGGAGGACGTGTTCCTTTGTATTCCGCCTCTTTATCATACGGGCGCGAAGATGCACTGGTTCGGCTCGCTGCTCAGCGGCGGAAAGTCGGTTCTTCTGCGCGGCGTAAAGCCTGAGTGGGTGCTCCAGACGGCATCTGACGAAAAGGCTACTATCGTGTGGCTTCTCGTTCCGTGGGTTCAGGATATACTTGACTCTATTGACAGAGGCGACCTTAAGCTGGAGGATTATACTCTTGCTCAGTGGCGACTTATGCACGTAGGCGCACAGCCCGTACCGCCCTCGCTCATCAAGCGTTGGAAGGCGATGTTCCCCGACCACGATTACGATACCAACTACGGACTTTCCGAGTCCATAGGACCGGGGTGCGTACATCTGGGTGTGGAGAATATACATAAGGTGGGCGCTATCGGAAAGGCGGGATATCTGTGGGAAACCATGATAGTTGACGAAAAGGGTAACCCCGTAGAGCGCGGCGAGGTAGGCGAGCTTGCGGTCAAGGGCGCGGGTGTTATGAAGTGCTACTACAAGAACCCAGAGGCTACAAACGAGATACTCAAGGGCGAATGGCTGCTCACGGGAGATATGGCAAAGGAGGACGAGGACGGATTTATCTACCTCGTTGACCGAAAGAAGGACGTTATCATCAGCGGCGGTGAAAATCTCTACCCCGTACAGATAGAGGATCACCTCAGAGCCCACGGCAAGATAAAGGACGTGGCGGTCATAGGACTTCCCGATAAGCGTCTTGGCGAGATAGCTGCGGCTATTATCGAGATAAAGGAGGGAATGGAGTGTACTGAAGAGGAGATAGACGAATTTTGCCTGTCGCTCCCCAAGTACAAGCGTCCCAGAAGAATAATATTCGCAAAGGTACCCCGTAATCCCACGGGCAAGATAGAAAAGCCCAAGCTCCGCGAAAAATACTGCGGAGGAAGTCTGGTTGAAGCCCAGATAACGGGCTGACAGACAGGAGAAACTTTAAAATGACGGCTCAAATTTTTACTGCTGTGTTGGTGGTATGCTTTTTTGCCTTGATGATAGGCGTAGGACTGTATTGCAGAAAGGGTGCGAAGAACGTTGACGGCTTTGTGCTGGGAGGACGTGCGGTAGGCCCTTGGCTTACGGCATTTGCCTTTGGAACGTCGTACTTTTCGGCGGTAATATTCGTAGGCTACGCGGGACAGTTCGGCTGGAACTTCGGGGTTGCTTCCACCTGGGTAGGACTTGGAAACGCCTTTATCGGCTCGCTTCTGGCGTGGAATATCCTCGGCAGACGCACCCGCGTTATGACACAGCATCTTAATTCAAAGACTATGCCCGACTTCTTCGAGAAGCGATTTGACTCAGGGAAGCTCAAGGTAGTGGCATCTGCCATAGTCTTCGTATTTCTTATACCCTATACGGCGTCACTCTACAACGGACTTTCGAGTCTGTTCAATATAGCCTTTGAGATACCCTATTGGGTATGCATACTGGCAATGGCTCTGCTTACGGGCATTTACGTGGTGTTCGGCGGTTATATGGCAACGGCGATAAACGATTTTATTCAGGGTATTATAATGCTTGGCGGTATCGTTGCGGTTGTTGCCGCGGTGCTTAATTACAACGGAGGCTTTATGGCATCTATGGAGATGCTTGCCACCTCAGAGGGCGGCGGATGGGAATATACCGCTATGTTCGGTCCCGACCCCATTTCCTTGCTTGTTGTGGTTCTGTTGACTTCGCTTGGTACTTGGGGACTTCCTCAGATGATAGGAAAATTTTATTCCATATCCAACGAGGCGGCAATACGCAAGGGAACGCTTATATCCACCGTGTTCGCTATAATCGTAGCGGGAGGCTGCTATTTCCTTGGCGGCTTCGGACGTTTGTTTATGACAGGGGCTGAGGTGAGCGCCAAGGGCTACGACGCTATAATTCCCGCTATGCTCTCAAATCTCTCGCCCTACATAATAGGAATAGTAATAGTGCTTGTACTTTCGGCATCTATGTCAACTCTTTCCTCGCTGGTTCTCACCTCAGCGTCAACCCTCGCTCTTGACGTTATAGTTCCCGCGTCAAGGAAGGAGATGAGCGAGAGAAAGAAGATTTTCATTCTCAGAGTTCTTATAGTGTTCTTTATACTTCTTTCGGCGACCATAGCCATACTTAAGGATACTGTGTGGAGCGACTTCGTGTTTATCGCTCAGATGATGGGTATATCCTGGGGCGCTCTTGCGGGAGCATTTCTCGCCCCCTTCCTTTACGGACTTTATTGGAAAAAGGTCACACGCCCCGCCGTATGGTGCTCCTTTGCCTTCGGCGTAGGGCTTATGATAGTACAGCTCGTGCTCTCGCTTAGCGGCGTGACACTCGGCGGAGTTCTGGGCTTCGTATTTAAAAACTCTCTCTATGCGGGAGTGTTCGCGATGCTGGGAGGACTTATAATAGTTCCCTCGGTCAGCTTGCTTACGCAGAAGAGAAAGCCACAAAATACAGACGAGATATTCAAGTGCTACGATACGGTAATAAGCGTACCCGCAAGCAGCTCACTTGAAGAAAAATAAATTACCAAAGGCGGTTTGAAATATTATGAAAAAGCTTATGTTAGGAAACGAGGCGGTAGCCCGCGGAATGCTTGAGGCAGGCTGTGGCGTGGTATCCAGCTATCCGGGCACTCCCTCAACCGAAATAACCGAATACGCGGCGAAATACGATGAGATATACTGCGAATGGGCGCCCAATGAGAAGGTAGCCTGCGAGGTGGCGTTTGGTGCGTCGCTGGCAGGCGTCAGAAGCGCCTGCTGTATGAAGCACGTGGGTCTTAACGTCGCTGCTGACCCACTGTTTACAATGTCTTACACGGGTGTCAACGGCGGACTTGTTGTCTGTGTTGCCGATGACCCCGGTATGCACTCCTCTCAGAACGAGCAGGACTCCAGACACTACGCAAAGGCATCGAAGATTCCTATGCTTGAGCCTGCCGACTCGGTGGAGGCAAAGGAATTTACAAAGCTCGCATTTGAGCTTTCCGAGGAGTACGATACACCTGTTCTTCTCCGTATGTGCACCAGAATTGCTCATTCTCAGTGCGCGGTTGAGCTTTGTGAGCCTGCGATAATTGAGAAAAAAGAATACGTTAAAAATCCTCAGAAATACATAATGGCACCTGCAAACGCCATAAAGAAGCATCCCGTAGTGGAGGCGAGAACCGCTGCTCTGACCGCTCTTGCTGAGAAGACAGGGCTTAACAGAGTGGAGCTGACAGAGGATAAGAGTCTTGGTATTATTACCTCGGGTACCTGTTATCAGTACGTCAAAGAGGTCTTTGGCGACAGCGTTTCGGTACTCAAGCTGGGACTCGTTTACCCCCTCCCCGAAAAGCTTATACTTGACTTTGCTGCGCGGTTTGACAGAGTAGTGGTAATAGAGGAGCTTGACCCTGTTATTGAAAATCACTGCAGGGCAATGGGACTTGAGGTTGACGGCAAAAATATATTCCCCATGTGCGGAGAGTTTTCTCAGAGCCTTATAGCTAAGACTATGGGCGTTGAAGCCAAGGAGTTTACGGCTTCCGAGGACATAATTCCCGTGCGTCCTCCCGTTATGTGCGCGGGATGTCCTCACAGAGGTCTGTTCTACGTGCTTTCAAAGAAGAAAATAACCGTTCTTGGAGATATCGGCTGTTATACCCTTGGCTCGGCAGCGCCCCTTAACGCTATCGACTCGGTGCTCTGTATGGGAGCGTCGGTATCGGGAGTTCACGGCTTCAATAAGGCATCGGGCAAGGACGCTGAAGGCAAGACTGTTGCGGTTATCGGCGACTCTACCTTTATGCATTCGGGTATGACCGGACTTGCGAATATCGCTTACAACGGAACGAACTCAACGGTTATTATCGTTGATAACTCCATCACGGGTATGACGGGACATCAGCAGAACCCCACCACGGGATATAATATCAAGGGTGACCCCGCTACTAAAATTGACCTTGCGGCTCTATGCAGAGCTTTGGGTATCAACCGTGTGCGCGTTGTGGACCCCTACGACCTTAAGGCTACCGAGCAGGTGGTTATGGAGGAGCTTGCGGCTGACGAGCCCTCGGTAATAATCTCCCGCAGACCCTGTGCGCTGCTTAAGTACGTAAAGGCAAAGCCCGCTCTTAAGGTTGACGCAGATAAGTGCCGCGCTTGCAATGCTTGTATGAGGATAGGCTGTCCCGCTATAACCAAGAAGGACAAGAAGGCGTTTATCGACAGCACCCTTTGCGTGGGCTGCGGAGTTTGTGAGCAGCTTTGCGCGTTTGACGCCATAGGAGGTGGAGAGCAATGAAAACCACAAATATAATGATAGTAGGCGTAGGAGGTCAGGGCTCGCTGCTTGCAAGCAAGCTTCTTGGCAGACTTTTGCTTAACGAGGGCTATGACGTAAAGGTATCAGAGGTCCACGGAATGAGCCAGAGAGGCGGAAGCGTCGTTACCTACGTGCGCTACGGAGAAAAGGTATATTCTCCTATAATCGATAAGGGAGAGGCTGATTTCATAGTTTCCTTTGAGAAGCTTGAGGCGGCAAGATATGCGGCATTCCTTAAGAAGGACGGAAAGATAATAGTCAACTCGCAGGAGGTAGACCCAATGCCCGTTATCACGGGAGCGGCGGAATACCCCCACGAGGCGCTTGATAATCTCTGTGCCAAGGGAATGGACATAGACGCTATGGACGCGCTTGCTCCCGCTCTTGAGGCAGGCTCGGCAAAGGCTGTAAATATCGTTCTTATGGGCAGACTTTCAAAGAGCCTTCCCATTGAAAAGGATAAATGGATTGAGGCGATAAAGCAGACGGTAGCGCCTAAATTCGTGGAAATGAACGTCAAGGCGTTTGAGCTTGGAAGAAAGTAATCCTAACAAAGAGAGAAGGCGAACAAATTTTATGGAGAAAAGAAAGTATTATCAGCCCGAAATCGAAACAATGCCCCGAGAGGAGCTGAAGAAGCTTCAGTCCGAAAAGCTGGTAAAGCAGGTAAAGCACGTTTACGATAACGTAGCCTACTACCGCGAGAAGATGGATAAAATGGGTGTAAAGCCTGAGGATATCCACGGCATAGAGGACCTTCATAAGCTTCCCTTTATAGAAAAGAGCGACCTGCGCGACACATACCCCGACGGTATGCTTGCAGTACCCCGTGAGGAGGTAGTAAGAATACACTCCACCTCGGGAACTACGGGCAGACGTGTAATCGCGTACTACACCCAGCACGATATAGACCTCTGGGAGGACTGCTGCGCCAGAGCAATCGTTGCCGTGGGCGCAGATAAAGAGGACATAATTCAGGTAAGCTACGGATACGGACTTTTTACGGGAGGCTCAGGACTTCACGGCGGCTCTCATAAGGTCGGATGTATGACCATACCTATGTCCTCGGGTAACACCGAGCGTCAGATACAGTTTATGACCGACCTGGGCGCAACCGTCCTTTGCTGTACCCCCTCTTACGCGGCGTACCTTGGAGAGTCCTTGAAGGAAATGGGCTATACCCCCGATACCATACCCCTTAAAGCGGGTATTTTCGGCGCTGAGCCCTGGACTGCGTCAATGAGAAAAAGTATAGAGGAAACTCTCGGAATAAAGGCATACGATATTTACGGTCTGACCGAGATATCGGGTCCCGGCGTATCCTTCGAGTGCGCGGAGCAGGGAGGAATGCACGTAAACGAGGACCACTTCATAGCCGAGATAATCAATCCCGAAACGGGAGAGCCTCTGCCTTACGGAGAAAAGGGAGAGCTTGTATTTACCTGCCTTGATAAGGAGGCGTTCCCTATGCTGCGTTACCGCACCAGAGATATCTGCGTCCTCAACGCGGAGCCTTGTCCTTGCGGAAGAACGCATATAAGAATGTCAAAGCCTATGGGCAGAAGCGATGATATGATGATAATCCGCGGCGTAAACGTATTCCCCTCGCAGATAGAGTCGGTATTGCTCAACGAGGGCTTCTCGCCTAACTATCAGATAAAGCTGGGCAGAGTCAACAATAACGACACCTTCGACGTATACGTAGAGCTTCCCGCGGAGCAGTTTGACGATTCGGTTAAGACTATCGCCGAAAAGGAAAGAACGCTGAAGGACGCAATGCGCAATATGCTGGGAATAGGTCCGTCGGTTCATCTGGTGCCCCCCAAGACCATCGCGCGAAGCGAGGGCAAGGCGGTGCGTATAATAGATGAAAGAAAGCTTCACGATTAAGGAGGAGAAAATGGGAATCAGACAGTTATCCGTATTTGTAGAGAACAAAAAGGGCTCGCTTCACGACATAACCGACACCCTTGCAAAGGCAGGTATTGACCTCCGTTCAATGTGCATCGCCGACACCAGCGATTACGGTATAGTCAGAATAATCGCCGATGACCCCGAGAAGGCAAAGGCGGCATTGGCAGAAGAGGGACATATTGCTAACATCCGTATAGTGACCGCTTTCGCGGTACCCGACAGTCCGGGAGGACTTGCGCAGGTGCTTAGCCTTCTTGAGGCAAAGGGCGTAAATATCGAGTATCTGTACGCTCTCGTTACCTCCTGTCCTGACAAGGCATACGCTGTAATGCGTACCGATGACCGCGACAGAGCAGAGGAGATACTTGCCGCGAACGGTATCGAGCTGCTTGAGGAAAAGGATATCTAAATAACGCAAAATAAAAACGAGCATCGGAGGTCCCGATGCTCGTTTTACTTAATGAAAAACAGAAGTATAAGAAACAGGATAAGGTCGTCGTTTATCTCGCTGTCGGAGAGAAGCAGGATAAGGGCGAAAATGAGAAGCTCCTCTGAGCCTATGCCCTTGCCGCCGAAAAGGGAGCTCAGAGGAGAGCTCTTTGGTGTAAGCAATGCCGCTGTATCCTCTGTGCTTTGCGATGAGACCTCCGCTGCCGCTTCTTGTGTCTTTTCTTCTGCCTCGGTGACAGGTGCTTCTTCCTCGGCGGGAAGTGGCTCACGGAAGGTATTTCCGCTGTAATTCTTAGGCAGGCGCACTCCCTCGGGGTATCTGTAATTTTGCGGACGCACGTACATATATGTAGCTCACCTCCTACGAATGGCTTTTAAATAGATAGGATAGCTTTGAGATGGTTATGATGTGGTCTATGGCGTCACATCTGTTTTTGCTGAGATAGGGTTTCAGAGCGCGCAGCAGACAAGCGCGGTTATCGTCGCCTCCCGCACCCTTGAAAAGCCCACCCAGCATAGGAGAGAGAGCACCTAAAGCCCCCGACAGCTCGCTCATAGCGGGGAGAGAGGGTGCTTCCTCGGGCGTCTTGGCGGTGTGTATCTCCTCGGCAGGAGGCGAGGGGGGCTGCTCGGTCGGCGCCGAGCCCCCTTTCAGCTTATCCGCCATAGAGGATATCATAGACATCATTTCGGGATTTGAAAGTATTCCGTTAAGAGCGGAGGAAAAAGCGTCGTTCTCCGTGGCGACTCTGTCCTTCTCTTCCATAGGCTTACCTCTTCTTTCCCAGAGTGCCGTTCTCGTATTGCTCGGCTATGCGGGAGATATCCTCGTCGGTGGCACTTCCGAGTACCCTGCGAATGCTTTGTATATTATTGGCGTCAATATTGAACTGCGCCGGGTCTATACCTCCCTGAGCTGCTATTTTGGTTATCATCATTTTTAGCTGTCTGTCGTTGAGGGAAAGAAGCTTGTCGAGATTTTCTCTGTTTATCTGCATTAGGGTTACCTCCGTATATTTATGTAAATGACCTATCAAAAGTATATGCAAAAAAATAGAAAGTGTTAAAATTTAGTTTGCAACGGATTTTTATAGACAAAAGCAGAAAAATATGTTATAATAATTAAGTTAAATCTAATTTATTTTATGACGGCGCGCATTACTGTATGCTTGTCCGCCGAAAGGAAGGGGTGTCAGTATGAAATATTGTTTCATAATAAATCCAAACGCGGGAAAGGGTCAGTTTACGGCAGAGGTCGAAAAGAACATCAGAGAGATTTGTGAAGCGAAAAATGCCGATTACGACGTTTTCCTGTCCGAGGACTTCAACGCCACTAAGGCTTATGTTGAAGGTATGGCACAGGATGGTAAGAGTGTAAGCTTTATCGCCTGCGGAGGTGACGGCACTCTTTGCAAGACAGTGGTTGCCGTAATGGCTCTGCCCGCAAAGATGAGAGAGGGTGTATCCGTAGGAGTTATTCCTATGGGCACGGGCAACGATTTTGTCAGCAACTTTGAGAACAAGGAGCTGTTTTTCGATATAGACGCTCAGCTTGAGGCTACTCCCTACGAGATAGACCTGCTCAGGTGTAACGATATGTACTCCGTAAATATGATAAATATCGGCTTTGACAGCCACGTTGTATGCAAAAAGGAGCAGATAGGGCAAAAGGCGTGGGTCCCCCGCAAGCTTGCGTACATAATATCGCTTCTCATAACTCTTATCCGCAAGCCCGGAGTAAGGGTAAGCTTTGCCTCTGACGGAGGCGAGGAGGTAAGAAAGGAGCTTTTGCTCACTACTCTCGCTAACGGCGCGTTTTGCGGCGGAGGCTTTAATTCTAACCCTAAGGCTTCTCTGACCGACGGTGCCATAGATTGTATAGCGGTAAAGAACGTCGGAAGAATTAAGTTCCTGTCACTGGTGGGGGATTACAAAAAAGGCTTGCACCTTGGTGAAAAATTCAAGGATATAGTAGAGCATTTTAAGTGTAAGGGTGCGGATATGTATCTTGACGAGGAAACTCCCGTCAGCGTGGACGGAGAGATAGTCCATACCAAGGAGCTTCACATATCCGTAGAGCCAAAGGCGCTGACAATTATGCTTCCCCGCGGAGTAGTTGCCAAGGTCAAGGAGATAAAGGATACCGTGGAGGAGGCTTTGAGAGAGCCGGTCCTTCAATGAAGCTGATAGTAGTATCGGATATACACGGACGCTACGAGCGGCTGTCGGCATTGCTTGATATGCACAGAGATGCCGATGCCCTGATATTTTTGGGTGACGGACTGCGTGACCTTGGCAGGGCAGACGTCTATTCAATAGGAATTAGCGTTATCTCGGTGAGGGGCAACTGTGACGGATATTCATTTTTCGGGGAGCAGGGTACCCCCGAGGAGCTATGCCAAAGCTTTGAGGGCTTCAGATTTTTGATAATGCACGGTCATACCAAGGGAGTCAAGAGTTCTCTTGAGCCTGCCATAGCGGCAGCGGCGGCGCGTGACGCCGACGTGCTGCTTTACGGACATACTCACGCAGCCGAGGAGCGGTATCTTCCCGAGGGGAGCGAGCACGCCTTAGGCGTACTTACGAAGCCCTTGAGGATATTCAATCCCGGAAGCCTTGGAGCGTCGGGAGACGGAAGAGCACATTTTGGTCTTATTGAGATAAGGAACGGTGGCATACTTATGTCCCACGGTACGCTCTAAATAAAAAAGAGGCTGTAAAAAACAGCCTCGGCTCGGTATTGATTTTTAAACGGTAGCGGTGAGCTCCTCTGCCTGTGCGGCAGCCTCGCACTCTGCCTTATAGGCGGCGATGACCTCCTCCTCAAGCATACCTCTGAACTGAGCGTTGATGGGGTGGACGATGTCGCGGTAGGTCTCGTCGGGATTCTTTCTGCTGGGCATAACTATAAAGAATTTGTCGCGTGCGTTGATGACCTTGATATCATGTACTGCCAGCTGACCGTCGAAGGTTACCGAAACGATAGCCTTCATAGGGCCGTCATCAAAAAGCTTTCTTACTTTAATGTCTGTGATCTGCATTTTAATACCTCCAAAATGAACTGATTTTATTTTATGCGTCATAAATATCGCGCTTTGTACTTACAATTATATTATACAGCCTTTTTTTGACAGTTATACAATGAAAATAAGTTTTTTATGTGAATAATAAAAAAATTATTAAGAGAATTTTATTTTATAAATGAAGATTTAAGTAAAAATGAGCGGGAGTCCGTTGCTTTTTGGAAAGGAGAGATATGTCTGTACCAAATACTCACTTTGGCGCTATGCAGATAAACGAGCTGGTTAAAAGAGCTCCGCGGAAAAGTATATTTTTCGTGGGTATCGGCGGGATAAATATGTCCTCGCTGGCGCATATCTCTCATATCAGAGGAATGAAGGTTGGGGGCTCCGACAGAACGCCCTCCACACTGACCCGCAGACTTGAGGGCGAGGGAATAGACGTGTTCTACGCCCACGATGCCTCGAATATAGAGGGCTACGATATGCTTGTATATACCGTGGCTATCGCGGAGGATAATCCCGAGTACGTAGCCGCCAGACAGAGAGGCATACCCTGCATATCGCGGTCGGACTATATGGGATATCTTATGACGGGCTATGAGCGGCGCATAGGTATTTCGGGTATGCACGGAAAGAGCACCTGCACCTCTATGTGCGCCGAGGCTCTTATGCTTTCGGGAGTAGACCCCACGGTGCTTTCGGGGGCTCAGCTTCCATCTATGGGCGGGGCGTACCGCGTGGGCAGAGAGGAATATTTCCTTTTCGAGGCGTGCGAATATATGGATTCCTTCCTCGACTTTAACCCCACCGTGTCGGTCATACTGAATATCGAAATGGACCACGTGGATTATTTTGAGAGTATGGAGCATATAAAGCGCTCCTTCCTTGAATTCGCGCGGCTTTCGGGCGAGGACGGCGTATGCGTTGCCAATATTGACAGCAAGAACGTAAAGGACGCGCTGGCGGAATATAAGGGGCTTACGGTGTGGTTCGGACTTAGCGACAAGGCAGACTTCAGAGCGGTCAATATAGAGCAGGAGCAGGGGGCATACTCCTTTGACATAGTAGCTTACGGCGAGCCTTTTTGCTCTGTAAAGCTTCGTGTGGGCGGATACCACAATATATATAACGCTCTCGCCTGCGCGGCGGCGCTGGCGGTGTCGGGCATATCGGCGTCGAATATAAAACGGGGTCTTGAGGTATTCTTCGGCGCGGAGCGCAGAATGGAGTATAAGGGAATGCTCAACGGAGCGCGAGTCTTTGACGACTACGGTCATCATCCCACCGAGGTGAGAGCTACTCTTGCGGGAGCGAGAGATATGGTAAGCGGAGAGGGCAGACTGTTTTGCGTCTTTCAGTCACATACCTATTCGCGCACGGCGGCACTGCTTGGAGATTTCTCCTCGGCGCTGGACATTGCCGACAGAGTGGTGATAACAGACATATACGCGGCGCGCGAGACCGATACTATGGGTATCACACCCGAGCTTTTTGCCGAGTGTATAGGAGAGAAGGCGACCGCCTGCCACGGCTTCCACAAGGCGGCTGAGGTGCTCCGTAAGGAGCTTGCCCAGGGCGACGTGGCGATAGTTATGGGAGCGGGCGACGTGTGGCATACCTTTGAGTATCTTGACCTTGAAAAGTAAGGAGAGAAAAAATGAGCGGATGCGAGGGATATTCCGCAATAGTGGGAGTATATGATAAGCTCAATAAGGATATAGACTATTCGGCGTGGGCATCCTTTCTTGAGGAATGCTTCGGGCGTTTTGGCGCCGTGAAGCCCGAGATAGTCCTTGACCTTGCCTGCGGAACGGGAAGGATGACCCGTGAGCTGGCGGCGAGGGGATACGATATGATAGGCGTGGACGGAAGCGCCGATATGCTGGGAGAGGCTTACTCCGCGGGCGGAGAGGGCATACTTTATCTTCTTCAGGATATGAGGGAGCTTGAGCTCTACGGAACGGTGGGCGCAACGGTCTGCTGTCTTGACAGCCTTAACTATCTGCTCGGAGATGGGGAGCTGAGCAAGGTCGCGTCTCTGGTGCATAATTACTCCGACCCCGACGGACTGTTTATATTCGATATGAACAGCGAGTACAAGTTTGAGAATATATACGCGGATAACGCCTACGTACTTGAGGACGAGGGCGACGACGGCGCGGCAATATACTGCGGATGGCAGAATTTCTATGACAAAGAAACAGGGCTGTGCGATTTCTATCTGTCGGTATTTACCGAGGATGAGGGCGGCGCGTATATCCGCGCGGACGAGCATCAGAGAGAAAGATGCTATACCCTTGAAGAGGTGAAAAAGACGCTGACGGATAGCGGCTTTGAGCTTGTAGGAGTATATTCGGGCTTTGGCTTTGAGAATATAGATGATAACACGGAGCGCTGGTACTTTGTTGCCAAGGCTAAAAAATAAAGGAAGAGAAAAATGGAAAAACAGATGTCAAGTATATTCCGCGGAATGACCGCCGACGGAAGCGCAAGAATACACGTAATAAATTCTACCGAGATAGTCAACGAGGCTATCAGATGCCATAATACCGCGCCTACGGCTACGGCAACCCTTGGCAGATTGCTTACAGCGTCATCTATGATGGGCTGTATGCTCGGAGAGAAGGAGAATACCATTACCGTAACGCTCGGGGGCG
>JAEIGA010001227.1_pt1 | contig 39594 bp, 35 predicted proteins | sample 9270691 | NCBI WGS metagenome assembly JAEIGA01 (sample SAMN17057246, study PRJNA624740) | gut metagenome | biome: biome; isolation source: fecal sample | host: Bos grunniens | place: China: Xizang | collected 2019
CTCGCTTTGTAAGCAGCCAATTTTTCTTCTAATTCTTTATCCATTCTTGCAGTACGCCCACGCTCCGGTTTTACCACAACCACAGCACCGTGTGTATTGTCAAGGATATAGGTTTGAATTAAATTCTCAAAATATCCCGTTACAATCTGTGATTTCAAGAAATCATAAGTCTCAATAGCAGACAGGTGAATAAACGGCTTTTCATCATCATATAACCAACTGTCAAAAATCTGCAGATTATACATAAGTCCCTTTGGATAACTTCCAAAATCCGCTTCGCGATAACGGAATTCATTATAATGAATGCCCGCTTCTAAAGACTTCTGGTCAATACCATTTTTCACAATGTCTCTCAACGTATTTTCAATCACATTTACAAATGCTTCTTTTTGCTCTGCGTTTGCATTCTTTGCCACAACGGAGAACATTGGCTGATAAATACAGCTTTCATAAGCACCCATAATATCTTTTCCAATTCCTGCATCCACAAGAGCCTTCTTAAGCGGCGCCCCCGGTGCAGAAAGAAGTGCATAATCAAGTACCTCGAATGCAAGATAAAGTTTCTCATCAAGTGCTGTTCCGATTACCTTATTATAAGAAAGATAAGTATTATCTTCTTCCGGTTCCCCACTGGTGATGGAGTAAGTTTCTTCAATCTCCTTCACTGCATCAAACGGCTTTTGGAATTGAATTTCAGAATCAATCTCCTGTGCATCAAAGCGAGATAAATACACCTGATCTAACCACTCCAACTTTTCCACAAAATCCATATCACCATACAGATAAATGTAACTGTTAGATGGATGATAATATTTTTTATGGAATGTAGTAAACTGCTCATAAGTGAGATTTGGAATCACATCCGGATCCCCACCGGAATCATTCGCATAACAAGTATCCGGGAAAAGATTATGAAGCACCACGCGGTCAAGCACACTCTCCGGTGAAGAATATGCCCCTTTCATCTCATTGTACACAACACCGTTATAGGTCAGCGTATCATCCTCAGACTCTAATTTATAACTCCAGCCTTCCTGTCTGAAAATCTCATTTTTTTCATGAATGTTCGGATAAAAAACTGCATCCATGTAAACATGCATTAAGTTCTGGAAATCCTTATCATTGCAGCTGGCAACCGGATAAACCGTCTTATCCGGAAATGTCATGGCATTTAAAAATGTATTCAGTGAGCCCTTCACCAATTCTACAAATGGGTCTTTAATCGGGAAATTCTTGGAACCACAAAGAACAGAATGCTCCAAAATATGCGGAAGTCCTGTACTATCCTCCGGAGGTGTACGAAATCCTACTGAAAATACTTTATTATCATCATCATTTTTCACCAAAAGGATTCTGGCGCCACTCTTTTTATGGCGTAGGTAATATCCTTCTGATTTCAAATCCTTTAATTCCTGCTGTTGAATCAATTCATAATTTGTCAATTCGGTTAAATTCATAATTCATGTTCTCCTGATTTCATAGTTCCTTTTATTATACCATTATTTTCCCCAAGAATAAAGCAAAATAGTCGTAAAATAAAGAATGGGTTGTGCTTTAATTACACAACCCATATCTAAAATCTTTATTCTCTATTCGCCATTTTATTAAGCACCGCGATTACTGCAATCATCAATACTGCACCAACCGGCAATGCAATCCATGCACTCTGTACAAAACCTGCAACGATGTATGTCACAAAGGATACTGCTGCAACTGTAATTGCATACGGCAATTGTGTTGACACGTGATTTACGTGATTACACTGAGCGCCTGCAGATGCCATAATCGTCGTATCGGAAATCGGTGAGCAGTGGTCTCCACATACAGCACCAGCCATACAAGCTGAGATACCGATAATCATAAGCTCCGGATTCACTTCTCCAAACACAGCAACTACGATTGGAATTAAGATACCAAAGGTTCCCCAAGAGGTTCCCGTTGCAAATGCAATCGCGCAACCAATTAGGAAAATAATTGCCGGCAAGAAGTTCATAAGTCCGCCTGCAAAGCTTTCAACAGATGCTTCTACAAATGCCTTTGCACCTAAGCTATCTGTCATCGCTTTCAATGTCCATGCAAATGTTAAAATCAAAATGGCAGGAACCATTGCTTTAAATCCATCCGGAATACATCCCATACAATCCGAGAATGTCATTACCTTGCGGATTAAGTATAAGATAATTGTGATTAATAATCCAAAAAAGCTTCCCAGTGCCAATCCCATTGAAGCATCGCAGTCTGAGAATGCAGTTACAAAATCAACTCCGCTGAAAAATCCGCCTGTGTAAAGCATACCAATTACACAGCAAACAATTAATGAGATAATCGGAATTACAAGGTCTACCACTTTTCCTTTTGGATTAATGCGGTCTGAACCAGCATTTTCATACGGACGGTCTTCTGTGGTGTAAAGGTCACCTTTCAAAGCGTTAAGTTCATGCTTCTTCATTGGGCCGTAATCTTTTTTCATAACAACCAAAACAATCATCATCAAGATTGTAAGTAATGCATAGAAGTTATATGGAATCGCTTTTAAGAATAATTCAAATCCATTATCCCCTTCTACACAGCTAGCCACTGCTGCAGCCCAAGATGACACCGGTGCAATAATACAGATAGGTGCTGCTGTTGCATCAATTAAGTACGATAATTTTGCACGTGACACATTGTGTTTGTCTGTTACCGGACGCATTACACTACCTACTGTCAAGCAGTTGAAATAGTCATCAATAAAAATCAAACATCCAAGAGCAATTGTAGCAAGCTGTGCACCAACTCTTGATTTGATATGTTTACTTGCCCATTCTCCAAATGCTACCGAACCGCCTGCGCGATTCATAAGACAAACCATTGCTCCCAATATTACAAGGAATATCAAGATACCAACATTATACTCATCTGCAAGTACTGCAATGAAACCTCCACTAAACATGTGAGTTACTGTTCCTTCAAATGAAAATCCTGAATAGAACAATGCTCCTACCAAGATTCCCACAAACAATGAACTATACACCTCTTTGGTAATCAGCGCCAGAACAATTGCTACCAATGGTGGCACTAACGACCAGAAGGTCCCATACATTTTTGGTTCGTATACAGCCTCTTCTGCTGCGAACACTGTCATAGACATCATCACTACTAAGATTACGATAGCTGATAATGCCTTAATTACGTTTTTCTTTGAAATACGCATAAAATTTTCCTCCTCTTTTGTTTCGTTTTCCTCTAAGTTTTCTCTCAAACAACCTCATAGCACAAATGTATATAATAATTATAAAAGCCATAGGCACACTGCATCGTATGTCTATGGCATTTTTTTAATCATTTATTATCCATCTACGATAGCACTCCACACATATGTGACAGTGTATTACATGTTCTGCAATACCCCAGAAACACTTCCCCGAACATGAAAGTGAATCTTCGGCAACTTTCCCTTTCGCATATAGCAGTTGTCCACCTTTGCTACATGTTACTGATGAAACCTGCGCCTCTATCAGTTATTCAATTACTTAGAATATACTATCAGTTTCCTTCGTTGTCAATGGATTTTTACGGTGTGGCAAGTCATATTTCACGATTGCACCGTAGTTTTCCACTTTTTAGTTTTGTAAATAGAAAAAGTGCCTAGAATTCAACATTCTAAGCACTTGCAATAAAAAAAGCACGAGACGGGATTCGAACCCGCGACCCTCGCCTTGGCAAGGCGATACTCCACCACTGAGCCACTCGTGCATATTGTCGATTTCTCAACCGAACAATATGTATTATACCCACGCATATATGGTTTGTCAACAACTTTTTTTATTTTTTTTCAACAACTTTTTTTATTTTTTTTCAACATTATAAAATTAATCGCAATTGCACCAATTGCCATCACTAATGCCAATGCTTGTGACACCCGTAGTCCGGTTCCAAAAAGCATCAATGAATCGGTTCGAAGCCCTTCAATCCAAAATCTTCCAACTCCATAACCAAACAGATAAATCAAAAATACCTGGCCATCAAACTGCTTACGTTTTACCCACCACAGCATAATTGCCAACACGCAGACATTCCACAGTGATTCATAGAAAAAGGTAGGATGTACTTGTATATAGCGTATGCCGTCAATGACATCCATATGCTCCATCATCTTTTCCGTAATGTCAGAACTTCTGACTGCATCTACTGGAAGCTGCATTGCAAACAAATTGTTTGTATAATCACCGAACGCTTCTCGATTAAAGAAATTTCCCCAACGCCCGATAATCTGACCGAGTATTAAGCCCGGACCGGCTGTGTCTGTCATAAGGCCAAACGGGATTTTCTTAACTTTGGCATACACATATACCGTAATAATGGCAGTAATCACACCGCCATATATGGCAAGTCCGCCTTGTCTGATATTGAAGATGCTAAGCAAATCGTCTTTGTAGGAATCCCATGAAAAAATAACATAATAAATTCGCGCACCAAGCACAGATAAAACGACTGCATAAAGAGCCAAATCATAATACGTATCCGGGTCCTGGCCGGTCTTCTTTGCCAAAAATGCTGCAATTGCAATTCCTGCAAGAACCCCAAGTCCAATAATGATTCCATAATAAGCAATTTCAAATCCAAATACAGAAATGGTCTGACCAACATTTTTTAAATGAATACCTAAGTTAGGAAAGTTAATATTTGTTGTCATAGCTTAATTTCCTTTCCAACTATACATTAAATCTAAACAGAATAATATCTCCATCCTGTACCACGTATTCTTTTCCTTCCAAACGTACAAGACCTTTTTCCTTTGCTGCCGTGTAGGTACCACAATCCATCAAATCATCATAGCTAACGATTTCCGCGCGGATAAATCCACGTTCAAAATCCGAGTGAATCTTTCCTGCTGCCTGTGGTGCTTTTGTTCCTTTTTTAATTGTCCATGCACGCACCTCAGGTTCACCTGCTGTCAAATAACTAATCAATCCAAGCAAGCTATAACTTGCTTTAATTAATTTCTCAAGACCAGATTCACTAAGACCAAGATCTTCTAAGAACATCTTCTTTTCATCATCTTCTAATTCTGCAATTTCCTGCTCAATCTGTGCGCACACAACAAATACTTCACAGTTTTCTTTATCTGCAAATTCACGGACAGCCTGTACACCTTCATTGCTTGCCCCGTCATCCATCAGGTCATCCTCTGCCACATTTGCAGCAAAGATAACTGGTTTGTAGGTAAGCAGATTATAGCTTTCCAACAGGCTAAGCTCATCCTCGTCATTTACTTCAAGACTTCTTGCCATGTTATCATTTTCTAAGTGTGCTTTTATTCTTTCCAGCAATTCCAATTCCTTTGCAACTGCTTTGTCATTACGAGCCACTTTCACAGCCTTTGCAATACGTCTTTCCAAAATTTCGATATCTGAGAAAATCAATTCCAAATTAATGGTTTCAATATCACGAAGCGGCGCAATACTTCCATCCACATGGACGATATTGCTGTCTTCAAAACATCTTACTACATGCACAATCGCATCTACTTCACGGATGTTTGCAAGGAATTGATTTCCCAAACCTTCTCCTTTAGAAGCGCCCTTTACTAAACCTGCAATATCAACAAATTCAATTGCAGCAGGTACGATTTTCTTTGTATTATACATATCACCAAGTACATTTAATCTTTCATCCGGCACGGTAACAACACCCACATTCGGGTCAATGGTACAGAACGGATAGTTTGCCGACTCCGCACCTGCCTTTGTCAATGAGTTAAATAATGTACTCTTTCCTACATTTGGTAATCCAACGATTCCTAATTTCATTTTTCTATCTCCTTTGCTTGAAAGCCTTGATTTTACGGGCTTTTTTTATCTTCGCACTTTGGTTACGTACCAATTTACGTACCAATTTTTAAAACCCTTCACAGATAGTTCCTACTATACCATGAAATGGCTCAAAAGTAAATTTACAAAATAGCATCTAAACCTTTTTATAGACTATTTATCCAACAACCAATCTGCAATATCCACTACCTTTATTCCTTCATACTGATATTCATCATGTCTCGTTCTCGCAATAACCATCTTCGGATAAGCATCCTTAATCTGTAGCAGTGGCGAAACTTCTCTTTCAAAAGTCTTCTCATCACTGATATTATCTGATACCTGAATGTATATCTTCTCACTACGCTTAATTGCCACAAAATCTATTTCTTTCTTATACAATATGCCAACATATACTTCATACCCTCGTCGTAATAGTTCAATTGCAACTATATTCTCAAGCACACGACCATAGTCCATATTTTTTGTTCCAAGCTTCGCATAACGGAAAGTATGGTCACTTAAATAGTACTTATCATTGGTTGATAAATATTTCTTTCCTTTGATGTCATATCTTCTGACCTTATAAAAGGCAAACGCATTACAAAGATACTGCATGTAAGCACCTACCGTTGTGTGATGTATCTTCTCGTGCATACTTCCCAATGTATTTGTAATATTACGTGCAGAAGAAAGATTCGATACGTTATCCATAAGAAAATCTACAATTCTATCCATAAGCTGCGTATTTCTTATCTTATACTTCTTACGGATATCTCTCACTATCAGCGTGTTAAATACATCCGCAACATAATCATACTTAGCTTCCTGATCTTTATAAAGATAGGAACCTGCCATACCACCTTCAAGTACATATTTGTCTAACGCTTCATATTGGTCTTTTAATTTGAAATATTCCATATACTCATCAAAAGCAAACGGATATACTTTAATTTCATATGTTCGCCCAGTAAACAGTGTTGCCAGGTCTGAACTTAAAAGAAATGCATTGGAACCAGTAATATAGATATCGTACTTCTCGCTTGCATGAAGCCCATTCACTGCCTTTTCAAAACCCTCGCACATCTGTACTTCATCAATAAACACAAAATTATCCTTATCTGCAACATAATGTGCATTGACATAATCATATAAAGCACGATATGTCAGCAAAGCGTCATACTCTGGCAGATTAAAATTTATCTGTATAATATTGCACTCTGGATTTTCTGATTCAATATATGCTCTGAACGCCTCCAACAGCTTAGATTTTCCACTACGTCTTACACCGGTAATTACTTTTATGTCTGGTGTACCTACTACATTGATTAACTTATTCAAGTAAAAACTACGTTCAATCAGTTTCATCCAAATCAATCCTTTCATTGATAGTATACACTCATTATACTAATTCTATTAGCCAAAATCAATATTATTTCATTTTTGGCTAATACGAATTGTATGCTTCTAATATACAAAGAGGTTGCCCTCGTGGACAACCTCTTTACAAACTATAATATGCTGATTTTTCTGTTGTCTGCCAACTTGCCACCCATCATATGTGGCTTATATGTGGAGTTTTTCTGTTGCTCCCCAACTTGCCAGTCTACCCCTCTGGCTTAACTGTCAGATTTTTAAGGTGTCAGCCCACCCAGATAATAGTTCTTATCTAACTATATTATATTCTATAACTTTAAAATTACAATTACTTTTCAAAAATATTTTCCCTATTTCAGAGTTGCTTATTACTCATTTCGCTTGTGGAGGCATTGAATATAATAGTCTCCTAATTTCATCTTCTATTTTCTCCTCTTGAAAGCCTTGTTCCTTCTGTTACCACATTTCCAACAGACAAAACATAAGCTTTCTCCTTGTGATAATCCGCAATATCCATAAAATCATTCAAAGCTTTTTATCAACTCCAGCGTCGTCTGTGAGACATCATTTGCCCCGTTTTTGCAATTTTCATTCCTTAACCCCAAAAATGACAGGCCATTCGCCTGTCATCATTTACATTTTATCTTGTTTTTAAATATAACTATCTCTGGTCTCCATCAAAACAATCATTCCTGTTGGAAACGTAATTTTCACTTCATTCTCCTGCATCTCATTACTCACACACATACTGCTGTTCGGGCAAAGTCTGTAATGAGAAAGCGGGTATTTTGCGCCTTCGATGGAAAGATCCTCCACAATTCCACCAAACGGAAATACAGAAAAATAATCTCCAAAACTATTCCCTTTGTGAAGTTTTATCTCTTTTTCTGCCAAAGAAATACGATTGTTTGCATCCTGCAAATATGCCTTTACACCGTTGTCATAGGCAATTTTTAAAATCTGAATATTGGCCATAACATGGTCAAGCCGGCAACCCGTACCTCCCAAAATCCAAATCTTCTCTGCCCCTAATTCAATGGCCAGATGCAATGCAATCTCAGTGTCTGATGCATCTTTTTCCGGTCTAAACTTCCGAATTGGCACCTGGGTTTGTTTTTCATAATGCTCTACCAACTCTGCTTCCACACTATCAAAATCTCCCACAATGTGGGTAGGCATCACTTGGTTTCGATACAAAAACTTAAGGCCTCTGTCCACACCAATCACATATTCCGCTTGTATTTCATTTAACATCTGCAGCACGAATTCATCATCAATTGTGCCGCCGCTAATAATCACTGCTTTTTTACTCATACTTATTTAATATTTCCATCATATCGATTGTGTTTTGCTTCGTATCGCCGTTAAATACAGCCGAACCTGCCACAATAATATTCGCTCCTGCTTTTAAAATCTCTTCCACATTGTGTGTGTAAATTCCGCCATCCACCTGGATGTCTATATTCAAACCACTTGCATCAATCATGGCCTTTGTTTCTGCTATTTTTTCAAGTGAACTTGGAATAAATTTCTGTCCCCCAAATCCTGGCTCTACTGACATAATTAAAATCATATCTACCTTATCCAAATAAGGCTGTAATGTCGAAACTGGAGTGTTTGGTTTAACGGAGATACCCACTTTACATCCGCGCTCCTTAATTTTAGCAATCGTAGCATCCACATCCTCACACGCTTCCAAATGAATGGTAATTAGGTCTGCGCCTGCTTTTGCAAAATCTTCCACATAACGAATTGGCTCCGTAATCATTAAATGCACATCACAAACCAAGTTCGTTCCTGAACGAATGGATTTTAATACCGGCATACCAAACGAAATACTTGGTACAAAAATCCCATCCATCACATCGAAATGTAAGTATTTCGCTCCATTTTCCTCAATTGTTTGAATTTCCTTACCTAATTCTTTAAAATCTGCTGATAGCATTGATGGGGCCAAAATTGTCATGTTAATATCTCCTTTTTTCCTTCAGTTCATTGTACATTTCCAAATAATTTGCATATCTTACCGGATGAATTTTCCCTTCATCCAAGGCTTGTTTGACTGCACAGCCAGGCTCATGAATATGGTCGCAACCTAAGAACCTACACTGCCCTTCATATTCTGAAAACTCCGTGAAATAATACTTCAACTCTTCCTTTTCAAACTCATTGGTATAGAGAGAACTAAAGCCCGGTGTATCCATGATGTAGGTATTATCCTCAATCCAGATTAATTCACTGTGGCGTGTCGTGTGTTTCCCCCGCTCTATCTTTTCACTAATGCTTCCCGTCTCCATGTTAGCATTTGGCTGAAAAATATTAATAAGGGAAGATTTCCCTACTCCGGAAGGTCCTGCAATCGCAGTTGTCTTACCATGAAGTAAGTCTTTGAGTTCTTCCGTGTTTTCTTCCTCTAATGCGCTGGTAAACACAATTTGGTAACCACATTTTTCATAAATGTCTTTCAGTTCCTGAATCTCCGGCTCTGTTGCAATGTCCTTCTTGTTAAAGCAAAGCACTACCGGAATATCCTTACTTTCCATCATAATAAGAAAACGATCTAATAAATTGAAATGTGGTTTTGGTTTTGTGACTGCAAAGACCACCAGCGCCTGGTCGATATTAGCTACCGCCGGACGAATCAACTCATTCTTACGTTCAATGATTTCTGTAATATTTCCCTTTTTTTCTGTTTCGTCAAGAATATCTATCTCGACGATATCGCCAACCAAAGGTTTCATCTTTTCTTTTCGAAAAATCCCTTTAGCCTTACATTCATAAAGACTGGATTCTACTACATGTACGTAGTAGAATCCGGCAATTCCTTTTATAATCTTTCCTTGCATAGATTAGTCCTTATATTACTTATTCTTTCGGTTCCTCAGTTCCCGGTCCTGGTCCTTTGCTAACAATAATTGTAATGGTAGAACCTTTTTCTACGGACTTACCTGCCTGTTCAACAGAAACAACTGCCCCCTCATTGTACTCAGTACTTGCAGATTCTTTATCAACGATAACAAATGGTCTGTCTCCGTCTTTAACTAGACTTTCAATCATTGCAACAACTTGCTCATATCTTTTACCCTCAAATTGATCATTCGTAGGTATCTTAATTAATTCTTTGACAGCTACATAATATTTTACAGTTGTTCCTTTATCTACTTCTGTATCGGCTTCGATTTCCTGTTTGAAGACAGTTCCATCCGGATATTCCTCATTGACCTCTTCCACAACTTCTCCTATCAATCCTGCTGTTTTTAAAAGGTCTTCTGCCTGTTCTTTTGTCTGACCATCAAGATCTGGAACAAAGGTCTTACCTACACCTGTACTTATATAAATTGTAATTTTTGCTTTACAGTTTCTGCCCTCGCCAGCTTCCGGATCAGTTCTAGTCACCAAATCCTTCTTAACAGTCATGTGTTCTTCTGTTTTAACCTTGATGTTTTTCTCCTCGAATCCTGCATCCACTAAAGCCTTAATTGCTTCTTCTTCTGTCTTTTTACTAACGTCCGGAATCTCAATCTCTTTTAATCCGGTACTTACATATACCTGCAGTTTCGCACCTTCCGGAAGTTCTGTTCCTTTTGCTGTTAATTGCTTGAAAATATAACCTTTATCGTACTTAAGTGCTTCCTCTTGACGGGCAACAACAATAGTAACACCAAGGTCCTTCAACGCTTCCTCTGCCTGTTCTACTGTCATTCCGACAACATCCGGAATACCCTTGTCCTCGCCCTGCTGAACAATATTATTATTGTCACTAAAGATACCGGCCAAGTTACCAATCACCCATGCCATAACTCCGACGAACAAAACAGAGGCTACAATCAATAAGATTTTCATAACCTTTGACATCTTAGGGTCGATATCTGAATTCTTCTTACCAGCTCTGCGCCCTTTTTCGTCATCGTCATAGTAATCATCATAATCGTCATAATCAGAATCAAAAGCGGCTTCACCTTGGATGCGAGCCATTTCTTCCGGTGTAACAATAACCGTATTCGTAGGACTGGTAAGTGGAGCTATTTTCACGAAATCACCATCCGGCTCTTGAATAGAACGCTTCAAATCACGTGCTAAAGCTGCAACATTTGCATAACGTCTGTCCGCACTCTTCTGTGTACATTTCATGATAATCTGCTCTAAACTATATGGAATCTCAGGTACAAGCTCTGACGGTGGAACAATGTCTTCCTGCAAATGCTTAAGTGCGATAGACACTGTGGAATCCCCATCAAATGGCAGTTCACCTGTAATCATTTCATACATGGTAATACCAAGTGAATAGATATCACTCTTTGCATCACTAAATCCACCTCTTGCCTGTTCCGGAGATGTGTAATGTACAGACCCCATAACATTGGTACTAATTGTGTTTGATGATGTTGCCTTTGCAATACCAAAATCTGTAACCTTTACTTTTCCTTCTTTGGAAATAATAATATTCTGCGGTTTAATATCACGATGAATAATATTATTGCTATGAGCTGCGTCCATAGCTGAACTCACCTGCATAGTAATGCCGATTACTTCCTTGGCTGTCAATTTGCCCTTTTTCTGAATGTAATCTTTTAATGTAATACCTTCCACTAATTCCATCACTATGTAGTAAAGGCCACGGTCTTCCGCCACATCATAAACATTTACAATATTCGCATGAGTAAGTCCTGCAGCAGACTGCGCTTCTGACCAGAACTTCTTCACGAAATTCTCATCTGTGCTAAATTCTTTCTTTAAAACCTTTACAGCAACATATCGATTCAAAACACGGTCAATTGCCTTATATACATTTGCCATGCCACCTGAACCGATTTTATCTATAATCTCATATCTGCCACCTAATAAAACGCCTTCTTTAATCATAATTTCACCTCGTCCGCGAATGCATCAACAGCAACAATACCAATGTTATCCTTACCACCATTTTCATTCGCTTTGTTTATTAATCCTTCTACCGCTTCTACAATGTCTCTCGAGCCCTTTACAATGTGCAATATCTCTGTATCTTCAACCATATTGCTCAATCCATCGGTACACATTAAAACTATGTCTCCCTTTTTCAGTCGATATTCATAGAAATCAACTTCCACCTGTTCTTTCGCCCCGATGGCTCTCGTAATGATATTCTTATCCGGATGGTTTTTGGCATCCTCTTGTTTGATACCGCCAAGCCTTACCATTTCCTGTACCAGAGAATGGTCTTTGGATACTTGTTTAATATCATTATTTAACAAATACAAACGGCTATCCCCAACATTAGCAAAATATAATGTACGTTCAATTACTGTGGCTACTACCAAAGTGGTTCCCATACCTTCTAGTTTGGAATCCTGCTTTGCTGTTTCAAGTAACCTCTGATTAGCAGATGTAATTGCTTGTCGAATCGTTGCTTCCGGACCTTCTTCTGTGCTCTTCGCCAGCTCATCCTTCACAACTTCAACTGTAAATCGTGAAGCAAACTCACCAGCCTTATGGCCTCCCATTCCGTCCGCAACAATGAAAAGATTTGGAAGATTTCCTACGGGTAAATCAGAAACATATACGTAATCCTGATTTACCTCACGGACCATTCCAATATCCGTCTTTGAAAACGTCTTCATAAAATTCTCCTTTTAATTAAGAGTATTATTTTCCTCATAACATCTTACCACACATAAAAAGAAAGAACAAGGTTATTTATTTACATACCTTCGACGCAGTTGTCCGCAAGCCCCATCTATATCAGAGCCCATTTCTCTTCTTATGGTGACATTCACTCCGCTTTTTTCAATTCTATTTTTGAATTCTTCCGCACTTTTTCTACTTGGTTTTTGGAAATCTCTTTCTTTGATTGGATTTACCGGAATCAAATTCAGATGACAATTCCTAGGTTTTAAGATGCCAATCAACTCTCTTGCATCTTCTTCCCTGTCATTCACCCCTTGCACAAGGCTGTATTCAAAGGAGATTCTCCGCCCTGTCTTTTCAAAATAATAGTCGCATGCATCTAACACTTCTGAAAGCTCATATTTATTCGCAATCGGCATCAATGTCTTACGTTTTTCCTGTGTGGAACCATGTAATGACAACGCCAAAGTGATTTGGAACCCTTCCTCTGCCAGCCGCTTTATATTAGGAACGATGCCACAGGTAGATACCGTAATATTTCTCTGACTGATATTGAGTCCGTTTTCATCAGACACCAAACGGATAAAGCGAACAAAATTATCATAGTTATCTAGCGGTTCACCGGTTCCCATAATTACAATATTAGAAACGCGTTCGCTAGATATTTTTTGAATCTGGTAAATCTGTCCAAGCATCTCTGATGAAAGCAGATTTCTCTCCAAGCCGCCAATGGTGGATGCACAGAATTTACATCCCATTCTGCATCCAACCTGTGAAGAAATGCATACAGAGTTGCCGTGTTTATATCGCATCAACACACTTTCCACCACATTTCCATCTTCCAATTGGAACAGAAACTTATTGGTTCCATCCATCTTGGAAACCTGACGCTCCAACATTATCACACTTGGAATACGGTATGTGGTATCAAGTTTCTCTCGCAAATCTTTGGAAAGATTGGTCATCTCTTCAAAAGAATCTGCAAGTTTTGTATGCAGCCATTCATATACCTGTTTCGCACGGAATGCCTTCTCACCAATGCTCTCCATTTCTATTTTCAGTTCGTCTAACGATAAAGAACGAATGTCTTTTTTATCCATGTTTCACCTTCTTAAATTTCGCAACAAAAAATCCGTCACTTTTGTGAACTCCTGGCAATAACTGTAGGCAGCCTTCCCGCACAACATTGTCTTCAATCCCTGCACTCAATTCGCCACACAACTTATCTTTCACAGACACCAGTTGAAAATCTTGACTTTCTTCGAGGAACCACTCCACATTTGCCATATTCTCCGCCTCGCGAATGGTACAGGTGCTGTAAACCAAAGTGCCGTCTGGTTTTACATATTGCTTAACGGTTGACAAAATCTCCCGCTGCAGTTTCACAAGTTCCACTTGAGTCTGCTCTGTCATCTTATATTTCAAATCAGTCTTTTTACCAAGAACGCCAAGTCCTGAGCATGGCAAATCTGCAATTACAATATCTGCCTTTTCAACTGATTTTTCATCTAAAACCGTTGCATCCCAGCGTACTGCCTCTATATTATTCATGCCCGAACGCATAATATTATCTTGAATCAAGTTCACTTTATAATCGGTCAAGTCTCTGGCTTCCACATGTCCTGTTCCCTGCAAAAGTTCCGCCATGTGAAGTGCCTTTCCACCTGGTGCTGCACAGACATCGATGACAACATCTCCCTCTTTAGGTTCTGCGATATGAGACACCAGCATAGAACTGATATCCTGCACATGGAAAGCACCTTGCTGAAATGCTTTTAAGTCCGCAAGGTAATCGTAGCCCGATATCTGAAGCGCATATGGTAGATATGGATGTTCTTCCGCCTTTACACCTTCAGCCTTCAGTTCCTCCATCAGTTGCTCCTTGGACATTTGATTCAGATTGCAACGAATGGTGGTCGGTTTTTCCTTTTGGAAATCTGCTAACATCGTTTCAACTGTTTCTCTGTCGTACTTTGACAGCCATTGCTCTAAAATCCATTTCGGCATGGAATATTTCACATGCAAATATTCGATTAGATTCGTCTCTTCCGGATATGTAATTGTTGCTAGATTGCGCTCAATGTTGCGAAGTACCCCGTTTACAAAACCTTTTAAGTTAGAAAACCCTTTCTTCGTTGCCAGTTTCACCGCCTCATTACAAGCTGCTGAGTTCGGAACACTATCCATGTATTTCAGTTGATAAACCGCACTTCTTATGATATTGCGGATGACTGGTTTCATCTTATTTACCTTAACTTTTGAAAACTGATTGATGATATAATCCAACTCAATCATATGCTCCAAGGTTCCTTCCGTCACCCTCGTGATAAATGCGCGTTCTTTTTTATCCAGATATTGATATTTATTTAAAACATTGCGAAGCGCAATGTGGCTATATTCCCCATCGCGCGTCACTTCCAATAATATTCCAAGCACTAGTTCCCTAGTCATTCCGTCTTCTGCCTCCTGTTAAAAGGATGATTCGAAGAAGCTGTAAAATCGCAGTTGCTGCACTCGCAACATAAGTAAGAGCTGCTGCATTTAACACCTTTCTCGCCGCCACAATTTCTTCTCCATGCATCATACCGCTGTCTGTAATCATACGAATAGCTCGGTTAGATGCGTTAAATTCTACAGGCAGTGTAATAAGCTGAAATAAAACTGCCCCTGAAAATGCAATAATTCCTAAATTAATAAACAAACTAGAGGACTCACTGGTAAACAGTAAGCCGATTAAAATCAATGGCCATGCAATTTTTGCGCCGAAATTTGCAATCGGCACCAAAGTGCTTCTGAGTTTTAATGGTGCATATCCTCTCGCATGCTGAATGGCATGTCCGCACTCGTGAGTTGCAACCCCTACGGCTGCCACAGATGTACTTCCATAAACCGTATCCGAAAGACGCAGCACCTTACTTCTTGGGTCATAATGGTCTGTCAGATTCCCTGCAATACGCTCGATTCTTACATCGTAAATTCCAGCCTTGTGGAGCACCTGCTCTGCTGCCTCTGCACCGGTAATTCCCCTGCTGTTTCTTACATTTGAAAATCTTGCAAACGTACTTTTTACCTTTCCCGATGCAAGTAAACTTAATACTACTCCAATTAATACTAAAAAATATGTTGGATCAAAATAAAATGGATAAAACATTAGCCTAAAATCTCTCCTTCTCTTACTTGATACCCTCTCATAAATGCACCCGCATCCATACGTTTCTTACCAGGAATCTGAAGCTCGCATACCTTTAAAAAGCCATCCCCTGTCTGCACGTAAAATGCGTCCTTTTCTACCTTTACAATCGTTCCAGGTGCCTTGCCTTCTGCTATTTCAATCTCTTCTATTGCACTGGCATCCCAGATTTTCATTACCTTCTCATTCCAATTTGTATAAGCACTTGGCCAAGGTGAAAGGCCGCGAATCAAACGTTCAATCGCCCTAGCATCCTTATTCCAATCAATATTTCCCAACTGCTTATCCAACATTTTTGCATATGCAGTTGTGGTTTCTCCTTGTGGTATCGGAGTCACCGTTTTCTCCTCCAAAGCCTTTAATGTCTCGACGCAGAGCTTAGCCCCTGCTTCTGAGAGCTTATCATGAAGGCTGCCTCCTGTTTCCTTAGAGTCCATCGGAATCTCGGTTTTGAGTAACATATCTCCTGTATCCAAACCTTCATCCATCTGCATAGTTGTAACTCCGGTTACTTCCTCTCCGTCAATGATTGCCCATTGTATCGGTGCTGCACCACGGTATTTCGGAAGCAAGGATGCATGTACATTCACACAACCATATTCGCACATTTCCAAAATCTCTTTTGGTAAAATCTGCCCAAATGCTACAACGACCATGATATCCGCCTCATATTTCCGAAGCTCCTCGATACACTCCGGCTCTCTCACCCTTCTTGGTTGATATACAGGAATGTTATATTTTATTGCACACTCCTTTACAGGCGTGAACTGCATCTCTTTTCCTCTGCCTTTTGGTTTGTCTGGCTGAGTAACTGCAAGTACCACTTCGTGTCCTGCTTCCACCAAAGCCTCCAAAGTTCCCACGGAAAAATCAGGAGTTCCCATAAAAATTACTTTCATTAGCCTTCCTCCTTATTCTTCTTCCATTTCCTCATCTTCATACGTTACATCGTGAATTTCTCCTTCCACTTTTTCCACGTATAAATGTCCGTCTAAATGGTCAATCTCATGACAAAAGGCTCTTGCAAGCAAACCTTCTCCCTCGTATACAACTTCTTCCATATTTTCATCTAAAGCTTTTACTTTTACATAATCTGGACGTGTAACACAGCCTGCTTTTCCAGGTACACTAAGGCAACCTTCATCACCGGTCTGTTCCCCACTAGTTTCCAAAATCTCAGGATTAATTAAGATGATTGGGCCTTCTCCAACATCAATCACCACAATTCTTCGAAGTACACCAACCTGTGGCGCCGCCAAGCCAACACCCTGTGCTTCATACATGGTATCCAGCATATCCTCAATCAAAATTGCTGTGCGCGGTGTCATCATCTTGACCTCTTTACATACTTTCGTAAGTACCTCATCACCCATTGTTCGAATTTCTCTAATCGCCATTTTTTTAGTCTCCTTTTTAAAATATGTAACTGTTCAGAGCCAAGCAAAATTTTATAAAACAGACGTAAAATGCTTGCATTTTTAAGCATGTTTTTAAAATTTTATTTGGCGGATACGCCACACTGAGAAAACACAACGTGTTTTCGAGGTTGGCTCTGAATAGTTACTAAAATATACCCATTGGATTAAAATCGAATTGAATGCGGAGTTTCTTAAACCCTGCATTTACTTCAATATATTGCTCTAATTTATCCTTCATTAAGGTCAGCATTTCATATTTAGGATGCTTGAAATACAAAACCCTTCGGTGCACGTTGTTCACCTTACCAACATATGGGCTTGCCGGACCAATGACATGCACTTCCTGTTTGCCTACCCGCTCTGCATATTTTTTTAAATAAGAGCAGGCTGTTTCAAGAAGCTCCTCATCCTCACCCTCTGACAGAACTGCCAACAGTTGGTCCACCGGTGGGTATCCCATTAATTTTCTATATGAAATCTCTTCCTCATAAAATGCTTCATAATCCTGCTTTGCTGCAGTCTCAATAGCATAGTGGTCCGGACTGTAGGTTTGGATAACAACCTCACCCTTTTCACTGCCTCTTCCTGCCCGTCCTGCTGCCTGCGCGAGCAACTGGAAGGTTCTCTCACCTGCACGGTAATCATCTGCGTACAAGGATAAATCTGCCGCCAGTACGCCTACCAAAGTGACATTTGGAAAATCATGTCCCTTCACTATCATCTGGGTTCCAATCAAGATATCGGCATCACCATTTGCAAAGGCCTCCAAAATCTTTTCAAAACCATCCTTCTCTCTGGTGGTATCCATATCCATGCGGAGCACTCTGGCCTGTGGAAACTCTGCCTTTACTAAATCCTCTATCTGCTGTGTGCCTGCCCGAAAGCCACCAATATGTTTGGAGCCACATTCCGGACAAACCTCATGCATTTTCTCTTCATAGCCACAATAATGGCACACCAATTTGCCGCCTCGATGTGATGTCAAAGACACATCGCAATGAGAACATTTTGCCACATAACCACAGGAACGGCAAGAGATAAATCCTGCATACCCTCTGCGGTTGATAAATAACATCATCTGCTGCTTTTTATCCAAACGGTCCCTCATCAGTTCTCGCAATTTATCACTCAAAATGGAACGGTTTCCTGCTTTTAATTCTTCCCTCATATCCACGGTATAGACTTCCGGAAGACTTTGTTTTTTGGAACGTTCCTTTAAAGTAAACATTTCATATTCTCCGCACTGAACGCGATAAAAACTCTCTAGTGACGGCGTTGCTGAACCAAGCACCACACTGGCTCCCTCTAATTCTGCTCGTTTGATTGCCGTTTCTCTCGCATGAAATCTTGGTATCTGCTCGCTTTTATAAGTATGCTCATGTTCCTCATCTATTACTATCAGTCCCAGGTTCGGAAATGGTGTAAATAATGCCGAACGTGGTCCAATCATAATGTCGATTGCGCCCTCTTTTGCACGCATCATCTGATCGTAGCGTTCCCCATCCGTCATTCTCGAATTCAAAATGGAAATGCGATTGCCAAATCTTCTATAAAAACGCATTACGGTCTGATAGGTCAACGCGATTTCCGGTATCAGCACAATTGCCTGCTTGCCGTCACGAAGCACACGGGCAATCATTTCCATATATACTTCTGTTTTGCCACTTCCGGTTACACCATACAAAAGGTAAGTTTTCTTTTCCCCTTTTAAATAGTCTTCACGGAATCGGTCAATGGCATTCTGCTGTTCTTCATTATATTCGATTGGCTCCCATACGGCTTTACTTTCCTTAATCGGATTGCGAAAAACCTGCTCGGATTCAATCCTTACAACACCCTGTTTATCTAAGGCATCAATCACAGATTTTGAAATATTTAGTTTCTTGATAATAAATTCCTGCTCTAAAACTTGGTTTTCTAAAAGGGCTGCCATCACTCTTGCTCTGGATTTCATGCGCAAATCATTTAAGAATTCCGCTAATTTTGCCTTGCCCGCTTCTTCATCAAGCAATAATCGTACATACCGTTTCTCACGTATGGCCGTTTCTTTCTTTACAGGAAGAACCGTCTTTAGCGCCTGAATCATGGTTCCACCGTAGTGCTCCTTCATCCATGCTGCGAGTGCGATTAGATTTTCCTCAATGGCATTTCTCTTAGATGCCGGTCTTAATATATCCTTGACCTTTGCAGGGTCAAACTCACAGTTCTCACTGATTTCTACAATGTAACCACTAATCTCTCGGTTCCCATTTCCAAAAGGCGCAACTACTTCCATGCCCACCTTTAACACCCCTTCTAAATCAGAAGGAATGTGGTACTCGAATACTTTATCCAGTTGTTCATGAACAATGTCAACGATAACCTTCGCGTACATGGGTACTGCTCCTTTTCTTTATCTTTATTCGAAATCCAAATGCATCTTATCGGATTAAGTTCTCTCTCTTACTTTCTTTGACAACTTCGGCAATCAACACGCGCTCATCCATATCATACTTCACGCCCTTGATTTCCTGATAATCTTCGTGACCTTTTCCAGCCAACACAATCACATCACCAACCTGTGCCTCATCGATTGCATAACGAATGGCTTCCTTTCGGTCAATGATTTCCACATATTTTCCGTTTGTTTTGCCGATACCTGTTTTGATATCATTGATAATATCCTGCGGTTCTTCAAAACGCGGATTATCAGAGGTAATAATGGTTAAATCTGCCAGATTTCCTGACACCTCTCCCATCTCAAAACGTCTTGCCTTTGCACGATTGCCTCCACATCCGAAAAGACATACCAGACGCTTCGGATTATATTCCTTTAAGGTGGTAAGCAAACTTTCCAGACTCATTGCATTATGTGCATAGTCAATCATCAAGGTGAAGTCTTCTGACACCTTCACCATCTCAATGCGGCCTTTGACTTTTGCTATTTTTAACGCTTCAGCAATCTTTGCTACCGGTACGTCAAAATGCCTGCATACGGCAATGGCAGTCAGCGAGTTGTACACGCTAAATGTACCAGGAATATCTATTTCCACATCAAAATTCAAAAGTCCACTTGCCTGATAAGCAACTCCCAGATGTCCCGGGCTTGACACCAATTTCACATCATTGGCACGCAAATCTGCTTTTTCCGAAAAACCAAAGGTTTCTATTTTACAGGTTGCTTCTTTAAACACATCTGCAAAATGGGCATCGTCTACATTTGCAATACCAATTTTACATTGCTTGAATAAAAGTCCCTTGCAACGTTTATAATCATCAAAATCCTTATGCTCATTCGGACCAATGTGGTCTTCTCCAAGGTTTGTAAAAATTCCAATTTCAAATGGAATTCCTGCTGTTCTGTGAAGCATCAAGCCCTGGGACGAAACCTCCATAACCACTGCAGTACATCCCACATCTACCATCTTTCTGAAATACTGGTGAATGGTAAAGGATTCCGGTGTGGTATTTTTTGCAGGAATAATCTCATCCCCAATAATTGCCTCGATGGTTCCAATCAACCCCACTTTATGTCCTACCCCTTCCAGAATGGATTTCACCATGTAGGTCGTGGTGGTCTTTCCTTTGGTTCCCGTAATACCAATAACCTTTAGTTCATCTGCCGGATAACCAAAATACGCCGCTGATGTAAGCGCCAATGCGTATCTCGTATCTTCTACTCTAATGACTGTTACATGTTCCGGCGCTTCCACTTCCTTCTCTACGATTACGGCTGTTGCACCTTTTTCTGCAACCTCCTGCACGAAATCGTGTCCATCTCTTACAGCACCTGTAATACAGACAAATACACTGCCTTCCTTTACATTTCTAGAATCATTCGTAAGCTCTGTAATCTCTATCTCATCACTGCCTTGCAGTACCTTGTAATCTAATCTTTCCAATAATTTTGTCAGTTTCATAATAGAATCCTCCTATTTTTCCACATAGTTATTTATATGATACCACAGATTACAATATAATGCAAAACCCTGCAGGTAAAACCTGCAGGGTCTTTGTATTAGTATTTGCCTCTCTTAATCGCATCTTTTCCATATTTTTTCCGAATCTCATCCATCGTCTTATCGAGCTTCGCATGCTTTTCATTCCTTGCTGACACACTCTTTGTATATGTACTCCTGTTTTCACTCACAAGCTCCTGCTGATAATCAAAAATACTTATCTGCTCCGGTGCTTTTTCATCCACCAGCTTAGACGTGCGTATCCCAAGTAAACGAATCGGCTCTCCGTTCCACAATTCCCGAAAGAGTTCAACTGCATTTTCATAAATCACCTGACCATTACTGGTTGCCTTCAATAGTTGCTTCTGATGGGAAACACTTTGAAATGTATTGTATTTAATCTCCACACTCACCATCTGCGCCCGCTGGCCTTCCCCACGCAAACGTTCTGCCACTTTTTCTGCCAGTTTCATAAGGATTGGCTTTGCATCCTCCTCACTGGTTAAGTCCTTTGGTAAGGTGGTTGAATTTCCAATCCCCTTATTCTCTATATGGTCCCGCACAACCTTATTGCCGCCTTTTCCATTTGCAAATTCCCATAGGGTTCTTCCATGACTTTTCAAATGTAGTTCCAGCAAATCCGGATTGGCTTTTGCCAGTTCCCCAATGGTACGTATCTCTAATTTTTGCAAGACTTCCACGCTGGAACGCCCTGCCATATATAACTCCGACACCGGCAATGGCCACATTTTCACCGGAATCTCTTCCGGCCACAAGGTATGCACCTTGTTAGGTTTTTCAAAATCCGATGCCATCTTTGCTAATAGACGATTGCTTGAAATTCCGATGTTTACTGTAAAACCGAATGTTTTATATACCGCATCTTTGATTTCTTTTGCTGCTGCAAATGGGGATGAAAATTTGTGCGCAATTCCGGTGAAATCCATATAGCATTCATCCACGCTAACTTGCTCAATATCCGGTGTATAGTTCTTTAAAAAATCCATCAATCTTGCACTATATTCGCTGTACATTCTGTGATTCGGCGGAAACATTTGAATCTCCGGGCATTTTCGTAGTGCATTTACAATAGGTTCACCTGTTACAATGCCGTATTTTTTCGCTGAGACAGACTTAGCCAGCACAATCCCGTGACGTGCCTTTTGATCACCGCCAATAATAGCAGGAATTTCTCTGATATCCTGTTCGAAGCCATTTTTCAATTGTTCTACCGCCGTCCAACTAAGGAAAGCAGAATTCACATCAATATGAAAAATTATCTGACTCATGCCCGTCTCTTATCTCCTGATAGTGTATTCTCATCTTGTTTCTCTTACATTTTAACACTTCTTTCGCTATTAATAAACCCAAATTAACCCAAATGGAGATTTTACGGGTTTGAATGACAATCATGTGTTTTGCACCGTAAAATCTCAAAATTCCACCCCTTCTATCTTTTCACTCTGGCATTTAAATGTCCATCTACCACATCAATGATTATCACATCTCCTCGGCCAACATTTCCTTCCAAAAGTAGTCTTGCAGCCAAAGTTTCTACATGTTTTTGTAGATATCTTTTCAGAGGTCTAGCACCGTACATCGGCTCGTAGCCCCCTTCTACCACAAACTCTTTTGCTGCGTCAGTCAGCTCTATGGAAACCTCACGTTCCACCAGACGTTTGTTGACGTCGCGAACAAGTAAGTCGATAATCTGTGCCACATCTGCCTTGCTAAGTGGTTTGAACATAATGGTTTCATCCAGACGATTCAAGAACTCCGGTCTAAAGTGAGCACGCAATTCATTCATGACCATGCTTTCAGCTTCTGAACTGATTTCCCCATTTGCATCAATTCCTTCCAGCAAATAAGAAGAACCAATGTTAGAAGTCATAATGAGTATGGTGTTTTTAAAGTCTACGGTACGACCTTGTGAATCTGTAATACGACCATCATCCAATACCTGTAATAATACGTTAAATACATCTGGATGGGCTTTCTCTACCTCATCGAAAAGCACTACTGAATATGGTTTTCTACGAACTGCTTCCGTTAGCTGTCCACCTTCGTCATATCCCACATACCCCGGAGGCGCTCCAATCAGACGCGAGACAGAATATTTCTCCATATATTCGCTCATGTCGATACGCACCATGTTGCTCTCGTCATCAAATAGACTTTCTGCTAGGGCTTTTGCAAGCTCTGTCTTACCTACACCGGTAGGTCCCAAGAATAAGAAAGAACCAATCGGTTTACTTGGGTCTTTAATACCGGCTTTGGAACGGATAATTGCCTCTGTTACCTTTGTCACACCTTCCTCTTGCCCAATCACACGTTTGTGAAGCTCCTCATCCAAATGCAAGGTTTTGTTGCGCTCACTCTCATTCAGTTTAGAAACCGGAATTCCCGTCCAGCGAGAAATGATTTTCGCAATCTCCTCATCCGTCACACTTTCGTGAACCAATGACATTTCGCGTTCCTTAACCTTGTCTTCTTCCTCTTCCAGCTGTTTGGTTAATTGTGGAAGTTTTCCGTATTGGAGTTCCGCCGCACGTTCCAGATTATAAGTCTGTTTCGCCTTTTGAATCTCCTGATTCACCTGCTCAATTTCCTCACGAATCTTTTGCAGACGTTCCACCGAGTTCTTTTCGTTATCCCACTGGGCTTTTTGACTAGCAAAAGCTTCACGCAATTCTGCCAACTCTTGTTGCAGATTTTCCAAACGCTCTTTACTTAAGCGGTCATCTTCCTTTTTCAGAGCTGCTTCTTCGATTTCCAACTGCATAATTCTTCTCTGTAATTCATCTAGTTCCGTTGGCATAGAGTCTAGTTCTGTCTTAATTAATGCACAAGCCTCATCCACAAGGTCAATGGCCTTATCCGGCAGAAATCTGTCTGAAATATAACGATTTGACAAGGTCGCTGCTGCTACTAATGCCCCATCCGTAATCTTCACGCCGTGGAACACTTCGTATCGTTCTTTCAAGCCACGAAGAATAGAAATGGCATCCTCCACCGTCGGTTCATCTACCATAACCGGTTGGAAACGTCTCTCAAGAGCAGCATCCTTTTCAATATACTGACGATACTCATCCAAGGTAGTGGCACCGATACAGTGAAGTTCCCCACGGGCAAGCATTGGCTTTAACATATTGCCCGCATCCATGGCACCGTCCGTCTTTCCTGCTCCAACAATGGTATGAAGTTCATCAATAAATAGAATGATATTTCCATCGCTATTTTTCACTTCTTCCAAAACAGCCTTCAGACGTTCTTCAAACTCGCCACGATATTTTGCCCCTGCAACCAAGGCCCCCATATCCAAAGCAAATATCTTCTTGTCCTTCAAAGCTTCTGGTACGTCGCCTCTCACGATACGTTGCGCCAGCCCTTCTACTGCCGCTGTTTTACCAACCCCTGGCTCTCCAATTAAAACCGGATTATTCTTTGTCTTTCTTGACAGGATACGAATCACATTGCGAATCTCCGCATCACGTCCGATAACCGGGTCAAGCTTTTGTTCTCTTGCACGTTCTACCAAATCCTGTCCATACTTATTAAGCGTATCATATGTCGCTTCTGGATTGTCGCTTGTCACCCTTTGATTGCCCCTTACTGTAGCAAGCACCTGTAAAAATCCTTCACGGGTGATGGCAAATTCTTTGAAAATGGCTTTTATTTCCTTATTTGCATATTTAATTAATGCCAAAAATAAATGCTCCACAGACACATATTCGTCACCCATCTGCTTTGCTTCATCCTCCGCATGAATCAAGACTTTATTAAGGTCCTGTCCAATATAGACCTGACCGCCTTGCACTTTTGGACGTTTGCGCAGTGACTCTTCCACACGATTGATAAACAGCTCCTTCTGAATATTCATCTTTTCTAGCAATTTCAGAATAAGACTGTCCTCCTGTTTCAATAATGCATATAATAAATGTTCTTGTTCAATTTCCTGATTGCCATACTCGTAGGCAACTTTCTCGATGGCTTGTACCGCTTGTAATGAATTCTGAGTAAATTTGTTAATATTCATACCAATACCTCCGTCTTGATTCAAATTTCATTTGTTATAGGTTTGGTATAACATAAAAATTAGCACTCGTCAAGAGAGAGTGCTAATAATTTTATTTTTATTTAATTATGACTTAAACAAGTACCCATATTTATTCATTTGTGCACACACAAGTCTTTCGACTCTATTTTTTTCTACCTGCGTATACTCCGTAATATTCTCCAATAACTCTCTTACATCTTTTTGAGTGAAGTTAAATTTTATGTTTTCGCCATACAAAGCTTCTGAAATATCCAGTTGCTCATCAAAGCTATCGCATATCGTTTTTGCCTTTGCCTCTTTCATTAGCAGATAAACATCTCCACTCAATGGATAATCCATCGTTGTATCAGCAAGCAATCCCGCACCATTGTCAAATATCGGACAATATGCGAACTCTCCTTTTTCGTTCATTAGAACAGCAATGTTATGAGTATGCCTATCCTCATTTAAGAAAAGTGCATCTATCGTAAAAAGCTTATTTAGATATACTCCAAAATCTTGCAACCCAGTCATTCTCTCCACTTGTTCCACTAAAAAAGAAAGCCGGTTTTCATGCTCTGGGATTCTATAAATAGCTTTGTAGAGGCTCTCACCAAAAAAATTATGAAACAGTCTTTCAAGTGTAATGATTTGCCAACCATCCGTCAAAAAGCTTTTACTTTTTGCACCTTTATATACTGTTTCTTTGTATTGCATTTGTTCCAAGTCATATAAAACGAACTCGTTAGCTGCCAAAGAAGATTTTTGTAACAGGTGTGATATAAGGTATTCAGCCAGCCCCTCATATCCAGTGTAATCTGCTTTGTACCAGGTCCCGCTATTCTCCCACTTTAGTTGGTTTCCTTTTGATGACTGTCTGTCAGTTGTTCTGACGTCTTGCTCAAATAATTGTACCATCTGTTACCTCTCTATTCTAATCCAAAAATTGTCCTCCGCCATTCTGCCTTCCGTCTTTTCAATAATCATAAAAGGATCGTAAAATGGCAAATTTAAATCCTTTAACACCAATTTCATTTTATCTCTGGTTTCCGGAAAACATCTTGACCTAAGGAAATCCTCATACATTTGAAAATCTGGTTTTTCCTCCCTTCCAAATGCTCGGAACATGATATTATCCGTGTAGTTCACAATTTCAACTTTTTTTTGCATCTCATTAACATCTATAATGGTGCACACCGTTTGGTTATGCATATACCAAAGTCTTATAGGAGTCTTTTTCTTTGGAATCTTTATGTTGCTCACATATTCCGGATACCTCTCCAACATTCTCACCAGCAAACTGATAGCACCACTAATCGGCTCTTCGCTCATTTCCCATCTTTCAACTGTTGACTTGGAACATTGAACAAGTAGCGCAAATTCTTTCTGTGTAAGACCCAGTTCGTTTCTTATATTTTTTATCTCTCTTGCTGTAACATATTCCGGTGTAACAAATAATTTTTCTCTCATAACTTTCCTCATCCAATATAATATAGATATTCTTTACAATAACCCTTTTTCTTATTAAACCACCAAAATAAAGGTTTGTAAACAGAAAAAACCGCTAAAATAGTGGTTTTTCTCTGAATTTCATATCTATTTCTTCACAAACACCGATTTCGGCTGTTTACAAACCGGACATACGAACTGTTCCGGTACCTCTTCAAAAGGAATTTCTCCTTTGTACTCATATCCACAAATGCTGCATACCCATTTTTCTTCTTTTTGAATAGGTTCTTCCTCTGCAATATATGTAGGAGCATTCTTTGGACTCTTACCTTTCACCACTTTATGGTAGTATGCATATGTCATTGGCTCTTCTTCTTTCAGCACATCTGCTGCAATCACTTCTCCTAAGAATACCGTATGTGTCGCCGTTTCCATCTTATTAATCACCTTGCACACCAGATAACTGCATGCATCTGCAACTACAGAGATTCCTTCCTGTACTACCGCTTCCACTCCTTCGAATTTATTCACATCTTTTCCGGATTGGAAACCGAAGGTTCCGATTAATCCAGGATCTGATTGTTCCGTTAAAATGGATATTGCAAACTTTCCTGTCTTTTCAATACAGGCATTTGTATAGTTATCGTGGTTGATGCTGACAGCAATCGTAGCCGGCTCTGATGTAATCTGCATTGCACTATTTGCCACACATCCTGTTGGTCTTTCACCATCTAATGTCGATACAACATAAACTCCATACGACAAGTTTCGAAATGCATTTTTATTAATCATAATCCTACCTCCAAATTTTTAAATCAGTAATAATTACTATTATTGTAGCATATATTTCCAGAATTGCAATATAAAAGCAGTAAACTTTTTCACAAAATTTACTGCTTCATCTTCAATCTACTTTGGAATAATAATTGCGGCAACAATGTATGCAAGGATTCCGGAACCGCCTAATGCCGAGAACAGCACCCATCCTAATCTCACCAATGTTGGATCAATATTAAAATACTCTGCAATCCCTCCGCATACGCCAGCCAGCATATAATTTGTTGATGAACGATACAATCTTTTATCTCCCATAATCTATATCCTCCTTTTTATAACTCGTAATCTATTGTTCCTGAAATTTAATTATAATTTCGCCAACTCCACACTCAATGTCTACAAAACGCTCTGCTCCCTGATTGGAAATTTTTTGTTCTGTTTTGAGTCCGCTATAACTACTTTCCCCGATTTTTAACTGCCCTATACCGCACTCCAGTTCATAACTATAATCGGTTTGTTTTCCAACCAACTCCGCATATAATTTACCTGCACCGGTCTTAGCATCAAACTTCTCTGTATCTAAACCTGTCACATTCATCTCTCCGGCACCAAGTTCAATATCCACTTGGTTTGCTTTTAGGCCTGCTACATCCGCCTTTCCAGCTCCTACTTCCAAATCCACTTCTTGGAACACCATATTCTTTGGAACTACAATGGTAATTTCTCCATCATGGTTGGAATTGTTTATTTTTATCTTTTGATTGCCTTCAATGTGTAAGGAACCTTCCGCAACATAGCAACGATATTTATCCACATCCTTTTGCTTGATTTGAATTTTCTCCACATCACCATACTGTATTTCCAGCATTCCATAACCAAATTCGATGTCTAAACTATGAAATTCGTCCTGAACTGTAAAGAAACTGTTATCCTCTTTCTCTTGAGATGGCATATTGTCTTGGGCTGTATCTTCCTTTTCTTCATTAATATCAAAGTATAGTTGCTCGTCATCATCACTGAAATCAAAACTGAATTTTCCTCTGTCCACCATATTGCCAAGCGAATCCCATGTCAGTCCCATCGCAAATGAGCCAATCACGCTAACTAAACCAACACTAAATAAAACAACTGCAAGTATCAATGCTATCTTCGTAAACTTCTTCATACTTCATTCCTCCTTTCACCTCTTTGAAACAATCTTTGAATCAAATTAACAGTTCCACGGAATAGTGCAGGAATCCATTTAAATGCACACCATACAAACAATACGGCGAACAGGATTCCAAGCGCCAACATTAAACTTCCCAAACCGACGGTAATCAAACCTTCTACCGGCGAAATAAATACTCGCACAATTCCAACTACGAAACACACAATTCCTGCAATCAAAAGAGCTAATGCACAAGCAACAAATGCAATCGCAATACCAACTAGTGCTCCTGCCACTCCCAATAGTGCACCAAACAAGCCTCCGAAAGTTCCAATTAACAGAGGGGATGCAAATACAAGTAACACAATAATCAGTGGCCACGGGAGACCTTTTTTCTGTTTCGGTGCATGATAACCACTTTCTCTTCTAGTTGGCATATTTGATGCTTCTTCATCATGCTCCGTATACGTAGTGTTCTCATCTCGATTGGCATTTAAGTCAGCCTTGATAATCGCTGCCACTTTACCTGGACTCCCCAGCTCACGAATCACCTGTGCCTCATTTTCCACACCGGCTTCATCAAAATAATCATTATAATATGCAATTGCATCCAGTCGGTCATTTTCCGGTATATCCCCAAGCAAACGTTCCAACTGTTTCATAAATTCTACTCTATTCATTTTCTTTTCCTCCCTCGAACAGTTTGCTGATTTTCGATGCATAAGATTTCCATTCAATCTGATACAAGCGTAACTGAACAAAACCTTTTTCTGTTAGTTTATAATATCGACGATTACGCCCTGCATATTCCATGTCATATACTTCTAAACACTCATCCTTCTGCAATCGTCTAAGCACAGGATATAAGGTGGATTCTGATACATCTAACACCTGTCTTACATCCTGTGTAATCTTATAACCATATGTTCCTTGCTCATCTTGTGACACGACTGCAAGCACAATCGCATCCAAAAGAGTGGCACCTGTATTAAATACCATGTTTTCACTCTCCTTAATACTTTTATTTTTATAATATTATACGATGTATAGTATTATTGTATTTATACTATATATCATATAATATGTTTTGTCAATATTTTATTTGCGAAAGATATTTTAATAACCTTTGTTAGGCATATACACATTTATAATTGAATAATGCCAATGGTTCTCCTTCTTTTTAGGTGTCTAGCGAAAATTTCTCTTCCTGCGCCTATTTTTTTATCATCAAGAGGCAATTTTGTATTGTAGCAAGCCAATTATTTTCTCTTTGCCCAAGCTATTAGGCAGAAATCTTCTAAAAAATTCTATGTGCCTAACCTACCGACTGCAAAACACCAAAACCTCTCTCTTCACTTAACACACCGACTGCAAAACACAAAAAATTCTCTCTTCACCTAACACCTACTGGCTGCAAATCATCAAAAATTCTCTCTTCACCTAACACACTGGCTGCAAAACACCAAAAATTTTGCCATCTCCTAAATCTCACAAAAAAGAGAGCCTGCATCGCAAACTCCCTTCAAAATCTCAAACAATCTTCTATTAATGTCCGCCACAATGCGAACCGCATCCATGAGAACCGCATCCGCCTTCATGATGGTGGTGGTGTTCTCCGTGGTGGTTACATGTCACATTTGGGTTGTATTCCAATGATTCTTTCAACAATGCTTCAACTGCTGCATCTGCATCACCGGATACGCCACCGAATAATTGAATACCTGCTTCCGCAAGTGCCATCTGAGCACCCATTCCAATGCCGCCACAGATTAAAACCTCCACGCCTTGTGCCAGCAAGAATCCAGCCAATGCGCCATGACCGCTGCCGTTTGTATCCACTATTTCACAAGAAACAACCTTTCCATCTTCTACTTCATATATTTTAAATTGTTCTGTGTGGCCAAAATGTTGAAAAATTTGACCATTTTCATACGTCACTCCGATTTTCATAATTCCTGTCTCCTTTTCTCGCTGTCTATTTTGTAATTCAGACTTCCAATCCAATCTGGTAATTATTGAACGTCTCCATCTAAGTTTGCTCCGCATTTCGGACAGAAATTCACTCCTGCTTCCAAACGCGCATCACATCTCGGACATACTTCCAATCCTTTTAATTTCGCAATCTCTTCTTTCGCTTTACAGATACTGTCTTCACGTTCAGAAATAGCTTCGCAAAGCTCGATAAATTCACCATCTACCACTTCGCCATTTTTGTATCTCTCATAAATCATCTTACCAATATCTTTGTAATCGCGTTCGTTGTTACGCTCCATTGTACCGATTTGACTCTTGATTTTTGTTATCTCTACAGTTTCCTCTGCTTTCTTTGAGATGACATCAACCGCTTCACCCGCTTTTTGTGTTACTACATCAACTGCTTTTCCTGCCTTCTTTGATATAATCTTTCCTAAATCTTCTAAATTTGCAAAAAAATCTGCCATTTCATTTCTTCCTTTCATCTGTCATATTTGCCTGATGGTCTCAAATGTATTGAATACATTCAGCGTTCCATAGCCCCACTCTCGATTCGGGTACTCCTCATTCGGTCTTTTTTCCGTTCCTATTACAAGAAGATTTCTGACCTGAGTTGAATCAATGGTTCTCTGCTGAAGGCCATACACAACCCACTCCATAATCAGTGCCGCTGCACCGGCAGTAATCCCTGCTGCAATACTAGAAGCGGTTCGAGTCACAAATTGGTTTCTGGTTGTGGCACCGGTTACATCAACACCGGGCGCCACAAAATCAGGCTTTACTCTATTACCTCTAGTATAGCCTCTTCCTGACTGAATAGCAATAGAATTGTCATTTCCATTATAAAATCCTACCGTCATAGCAGACAAAGTGCTCCCCGGTTCTGTAATAGTGTAATCTGGGTTGGATTGAATGAAATATACTTCATTTTCCAAAAACTCTGTCATTGGAAGCCACATGTGAAAGGTTCCATCCTCCAACTGAATCGGTTCCACTTCAATCTTCCAAATGCCCGAAGTAGGATTAATAAACCGGAAGAAAATAAGTTCCGAATTCAGTCGTTCTACAAACACTTTATAGTCCACAGTTACTGTTGTTCTCTCTAGCACAAATGTGTAATTTGCGGTCTGTTCGCTCCGTATTGGGAAGCGATAGGTCTGCTCTCCACTTGGCGATATGATGGAAACGGCAAATAAATCCAAGGCATCCGACCACAGTTCCATACAAAAGCCGGACACATTTTCCCCTACACGAATCTCCACCTGCCGGGTATCATTCACATTATCTGCAGTTCCGAGAAAATGATGCCTTTGATTGGCTTCATTTCCTGCCGCAATCACAATTGCCCGATTGGCAATATTTCCATAGATATCAAGTATACTTGCAAGGGGCGAGTTGGCTGTCCGTCCCCCAAAATTGGTTCCCAATGCAATACAGATAACAAGTGGAAGCCCCAGTCTGTCCGCCAACTGATTTAAATAAGTAACACCAAGCATGATATCATTCTCCTGATAGCAAGGTGCATCCGTGCGTATAAGATAGAAGTCCTTCAGATACTGCTTGGCTGGTTTTAATTTTACGACTGCTATTTGCGACTCCGGAGCCGCTCCCAAAAACTGATTTTCCTCGCTTGCACTTCCTGCTGCCACACTGGCCACAAATGTCCCATGTCCATTTTCATCCCTGCTTGGTACAAGCTCCAATGGATTTTCACTCCGAAGCGCTGCGTCAAGCTGCTCCTGCGTATATTCACTGCCATACGACAGTCCCTCCGGTGGCTGTCCATCCTGTATGGTCTGGTCCCAGATTCCAACTATCCGGCTACTTCCATCCAGATTGCGGAATATAGGGTTCTGATAATCAATTCCTGTATCAATAAATCCGATTAATACACCGCTTCCTTGCAGGTTCAAGGTGGGATAATTCTGCACCTGAATGATACCCGATTGCTCTAACGCTTGGGTATCTAAAAGTGTATAGCATTTAGGTACGGAATTATAGGGATATCTTCCAAACTCTATAGGGTCGGCCAACTGACTTTCTACATAGATGAATTTGTAAAAATCTCCCGCTCTCTGCTCGCACTCCACATTTGGAAATCTCGCTTCGAATAAGTCCTCCTGCAAGGCGCTTACAATAAAATCTCGATAATTCTCTGATAAAATTTGCTCACGACATGAATTAGGCATATGTCTCACTTACCTTTTTCATTTATTATATGTGTATAGAGTATGTCTTGACAGAATTTCGCACTTTCTACAAGCCAAAGGCGGGATGCTTTGCAACATCCCGCCCAAACAATATAATTAATTTTATTTTTCAAACCCAAATACTTTCGCAAGCCAAGCTATGCTCCATTCAACCCAGCGTCCAACATAAGCATCATCTGAACCAACCTCTTTGGTACAGGTTGACATACCATGTGGTCCTTCTGGCATAATGTGTAACTCAAACGGAACTCTTTCTGTAGATAATGCTTTTGCCATAGAAAGACTATTTTCTACCGGCACACAAGTATCACTTGCCGTATGCCACAAAAATGTTGGTGGCGTAGTAGAATCCACATGGTTATTCAGCCCAAACCATGCGTACTCTTCTGTTCCTTCTTCGGAACCACTCACATTTTTAATAGAACCCTTATGCGTATACTCATCCGCCGTAATAACCGGATAACTTAAAACCATTGCGTTCGGTCTGATGTCCTCGCTGCGATTCCACACTTTCAAAAACTTTTCTTCATTATAGAGTGTACCAAGAGAGCATGCCAAGTGTCCACCTGCCGAGAATCCACTCACGGCAATCTTATCTTTTGCAATTCTCCACTCATCCGCATGCTTTCTCACATGCGCCATTGTTGCCGCGAGCTGGCAAAGTGGTTCAAAATTCTTTGCTCGTTCGCCTACAGAATAGGTCAGAACAAACACATGATATCCTGCTGAAAAATACTCTTTTGCAACTGGTTCTCCTTCACGGTCAGATACCATACCATATCCACCGCCCGGACAGATAATCATGGCCGGAAGTAATCTATCTTGCATCTCATTTGAAAATCCACATGTCTGAACGTATGCTTTTACACTACAGTTTTCTACTCCCTCTGGTTGAAACTCAAAATATCTCATGTCCTTTACCTCCTTAAATTAGCCGGTAATCTTCGCCTGACCACGCATGGTAATCATCGGCGCACCGTTTCCTTCCACATATTCTTTTGTGATTGTCACAATTCCAATGTTATCATCTTTTGGAATCTCGTACATGATATCCAGCATAAACTCTTCGATAATCGAACGAAGAGCTCTGGCACCGGTATCTTTCTTCATTGCCTTCGCTGCAATTGCATGGAGTGCATCATCTGTAAAGTCTAATTTCACCTCGTCAAGGGCAAGCAATTTCTGATACTGTTTTAAAATCGCATTCTTTGGTTCTTGCAAAATTTTAACGAGCATATCTTCGTCCAAACCTTGCAATGTGAAAATAATCGGAAGACGTCCGATAAATTCCGGTATCATACCAAAGTTTCGAAGGTCTTCTACTGTCACCTTTGAAAGCAGATTCTTCTCCTTGTCGTATTTATCCTTTAAATCTGCGATAAATCCCATGGAAGATTGTTTATTTAAACGCTCTTTAATGATGTTTTCCAAGTCAGGAAATGCACCGCCACAGATAAACAAAATATTCTTCGTATTTATTGTAGTAAGCGGAACCATGGCATTCTTGCTATTGGCACCAACCGGCACTTCTACTTCGCTACCTTCTAAAAGCTTCAACATTCCCTGCTGAACAGATTCGCCACTAACATCTCGCTGACTGGTATTTTTCTTCTTTGCAATCTTATCAATCTCATCGATGAAGATAATACCTTGCTCTGCCTTTTCCACATCATTATCAGCTGCTGCAAGCAGTTTGGAAACAACACTTTCAATATCATCACCTATGTAGCCGGCTTCTGTAAGGGACGTGGCATCCGTGATTGCCAAAGGTACATCCAAGAGCTTCGCCAGGGTTTTCACCAAATATGTTTTACCACTACCCGTTGGTCCAATCATCAGCATATTGGACTTTTCTATCTCAATGTCATCCATTGTATCTGTAGCAACTCTTTTGTAGTGATTATATACCGCCACCGCCATTGCCTTCTTCGCATGCTCCTGGCCCACCACATATTCATCTAACTGTGCTTTGATTTTGTGTGGCGCCGGAATTTCCTTAATATCGATAATCGGCTTCTTCGGCTCACCCTCTTTTTTCTTCTTCACTTTCTGCTTCTTCGGAAGAATCCCTTCTAAATCTGACATATTCATAAAATGAATGCCTGGCGTATTGGTAAGCTGACTCAAGTCGAACGGCATATTGTTCATGGCATCAAAGCTTTTCTGCATACAGTCCTGACATACGCAAATGTTGTTCGGAAGGTCTATCATCTTCCCTGCAACGCTCTCTGGCCTGTGACACATGAAACAATATTTTTCATAGCCTTCGTCGTCGCCGATTTCTGGTTTATCTTCTATAATATCTGTTTTTCTCTTATCTTCCTCTGTAAAATCTATCCTGTCTGACATATATTTTCCCCTTTTTGTATTTCATACAGGATATATTATAGCGCAGAGATAATGTAACGACAAGTAATATTTATGGAAACGAAGTCTCCTGTGAAACTAGAAACTGGGTATAAACAGGACTTTTTGAGACCGTTATACCCAGTAAAAAGCTAAAAAAATAGTAAAATGAAACTTTTAGTAGTTGCACTTTCTATAAAACAGCTATTAAGCATGTAAAATACCCTCGTTTTTGCAAAACTATGGGTATAGAACGCACAAAAATGCCAATCTATAGAAAGTCTACTCTAAACAAGACGGCTAAAAACGCATCTTTAGCCCAAAATGGGTATAACACAGTAAATTTGCTCGCCCAATACCCAGTGGTTCAAATAAATAGCGTTTACCCCTATATCTTTTACACAAATTTATAAACAGTTGTTGTCTTATACGCTTCGCCCTTCTTAACTACCGGACTTGGGAAGTTATCGTGGTTAATCGCATCTGGATAATGCTGTGTTTCAAAACAAATTCCCTGACGTTTTTTATAAGTAGCACCTGATTTACCCGGTTCTGACACAAGGAAGTTTCCTGCATAAATCTGAACACCTGGAAGGTCTGTGTATACTTCCATTGTAATACCGCTCAAATCACTGGAAATTTCAATTACTTTTTTGAATTCTCCATTATTATTCAAGCACCAGTTGTGGTCGTATCCACCGGCATAGTTTAATGCATCGTAGTCTGCATCAATATCTCTTCCAACTAATTTCTTCACACGGAAATCCATTGGGCTACCTTCTACTGAGCGGATTTCTCCTGTAGGAATCAATTTGTCATCTGTTGCTGTAAATGCATCTGCATCCACCCATAATTCATGCTCTAAGATATTTCCCGAAGCATGGCCGTTCAAGTTGAAATATGAATGGTTTGTCATATTGATTACTGTATCTGCGTCTGTCACGCCGTTGTAATCAATCTTGAGTTCATTGTCATCTGTCAATGTGTAAGTTACATCTACGTCAAAGTTTCCTGGGAATCCTTGGTCACCATCTGGGCTGTGAAGTGAAAATACAATGCTATTTTCTGTTGTTTCTTTCACTGTCCACATACGATGTTGATAAAAATCAAGCCCGCTATGTAAGTTGTTACCATTGTTGTTTGGTGCTAATTCATAAACCTTTCCATTCAATGTAAACTTTGCGCCACCGATACGGTTTCCATTTCTTCCGATAGTCGCACCGAATCCTGAAGTCTCTTTTCCATAAGCCTCCGGTGTAGCATATCCAAGATTTACATCCACCAAATTGCCATCCTTATCTGGCACCATAAGCGAATATAATACCGCACCAAAATCAGTTACTTCCATTACCATACCATTCTTATTTTCAAACGTATACATTGTTGCATTTCCAAAACTTCTTGTTTTCATAAATTCCACCTCTTCTATAATGTTTTAATAAACCTCTTAAATGCTTCTCTTCCTTCCGGTGTGCACTTAAATACACCTGCATCTTCAAGTACATGTGTAAATACAATACCCACTTCTTTTTCCAAAATTGCCATTACATTTTCGCTTGTAATCGCATCGTATTTTGAAACAAAGGTTTCTACCCAATCAGCATGCTTTTCAATCTGCTCGTTGCTCTTAATGTCTTTGCCTTCTACCAGATATTCTGCCAGGATTTCCATCTCTTCCTTCAATCTTGCCGGAAGAACTGCAAGCCCCATAACCTCAATCAGACCAATGTTTTCTTTTTTAATGTTATGCCACTGGGCATGTGGGTGGTAAACCCCAAGTGGATGTTCCTCTGTTGTAATGTTATTACGAAGTGCCAAATCCAACTCGTATGTATCTCCTACCTTGCGGGCAATTGGAGTAATTGTATTGTGTGGTTCTCCATCTGTCTCAGCAAATACAAATGCCTCTGCATCGGTATAGCCTCTCCATGCATCTAAAATATGTGCTCCTAATTCTATCAAACGGTCTGAATCCATACCGCGAAGACGAAGTACAGAAAGTGGCCATTTTACGATACCAACTTCCACATCTTCGAATCCTTTGATTTCAAAGGTTTCTTCCATCTGGGCTTTTGCCATTGCAAATGTATAATTTCCACCTTGGAAATGGTCATGACTCAAAATGGAGCCACCCACGATTGGAAGATCCGCATTGGAACCCAAGAAATAATGTGGGAACAATTTTACAAAATCAAACAGCTTGATATAGGTTGCTTTTTCAATTTTCATCGGTGTGTGTTGTCCGTTAAACACGATACAATGTTCATTGTAGTAAACGTATGGTGAATACTGGAATCCCCACGCACTGTCATTTACTGTGATTGGCATGATACGGTGATTTTCTCTTGCCGGATGATTTACACGTCCTGCATAACCTTCATTTTCCACACAAAGTAAACACTTCGGATAACTGCTTGCCTTTGCCAATTTTGCAGCCGCAATTGCTTTTGGGTCCTTTTCCGGCTTTGACAAGTTGATTGTAATATCAATTTCACCGTATGGACTGTCCACCTTCCATTTGCGGTCTTTCTTCACACGGTAGCGGCGAATATAATCACTATCCTGGCTCAATTTATAATAATAATCCGTCGCTTCTTTTGGAGATTCTTCATATCTCTTTGCAAACTCAGCCTGAACCTGTGCTGGTCTTGGCATCAAACAATTCATAAGCTTTGTGTCAAACAAATCACGATATACGATGCTATCCTCGATAATGCCTCTCGCTACTGCCTCATCCAACAATTCCTTTAATACAACCTCAAGTTCAATCTCTTGGTCTGCGATGTCTGTATCTTCATAATTGTCTTCCTGAAACACATCCAACAAAAGATTGGTTGTATAGATGCGTTCGCATTCAGGTGTAAGACCGGATTCAATGCCATATTGCACTAATTTTTTAATATTTTGAAAAAACATATTCTGCCTCCTGATTATAAAACGTGTGCTCCGTCTCCGATATCCACTACGTAGAATTCTGCTTCATGTCCAACTTTTTCAGCGTATGCTTTGCCGATAGTTGATACAAAGTTATCTACCGCATCATTTTTCACAATACTTACTGTACATCCGCCGAATCCGCCTCCTGTAATACGAGAACCGATAACACCTGGTGTTGCCCAAGCAAGGTCAACTAAGATGTCAATTTCTTCACATGAAACTTCATAATCATCACGGAGAGAAACGTGGGAAGCGTTCATTAATTTACCAAATGTCTCTACATCATTTTCTTTCAATGCAGCTACAGCCTTAATTGCTCTTTGATTTTCGTAAACCGCATGTTTCGCACGTTTTTGTCTGATTTCAGATTTAATCGCGTCTTTGTGTGCTTCGTACTCTGCTTCTGTCAAATCTCCAAGTGTCTTAATATCTACAACCGCTTGCAATTCTTTTAACGCAGTTTCGCATTCATCTCTTCTGTCGTTGTATGCAGAATCAACCAAGCTGTGTTTTACTTTACTATTAATGATAACGATTTTCGCATCTTCCAAAACAACCGGAGCATATTCATACTCCAACGTGTTTGTATCCAAGAAAATTGCATTATCCTTTTTACCCATTGCGCTTGCAAACTGGTCCATGATACCGCAATTACATCCGTTGTAATTGTTTTCTGAATATTGTCCGATTAAAGCGATGTCTACCATGGAAACGTCGAATCCGTATAAATCTTTTAATGCAAGTCCTGTAAGCACTTCTAAAGATGCAGATGAAGATAAACCGGAACCGTTTGGAATATTTCCGTAAATCACAACATCTAGACCAACTGGAAGGCTCATACCTCTCTTTTCAAATGCCCAGATAACTCCCTTTGGATAATTGGTCCATCCAGCTTCTTTCGTTGGAACCAAATCATTTAAATCTGACGCTACAATACCTCTGCCTTCAAAATTCATCGAATAGAAATTCAACTTATTGTCTTCTCTTTTTCTTGCAACTGCGTATGTACCAAGTGTCAATGCACATGGAAATACGTGACCGCCGTTATAATCCGTATGCTCACCAATTAAATTCACACGACCTGGTGCAAAATATGTACGGATATTCCCTGTATTTCCAAAAATCTCATTAAATTTATCAATTACTTTTCTCTTCATTTTTTTCTCGTCCCTTTCGTTTATTAGTAACTTGTATGTTCTTACTTATTTTATCCTTAATTTACCGTTACGTCAATTTAAATCTTGTTGATTGAAGTATTAACTGTTATAATAAACGAATAGGATAAAGGGGAGGAATTCTCGAATGTACAATTTTATCGTAAACCCAAACGCCAGGTCCGGACTTGGCCAATCCGTTTGGAATGAATTAGAAGCTATTTTAAGAAAAGAGAATA
>JAEIGA010001228.1_pt1 | contig 39592 bp, 40 predicted proteins | sample 9270691 | NCBI WGS metagenome assembly JAEIGA01 (sample SAMN17057246, study PRJNA624740) | gut metagenome | biome: biome; isolation source: fecal sample | host: Bos grunniens | place: China: Xizang | collected 2019
GTCAGCTCGCCGCGTTTCTCCATGACGATGCTCATGATGGCGCCGATGTATTCGCTGGGAATCATGATGAACACCTTGACGATGGGTTCGCGGATTTCATCAATCTCCTGAGGTTCCGGCAGAATGCTCGGGTTATCAACATTGATTTCCTCACCGTCCGTCTTGCGCACTTCGTAAATCACTGAGGGGTAGGTGGAAATCACGTCCATGTTGAACTCGCGGCGCAGGCGTTCCTGGATGATTTCCATGTGCAGCAGACCCAGGAAGCCACAGCGGAAACCAAAGCCCAGAGCCACAGAGCTTTCGCCCATGTAGGTGAAGGCGGCATCGTTAATCTGCAGCTTGGCCATAGCGGCCTTAAGAGCCTCGTAATCAGCAGAATCCACCGGGTAGATGCCGGAGAACACCATGGGGCGGATTTCCTTGAAGCCGGGCAGCGGTTCGCTGCACGGGTCGGCCAGGTTGGTGTAGGTATCACCAATCTTCACATCGGCAGCGCTCTTCATGTTGGCGATAATGTAACCCACATCACCCGTGTGCAGTTCATCCGTAGCCTGCATCTTGGGCGTGAAAATACCAACTTCCTTCACTTCGTAGGTTTCATCTGTAGCGAAAAGCTTGACCTTCATGCCGCGGGCCACACGGCCACTCACCAGGCGCACATAGGACACCACACCGCGATAGGCATCGTATACAGAGTCAAACACCAGCGCACGCAGGTGGTTATCATCCTCCATAACCTTGGGAGCGGGCACGCGGGTCACAATGGCTTCCAGCACATCTTCGATGCCGATACCAGCCTTGGCCGAGCAGAGGATGGCTTCCTCCTTGGGAATGCAGACAATTTCCTCCAGCTGGCGATACACCTGGGGCAGATTGGTGCTGGGCAGGTCAATCTTGTTCACTACAGGCACAATTTCAAGATTCTGCTCCACCGCCAGGTGCATATTGGCCAGGGTCTGGGCTTCCACGCCCTGGGCAGCATCCACAATGAGCACGGCGCCATCACAGGCAGCGAGCGAGCGGCTCACCTCATACGAGAAGTCCACGTGACCGGGGGTATCCAGCAGGTTCAGCTCATAGGTGTTACCATCCTTGGCCGTATAGCGCATGGTAACAGGGTGAGATTTGATGGTAATCCCCTTTTCGCGCTCCAGATCCATGGCGTCAAGCAGCTGATCCTGCTTATCGCGTTCGCCAATGGTGTTGGTAAATTCCAGGAGACGGTCAGACAAAGTCGTCTTACCGTGGTCGATGTGGGCAATGATGGAGAAATTGCGCTTGAACTTGATATCCGTTGCCATGCGCGCGCAAGGATACGCGACAAACGGTCATAAGTCAAGCGAATTCGCTTATTCCCAAAGGTAGGACTGTCTGGAGTCCACCAATTGACCATCTACGTAGAGATTGATTTTCCAGGTCATCACATCTCCCTGTTTGGCACGGTCTTCGCCAGAGAAGTGGAACTGCTCGCGGCGGGTACCGGCTTCTTCACGCGGTTCATTGTATTCAACTGTGCGGGTCAGCACATCAGCACCGGTGAGCGCCTGCGTGTACAGCATCTCGACACGCACAGGCTTCTGAGGTTCGGCATCATACCAACGCAGGAAATAATAGTCACCAATGCGCAGCTTCCTCTCCTTTTCTGTATTGGCGCCGTACATCATGAACTGAGCATTTGCCCGCAAAGGTGCCACCTTCCAGCTCTCACTGGGCAAAATGGTTGATTTGAGTGGCAAATCCGCCACATCCGTAATACACGTAGTCTGCGGCTGAGAGCAGGAAACGGTAAAGAGAGCACAAAAAGCAGCTATCGGAAGGCAGATTCTCATGCACTCTATTCAATACCATTATGCACGATTTGTCAATGCATTTTTCTGGTTGTAAAAATGCATTTTGCTTGCAGATTAGAAGCCGAGGCGGTATAAGTTAGTATATGGCAGTTCCGCAAAATACAATCGCTCTCATTTTTGACTTTGACCAGACGCTCAGCCCGCACAACATGCAGGAGGACACCCTGTTTCCAGAATACGGAATTCACGCCGAGCAGTTCTGGAAGAAATGCAACGACCGAAGCAAGGAGGAAGGTTGGGATGGCGAATTGTGTTACCTGAAAGAAATTCTGGACACACTGAGCCTGGACGGCGTGAGTAATGAACACTTACGAGAATTAGGCAAAAAATTGACCTACTACAAGGGTATTCCCGACTTCTTTGAAAAATTTGCCGAACGTGCATTAAGCAAAGAACATATCTACGCAGGCATCCGAGTGGAGTTCTACATTATTTCCAGCGGCATCAAGAGCATATTGGACGGCTCGCTCATCCGCCCCTATATGCGGGAGGTTTTCGGCTGTGAATTCAGCGAACAGAACGGATGCATCAGCTTCCCGAAGCGAGTCATCTCCCACACCAGCAAGACTCAATATCTTTTCCGCATCAACAAGGGGATGCTCAACTACATTGAGGATGTAAACGACCACATGGACGGAGATTTACGTCCCATTCCATTTGAGAACATGATTTACATTGGCGATGGTCCCACGGATGTACCCTGCTTCACCGTCATGCGCCAACAAGGTGGCACCAGCGTGGCCGTGTATAACCCGGATGATGCCTCCCGCCGGAGTTTCCAGAAATGCTACGCTCTCAAATCAACCCAGCACCGTGTTGATTTCTTTGCCGCAGCAGATTATCGCGAAGGCAGCCACCTGTGTAACATTCTGGAAGAGACTGTGCGCATCATGGCAGACAAGATTCTGCATGCCCAACGCATCCAATTACCGGCCTCGCTCAGACATAGCAAACATTAATCAAAAAAGCCCCGGGAATTACCCCGGGGCTTTTTTATAAATGAATTTCTTTTTTACGATTGCGGCGTTTCCGGCTCGCTCTTGCCCAGATAATCGGGCAGCTGCACACCTACACTCTGCGCCAGCTCATGCAGGGGGAGCGTACCGGTAACCAGGTTCTGTACAAAGCCACCCACTGAGCCGCTCTTGCTGTCACCACCGCCCATGACCACCACCTTATCGAAGGAAAGATTGCGGATAGCGCTGGCCTGGGTTTCCACAATCTGCGGCAGCTGCTCCGTGACCAACAGACCTGACGCAGCACGAGCATCGCCAGCCGCGGCCACAATACCACGGAAGCCGTTTGCCTTAGCTTCCAGTGCGGCCTGAATGGCAGCAGCATTACCGCGACCAACCAGTTCCAGGCCTTCGCCCTCTGCCTTTTTCTTGAGAAGGAGAGCGTCTGCCTCACCCTTGGCCAGTTTGGTAGCGGCAAGGCCTTCGGCCTCCTTCTCAATCACCAGCGCGTCGGCCTTACCCTGCTGCTCCTTCACCATGACGGATGCCACGGCTTCGGCGGCAATTTCCTGCTTGCGCTTCTGGATTTCCGCCTTCACGATTTCGTTGGCTGTCTGCGTGGCGCGTTCAAGCTCGGCACGCTTCATTTCGGCCTCGCGGTTGGCAATATAGCCAGCGGCCTCTGCCTGGGCAGCCTGCTCCTTCTCTGCCACAAGAGCTATACGCGCAGCCTCTGCCTGGCGCACCTTGAGGCGGGCATTGGAATCGGCCACTTTCATCTGGGCTTCGTTGTTACCTTCCACGGCTGCGGCATTGGCCATAGCCACCTGCACCGTCTGCTCGCGCAGGGCTTCCGCCTTGCCGATTTCACCGCGGCGGGTTTCCTCTGCCACCTTAATCATGGCATCATTGATAGCGCGGGCTGCGGCTTCCTGGCCCAGTGCAGCAATATAACCGGAAGCATCGCGGATATCGGTGATATTAGCGTTGATGAGATAAAGGCCTACCTTGTGCAGCTCGACATCTACGCCGCCGGTGATGCCCTTGATGAGTTTCTCGCGGTCAGCGTTGATTTCCTCAATCGTGAGGGAAGCAATGACCACACGCATCTGTCCCATGATGATTTCGGAGGCGAGGTCGCGGATATCCTGGCGCGTGCGGCCCAGCAGACGGCTGGCAGCATTCTGCATAATTTCCGGCTGGGTGCTGATACCTACGATGAAGGATGACGGGACATCCACACGGATATTCTGACTGGAAAGCGCCCCCTTCAACGGCACATCGATATTGATGGGATTCAAGTCCATGAAGGCGTAGCTCTGCACGATGGGCATGATAAAGGTGGCGCCACCGTGAATACACTTGGCTGAACGACCAGCCCCCACGTTACCATAGACGATGAGGATTTTGTCGGACGGGCACATCTTATACCGGCTGAACAGCCAGACGACAGTGCCAAGAATGAACGCCACCAGAATGATGATGGCCACGATATCGCTTGCGCCGGAAGGGGCATTTGCCAGGGTGTTAATCATATTGTTTTTCAGGTTTATTGGGAAAGAGGACGCACTGTTACCTGACCGGAGGTAGCGGCAACTACGGTGATGAGAGTCTGCGCAGGAAGCGGAGTATCACCAGTCTGGATGGCGGCTATGGTCAACAGTTGGTTGGGATGAGCCACCTGCACCTGCCCGCCAGGTTCTCCCTGCGGGGGGATGGTCACGTACACAGTTCCCTTCATACCCACCAGACTCTCCGGTGAGATATTGCCGTCGGAGCGCAACCCATATATCATGCGGATAATGGCTGCCACCAGCAGAAACATCACCACACCAACGGCTACACCAACCCCGCATGCCACAGGCACTGTGCTGCCGGCCTGCAAGCTCATATAACCACCCCAGCCCAGCCCCAGAAAGAACCCCAGCACCGCACGAAACGAAAACATGCCGGTATCAGCGCCGTCGCCGGGGGCATCGGCATCACCGCTGCCATCAAAATCCGTAAAAAACGAAACAACAAACATGAAGGCAGCCAGCAAGGTGGCAACCCAAGCAATCGTGCAGAATATGGCACGCGGAGAATCGAATCCAGGCATCAGTTCCATCACCCCAGAAGTTTACCATAGCCCCCGGTAGAAGCAAGCAGAATTCATGACAAAAGCACGCGCCAACCATTTTTTTAGCAATTATGCTTGCAAATACAGGAATTAGTGCTATTATCCACTCACCTTGTAGGTCGATTTGCCGCAGCCACGAAAAATCAACCACTAACACAAGAATAACAAAAATGAGCGACATCAACGTCAACGACTTCAAGACGAACGAGAACGACACCGGGTCCACCGGCTTCCAGGTTGCAGTGCTTACCAAGCGCATTGCCCACCTTACACAGCACCTCATCGCCAACAAGCACGACCACGCTTCCCGCCGCGGTCTGCTCATGATGGTGGCTCGCCGCCGTAAGCTTCTGGACTATGCCAAGCGCACCAACGAGGATCTGTACAAGGATCTGCTCGTGCGTCTCTCCCTCCGCCACTAATCGTGAGCACAAGGGAGCTTCCCGAAGGAAGTCTACCGCTAATTACAACACCGCCGCTGGAAGGTCGATTCCTGCGGCGGTGTTTATTTTGTTCAAATCTTGCTACGCTTCCTGTTGCAGCTGGTCTCCGTGCTGCTCTATCATGAGCGGGACATAGCGCTTGCGCTGCGTCCAGGGAATGATAAGCCCCTGTTCGCGAGCAATGCAGAATAACAATTTTGCCAGCCCTATGGTTGCAACGCCAGACAAAACGGAATCAATTGTTCCTGCTGATAGGTTAAACGCTATCGGAGCAGATGTATAAGGCATCAAAAAGACTAAGGATGGAACAAAAAGCGGAGTTCCCCTCAGGGAAATGGTCACGCGCAATATCAGCAACCATGAATACATGATGAACATATTCACCACAATCATACCCACAATCCCCAATCGGTGAATTGCCGTAATCCAGCCGCTGTGCCACATGCCGTCTTCCGCAAAGGCTTCCTGTCCCAAACGCCTGATGTTGTCCTTCTCCCCTCGCATCGCCGCACGAAATCTACGCTGCATGCCTGATAGTGACATACCAAATCCATCTCCCCAGATATAATCCTTGATATACCCCGTGCGCGGATCCATGGCCCATTTCCACATCACAACGCGCCAATCCGAGGAACCTTCGGCACTTCGTCTTACGTCTTCACTAACCTTCATCCCTGGTATGGCGGACAAGGTACGCTGAATACCATGAGGCAACGATAGCAAAGTGCCGGACGAACTGAGCACCAGCAATCCACCATATGCCAGCAACCCAATACAAATGACCATAGTCATCTCCTTCTTAACAAAGGAAATGAAAGTCAACACCCAAATATGGAATGCCATATAACTACGAAATCCTGACAGCGCAATACAAGCAAACCCTACCAACATTCCCATAAGCAACGCAGGATTGCATAAAATACGGCTCAATGGATAAAGGGCATAAATGAGCAAAGAGCCATACATTCCCACAGGTAGGAGAGCACCAAAGCGGCTTCCCTGCATGGCTTCCCCCAAGGTCTCTGTTGCCTCCGCCCCTCCACCAAAGCCCAACAGCCCCAGACCAGCCCCGATGAACGAACAGACTAATGCTACCCAGATTCTCCAATTCAGCACTTTACAGGCGTTCTGATAACTGATGGGTATGAGACTTATAGCCAAGTAATAAACCAGCGCACCTATTGCGATAAAATATACCTTACCACCGATATTATCGAAATCAAGCCCCAGGGCTTGAATGGTCACCGGACGTTTGATATACGCCGCAACCATCAAGCAAAGCAGCGCAAGGAAGAGAATATCCAGAGCCAAGAGTCCACGCCAGCGTACCTTGACATAGCCCATGGCCCACATAAAGAGCCAGTATGGCAGGACAACACATGCAACGAGGAAGCCACAACCTATACCCTTCAATCCTCCAGGCAACGGCAGCACCTCCAGCAGAGGAGGCAACAGGAAAAGCAACATCCAGCTGCGGGTGCCAACCACCAGCATGAACACAACACCCACCAACCCCACAACAAGCATAAGGGTTGACTTTGCACTTTCTGCTGCTTGCGCTCCAATAACAAAGCACAACAGCACCAACAGCAGGCAGGCAACAATTTTCCCTACGATATTTTGCGCCATAACGACAGGAACGGTACAGTACCTTACGAAAACTCACATGCTGCAGAGCAGCATGTGAGTCCGAAAAATCCCGCTTAGAGGGCGGATGGAATCTCCTTGCCTAGCTCCGACGCCTTACGCCCCTTTCCATCGCCAGCAATACGCTCCAGAAGCACATCGCGGTATCCCATGCCACCGGGAATCATGGGCAGTACATGCACATCGTACGGCACCATCACATCCAGCACATAAGCCTCCTTGGACTCCAGCATGCGCTTGATGGCGGGTGCAAGCTCTGCAGGGTCTACCACACGCTCACACTTAATGCCGAACCCTTCGCACAGCACAGGGAAGTTCGGATACAGAATCTCCGGGGTACGGTGCGTACGGTCATACTCATCCGCCGGGTCAGCCAGGAAAGTCTGTGCGCGATTGGAATCATACTTCAAATCTTCCCACTGCACCACCATCCCCAGATGCTGGTTATCCAGGATAATGCACTTGACAGGCATCTTCTCCACACGAATAGTTGCCAGTTCCTGCACGTTCATAAGGAAAGAACCGTCGCCATCGATGTTAACCACGGGCTTGTCGGGATAAGCCACGTGAGCCCCCATGGCGGCAGGCAAGCCATAGCCCATAGAACCCAGGCCACCGGATGTAGACAAGCGGCGGGGCTGATCGAACTTGTAGAACTGTGCAGCAAACATCTGATGCTGGCCTACGCCGGTGCAGATAATGGCATCCTCGTCCTTAAGCTGGTTATAAAGTTCTTCAATCGCCTGCTGGGGAGCAATCTCACGTTCATTCTTCTCGTAGCAAAGCGGATACTGCTCTTTCCACTTCTCGATAATACCAAACCATTCCGGGCGGTTGGATACAGCATATTCACGCGGAGCCATACCCATTTCCTCCAGTTTAGCATTGAGATACTGCAAAGCTTCTGCAGCGTCAGAGCGGATAGCGTAGTCCACCTTCTTATTCTTATTGAGCTCTGCGGCATCGTAATCAATGTGAATAATCTTCGCATGCTCACAGAATGTGCGAACGGCCCCCGTCACACGGTCATCAAAGCGGGCACCGATAGCCAGCACCACATCAGCCTCATTCACGGTATTATTGGCATACACAGCACCATGCATGCCCAGCCAACGCACCGAAAGAGGGTGATTCTCCGGCATAGCACCGATACCCATAAGCGTAGTAGCCACGGGAATCTGCGCGCGCTCGGCAAACTCGCGGAGCTGCCCGGCAGCATTGGAGATAACCACGCCACCACCCGCATAAATAGCCGGGCGCTTGGCATTCAGAATAATGGGCAGCACTTCATCCAGAGCAGCGGTATTCAACGCCACCTTCGGTTCATAACCGGGCAGATCCATGGGAGCATCAAAATCCGGCACAAACTTACCTTCCTGGAAATTCTTGGGAATATCAATCACCACGGGACCAGGGCGCCCGGTGCGCGCCACATGGAAAGCCTCACGCACAATACGGGGAATATCCTCCAGCTGAGTCACCAGGTAGCTATGCTTCACTATGGGGGCAGTCATACCGAAGACATCCGTCTCCTGGAACGCAGAAGTACCAATAAGACCGCTACCCACCTGAGCTGTAATAGCGACCATGGGAATGGAATCCAGCATGGCATCCGCAATGGGCGTAATCATATTCGTAGCCCCGGGACCGGAAGTAGACATACAGACACCTACCTTACCAGTTACGCGTCCGTAGCCCTCTGCGGCAAAGGCACCACCCTGCTCATGACGGGGAAGAATGGTGCGGATGGACGGCTCATGGCTCAAAGCCTGATGAATAGGCATACTGGCACCACCAGGATACGCAAATACGACATCTACGCCCTCACGTACCAGGCTCTGTACCAGAGCTTCGGCCCCGGTCATCATTTTACCTTCAGGCGTGGACTTACATGCAGATATCGTATTCATAATCTTCGGATGGTTATATGTTATAAGCGGGCACTCTTATCACAAACCCGCAATCGGGCGCGATTATACCAGACGAAAAACGGCATGAAAAGCATTATTTTCGTCTCTCATAGCAGTTTAGTGCCCGAAATCACTATTATTTAACGTTCGGGATACAAAATCTGCACTTCATTACCGCAATCCAGCATCATCGCAAGCTCATTCAAATCCTTCTGTTCCATGCATAACTGAACTGTAGCGCGGGTATTCTGCCCAGAAACCAATGCCATACCGTTCCCCAATACAAGGACACGTTCAGATGCCGGATACTGCGCAGAACGAGGCAACACCACCACACCATTCAAATACCCTTCCCGAGCAACAACGCTTGTTTTTTCAGATTTCTGCTTAGAACGCGGAATATCATCCATGCTCAGGAGGGGATAATCAGCCACCAGCTGCTCTCCGTCCCACACAGAGACCTCACGCTGCAGAGGATTCACCACCAAACGCAAACGCATAGGAACCACAACAAGCTTCTGACCAATCCGGATATTAGAAGGCTCCACTATTCCGTTGAGCAGCATCAGAACATCCTGCGGGCATTTCTGGGTTGCAGAAATGCGGGCAATATTATCACCACGGCGAACCGTGTACACCTTAGCACCGGGATGCAGACGCGAAAGATAACGCGGCACATTGACACGACCACAAATCTGTCGGGCCTCGCGCCCGGCAATTCCATTATCGGTCACATATGGCTGCAGCAACAAAACAGCCTCCCCGCCTTTCTGCTCCTGCATCAGGCGGCGGGCCTGCTCCAACGCCTCCGGTCTGCGCGGCCACAGGGAGTAATTTTCAGCAGCAGACGCAACGAGCACAGTACTATATAAGACCGCGCCGACGAAAATCGAAAATATTGATTTCATATGATTTCTGAATCATTTCCAAAACAAAAGCAAGCAGAGATACCTCCCAGGCATCATCCACACCCATCACGACAGAGCGGAACGGATCCCCGGAACTCAGAGATTCACGCACCACACGGTCTGCCACTTCATCCACGCTATCGTGAACCAGCTCCTCTGCCACATCTGAGCGGCAAAAACGGAATCCGTACTCAAACAGGGGCTGAAACCGGGCTCCGTGCTCTTGCATCCATTCAAAAAAGCGAGCAGCTTCAGCGCTGAATCCTTCCGTTTCCAAGGTTCTCAAATCCGGCGGGCGCAGTATGCGTGGACGACTGGCCTCCACCCAGCCGGAGCGAATGCGGCACACACCCACCTCGTCCATAGGCTCAGTAACAAGCCTGAAATTAAACCGGGTATCTCCAAATGAATCAATGCGGCGGTCGGGAGCATACAGCACCCGTGTATTCCGCATGGCATATTCTATGGAACTCCGGTTCATCAAAAAAAAGCAAAGAGCGGCTCCACCGGTTGAGGAGGAACCGCCCGTTCTTTGAAAAAGCCACCGGGCCAATTAAGCCTTGTGAGACTCAATGTAGGCAACTACATCAGCCACAGACTTAAGCTTCTCGGCGTCCTCATCGGGAACTTCCACGGAGAACTTATCCTCAAAAGCCATCACGAGTTCTACGGTGTCAAGAGAGTCGGCACCAAGATCCTCGATGAACTTGGCATCGGAGGTCACTTTTTCGGGGTCAACGCTGAGCTGAGCAGCGATGATTTCTTTTACCTGGGATTCGATATTGTCGGACATAAGATGTTCAGGTTTTAAGTGCACTTATTCTACCGTGTTCCCGCGCGCCTTGCAACAAAAAAGTGAAGGACACTCAAAAAAAACGAATCAAAGGCTCTGACCGAGCGCTAAAGCAATCCCCCGGAATGTCAGCAACGGAGAAATTTTGCATTCTCGCCGCATTCCTGCAGAAACAGCTTCCGCATCACCACCTGTCAGGACCACGTGGATTTCAGCTCCGATTTCCTCCTCGATGGCATCCAATATGGCATCCACCATAGCAGGATACCCCACACGCATAGCAGCCCCCATGGCTTCCTGTGTATTCCGGCCGATAACAGGGGCTGACTGCCAAGTCTTCACAACAGGCAGCTGTGCCGTACAACCATGCAGACCATCCATCATCGAACAAAGCCCCGGAGCAATCACGCCCCCCACGAAACAGGGTGAGCCTTCACGCTCCACCACCACATCAAAGGTCGTGGCTGTCCCCATATCAACCGCGACAAGCGGCAGACCGACCTCATGAACAGCAGCTGCGGCATTTACCATCCGGTCTGCGCCCAGAGTAGCCATCCCCGGATAATTCTTAAAGTTTATCATGTCCAGCGTCTCCGGCCCCGGTTTTATCACAGGCGCACCTGCGCAAAACTGTTCAATAAGTTGAGCAGCCCAAGGCACCACTGAACAAATACACACCTTATCATAGTGCCACCCTCGCGTTATATCACACAGAGATTGCGGGGTAATATCCGCTGTGCGCATCATGCGGATTTCAGGTTCTCCCCCCTCCGCGCACAAGGCAAACTTTGTACGGGTATTCGAATTATCCACCAATAAGCATTTCATGCCAGCAATTTCCTTTCGATAACTTGTGCTATACGTTCAGCCGACTTCTTCCGGTTGGATTCAACAAGTTTCTGTTTCATACTCCGCCATACGGCTGCATCATCCGCAAGTAACAAACGCAGCGTATCCACAAGATGAGCTGTAGATTCCACGTGCCGTCCAACGCCATCTTCGAGCATCAGCTCCAGATTACCCTGCTCCTGACCAGGCAATGTAAAGTTGACAATCATCGGCACGTCTGAAGCATAGCATTCAAACATAGTCGCCGCACCAGCTTTACCGATGTACAGATGATGTTCCTGCAACAGGCGAGGCATATCGTCTGATTCCCGGAGAACAACTAACCGCCCCATCTGGCATTGCGCTGCAAACAGCTGGTTCAAATACCGTTCATGGCGACCAGCCAATACTGTTACAGTCATATGAGGAAAATGATTCAGCAAAGCCGACAAATCATCCTCAACACCGCGCCGCTGGCGGTATGCACCATAAACAACCCGCATCTGACCATCATGCGGCATCATACACTCCCGGGCAGGCACAAATGCCCGCCGCACAGGAAAACCAGCTGCAACTATTGTTTCACCCTGCATAGCGTAGCGTTCCAGAATCATACCGCGTGATCCTTCGTCCGGTACAATCACCAGAGGCGCTTCTGAACGCAACCACGGCTGACTGATTTCACGCGCATCTGTCACAAGCACGGCATATGGAACATTACACCCACTTTGCCTTTTCAACTCATCCAACATGTAAGCAAAAAGCGGGTATGTACAGATGACCACATCCGGATTTTCCGAATGCAGAATGCGCGCGAGACAGTTCATCACGGGACGAAGCCCCGGACCTCGTATCAGACGACTCCAATCCGCTGTATCAGTAAGCGCATATGTCACCCCCCACAGCCACGGCATCCGGCGTACACAAAAGTTGTAAAATTGCTGAGTAAGTCTGAAAAGCCAAGGCTGCGCCAGCTGGCAGACATCCACCACCCTGGCCTGCCAGCCACATTGCTCATAGTGCTCTGCCATAGCATAGGCTGCAGAATGGTGCCCCTTTCCGTACCCCACACTTAGTATCAGTATTTTTTTGTTCGGCATCACAACCAGTCAGGCTTATTACTGAAAACAAGCTCCGGCAGATTCTGCCGGAGCTTCGTAAGAGCAGTTCTTCCCGTCACGGGCCAATCTTGTCCGGACGTCCTTCGAATGGCTTTCTCCTCGGCACATATACCGAGTCATTCGGCATGAGTTTGATGGTTCTATCACGCGCACTGAAATAATCATAAATGCGGGTCACCTTACCACGAGTCACCTGAATCTGACGTGAGCCAAAATCGGTAATATCGCCGCAGTCAATCAACGCCTGAATCAAGGTTATCCCCTCACGATAAGGCAGATTACGCTTCTCGCGCACATAGCCCGCAATCTGAATATAACGGGTATCAACAGGAGATTCGCCCTTGGGGCCGACATTGGCCATAATAATGGGATCAGCGTATATCTGCTGCGAAAGATACAACGAACGGAGGGCATTTTCAACCTGTCGTGCCGTCTGCCCCACCACTTTGACGCGCCCCGAAAGGTACGGCACAGAAATGGTTCCATCTTCACGGCTCACGGGGTATTCACCATTCACGTTCGCAACATCTTCACTGGGAATATTCTTGAACTGCAGCACAACAGTACCGCCTTTCGTTGCCCTCGGCTCAGTAGCAGCGTCCTGCGCCAGTAGCGGCATGGCAAACGCCAGCAACAATAACCCTTTAAGCAAAGTCTTAAGTTTTTCTTTCATATATTTAAAATATTAATAGAGTTCAGCATCATCATTTGAGCGGCTCTGAGTCTGCTCTACCACTTTCTGCATGGTAGAATCTGAAGGCTTGGGTTCTTTGCGATCGCCACCTTTGCTATAATACGAATAGTATGTGGTGTAGTACTGATACTGCGTATCTCCAGAGATATCCACATTGTTCATAACAAGCCCCATAAGCTTACCGCCTGCGCTCTGTATCAGCGACTTGGCACGAACCAGAGCCTTAATGGGCATCTTCCGAGGCTGCAGCACCAGAATGGAGGCATCTGCACGGCTTACAAGCAAAGATGCATCACTTACACCCAGAACAGGCGGCGAGTCCAGAAGAACAACATCGAAGCGCGACGACACTTCTGAAAGCAAGGTCTGCATCCGGTGAGAACCAATCAAACCGCTCGGGTCTACCGGCACCGGCCCACTGGGCAGCATGTACAAATTATCGCGCCCGGTCTGGAACACAACATCTTTCAGTTCCGCCCGATTGGACAAATATGTAGAAAGACCTATTTCGCTCTTCAATTCCGCATAGCGCGCCAGACGAGGACGACGAAGGTCCGCATCAATCATCAATGTGCTGTACCCAGCCTGGGCAAATACGAAAGCAAGATTACTCAACGTAGTTGTTTTACCCTCACCTGCGTTTGCTGACACAACGGCAATGGTTGTCGCGCGGTACAGCTCACGTTTCAACTCAATATTTGTACGAAGAATACGGTATGCCTCTGCATCCGGACTATCACCATCCTGCAGGATAAGCAAACCGGCATCCTGAGGAATAACACCCAGCACGGGCAGACCAAGGGCTCGCTCCGCATCCTCCAACGTTTTAATGGAGGTATCAAAATAGTTACTCAGGAACGCCACCACTACGCCAGCCATCATGCCAAATACCGCCCCCACTATCAGATTCAGACGGTAATTGGGTTTGCTGGGGGCAGTTGCCAGACCAGGTCGGCTGTACACCTCAAGACTGGTGCGCGGCGCCATCAGTCGCATTTTATCTGCAATGTAGTCATTCTCCAGCTTATCATAGCGGGCTTTTTCCGCAGCATATTCTTCCAATGCATGCTTCACCTTCTGGTCTTCCAGAGTTTTGTCACGCAGGCGGTCTCTGGCCTGTGTATACCGCTGCTCAAGCTCCTGGAGTTCAGATTTCTTGACGTCGAGCTGATCCACCATGGAATCACGCATACCAACAAGTTCCTCATACAACTGGTCACGTGTAGTCTTATGCTGTTCATCAAGACGCAGCACAACAGGGTGACGCAAGCCGTAACCGCTAAGCAACATCTGCGTGCGATTATTCTCTTCCTCTGTATAGCGATTATTTAACTCTCGCACCTTGGCAGAGCAGTATGACTCCGCTGTAAGCAAACCGGTTCTAGTCACATACCCCAGCAATTCAGCATCCTTCAGACCTTGCAGCTTTCCAATGTGCACAGTCATCTGCGATATTTCGGCCTGCATCTGCAGCCGGTTGTTATTCAACTGCTGCAGTGTCTGTTCCTCTGCTCCAGTAGAAATAGGAGCCACGCTACCAGCATGGTTATTCCACATTCCCTGAATATACTTACCGGAGCGGATATACTGTCTGACGACATCAGCCTTTCGTTCCAATTCATCCTGTCGGGAACGAAGCACTTCGTAACGCTTATTAATAGCTTCGTTGATGATGGCGTTTTCCTTCTCCTCGCGAATTTCCTTATAACAATCCACGACTGCCTGACACACCTGCTGAGAGACTCGAGGGTCATCCGTCTCAACCTGAATATCAACGAGATTCGTATTTTTGCGCGGCATCACCTCAATCATGTTGGAAAGGCGGCCTGCAGCACCTACTTCATCGCACCCCCACTCATTGGGCAAATCAAGCTTATTAGCAACAGCAATCAGATTCTGCTGAGATACAAGAATCTCAAACTGAGTCTGCATATAGGCATTGCTGTCAGCCATTGCTGCAATGGGGTTTCCTTCACCACCGACAGCCACGTTGATGATATCCCTGGGCTGCTTGATTTCAAAGGTCATTCCACTCCGATACTGAGGCGTCATCATCTTGGTGATGATGGCACTGCTCACAAATACCAGAAGAAACACCAGCATTACCACCCTCCACCTGCTGCGCAACACCTGCATGTAATCCTGCGCGTGCAACACGGCTTCTGTCTGTACTTGTGACCCTATGCTCTTTTCCATGGCGTTCTGTATATCAAAAAAAAGGGAGAGGTGCATTCTTTTCTGTACCTCTCCGTAAGCTTTTCTGTTCTTTTAGAAAGTGTAGTTAATCCCCGTTGAAATTACGTGGCGTGAGTAATCTGCATTCGTTCTATGCTTATCTGCATCATAGAACGTATATTGATAACGGATATTACCCGTCAGTTTCTCCGAGAACTTGTAATTCATACCAACGTGGGGTCTATATGTCAGATTCGTCTCATCTTCCATTCTGTACGTACCCTTTGAATACTGAGCACGCAGCACGGAAATACCGAAAGTAAAGGAGACATCCGGAGACAACGTGTACACGCCATCAACACCAACGCGAAGCGTCAGGTCTGACAGGTAGTTAAGATTCGCGCCGCGGTACGTATCCACATTCTCATTGGAAAGCACCGCGTATGAGTTCACGCTGAAACCTTCTGCAGCCTTCCGGTTGTACCCCAGACGAATATTGGGGCTCAGGAATGACTCATTGTGAATGTACTTCTGCTGCACGCCAACGCTCACGCTACAGCTGGAAAGCGGGTCAAGAGCACGGTCAAACCCGAACATGAGCGTCATGTTGTCCGAGTTATAACCATAATCACGGCGGTCATTCTTGTAAGAGAAATTCACCTTATAGCTCAGCACTTCAGAGGCACGATAACTCAAGCCTGCCCCCAATGTGAAATACTGGCGGTCATCACTCTGATATTCAGTTTCGCTGTACAGCAAACCGCTGTACGCGGCGTTTACATTCCAGCTCCACCGGCTATCTATTGACTGGTTGTAGCTGTTATTGAATGCCCAGTTAAAACATTCACCCTGGCGGCGTGCTGCCGAAATTCCGGTAGAATAATCAGGCTCCGGGCTATACGTCAGATTCAGAGATGCCATGTAGGAGCTACGCGAATTGAATGCATGCACGAGCGTGGCTGTCGCCCCCAGGTCAGCAAAACTCTGCTTCCCGCTGTTGGAGCCATAACTCCGGGAATTACTTGACTCCAAATAATGAGTCATACCCAGATTCAGACGATACGTAATCTTATCAACCGACTCATAATCAGCAAACGATGCATCCACACCAGCTCTTACAAACGGACTACTCGTCTGATCTGAGTGAGTTGCATTCATATTGCTGTCATACCCCACGCTTGCATAAGCACCATAGCGCGCTGTATGCGACTGAGGCAACCCTACCATGGGAGCCGTATCGTACAACGATATTGCACCTGCGCTACCAGCACACAAAACTGCCAGCAACGCTCTGACAATGAAGCTAGATTTCATACAATACTGTTACTTGACAAAAATCAATTATCAGCAGACGTCGGAGGAGGCGTCGGAATCACCGGATATTCCTCATCCGGAGGAGTAGGAACAGCCGGAACTGTCGGCACATACGCTTCCGTTGTCACGCCACTACCAGCAGCCTGCCCACCAGTTACCGAACTACCGGCAACACCCTGCGTCACCACACTTGCCACAGCCTGAGTCTGGGGCATTGTGCACAGCAGAGAAAACAGCTGATACCCCGGCGCACTGATTACAGACGGCGTATAGCTACCACCCACATTACCACCAGCCTTTGCGCCTTCGATAAACCCCTGTTCAAGAGAAGGAGAAGCGAGCATCACAGAACGAAGAACGGCATAAGTCTCAGTCGCAGTCCAGGAATCCTTTGCACCCATCACCGCTTTAAAGACATCCACAGCCTTCGTCGTATCAGCCTTTACTGTTTCATATACGGCTACGCAGAGAGAATCAAGAGTTGTATTCCCCTTGACCATCTGAACTAACTGATCAGCGCTAGCCGCAGCACTACACACAGGAGCAGAAAACAGCCCCATCATCAAAACCAGTGAAAGTACTTTTTTCATCTTGACTCCTTTCGTTATACTTTAAGAAAAAGCGGGTAGCGGGAATCGAACCCGCATGATCAGCTTGGAAGGCTGGAGCTTTACCATTAAGCTATACCCGCGCAACTTCGGACGAAATTTAACACACATTCCTAACCTTGACAAGACTTTATTTCTCTGCCATTAAAAAAACTTTATTCACCAAAACCTTATTTTTCATTTTTGCCTTGACACCCACACAAACACACGATAGAATCTGCGCGCTTCCACGCGGGCGTCGTTCAATGGTAGGACGCGTGCTTCCCAAGCATGAGACACGGGTTCGATTCCCGTCGCCCGTATTCACAATAAAATCGGCAGAGACGCCAGTCGCCTCTGCCGATTTTAGTATAAGTTGCAAGACATTGCGCTTGACATTCCCACCCGAAACGTTTAACTTTTCCGAAAGATTTTTATTTCTTTCATGCTGAAACAGCCTGGCCAGTACCGACAAATGGAGCTGAATCCCCGCATAGCGGACGGGGAGATGCATTCACCTGAACAAGTGAGGCAGCAAATGGAAGCAGCCCGGCAGCAGGCAGAGTTCTACGAAGCCCAGCGAATGCAATGGGAAGCCCAGAGGCGGGAACTGGAGGAAAGCAACGAAAAGAAAGTATTATTCAATGACAGCCTGAATGAAGTAGGCATGAAGCTCCACAATGCCGTAAGAAGGCTTGAAAAGGAGCTGGCATCCATGGAACGGGAAGCAAGCGAAGTCGAACAAGTTAATGAATGCTTGAAAAGGCATCTGCAGATACTTTCATCCCTGCAACCACAGAACTGGAGCACAGAAGGATTCAATGAACGACTCCGCGAAGCCATGCCCAAGCTGGAGCGAGCCGCCAATGACTTTGAAGAAGCATACAGTGCAGCGCCGCACTACCGGCACACACGCATCTTCGAATACAAGCCCGGCGCGGAACCACGCCAGAGGATTGACTGGGCGCAGCTTCGCAACCAGTTAGCCAAGGGATTCTTTTTTCATCTTCCACTTTTCTTTCTCATGCTCCTCACCTGGGGCGTCTACCTGATTATCACCCGATACAGCTGAACCAGCACCATGCCGTACAACAACTCCTCATTCGACCGCCTGCGCGAGCTTGAACTGCGCCGCAACATGCGCCAGGAACAGCCCCAGCAAACCAGCCGAGCCTACCAGCGCCGGTACCCAGCAAACACCCTGGGGCCTTCTGAGGATGTACTGGAACGCCGCCGGGGGCAGCACCGCAAGCATGTAAGCATAAGCGGAGCCACGCCACAGAACCGCAACATCTTAATGGAGAACCTGCTGTTGCTTATCGTGCTCGCAGGCTCCATCTGGGGATTGTATACCCTGACCATATACCTACTCACCCAATCCTGATAACAAGAGCATGGAACAGACAAATCTCATCGATGTCGCCTACATTGCCCGTCTGGCAAAGCTGGAACTGACTGAGGCAGAAACGGACAAATTCTCCGAAGATCTGAACCAGGTGCTGGCCTACGTTGCGCAGCTGGAGCAGTGGGATACCACTAATGTAGAGCCGATGTATCACCCGCTTCCGGTCTTTGACGCACTGCGCGAAGATATTCCCGGCAGCAGCCTGAGCAACGAAGCAGCCCTTGCCAATGCACCCGCACAGGAAGACGGGCAATTCCGCGTACCCAAGGTAGTAGAATCTGCACACTAACCCCATTTACTGATAAGCCATGCTCAACGGAACCATTTCACACTGGCGCAAGCAGCTCACCAGCGGAGCCATCAGCCCCACCGAACTGGTGCAGGAAATCGCCCGCTCCATGGAAGAGCGCAACCCCGGCATCAACGCCTACCTCTCGTGGGATACCGAGGCTGCACTTGCCTCCGCCGCCAAAGCAGACCTCAGCAAGCCCCTGGGCGGCATTCCCATTGCAGTAAAGGACAACATTGCCATGCTGGGGCAGCCCACCCGCTGCGCTTCCCGCATGCTCGAAAACTTTGTTTCACCGTATGATGCAACTGCCATCACGAAGCTGACGGCAGCAGGCGCCATTCCCTTTGGCCGCACCAACATGGATGAGTTTGCCATGGGGTCCTACGGCCAGAACTCCGCATTTGGAGAAACGCAGAATCCTGCAGCGCCCGGGCACGTACCGGGTGGTTCCTCCAGCGGCTCAGCCGCCGCCGTAGCGGGGGGGATGGCCATTGCCGCGCTGGGGTCTGACACGGGCGGCTCCATCCGCCAGCCTGCTTCGCACTGTGGAGTAGTCGGTATCAAGCCCACATATGGGCGTGTCTCGCGCTATGGTCTGGTAGCATTTGCCTCGTCACTGGACCAGATTGGCCCCATCACCCAGAATGTGGAGGATGCCGCCACCATTCTGAACGCCATCTGCGGGCACGACGCCAAGGACTCCACCTCCTCCACGCAGCCGGTAGAAGACTTCACCGCCGGGCTCGGCAAGGACATCAAAGGACTCCGTATCGGACTGCCCAAGGAATACCTTTCCAGCGGCAACAGCCCGGAAGTTGCCGCAGCCTTACAGCAGAGCATCCGGAAACTCACCGAACTGGGTGCGGAAATCGTAGAGATTTCCCTGCCACATGCAGAAGCTGTGGTGGCAGCCTACTATATCATAGCCTGCGCAGAAGCATCCTCCAACCTCTCCCGTTTCGACGGCATCCGCTATGGATTCCGCGCAACCGGTACCAACGGACTGGATGACCTTTACAGCAAAACACGCGAAAACGGCTTCGGGCCGGAAGTCAAGCGCCGCATCATCCTGGGCACCTATGTGCTCTCCAGCGGGTTCTACGATGCATACTATGCCAAGGCACAGAAAGTGCGTTCCCTGGTAGCAGGTGACTTTGCCGCAGCCTTCAACCAGGTGGACCTCATTCTGGGGCCGGTGGCACCCACGAGCGCCCCGCGCCTGCACGATGACAGCATGACCCCGCTGCAGACCTACCTGGCAGACATCTACACCATTCCGGCCAACCTGGCGGGCCTGCCCGGCATTTCCATTCCCTGCCCCGTAGCAGAGGGCGCACACCCGGTCGGCGTCCAGCTGCTGGCGCCGCACTTTGCCGAACCCCGTCTGCTGCAGGCCGCAGCCGCACTCGAAGCCGCATTCTGCTAAACCTCCATGGACACACCCGTCTACCTCAGCATTGCCGGGTCCGACTGCTCTGCAGGAGCAGGGCTTCAGGCCGACCTGAAAACCGGGTTTGCCCTGGGCTGCTACCCACTTACCGCCGTCACCTGCGTGGTAAGCGAAGTCCCCGGGCTGGTGGAGGGCATCGTAGCCATGGAGCCAGCATTTGTGGCATCTCAGGTAGACATCTGCCTGCGCAGCTTCCCGGTGCGAGCCGTCAAAACCGGCATGCTGTACTCCCCGGAAATTGTACGCGCCACCGTGGCAGCATTGAAAGATTTTGAAGGGCCCATCGTTGTAGACCCGGTCATGATCGCAACGGCTGGCGAGGCCCTCATCCTGCAGGAAGCCATAGAGGTGTACGAAAGCGAGCTCATTCCCCGCACCACCCTGCTCACCCCGAATGGTGACGAGCTGGCAAAACTTGCCGGCACGGCCCCCATCACAACCGTGGAAGAACTGGAAACTGCGGCCAACACTCTCTGCGCCCGCTACAACTGCGCCATTCTGGCCAAGGGCGGACACGTGGGCGGCAGCACATGCACCGATATTCTGGTACAACCCGGCAAGCCGACCCTGCGCTGGAGCCATCCCCGCACGGAAGGCATCTCCACCCACGGCACAGGCTGCACCCTCTCCAGCGCCATTACAGCCTTTCTGGCAAAAGGACAGCCGCTTGAGTCTGCTGTTGAAAACGGGTTAAGCTACATTGCCAGAGCCATTGCCACCTCCCACAAACTGGGGCAGCAATACGCAGTCAATCACAGCATCTGAATATCTGCTGCAATCTGAGCACGCAGTTCCTCCACCGAAGCGAACTTTCGCTCCGGCCTCAAAAAGCGCCGCAGTGCCACCTGCAACTCGCGGCCATACAAATCGCCACTCCAACCCGTGAGGTGAGTTTCAAGCCGAACCACCTTACGCGACTCCTCAATCGTGGGGCGAAGTCCTAAATTAGCAATACCCCGGCGGATTTCCCCGTCAATCGGCACTGCCACCTCATACACCCCGGCGGGAGGCAGCACAGCCTGCGGGTGCACAAGTATGTTTGCCGTGGGGAAACCCAGGCGGCGCGCCAGTTTCTGACCGTGCTCTACCACACCGCCAATCGTGAAGGGATGCCCGAGCATGGCTTCTGCACGCAGCAAATCCCCCGAGCGCAATAACTCACGGATACGGGTGGAACAAATGTATCCCCCCTCCCGCTCTGCCATATCCTGCACACAGGCACGCATGCCATGCTCAGCAGCATACGCCTCCACAAAAGCAGCGTCACCTGCACCACCTCGTCCGAAACGCCAGTTACGGCCTACAGAAAGCCCCGCCACCGGACATGCCGTGCGCAGTGCGTCCAGAAATTCACGGGGAGCCATAGCCGCCAATGCGGGGGTAAATGGCAGCTCCAACAGTACTTCCACCCCCAGCGCAGCCAGCAGGGCATGCTTCTGAACAGCCAGCGGCGTAATGAGCTCCGGTTGCTTCTCCGGGCGCAGCAAAGCCAGTGGATGCTCAGCAAAAGTCAACACCCCGCGCCATGCACCGGGCGTATCAGCAGACGCAATGACTCTGCGGTGACCAAAATGCACCCCATCAAAGAACCCCAGCGCCCAATGAACCGGTCGGTTCATTGCTGCAAGCTCATCCATGGAATGCAGAATCTTCATCAGGAGCGGTCAGCTAACACCTTTTCCACCGGCAGCAGGCGCGCCAGCAATTCCTCGCGGCCAGCCGCTTTCAGAGTCGGCACATCCACCGCCTCAGCAATATCAAAATGTCCGCTGCGAATGCGACGCAGTGCAGTCAGATGCGCACCACACCCCAGACGCTGCCCGATATCATGCGCATAAGTGCGCACGTAAAAACCCTTTGTGCAATGCACGCGGAAATCCACCTCGGCTGCAGCCAGGTCAATGCGGGTAATCTCATAATCGAGCACAGCCACGTGACGGGCCTTGCGTTCCACTTCCTTACCCTTGCGTGCCAGCTTGTAGCAGGGCACACCATTTATCTTCACCGCAGAATACATGGGCGGCACCTGGTCAAACTCTCCGCGGAAATGCTCAAAAGCGGCGCGCACAGCATCCGCGGTGATGTTTCCGGTCGGCTTTACTGCCACTACCTCGCCATCAGCATCCTGACTATTGGTTTCCACACCCAGTTTCATGGTAGCAGTGTACACCTTGTCCTCACACATCAGCAAATCCTGCATCTTGGTAGCCTTGCCGATGACCACTATCAGCATCCCCGTAGCCATGGGGTCCAGCGTACCGCAATGCCCCACTTTCTTCGTCTGCAGAATACGCCGGCAGAGCGCCACCGCATTATGAGAAGTAAAGCCGGGGTCCTTATCTACCAGCAGCACACCGCTGGGTGACAACTCATCACTCATACAGCCAACTCCTTTCTAATAGCCTGGAGCACCTGTTCGCGGCAAACATCCAACTCACCGCGCATGCGGATTCCGGAAGCCATGGCATGGCCCCCGCCGCCAAACTGCGCCGCAATTGCCGCCACACTGATGGAGGAGTCCTTGCTGCGCAGCGACATGCGGATGCGCCCGTCCTCCAGATCTTCAAAAATAACAGCCACTTTCACCCCCTGCAGCACACGCACCACATCTACCAGATCCTTGGTATCCTCCAACCCCACGCCAAGAGCGGCTTTGCGACCAGCAGGCATCGAGTAGTGAGCCAGCTGACCATCCGCCTCCACAACCATGTGGTTGAGCACCTCGCGCTGCATCAGAAGCGACGTATAGGGGACTTCCTGGTACACACGGCGGTTCACATCTGCCACATTCACCCCGGCAGCCAGTAATTCACCAGCGGCATGCATCACCTCAGGCGTAGTGCTTCCATACTGAAACGAACCAGTATCCGTGCTGATACCCACATACAGAGCATCAGCTATTGGTTTCGTGAATTTCACACCCCACGATTTGAGCATATTGAAAAGTACATAAGCACAGGCAGCCGTTTCCGGTTCAATCACATGCATATGTCCATAGCGTGTATTCGTGCCATGGTGGTCAATGTTCACAATGAGCGGAAAATCTGCCAACATCTGCTGCGTGCGGTCACCCAGGCGCTTCCAATCGCCCGTATCCACACAAATAAGCATCTCCACCTCAGCAGGCACCTCCTCCGGAAGCGGCGCTATCAACTCAGCACCATCCAGGAATGCATAGCGTGCAGGCACTCCGTCTTCATTCCACATATAAACCTTTTTGCCCAGGCTCTGCAGCGCCAGGCCCAGCGCCAGCGTGGAACCGATGGCATCGCCATCCGGCCGGAAATGCGACGTAACAGCAATTGTGCTGCACTGCTGAATACGGGAATAGAGTTGCTCGTACATGTGGCTCTATAATAGCCTGTTTCCAAGCAGCGGTCAATAGCATTCAACGCCACGCCTTCGCTTGCAGCAGCGCCATGGTACGCGGCAACACGCGCGCCAGCCACCATGCCAGGAGCGCCAGCACCGGCAGCACTACCACCGGCACCCACACATTCCACGCCCAGCGTAACTCCGGCCACTGATACAATGGAGACAACAAATACGAATGCCCGGCATATATAAACAGCATCCACCGCCCACAGAAAGCCAGAGCCCCAGCCACCCGGGGCAATAGTCCAGCCAACAGCACACCCACCAGCAGAAACGCCGTCATAAATGCAAGATTCCACAGCGGCAGGTTACAATGCCGCCACGAAACATCTGCAAAATCCGCATATTCCTCAAGCATCTCGGGTTGCAGAAATACACCGATGACCAGCAGCAGCAGCAACCACCAGTGTTTCCACATATATTGCCGCACAGCGCATAACGATGCAGATTTCGCAGCAAACCCAAGCATAAAAATCCACATGTAATCGAAACGCACGCTCAAATGCTGCGACGGCGCGGTCGTATAGCTGCATAAGGCCAGAAACACCACCAGTACCCAGGCATAGCGCGGCAGCAAACGCAGCGCCAGCAGGCCTGCAGCAACTAACTGGTATGCCACCAAGGTCTTCAGGAACCAGAGAGGCGTATTGTATGCCGCCACTTTCCAGCCAACCACACGTTGCCATTCGATATCAACATACGGTTTCACCACCAGCAGAAATATAACACTGAGCAATGACCACACAGCCCACGCTACCGCCAGTCTTCCCGTGCGTCGCAACACCGCGGCCGCCGAAACTGGTAGAAAATACCCTGCCAGAAGAAAAAAGAGCGCTATTGCCCCGCCTACCACTTTACCGGTCCACACCGGTGCGGCAGCCGCATGCAGCCAGATAATGAAGAACATGGCCAGCGTGCGGGCACAATCCACCCATTCTTCCCGGCTATGAGTCAGTGTCGTCATTTGCTCACATTACGTATCAGCGCGCAGGTCAGCTCAATGCAGGCCTCCAGGTCGCGGTCATCCAGAATACCGTTGTGCGAGTGAATATAACGCACCGGGACACCAAATACCACCGCAGGGCAGCCATACCAGTGCGGGTAACTTGCAGCAGCATCCGTTCCACCGGTGCGGCGCACGGTAGGCTGACATGCAATTCCCTCTCGCTCGGCCAGTTCGAGCACAGTATCGGCCAACTCTGGCGGGGTGATATTGGTCGGGTCGAACAAGCGCACCTGCACACCTTTGCCCAGCACTCCCTGGCGGCAAATTCCACTCTGCCCGAATGTATCATCTGCAGGCGGGCCTTCCAGAACAATCGCCAGGTCCGGCGTCTGCTCCAGTGCGCGTGCACCGCGGGTTCCCACCTCCTCCTGCACCGTGCCAATGGCCTGCAGCGTGCATTCCAGCTGTTCACCCGCCAGCCGGCGCATCACCTCAATCATGCAATACACGCCGGCGCGGTTATCAAAAGCCTTGCCCATCCAGCGGTGCGGAACCTCCAGCGGCTGCAGCGCTACGTCCGGCGTCACTGCGCAACCGATTCGGATGCCACACTCCGCCACCTCCTCAGCACAGGAAGCTCCGATATCGATGAAGAGCGATTCCGTATCCATCACCTGCCTGCGCTGAGACTCCGGCAGCAGATGTGGCGGGCGCGTCCCTATCTGGCCGGGAATCCGGCGTCCATCGCGCGTATGCACCAGCACCCGCTGGCTGGGCAGTGTATGGTTCCACCAACCGCCTAGAGGAACAATCATCAGGAAGCCATCCGGCGTAATGCCCTGCACCATGAAACCGATTTCATCCATATGCGCCAGCAGCGCCACCACAGGGCCTTCCCCGCTGCCTTTCATCTGGCAGATGAGGTTGCCGGCTACAGTTTCCGTAATATCACAGCATTGCTCCAATTCAGCAGCAATCAGAGCGCGCACGTCGCCCTCAAACCCGGAAACGCCTGCTGCGTTGCTGCAGCGTTCAAGCAAATCTCTATTCAGCATGCAGCTACTTTACACCGCAACCGTACTACGGTCAAGCAGATACTCCCCGTCCGCCAAAACGCATGTCACGGTTCCTCCGCTTCCGGCTTTTCAACAGAAATCGCCTTATAAAGGTCGCGGCGGGCCAGAATGGCCAACACAGGGAACTCCGGCTCAACATCCTCGCGAATCACAACCCGGGTTCCCACCTCCACGATGTCAAACAACATACTGGAAATGACATGGGGCATGCGGATGCAGCCGTGCGACAAGCGCTGTCCGGCTTTCACCTTACCGGTGTGCATACCGATACCACTATAGGTCAGACGCATCCAGTTAGGCATGGGGGAACCGTCAAAACGCCCACCCTCGGGGATTTTCTGAGTGAACACATCTGCATTGGAATCAATGCACTTGCCCTCAGCATCGTACATTTTGCCGTAGCGGTTGGAGTAATGCTCTTTTTCCTTGAAAAGCACGCGGAAACGCCCTGGCGGGGTCAGGTGGGTGTCCGCCCCGGTAGACACCGGCCAATCTGCGGCAACTTTGCCATCCACATATAAACGGCCGCGTTGCTGTTCCAGGCAGATGATAATCGGACTCTTGGCATTTGCTTTTTCCAGCAAGGCATCATCCAGAAATATCTGCATGACGGTAGGGTACGCCTTATTCTTACTCACGAAGCGCTCGTAGGGAGTCAACTCTTTGTCCAGCGCAGTAACGCGAGCAGGCACCTGGGGCTGATGCTGGCAGGAAAGCAGCATTGAAGCCATGCCCAGGCCCGCCCCCACCAGGGAAAGACGTATATACTTTTTAAATGCAGAAGTCATCGTCACTTAATTTCCACAGGAGTCCCTACCGGCGTATTATCAAAGAAAATCTTAGCCATGCGTTTGGGCAGGCGTATGCAGCCGTGGCTTTCCGGAGCAGAGGTTACAATCCCCTCATGCATCCAGATACCATTCCACGTAAGCTGCATACCATGAGTCATGGGTGCACCTTTATAAATACCACCGGGTGGTATGGGCTCACCCTTGGTATAATCAGCCACCAGGGTGTTACCATCGGCATCAACAATGCTGCCATACGTTGCGGAAACATGGTCAGCATCCTTGGCAATGATGGGGAACACCCCCTTGGGCGTGGCCGTACCCGCCTTGCCGGAGGAAATGGTGCTCCACCCCACGCGGCGCCCGGCTATGTAATAATGAGCCTGCTGCAATTCCGTATCAATCACAATTCTGCGGGGACCGTCAAGACCGTATGGGACATCCCATTGCCCCACACTTACAGCCTCCGTCACATTCATCTTGTTCTTAGGACGAGCGAAAGCATATCCTGCGGCCATCTGGGCCAACTCATCCGGGGAGTTGATACATGAGGTCACAGCCATAGCTGCGGTCACAAGCATGATGATGTGTCTTTTCATATCTGAATAAGGAAAGGATGATTCAGCAATAAAAACCGGCTGAAGTCTCCGTTCTTTATGCCCTTTAATAATACTTTTGTCAAGCTCATTCCACAGGCTGTTTAATATTTCCGGCGCAGCATGACAAGGCGCATAATCCAGCTTGCCAAGCTGAGGCCGACATGGTAGCATGAGCGCATGAAACTGGCCCTGGCCCCCATGCAGGACGTCACCGACCTGGCATTCATGCGAACCCTGCAACGCATCGGCTCCCTGCCGGATGTGTTCATCACGGCCTATTTCCGCAGCACCACCACAACCTGCGCACTTGCAGAACACAACCTGCGCTGCATTGATGAAAACGAAACAGGCGTGCCGATTCTCGCGCAGCTGGCTGGCAGTGATGCCCCGGCCCTGCTGCGGGATGCCGCCATGCTTCTGCAGCGCCCCGGCGTGGCAGGCATCAACCTGAATGCCGGCTGCCCCTCACCGCTGGTCAACCGCCACGGCGCCGGTGCCGGGCTTCTGCGCGACATTCCGCGCTTTGCCGGCATTCTGCAGCAGCTTCGGGACCAGGTTCCAGCTGGTTTATTCAGCGTCAAGTGCCGCCTGGGCTGGGAAGACGCAGCAACCGAATTCCCGCGCATTCTGGAATGTATCGCCGCCGCAAGCCCCGATGAAGCAGGTGTCCACGCCCGCACCCGCAAACAGCTGTATGGAGGAACACCGGATTTTTCCTATGTTACCCAGGCCGTAGCAACCCTCCCCTGCCCGGTACTGGCCAATGGAGACATCAACACCGTACAACAGGCCGCAGAGTGCCTGCGCCTCACCGGGGCAGCAGGTCTCATGCTGGGGCGTGGAGCGGTGCGCAATCCCTACCTGTTCCGGCAACTGAAGGGCGGCCCAGCCCCCACCCGGGAAGAAATGCGGCAATACTACACTATTCTCATCGAAGAAACCGGACGCATTCTCCTGCACAAACGCACAGAAAAGGGACATTGCAACCGCATGAAGAAATACCTGGCATTCTGCTACCCGGATTTCACCCCGGAGCAGGAATACCGCCTGCGCCGCTGCACCTCCGTCTCAGAAATGGAGCATATCCTCACCCATGGCGAAGATTAGGCTTTTCCGCGCGCGTCTGATGGTGTAGAATGGGCGCGTTATGTTACAGGCAGGTATCGTAGGTCTTCCGAATGTAGGCAAATCCACCCTTTTCAACGCCGTCACCCGCTCCCGTAAGGCAGAGGCGGCCAACTATCCGTTCTGCACCATTGACCCCAATGTAGGCATGGTGGAAGTGCCGGATCCCCGTCTGGCCGTATTGGCAGAAATCAGCAAGTGCGAGCGCATCGTACCTACGGCCATTGAGTTTGTCGATATTGCCGGGCTTGTCAAGGGCGCTGCCGAGGGCGCAGGCCTGGGCAACAAGTTCCTCTCCAACATCCGCGAGACAGACGCCATCGTGCAGGTGGTCCGTTGCTTTGAAAACGACGACATCATCCACGAGCTCGGTTCCGTAGACCCGGTGCGCGATATTGAAATCATCAACGCTGAACTGATTCTGGCAGACCTGGCAGCCATGGAGAAGCGCAAGGAAAGCCGCATCAAGAAAGCCCGCGGCGGCGATAAGGAAGCCAAGGCTGAGGTAGAGCTCATCGAAAAGCTCCTGCCGCATCTGGATGCCGGCAACCCGGCCATCACTCTGGAACTGAGCGAGGAGGAACGCAAGCTGCTGCGCAGCTTCTTCCTGCTTTCCGACAAGAAGAGTATCTTTGCCTGCAACGTGAGCGAGGAAGAGCTGGCAGATGCCGTCAAGAACCCCGACGCTCACCCCTATGTATCCGCCGTCCGCAAGTATGTAGCCGAGCACCACAACGCCGAGGCGGTGGTCATTTCTGCCCGCATTGAGGAAGAGCTTTCCGAACTCGCCCCCGAAGAAGCCCGCGAATACCTCAACGACATCGGCGTGGAAGACTCCGGCGTGAGCGACCTCATCCGCGCCGTGTACCACCTGCTGGGCCTGCGCACCTACCTGACCACAGGCGTAAAGGAAACCCGCGCCTGGACCATTCACGCAGGCGACAAAGCCCCCCGCGCAGCCGGTGTGATTCACACCGACTTTGAGCGTGGCTTCATTGCCGCCCAGGTGGTTTCCTATGAAGACCTGGTAGCATGTGGTTCCATCGCCAAGGCAAAGGAACAGGCCAAGCTCCGTATTGAAGGCAAGGAATACGTCGTACAGGACGGCGACGTGATTGAATTCCGCTTCAACGTTTCCAAGTAAATCCCCACTTCAACAAAAAAAGGACCGGTTCTTTGCGAAGAACCGGTCCTTTTTTGCATCGTTCAGTCCTTTACAGTCGGTGGCGGAAATCGTCCTCCGGCTTCAGAGACTCTACAAAAGCCACCAGCAAATCAATGCAGCTCTGCACATCGCGCATATCGGCAGTTTCCACCGGGCTATGCATATAGCGCAGCGGCAGCGAGAAGCAGGTAGCCGGCACACCACTGCGGGAGCGGTACACCTGGTCAGTATTCGTGCCAGTCACGCGACCGGAAGTTTCACGCTGCATAGGAATTTCCTTCTCATAGGCAAGCAGCTCCAGGCGGGCGTTCACATTGGGATGACACACCGGGCCGAAACTCAGGCAACCACCCTGTCCCAGGCGCACATCGCCATAACGCCCCTTATCCAGCCCGGGGGAATCCGTTGCATGGGTCACATCCAGGCAGATGGCAGCATCCGGCTGCAGACGGAACGCCAGCATACCTGCGCCCACACAACCTATTTCCTCCTGCACAGAATTGGCAAACACCACATTCCACGCCGGTTTGATACCCTTCTCTGCCAGCGTGCGGGCCACCTCCGCCAGAATAAAGCCGCACAAGCGGTCATCCAGCGCGCGGCACACCAGGCGGCTGCCCTCGTTGAGCATAAGCGGGCCGTCACAGTAGACACCCACGCTCCCGACCCGTATGCCCAGAGCCTCCACTTCCTCGCGGGAATCGCAGCCAAAGTCAACGTACAGCTCGTGCAGCTTGGGGGCTTTCTCATCTGTTGCGCCACCGCGCAGGTGAATAGCGGTGTTGCCGGTAATGCCAATCACGTCTCCATCCGTTCCCAGAAAGCGGATACGGCGACCGCGGGCAATGGCCACATCGCTGCCGCCCACGCGCTCCACCCGCGCAAAACCATTATCGTCAATGTAACGCACAGAGAAACCAATTTCATCGGCATGAGCATCGAGCATCAGCGTGGGGGCGTTTTCGCCTGCACCGCGCAGCAGCGCCCAGGTGGAACCATAGGCATCGCACTGCACTTCATCGGCGTAAGGTTTGATGTATTCAGCCCAGAGGCGCTGGGCATCCATTTCCAGCCCGGTGGGAGCGGGAGTCTCGAGGTATTCGCTCAGAAATTCTGCAGATTGTTCATTCATGGTCATCATTCCATAAAAAACCACCGGTGCTGGGCACCGGTGGAAAAGTTTTTTTTCGTTTACATATTGGCGTAGCCGATATCGCTGCGGCGCTGGGAGCCCTCGAAATCCACCTTGGCAGCTTCCGCATGGGCGCTTTCGCGGGCAGCTTCGAGTGTATCACCCTGAGCCACGATGGCCAGCACGCGGCCACCAGCCGTCACCCAACCTTCGGGGGTCAGCTTCGTGCCACAGTGGAACACGCGGGCCTTGCAGTCCGCCAACCCGGAGATAACGTCTCCGCTGTGGGAGGAAGCGGGATACCCGGCACTGGCCAGAATGCAGCAGATACTCCAGCCTTCGCTGAAGGAGATAAGCTCGGGTGTGAACTCACCCTTGGCGCCATTCAGACAGAAAGTGGCCAGGTCACCCTGCAGCAGGGGCATCACAGCCTCACACTCAGGATCACCGAAACGGCAGTTGTACTCAATCACCTTGGGACCCTGGGGGGTGAGCATCAGACCAAAGTACAGGAAACCGCGGTAAGGCAGCCCATCTGCCTGCAGACCGCGCACCGTGGGGGCCACGATGTTTTCCTCAATCGTCTTGAGCAGCTCAGGAGAAGCCAGCTGGCGGGATGCCACAGCACCCATGCCGCCGGTATTGGGGCCGGCATCGCCCACCTCAAGGCGCTTGTAGTCACGCGCAGGGCAGAGAATCAGGTACTTATCGTCACAGATAGCACCGAAAATGGAAATCTCCGGGCCGGTAAGGAACTCTTCCACCAGCATACGGCCGGCGCCGAAACGCTTCTGGATGAACACTTCATTAAGGAACTCCTCAGCACTGGCGGCGTCCGGGCACACAGCCACACCCTTGCCGGCGGCCAGGCCATCGAACTTCAGCACCGTGGGATACTGACCGTTGATGGCGGCAATGGCTTCATCGTAACTTTCCACCGCTGTAGCCATGCCTGTGGGAATATGGTGGCGCAGCAGGAAATTCTTGGCAAATTCCTTGGAAGCCTCCAGCTGGGCACTTTCCTTCTGCGGACCCCAGCAGGGGATTCCGGCAGCCGCACAGCGGTTTGCGAGGCCATCTTCCTTCACAAGGTAGCTTTCCTCACCCGCCACGCAAAGGTCAACCTTGTTATCCACCATCCACTGAATGAGGGCATCAAAGCTGTCAGCCTCGATACGTGTTGCAGTGCGGCAGATGGCATCACTCCCCGGGAATGTGTAAAGCTCGGGTTTGCACGGGCTTGCGGCCAGAGTCTCAACCAGAGCCTGCTCGCGCCCACCTTTTCCAATAACGGCTATTTTCATGCTGCCGCCATTCTATCACATTCACGCGCGCGGGGCAAGGCGAATTATGCCCCGAGTTACCGGCTGCGTTTACGCAGAGCCAGGCGAGGCCGCTTGCTGCGCACCGTACGCTTCTTGAAGCGAGTGGAAGCCAGACCACGGCGCGACCACTTGCTGCGGCCGCCGCGGGCACGGTAACGGTGCGTGGGACGCAGACCATCCACAGGCAATCTGGCAATTGCTTCCTTGGGCACAAGGATGCTGCCTTTGGAGGAATCCTCCTCAGCCTTGATATATGTAGCCTGGGTGCAGCTTTCAATAGCTACAGGCATACCACGGTGCACACGCCCGAAGAGATCCACAATATCATCACTCTTCATGCGGATACAACCATACGATGCCGGCTGACCGATATAACGTTCCTCGGGCGTGCCGTGAATATAGATGCGGCGGTTGTGAGTAGAGCTATTTTCTTTTTCCAGACCCGCCAGCTGAATGACACGGGTCACCACCGGGTCACGCCCGGCGGCATCGACATCCACCACTTCACCAGTGGGCTTACAGCCCTTGAACACCATACCGGTGGGCTGCCCCGCGCCATTCTTCTGGGAAATGGCGTGAATCCCCAGCGGTGTGCGGCAGCTGCCATTAATGTTACCTATGCCGTATTTGGACGAACTGATACTGTAATCCTTAACTTTCTTACCCGCCTTGAACAGCGTTATCTTCTGGTCACTGAGCGTTACAGCAAGTCCATCGCGCACCACAGCCTGCGGCGGAATATCTTCCGCATACAGGCGCTGCTTGTGGCGCGTGCGGGTACAGGAACTCAACGCCACACACAGCATAAGCGCGAGGCTGAACAAAAGCAACGAGTTGAGATTCCTGCTGGTCATAGAAACACTATCAGGCATTAGCCGCAGCACGGCGCTTCTGCACCACGCCGTCAATCAGGCGGGCAAAGGAAGCGAAACTCGTGTAGAAGAAGCCCAGGAACGGCGTCATCAGCACAAAGGTCAGGTAATCACCGTGCGAGAAGTTGATGAACTCCACCGCGCCGAAGAAGAGGGCAAAGCAAAGCTCCAGCACCGGCACCAGGACGGACTTGATGGCCTTGTATCCCTTGGCCCGCTTCTCGATGGAGAGATTTCCCTGCTGAGACTCACCGAACTTCGGCGTGCGGACAAACTCACTCTGCTGCCCGGCCATAGCCTCCAGCACAGCTTTAGCGTTATTCACCGCCATGCCCACGCCCAGCGCCAGCAGCGGTATCATGAGCGGAAACACCATGTACCAGCGGCGGGGCTTCACAATCATTTCCGCAACTATGTAGAACAGGCAGACTGATACCGTCGCGAAGAAGAACAGCGTGAACGTGAGCAGCATCATCTGCCACTGATCCCAAGCCCAATCACCTGTGGGGGCCACCAGCCCGGTACAAACAGGCATCACCAGGAAGCAGAGCAATATCAGCGCCAGGTAGGAGTAATTGCAGGTCAGGTGCGTTGTGGCCTCCATCTTGGCTTTGAAGGGCGCATTGGAACGCCAGATATCCCACAGCATCTTGCGGCACACCTGAATACACCCCTTGGTCCAGCGGTGTTGCTGAGCCTTGAAACCATCCATGTCCACCGGCAGTTCGGCTGGGGTTTCATAGTCGTTAAGGTACACAAAGCGCCAGCCTTTCATCTGAGCGCGGTAGGAAAGGTCCATATCCTCGGTAATGGTATCGTGCTCCCAGCCACCGGCATCAACAATGGTACTCTTGCGCCACATTCCAGCGGTACCGTTAAAGGTGAAGAAACGCCCGGAGCGATTGCGGCAGGTCTGTTCCAGCGCAAAGTGACCGTCCAGGAAGATACTCTGCAAGCGGGTAAGCAGGTTGTAATTGCGGTTAATGTGAGCCCAGCGGGTCTGCACCACACCAATCTGCGGGTCTGTAAAGTAAGGCACGCAGACTTTGAGAATGTCCGGTTCAGGGCGGAAGTCAGCATCCAGAATCAGCAGGAATTCACCCTTGGCAACCGCATCAGCCGCCTCCAGAGCACCAGCCTTGAAACCGGTGCGGTCTGTGCGGTGCAGGCAGACAATATCAAACCCCTGCGCCTTGTAGTATTCCACCTGCTGCAGGCAAAGGTCGTAAGTATCATCTGTCGAGTCGTCCAGAATCTGAATTTCCAGCTTATCTTTCGGATAATCAATAGCCGTCACCTTTTTCAGCAACCCTTCCACCACAAACTTCTCATTGAACATGGGCAGCTGAATCGTCACCATCGGCCATTCTGCCCACTGCTCTTTGGGTTGGGGCACATTCTTGCGGTGTCTGATGTACAGCAGCACCATCAGCAGGCGGTGGCAGCCATACCCGGACATCCCGATGAGCACCAGGAAATATGCCACCAGCCAGATAAAATTAAACCAGTACTGAGAGGATTCCATAATTTATTCTTTCACGTGATACTTAGAATCCCGGTCTATGGAAGCGCACCGGGCATTTCTGCGTCAGTATTCCAGCAGGTACTTGACGCGGGCTGATAGTAATGTAAACTGGATATTGAGTCAAGTCTAAATTAACCGCTCTGTTTCCAAGATGAAAATGCCCGTCAGCCGTCTTCTGATACTCGCTAGTGCTCTTATTATTACCACGGCAACCGCACAGGAAGCTCCCGAATTCTGCGAGGAGGTGGTTGATACCGCATTTGATGGCATACCTGAAGGCATGGCGCAGGAATCCCCTGCCCGCCGTCCCGGTGAAGTACCGGCCATGTTCCGCGATGATGAACTGCTGGACGAATCTCACTCCAACCAGGAACTTGGCATCAACATCTACACGGCTCCCTCCATCAGCAAAATCTTTGCCCAGCTGGACAACCTGCCCGCCATTCCCGAGGAGTACGTACTGCGCAAACGCCCGGAAAACCTGCCGCTCAACGCTGGTAAACTTTCCCTGGAAATGGGCTACCTCATGGCTGATGGCTTTATTGCGGTTCGCTCCGGACACATGAATGATATCAAGCCCATTGCGCTCGACCTTTCGCGCTACGGCAAGGCCATGGGCGTGGGTGAAAAAATGAACACCTATTCCGCCAGCCTGCTGGAACACGCAGAAAAAGGTCAGCTGGAGGAATTCAAGCGCATCCTTTCCTCCACCCAGAGTGCAGTGAACGAGGAACTCACCGCCCTGCGTGACCCCGATCTGGCGCACCTGCTGGCCCTGGGTGGCTGGGTGCGCGCGCTGGAAGCTTCAGCCGTTGCCATCGAGCAGAAGTTTGATGCATCCCAGGCTGCAGTCATATTCTACCCGGATGCCCCGGCCTATTTCTGCGAGATTCTGCAAGGCTTGCATCCCCGCACTGCCAAGCGTCTGAATGTTGCCGAATTGAGCGCCCTGCTCGATAAACTCGTTGCTACTATGACCCTGAGCGAGGGCGAACAACCCAGCATGGAAAAGGTACGCATCATCCGCGAAACCGCAGCCAGCATTTCCACCATCGCCGTGGGCGAAGGATATGAGCACTGATACACGCAGCCTTCCGGTCTATGCTCCGCTGGAGCTCAGACTCATCATGTCGGGGGTGCAGGCTATGCGCCGCCCTCGTCCCGTGTATCGTTCTCTCTTCCGCATCAACATCTGCAACACCGGTAACCACCCGGTGCGTCTGCTGGGCCGCAAGTGGATACTGCGCGAGCGCAACGGCAATACCCGCATTGTCGAAGCCGCCAGAATATTCAACGAAAGCCCGGTGCTCGGCCCCGGCGCTGTATTTGAATGCAGCGGCACGCAGGAATTTGACACACCACCTGTAGCCATGGAGCTGCGTATTTTCGGCACCGATGAACTCGGCACGCCTTTCATCTCTGCGCCGCTGCGCTTCCCCAAAAGCTGTTTCCAGCACTAATACTGCCCGTATTCTCAATTGACACGCACCGGGTTGGGGTGTATCATCCCCCGCAGACATGAACACCTATAAGATTGCAGTCCTGGCGGGCGATGGTATCGGCCCGGAGGTTATGGCGGAGGCACTCCGTGTCCTTGATGCCGTAGAGAAGAAGTTCGGCTTTGCCACAGAGCGCACCGAATGCTTTGTGGGCGGCGCCGGCATCGATAACTGCGGCAAGGCACTGCCCGCAGAAACCCTGGCTGCCTGCGAAGCCGCAGATGCCATCCTGTTCGGCTCTGTGGGTGGACCCAAGTGGGATTCCCTGCCGCCGGATGAACGCCCGGAGCGCGGCGCACTGCTCCCGCTCAGAAAGCACTTTTCCCTCTTTGCCAACCTGCGCCCCGGCATCTGTCTGCCCGAGCTGGTGGACGCGTCCCCGGTAAAGAACGCCCTCATCCCCGGTGGTTTTGACATTCTCTGCGTGCGCGAACTCACCGGCGGCATGTACTTCGGCGAGCCCAAGTTCTATGGCGAGCGCAATGGCGAAATCATCGGCCTGGATACCCTCATCTATAAGAAGAGCGAGGTGGAACGCATCGCCCGCGTGGCTTTCGAGGCCGCCCGTGGCCGCAATAAGAAGCTCTGCAGCGTGGATAAGGCCAACGTGCTGGCCTCCTCCGTCATGTGGCGCGAGGTCATGAACACCATCGCCGCCGAATACCCGGACGTGGAGCTCACCCACATGTATGTGGACAACGCCGCCATGCAGCTGGTGCGCAACCCGAAGCAGTTCGACGTGATGGTCACCGAAAACACCTTCGGCGATATCCTCACCGATGAAATGGCCATTGTCTGCGGCTCACTCGGCATGCTGCCCAGCGCATCCCTCAGCCACGGTTCCAACACCTTCTTCGGTCTCTACGAACCCTCCGGCGGCTCCGCCCCCGATATCGCCGGCAAGGGCATTGCCAACCCCATTGCCCAGATTCTCTCCATGGGCATGCTTCTGCGCTACACCTGCAAGGAAACCGCCGCTGCCGATGCCGTGGATGCCGCTGTGCGCAAGGTCATCGCCGCAGGTTACCGCACCGGCGACCTCGCCACCGGTGCCGATGGCGAAATCCGTGTAGGAACCCGAGGAATGGGCGATGCTATCATTGCTGCTCTCTAAAATTAACAGTTTTTCAATAATTCGCAGATTTTTCTTGTAATTATTCTAAAATAGATTATACTACGGCCATGACAACGATTGATAACCTCAAGACCGCCATCATCGGCGAAAGCACCGCCAGCGCCAAGTACGCTGCCTACGCAACCCGTGCCGCCCAGGAGGGCTATCCGCTCATCGAAAAGCTCTTCGCCGCAGCCAGCCGCGCTGAGCGCATTCACGCCACCAACCACAACAAGGTGCTCGTGAAGCTTGGCGAAGCTCCCATCGATATCGAGATGCACATCGAAGTGGGCAACACCATCGAGAATCTGAAAGCAGCCATCGCCGGCGAAACCTACGAGTTCACCGACATGTATCCTCCCATGATTGCCAAGGCTCAGGAAGAAGGTATTTCCGACGCTGTACGCAGCTTCACCTGGGCTAACGAAGCCGAAAAGGAACACGCCGACCTGTACAGCAAGGCACTTGCCCAGCTGGAAGCCGGTGAGAAGCTCGACCTGCCCGCCAAGTACTACGTATGCCCGCTCTGCGGCGACACCTTTGCCGAAGGCACCGAGCCCGAGCGCTGCCCGCTCTGCAATTTCCCCAAGGCTAAGTACATCGAGATCTAAGATCTCACGCGCCGAATGGCGCGTTTTCACCCTTCATTTTTCACACGCCCGCGATAGCGGGCGTTTTCATTTCGTGGCGCTTCATTTTTTAGTGATAACTCACGCTGCGCGTTTGTATGAAAGATGAAAAGTGATAAATGAAAACATGTGCTGCGCACATGTGAGATATACCCTCACGCGCCGCACGGCGCGTTTTCATCCTTCATTTTTCACACGCCCGCTAATGCGGGCGTTTTCATTTCGTAGCGCTTCATTTTTTAGTGAAAACTCACGCTGCGCGTTCGTATGAAAGATGAAAAGTGAAAAATGAAAACATGTGCTGCGCACATGTGAGATGGGGCATTACTGCACGGTCGAGCGGTAATCGGCGCTGCGGAGTATGGCCTTGGCCTCCCCCAGCAGGAAGAAAGAACCGCAGATGAGCGTGCCCGCAGGCATATCAGTCAGGCATTCGGACAGCGTAGCAGGCGTGGAAACAGGGGCTGCCGATGCCGCCTGCACTTTGGCTGCCATTTCTGCCGGGGAAAGAATACGGGGAGACTGCACAGGCGGCAGCACCCACTCACCCACGATGGGGGAGAGCAGCTCCAGCACCTCATCCAGAGCCTTATCCGCCGACCCGGCATAGATACAGCGGGCTTTCTGCTCGCCGAAGGTCTCGCGCCAGGTGCGGGTGAGCACCTGCATGGCGTGCGGGTTATGCGCACCGTCCATGATAACACCCGGCAGCACTTCCTCGAAACGCCCCGGCCAGCGCACCTCTGCCAGGCCCCGGGATTCTTCCTCGGCGCTGCAGAGGAAATGCGGCAGCGCGCGCAGAGCAGCCAGCGCCAAGGCAGCATTGCGGCGCTGGTGTACCCCTTTGAGCCCCAGCGGCTGGTCGCATTCGCCCGTAATCACGCGGCAATAGGTATCCATGCGCTGCGCGGCCTCATGAATAGCCCGCATGGACTCCGGCTCCTGCGGAGCGGAAACTGCAGGACGATGCCAGGAAAGAATGGCGGCTTTTTCGCCCGCCACCTCATAGAGCGTTTCTCCCAGGTACTGCGTGTGGTCAAGCCCGATGGGGGCAAGCACCGCCACATCCTTGGGAACAGCATTCGTGGCATCCAGGCGTCCGCCCATGCCGGTTTCCAGCACAATGAGTTCCACCTCCTGCTCGGCAAACCAGAGCATCGCCACCGCCAGTACCAGCTCAAAGAACGTGGGACACGGGTCCCAGTCCTGCACCACCTCGCGCACCTTGCCAATGAGCCGGGCGGCATCGGCATCCGGGATATTCTGCCCGTTCACGCGAATGCGCTCGCTGAATTCCACCAGGTGAGGCGAGGTGAACAAGCCCGTCTTGTACCCGGCGGCTCGTGCCACGCTCTCGCAGAACGCGCAGGTGCTGCCCTTGCCATTGGTACCGGCCACGTGAATGACCTGAGCCCGGGGATACAGCACACCACAGGCAGAAAGCAGACGCGTCACCCCCTCCAGCCCCAGCTTGATGCCGAAAGCCTGCGTCGAGTATAACCAATCAAGGGCATTGACTAATGACGATTGACTATTGACAATTGACCGGGTCATGCGAAAGCTTATTTTACGTTCTTGCGGGCAGTGATGGCACTGGCGGACATGATATTGCGAAGCTCGGTAGCTTCATTCTGCAATGGGATGACTCTCGCTGCTTCCACTTCACCAGCCCGAATCAACAATTCCAGCCAATAAATTGCTTCGTCTGCTTCCTCCTCGCATATTTTAATTTTCGACACAAAATCAGCCGGACTCTTTGCGAGACTCGCAGCTCGATAATTGGCACCCACTGAAGTGCCGCAACGCAGCAACTGCTTTCCTAAAACCTCTGCTACATTATGATGCCCCAAATACTGACAAAGACGAACAATCCTCAACCCAAAGTCAAGGGTTCGCTCTCGTAAATCACGCGCATCCATACCAATAA
>JAEIGA010001229.1_pt1 | contig 39589 bp, 51 predicted proteins | sample 9270691 | NCBI WGS metagenome assembly JAEIGA01 (sample SAMN17057246, study PRJNA624740) | gut metagenome | biome: biome; isolation source: fecal sample | host: Bos grunniens | place: China: Xizang | collected 2019
AACTCCTTAACTGTACAACGTTCATCCTTTGAAAGCTTATGAGCAGTATACTTAAACTTATCTGTAAGAATCTTGTCTACAACCTTATTATCATCAGGAATAGCACAAAGTTCCATACCGAAATCTGCTGCCATATCATATGCATCCTCCCAAGACATATTCTCTGCCTTAGTATATGCTCGAATTGAACAGTCTCCAGTCTTATACTTCTTAGGGTTTGGCTGATACTCTACCCATCTAGAATCTTCTGCCGATGGACGATTAAGATGATATGAGTTATCATCCATAAACTTCATAAACTCATCCACATCTTCCTCAAAGTGCTTAGTCTTGTTCTCATTATTGGTAAACATAATCTTTTCGTTCTTTGTCTTAACTACTCCAACATGATTACCCTGTGCATCGAGACATGCAAAAATCAAATTCTCTGAACTGTCAAATGTTGTCTTTACTGTAAACTTTGCCATAATTTATCTTTTATTATAATGATTTCCGAAATTTGTTAACAATGAAATTATATTTTCTTTTCCTGCCGGATTAGATGATTGCGACCAAAATAATGGTAAAGGTAGGCCTTCATTAATACATCTATCAATAATATATTTAGCAGCATCATACCCTGATGGACCGTCTCCCAAATCATGATCAAAACAGATTCCATCTGGCCAAGGATTACTCAATAGATATAGTTTGAATTCCTTGAATGATTTCAACCACACTACATCTACCCCAATATGTCCAATTGGCGACCACCTTACTTGCCAAGCCTGCCATTGTGGATCATTTGGATTCCTCTCATCATCTAACCATATAAGTGTCTTATTCATAATTATCTATTTCTAATCCAATCAATCGACTCTTCAATATTCTTTACATTTAAGAGAATAATCTCCTTTTGCTTTTCTAGAACCTCATCAAATTTAGTATCATCATAAAGATAATACTCTTTCTCAAGAAGATCCTTTTCTAGAATCTTATGCATATTTCCGAACATATCCTCAAACAAAAAGTAAGCAGAAAAAAGAATATGCTTACCAGCAAAAGTAAACCAAATATACTTTCCTTCTCGGTCATACTTCACAATCCTTTCGTGCTTACCAAGCGGAATATTCGACTTAAAACAATTGATGTCACTTTCATTAATCTTTCTCATAAAATGTATTTTAATTGGTTACATGATTAATATAGAAATTTATTTTGAAATTTCAAGACTAATTAAAATTTACTTCTTCTACAATCCATTTGGTTGTTTCACCATTACTTCCGTTGGAATTAGCTAATGCAATACTATATGCTTCGAGTTTATCTAATCGACAGTCATAATATGTATCATACCAACAATTATCATTCTGTGAATAAACTTGTACCAGAATTATATAAACCGTTTTCATCTTTTTCTTCGTTTAAAAAATAGTAATATAACTTCAATTGATTATCTTTTCTGAATAATAAATCCTCAAATGTAGTTTCAATCATTCGAGAGATAATTTGCCAATCAGCACCACCTCTACCGCATCCAATCTTTTCTGGAAATGCTATAGACTTTATATTGTGTTCAATACAGAACTCTTTTAATGTTTGAAGACCTTTAAGGAAAGCATCATACGATGTATACATTTGTCCATCATACCCATATCTATCTTGGGCAAACAAATTAGCTACATATTGTTTACCTGGTCTATTACGATTCGGTTCATCAATTTCTACGATTTGACACTGACCAAGTAATCCGTTAAGTACAGATGGTCTTCCATACCTTGAACAATGCTTTGTGTATTCTGTGTAGACATTAGGAAATTTTTCTTTAATTGCTTTAGCTACACCAGACCCCATTCTACCTTGGCAATTGACCTGGTGCACAATAATCTCCTGACGGGCTGTTGTTACATCTTGATTTAAATAACGAATCATAGTACTATTGGAATTAGAGGTGCGTTTTTATCTTTATAATCTATAGAAAAATACGAAGGAATCACATATCTATCAAACTCAATACTGTCTGTTAGTGACAATTTTTTATATCTAATGTCATTTTGCGCGCATAAATCTGTAAACTGTTTAAATAAATACTCATTTATAGATTTACTGATTTGTTCTTTATGATATTCTATTATGTTGTTTACTCCGTGCATTTCTAAATCAGTAAACAAATCCGTATCATCGCAGTTTTCAATATTTTTAGAATTTATTCGTAACATAACATTTGTATTTTATATATCAAATATAGAAACAATTAAATATATTTCAAAAAAGAGCAACATTAATGTTGCTCTTTAAAATTACTGTCTAAATATTCTAATATCTTCTCTAAAACATCTATATTGAACATTTCTAAAAATGTTTGAACTCTTGATATTCTAAATGTAAAATTACCATCATATTTTTGTAATGTTATTCGCATATAATTTTCATTGTTTTGACTACCTGTTTCCATCCAAAGAAATTCACCTTTATAATCATCGTGAATGTCTTTGTCATCATTAACTTTTGGTAATTCGTCAAAAACTAAATCTATTAAAAGTCTTGGTCTAAATTGGAAAAATCTATGCTCAAGTATTTCATTCCAAATTATGTTTGGATCCTCCTGATAATTACTACTTATTTTTAGTTTTTCTAATATAATATCTTTAAGGTTTCTCATATTTGTGCCATACAATATTTATGTATATCTAAAAGAGTTTGTTCGCCAAACATTTCAATAAATTTATCAAATTTATGAATATTTTTTACATGCGTAGCTGAATTATCTGTACCTTGTGTATATAATGCAAACGCTCCTTTACCACGACCTCTTTGCATCTTATATAATTTACCATATAATTCTGATTCTGGTAAATATCCTATTGTAGAGTTCATCCACATAGTACGTCTATACATAAAGTCTGAATCCCAAATTTCTAACCAAATTTGCTCATAATCTTCAGTATTATTAGCACTAATTTTTAATTTCTCAACAATAATATCTTTAAAATTTCTCATATTGTAAAAATATCATCTTTATATTCATATTTATCGTGAATAAATCTTAAAATAACTTCATATGCTTCGCCGTATGTCATACTAGCATCAATCACTACTCCGTCAATTATTTCAGGTTCTGTACTTTTTTTAAAATTATAATTCCAAAATATCCCTTCATTATTAGGTAAGAAACTAATAAGACAATCTAATGGTTCAACTGTTACGAAATCATCAACGACTATCATATCATCAACCCATGCTTTAAAGTTTAATTTAGTATATGGGCTTAATTTGAATCTATTTTGAACTTGTGCTTTACTTCTTCTATTAGATATTTTTTCTTCAACATCACTAGATACTGATGATGAAGAAACTCTAAGTTTCTCAAAAATATGTTGCTTAAAAGTTTTCATAACTAATATTTATACCATGTAGGTGGATTTTTTTCTAGAAGCGAATATGTAAACATATGTGGTGTTTGTTTTACATTAGAAACATTCCATTTTGATATATCTCCATTAAATTTGGAATAACCAAACATAATGTTCATATTTCGTACGTTTGAAACATCCCATTTAGATATATCTCCATTAAATTCAGATCTGTAAAACATAAATTCCATATTCAGGACTTTTGCTACATTCCATTTTGATATATCTCCAGTAAATTCAGAATATTCGAACATATTTTTCATATCTGTAACATTTGAGACATCCCATTGAGATATATCTCCATTAAATTTTGATTCAGAAAACATATCTGACATATCAGTTATCTTACTAACATCAATATGATTAAGTGAACATTTATTTCCATTTTTAGAAATTTCTTCTCTTATCATTTCAATTAGTTCGCCTTTCGTTTCTGGAAATAATGTATGTTCTATATATTCTTTATTAGAAGATATTTTAAGTTTCTCAAAAATATGTTGCTTTAAATCTTTCATTATCCTATATAATCCAATATTGCATTTAATTCATCATATGTAAAGAACCATAATAACATTTCTGGATTATATATTGTTTCAGCAAATATACCAGCATTATAATACATATGTTGTTTTGTTCTATCAAGCGTTACGAACAATAATTTTTCATCTGTATCACATCCGAATCTAACGGGTTTACAATACCAAAAATGTTCATCAAAATCTCTGCCTTGACGTGTTTTAGTTTGTATCGTAGTTGGTTCAAATAGTTCGCTTAATTCTACATGCGAAGTATCTTTCCAATAAGATGATTGTTTAAGTAGCTTATATATTTCATCTATATCAGTAATATTATGTGTATTTGAACGTACTTTAAGTTTCTCTAATATTATATCTTTCAAATTTCTCATATTATGCTTTATACCATTTTGGTTTTTTTCTACTTAATGGGCAGTTTGTAAACATATATTTCATATTAGTTACATTTGAAACATCCCATTTTGATATATCTCCGTTAAATTTAGATTCTCTAAACATACGTCCCATATCTTCTACTTTAGATACATCCCAATTAGATATATCTCCATTAAATTCAGAATATCCAAACATACCATACATATCAGTAACGTTTGAAACATCACATTCTGATATATCTCCAGTAAATTGAGAATTTGAAAATACATATGACATATCAGTAACGTTTGATACGTCCCATTCTGATATATCTCCATTTTCGCCTGTAAATTCAGAAAAGTTAAACATACAATCCATATTTTCTACATTTGATACGTCCCATTGTGATATATCTCCATTAAATTTAGAATGCGAAAAGACATATGACATATCAGTTATCTTGCTAACATCTATGTGATTGAGTGAACATTCATTTCCATTTTTAGAAATTTCATCTTCAATCATTTCCTGTAATTCTTCTTTTGTTTTAGGAAATAACGTATAAGTATATTTAGATACTTTAAGTTTCTCTAATATATGTTGTTTAAAAGTTTTCATGCAACTTAACTAATTAATAAATTTAGGTTTATACCCACGCTTATTATTCATTGGGCATCCTTTATATATTGCATATTTATTAATTACATTTGAAACATCCCAATGAGAAATATTACTATTAAATTCAGAATTCGCAAACATCTCAGTCATATCAGTTACATTTGAAACATCCCACATAGATATATCTCCGTTAAATTTAGAACCTAAAAACATCTTTCTCATATTTTCTACATGTGAAACGTTCCACTTAGATATGTCGCCATTAAATTCAGAACGCATAAACATTTCCTCCATATTTTCTACACTTGATACATCCCACATAGATATATCTCTGTTAAATTTAGAATAACGAAACATAGCTATCATATTATTAACATTAGAGACATTCCAATTAGATATGTCGTTATTAAATTCTGATGCATTAAACATACAAGACATATCTTCAACATTTGAAACATTCCAATTAGATATATCGCCATTAAATACAGACTGTGAGAACATATCAACCATATTTTTTACATTTAACACATTCCATTCAGATATATCCCTATTAAATTTAGAATATTGGAACATCCCAGCCATATCAGTTACATTAGAAACATCCCAATCAGATATATCTCCATTAAAATTAGAACGTTCGAACATATGTGACATATTAGTTATTCGACTAACATCAATATGATTCAGAGAACATTCATTACCGTTTTTAGAAATTTCTTCTTTTATTATTTCATCTAATTCTTCTCTTGTTTCGGGAAATAATATAGGTTTTACATATTCTTTATTAGAAGATATTTTAAGTTTCTCTATTATATATGTTTTAATTTCTTTCATTACCCAAATTTAAGTAATCTTTTTCTATCTGATTCTTTTATAGATTCATATAAAGCTTCCTGATCATAATAATTACCATCAGGTCCTATAACATTTCTTTCAAATTGGTTATTATCTCGGGTTTCCCAATATTTCTTATTTTCAAAACCTTCGGATAAGGTTTTTTCATGTTTCTTCAAAAGTTGAAATAAATTAATCATACCTCTATCGTAAATATGTACCAGGTAATTCTACAAATTTTCTTGCTGTATCATTAATTAATAAATGCTGATTTGTTGGGTACATTTGTATTAATTCAGATACATTATCAATATACCTATCGTACACTTTTATATTTGTTATTTTACCATCAAAACTATATGTAATAACGTCTTTCTTTTCACATTGTTCAAGTTCAATATCATATTTAGTTACATTAGTCTTTACATTATTAAAATCTAATTTATAATGATAATTTTGTAAAGAATATAATGGAATATTAGATGGATATGTATAATGAACAGCGCTTATTTCAAGTAAATTCATCGACTTACTCCATCTTATATATACTAAATACGTTTGATTAGATTCAATTTCTAATTCTAAAAGATCAAAAACTGATAATAAAGTTTTTTTAGGTGTTATATTAATATTTATTTCTATATTACCAATGTTAAACAATTTACCTTCACAATTTCTATTGCCTGTTGTTATAATAAATGATACAGTACAATCAGTTCCTATAAAAGGTGTTTGGTATGCAATTATACATTCATTAAGAACATTTGTCCAGTCATACATGTTTTCTGCAATAACTATACCTTTATTATATTTAGGAGCTGAAATAAGTTTACCATTTAAGTCAAAATATCCTTCAGACATTGATACATATTTTCTAACAGCGTCGCTTTCAAAAACAGGATATATAGGCATTGCTGCACATTCTGGGCATTCCAATGTTTCTTGGCCCGATTGTCTGTTTTCATCATTGCCAAAAAGGTCTTCATATTTATTAGCAACAAGTGTATTAATAAATTCTTCAGTATCACCTAAATCAACAGAACCTTTTTCTTGATATTTAACTAATGCAACTTTGAATGTCGTAGTTTGCCACATAAAGCCTTCATTCTTTTCTTCATATGATCCATTAACCATCCACATCCTTTTCATCATTGGTATATATATCAAATCACCTTCCATAGGTTTTGCATTATTACCAAATGCAGACGCGAACATAGTTTTAGATATTTCTGTTTCCCAATCGGTAGAAAAATCAAATCCCCATTCAGAAAATTCAGGTTTAGATGAAGGCATTTGATTATCTGCTACAATTAATTTAATTTGTTTAACAGATTCAACATCCATTAACGTATATTCCTTAAATGTAATATCTTTGGATCCGACATTAGGTGCAAGTTTAAAATAATAAATTGGAATACCTACAACGGAGTTTACAGTTTCGGTCAACTGTTGATATAGACCCATAGCATATTCAGTATTAGCGTATGGATTATATTGATTAGGATTCTGTATAGCATTATCAAAATCAAAACATTTAGCCAATGTTGCCGAATAATCTGTTGTTTCTATTCCGTCATAGACAACTTTAGTTATAGGAGAATTAACTTTAGCTCGAATGAAATAGTCTGTTTCTAAATCGAAAAGATTATTTCCAGCATTTATATACGACATCCAACATGACCATACTACACCGTCCATACTGTATGACCATTCTAATTCTTCATTATTTAGACGTGTATTCCCGTTATAAAATTCTAATAATGAAAAATCATTTACAGCAATATTTATTCCTAGTACTTGGGCTGGTGCACACCCCTGTAAATTAATGGTATTCATAAGTAAAAATAAATTATGTTTTTATAATTTATCTATTATGTTTTCGAATTCTGATTCAGAATATTTTACACCGTCTTTTTCGAAGTTATATTCTATTGGGTTTTTTTCGGCTTCTGTTGCATATATACCGGTTAATAGTAAATTATCTATTAATGCATGTCTAACTATCTGCATACGAGTTAAAACAACAGTATCCATTAGTTCATTTAATGTTTCGATACGCCCGTCTGTATTAGGTAAGTTTTCTAGATATTTATTTATATCAAATGGTTTTTTACCTCTCGGTTTATACAATAAACGTGCATCTTTATGTGCACGCTTAATTATTTCTTTACTTATATTATATACATCCTTGAAAACCGCCCTACGAGCATTGCGTATATCATTAAAAACACCCATGTATTTAATCATTAATATTTGTACAATCAAGAAGTGTTGCAATTGCATTAGCTTCTGATAATAATTCCTCGTAATCAACTACCTTTTCTACAGGTAAGAAACCATCTTCATATTCTAAAACTAATAAACCAATTATTGAGTTATTTGAATCATATAAACCTACTAATAACGCTTCTGTTAATTGCCTTTCTACTCTTAATCTATTATATAATGCGGTAGATTCATATTTTAAATTTTCTAAATCTTCTAATAAAAGGTGTGCATATCCGCCTCCATCATTTACAGCATCAATTACCGGAATAAGTTGAGAAATCTCCTGGTCTTTATAAGAATTTTGTAATGTATAGAATCCTTTTGCTACAGCTTCATATACCATATCATACCAAACAAACGATAATCCTGTTAAATTCTGTTTGTTATTATGAAATTCAAGAATGAACGCTCTATCACAATTGAATGAGTAAAATAAATTATTGACTTTTTGTTGTACTTTAGAAGAAATCTTTATACGTCTATTTATAGATTGAGCGTGTGCTATATTATCATTTGCTGTTTTATCTGATAATGCTTTCATTAATACTTCATGCATTGTCTCATTATTCTTAGTAGACTGTGTAATAAATGCATCAAGAATCTTATCATTCTGTTCTTTAATAGTTTCACTTAATGTTTCTGACATCTTTGTAAAACTGTTTTCAATAGCTGATGTTGTACTAGTTTTTGTTTTTTCAAATACTTTCTTTAAACCAAAATATCCAACAGTTAATGCAATTAGCACAATCAATCCAGTTACTCCATAAGTAGCATATATATCTGTAGCCTCTTTTACAACGCTTAATAAAGTCATTTCTTCATTCTATACATAATTTATAAATAATAATAATGAAGAAATGACTTAACTTTAATTATAATTCCATATATACAAAATATTCAGATTTATCTTCATTAAATACTAAATATTTTATAACATAATCTCCTATGTTTTGCATTACATATAATTGTGGTCCACCTTCAGGATCTATCGATACTATCTTTCCATCTGAATGGGCTACTTTAGCTATACCATTTTGCGAACATATTTTACAGATTTTAGCATTTTCCTTTTCGTCAAATACTCTTAAATATGTATTCGAACCTAAAACACGACCTCTTAAATGTATGATTTCATTTTTAAATTCAATATTTTCATGACACATATCCCAAACATTATTAAAAAGATCTTCATAAGAACCATCATTATAAATAACATAATTGTAGTTCTCTTTATCCATCATATCAAGGTCATGCTCGGCGATATCTTCAGCTTGCTCTATACCATCACGAACAATATTTATCATTATACCATTGTTTTGTTTGATGAAATCGTATTCATGCGTAAATCTGACATCAGTACAAATAACATATTTTAGATTCTGAGAATCATACTGATCAATTTTATTCTTAACACTGTTTACAAATACATTATCACAAATTGACCACTGACAAATATATGTTCCCACATAAACAAGTATCTCTCTAAGAGACATATAATAATGATTTGAAGAATGAAGATAACTATCTCTACAAGTATAATAATCTTCAGCTGTCACAATAAGTTCTTCACGAGGTCTTGTTTCTGTATATTCAAAATCCTTATTAATGCAAATCCATGAATTATTCTTATTATAATAGAAATAAGAAACAGGTACACCAAACATAGCAGCGCAAATATCTTTAAGTCTATCTGCAAACGCTATACATGTACACATATTATCTTGTGTATTATTTCCTATTGTAGCGTACGGACGAATATTTGTTGCATATTCTGTTTTAAATTTATGCCAACATTCTTTTTTATCAGTCCAATCATAATTTAAAATACAATATAACATTTTTGCAACTGTATCTTTTCCTGATCCGGCATAACCATTGAGTCCTATATAAAGCAAATTGTTCATTCGTAATTCTATAAATATATACTATTAATATAGAAATTTTGAATGAACAATTTATAAGATATTTGAAATGATTATTTTAATTGTAATAAATTACCCTTTAAGAAGCGGTTATAATTATTTTCACCGATCCACCCGATATGGTCTTTTCCTTCCGCCTTTAATGTGTCTTCAATATTAATATATGCCGGTGCAAGTTGAACGCTATTTGAGCTCTTAAATAACTCAGTATCATTTATTGTTCCTTTTTTACTTTCAGATGATGGTTGTTCGTTACCAAATTTATAGTTTTTAGTATTACCAATTTTTGAGTAAATAGCATTTCTACCTTGAGTATACATACGTTGTATATCTACTGAATCGCGCGGCATACCATGTTTTAATTGTATTGTTACTTTAATTTCGGTTGGGAAATCATCTAATCCTAATGGTCCAGAATGCGATATTTCAGCATTATCTAAAATAAGATTACCCATTACAGCAATTGGATTTAATGGGTTTCCTATAGTAACATGCCAAAGACCTACCGCGTCATTTGTAAGTAATGAGTCAAATGCATAAATAGCTGGACGTCCTAATTGATTTTTAATGATACCTTTTAAACCGGCACCCAAGTTTGCTTTGTCTAATTTATTTACCAACCCTTTGACCGCACCCATCGGATCGCCTAAAATCGCTGAAAAGTCTATACCAAATGAACTACTAAGTCCGCTTGTAATAGCTGTAGCAAACGTATTAGCTGAATCACCAAAATTATCACCGTTCAATAGTGATTGTATAAATGTGCCACCAGCATCTAATCCATTATTGACAAATTCTTGTGCTTTTTTCCAACCTCTTTTATTTTGTGGAGAACCAATAATGCGCTGTTCACCTCCCCAGAATGTACCTTGTCTATACGTTACCGCTAAAATGTTTCCCAATAAGTCAAGAAATGCAGACTTAGCATTTATATTGTCATATCCTCTTAATTTATATTTAAAAGTTAATGTAAACGCATGTTCAAACACCAATTTACCGGTATATTGATATGTAGTTCTTAAAGTATCTTTTGGGTCATATATCCTATTTTTGTCCCAATATGGTGTTCCGTTTACAGCCGGGTTATTAGCATATGGCGCATTTGTATAATGTGTATCTGAAGATGACGTTGCCATGATAAATGCTAATGATGATGGTGATACACCTTTATCGGTACTTTCGTTATATGCTGGATTAAATAGATTGGCGAATTGTCCTATAATACCTCTAGAAGGATCGTCTTCCTCAGATTGTTTATGGTCTATTTTAGCTTCAAATTCTTTAAATTCAGCTTTATATGAATATTTTAAAATATCTTCAAGTTTGTTATCTTCTGTTCCAAACCATGTAATTAATCGTCCGACATCGCCAGTTGTTGAAAAATTGGCGTCATCTTCATATGTAGTAGCGTAAAAAATATTATCTGAAACAGGTGTAGCAAATTTACGTAGTGTTATCATATAGTTATTCGAAATCCTACCCAAATCTTTACAATACATAAAATCCGAATATTTGTATCTTGCTTGTCCCAGCGGTCCGTGTTCAAGTTTACTTAATGCCACAAGATTTTTAATTGAACAATCGTCTGTCGGGAACATCTGTATTTGTCCGGTTGTTATGCCGTCATCATTAGAATGTTTAGCACTAAAAGAATTTCCATTTTTTGCAGTATCTAATAATGGTACGTTTGGGGCGGCACCTCCTGCTAAAATTCCATAATACGGATTAAATAATGATGGTGATGCTACTTGATTATAAATTATTTTATTTACTAAATCTACACTATCTTGTTTAGCCGCTCCTCCCCCGGACCCTCCGTTAGATCCATCAGGTGCATTTCCAGCAGGCCCACTCAAAACTGATATTGTATATTCTAACGTCCCTCTATACTTATTTATTACATCAAAAACATTAGTATCAGAATTTAACGCATTTTCTATTGTAGCTAAACTGCCATTTTTACCGTTATTAGGGTTATTTACATTCTTAAATGTCGTTGGATTGTAATTACGTCCTTTAATTAATATTTCATCTTGAGGTTTTAACATATCTAAAACTATATAATATATGTAAAAATAAATGAATGCACCGAATCTCACGACTGGGTGCAAACTATAAGATATTTTAGGTATTTAAAATAAGGTTTCTATATCAGAATTATTTTCATTTTTAGTTTCATTATCTACTTCTTCTAATGCATCAAATATCGTATCTCTGAATGCATTGGTGTTCTTTTGTTTCTCCATGAATCGAGTATTAGAACCATCTCTATCCGAATATTTATAGTAATCAAAATCATTTGATACTGTATTCTTAATTTCGTCTTTAATAGATTCCAACGATACTTTAGATGTCAATTCGAGCTCACCTTCAATTTCATCAGTAGATATTGTTGGGAAATATGACTCTTCAACAATGTCGTCTTCTTTCATTTCATCAATAAGTTCCTGTAAGAAGAATGTCTTAGTGATATTTCCACCATATATATTGTCAAGACTATCTTTTGTTTGCCAAAGTAATTCAAATGGAGCTAATGTCAATATTCCATCCTTAGGTCTTGATTGTGTAACTATAACTTTCCAAAGTTCTTCAATATGTTCTTTAATTGTTTCAAGGAATAATACGTCTTCAATAACAACATCCTTTACATTATTAGCTATCTTTACAGCATAATTATTCATCCAATCAGTTAAATCATCTTTCTTAATGTTTGGATTTTCTACTGCAAATCGTTTAGCATCTGTAACAAATTTATATATTGGAAAATCTAATCGACCTTTCTTAATAGCATTAACAATACTAATAAATCTTCTAATTCGATTAAGCTTTGTAAAGTTTATACGATTTTGTTTCTTATCAATACAATGTTCATAAATCTCTCTAATAGTATCACATGAATAATATTTATAAAGACTAAGAACAATTGGTGTATTACGTTCTACAATTTCGATACTTTCAGCATATATCGCATTATCTTCTCTGATTCTTAAATTATTCTCGTCCTTGCCTCTAAGAATGTCAAGATTACCCTTTATAATCTCTCTATATACGTCAATATTATTATCATTAATTCTACTCAGGAATGAACGTGTTTGACTTGTAATCTCATTATATTTTCTATTTCGACAAGACTTCAAATAATCTTCAACCTCAAGTTTACGTGCTTCTGAAACTTCTTCAGCATGATCTACTTGTGATATTGTATAACCATAATATCTCATACCTTCAAGAAGAACCGGTAACTGTGTATTATATTGTGAATATCTATCTTCAAATACTTTAAGTTTATACATAGTCTCATCGATATAATACTTACAAGAATTCTCGTCATATTTAAGATACTTGTTAGCGGCAATAAGTGACTGAATAAGAGGATTTGATTTCGCCTCCTCATTGTTTCTTTCAATCATATCATTACATGTTCTAATAAGATCTCGTGCCAATAACAAATCCGCTGTATTAAATTCCAAATCAAGAGGTTGAGTAAAATAATAATTGATTGGGAATCCAGTCTCATCAAGTTTTGGTAATATCAATTTAATATGCAAATCATTATTTCTAATTCTATTAGCGAACTGTTCAATATCCTGCGGAATCCACATCTTATTAAAGTAAACTGCAAATTCGTACTTATCACAAATGTCTACGCCTACCGACAAATATGTAGAACAACATATAACATCATTGTTACCTACTGTTTTATCATAATTGATATTGTCCATAGATTCGTCGCCATAATTTGATTTCTTATAATAGAATGAATTAAGCTGACGACCAAAATTCTTTTTATCTAGGAATTCCTGAATAAGTCCAGATATCTGTTCATATTTAATATTTCCATCATTTGTTGGGAACAATACCTTACGACCAGCAATAATATCATCAGCAATCATTCTTGCTGTTTCGATAAGCTGTTCCATAGATGTTGGACAAAAATGAACTTCAAAATCCTTAATACGTGTATCTTCTTTAACCACTTTAATATGTTTAATACCTGGGAAGAAAGTGAGCTCTCCAGTTGGTGTTCCTGTCATCAAGATAACTTTAGCTTTACAATTAGCAAGACGCTGAATTGTTGGTGCCATAACTTCTCGATATGATGATGTGAATAGAAGATGAGACTCGTCAAGTACAATATATTCGAATCCTGCCTGATTAAGCTCCATGACATTCAATCTTGAGAACTTATCGATAGTCATAGACATATTATGATTTCCAAGAAGTTCATCAAGTGTTGGTCTTTTATTACCATAATAGTATAACCAATCCTCAGTTGTTTCTGACTTTTCAACTTTAGCTTTAATAGTTGATGTAAATGGAAGAATCAAACATGTCTTAGCTTTAAACGCTTTAATCATCTCAGTCTTACCATATCCGGCGCCGGCTTCAAGAAGTGTCAAATGTGAAAGATTCTTTATAATATCATCTTTAATATGTCCAAGGAACTGATTCTTTCCGATATTAAAACGAACAAGGTTTGATGTTTGGGCAAGTCCTGTAGGTTGCTCTGTTACTTCAATCTCATTTACATTTTCGAGTGCCTTTTGTTGTTCGATATAAATATTCTGTGGGTCTTCAAACCTAATATTAAATCCATGATAATCATTAAGTTGCTTAACAGCCCATATACTAATTGGCTTATGATGAATCTCAGCAGTCTTGACGTCACCTTTCAACTCTTTATATGGTGTATTCTTACAAATCTCTAACATAAACTGTAGAGCCTTATCATATCCATATATATTTGTGAGAGTATTCGCTAACTGCCAACGTTGAGCATGCTTATAGTGTTTCTTTACATTCTTAGAAGAGTCTCGTTCAGTGATATTTGAAACCTCAGATAGATTAAGATTTGAATCTCTATCAAATGACTCATTATGGAACCATTCTAGTTTTGAAAAAATATTCTTAAGATTTGGATGTGAAATCCAATCAATACTTTCTACACCAGTTTCGAATGCTGGTTCAAAGTTAACGTCAAGTCGTTGGTCTAAGAAATTTGTACAAAGCATAGCAGAATCATCTGATGGAATGAAGATACCCTGTTGAGGTTTAGCCATCGCCATATCCATAAATTCCTCAATCTGTTCTGCTTCATAACCGTACTTACCGGCATACTTAGTAAGTACTATATAGATATATGAATATTTATGTCTAAAGTTACAAAAATATTCTACCTTCTTATTTTCTGCTTTAATAGATATTGGGGTGATTTTTGTCCAAACGTGAAGAGACTTTCCTGATGCAGACTTTGTAATACCTAGAAACCAATGATACTTCTTAAGTTCATTAAAGATTACCGGTTTAAGATTAGTTGCTATATCTACATTCTTAATATCGAGGTCAATAATCTGTAGTCCATTCCATGTATCAAATGCCGTTTCTCCCACAGGTCGGGTTGGAACCATTGACGAATAAACTACTTTACGATTAATCTTCTCAACATTCTTATATATTGGATCATGTATCAAGTCATAAATATCTTTCCAATTATACATAATACCATACTTCTCATAAACACTATTACATACAACCGATTCTAGTGTTATAAGCTCAGTATTGACAAATACATTCTGTTCATCTTCAGTACATTCAGAAAAGATATCGCTTGAATATTCAATTGACTCGTCTGTCTCATTAAACTTCTGATACTCCGGTGTAAGCAATCTAAAGTTATTAAGAATATCTGTAATCTTCTTTTTAGAACTATATGATTTAGATACCTTCTTTAGATATTCATTTACATTCTTAATTTCTGACATATTTTAACCCTTATTTAAATATCTTATAGGAATAATATAGAAAAGTAATATACTATGTTTTATCACAAATATATTATTTTTATATATATTTAAAAGAATTAACATATGGCATGTACATGTACTCCAGAGAATAACGGTGTTGACCAATCAATGGAACAATATATAAGAGCTAAGCAACAAAGAGAAGATCAACTTGATTATCAGTTCGTTCAACGTATTATACAAGAACTTACTCAATCGTGTGCATTGAATCTTCCTATACCGGCTAGTGCAATACCACCACTTATTTTGCAGGCCGCTCAATATTTCTGGGCCAATGATGATAGGGCCGTAGAAGAAAGATGGTATTGTCTTCCTAATTCTGAATTTAACAAATGCGGTCCTAATAAAACAGCTAAATTGCCAGACCAAATTATATCAGTGTTTGGTGTGTATAAGTCTACAGATCAATATTCATATGGGGTTATGGGAGACTTTTCATTAGAACGTATGTTATTGAATAGTTCTGCATTAGCGTCATCATCAGGGGCAAGTATGTCCAATGTATATGGTGCCGCAGGTGGTTATAATTTGATGGATGTTACAGCGGCATTATACGAAGTTAATACGTTTAAAGCGATGTTTGATAGTCCATTGACATACAACTATAACGAATTCTCAAAAGAATTAATAGTATTGGGTGATTTAGGAGCTTCAAGTTTAGTACTACAAACTTGGCAAAGATGTAAAATTCAAAATCTATATAATGATTATTATTTCTTTAGATATTGTGTTTGTTTAGGTATGCGTTCTATGGGTCAAATTATGGGTATGTTTGAATTTAAACTTCCAGGAGGAGTAACTATAAATGCCCAAATGTTAGCTGATAGAGCATCTGAAGAAATGCAAACAATACACGAATGGCTAATGGGTAATCATTCGGCAGACTATTTCTTTAATACTTGTACAATTTAGAAAAATATTTTAATATATATGAAAACATTAGTAAATTATATAAATGAGGGTTTAATCGCAGATATTATACTTAAATTAGTTGATGCAAGTCTATCATGGCTTGGAGGTGCCTCTAAATTCGTTGGAGAAAAATTAGCCGGCGCAACTAAAGAATTATGGGACACTGGTAAAAACCTCGGAGATAAATTTTGGAAACACTATAATTCAGTATATGGCACAAATTATGGTAGACCTAAAAATGAAGCAGAGTTTAATAAACGCTTATTTAAAGATATATTAAGTGAAAAGGATCCTAGAAAACGTAAGGAAAAATTAGATCGTTTATTTGGAAATTCAAGTATAGTTATAGATGATGAATTTAAATATAAAGCGTATATGGTTGATGCATTTGAAACTATTGCTGATCCTAATGCGTCTAAAGCAGACAAAAAGGCAGCAAATAAAACATTAGATAAAATACGTACTGATTGTCCTTCATTAAAACAGGAGATTGATGATTTTAGACAAGGATTAAACAACCAAAACAATAATCAAAACAATAATCAAAATAATCAAACTAACTAAAATATATGGATATTAAAAACGGTTTAGAATATAGAACATATATATTTACCCAATATAATACGTTAGGTGACCCTAAATATGATTACGCTCGTTATGGTATTTTAAATAAGTGTTTACCTAAAATATTATTTAAGGGCAACACAATATTTACGACGTTTTTACAATTAATTGACGTTAGATTAGTTTTACTATTTAAACAGATTGATAAGCTAAAACATTTTAAACATATCACATGGTATTAAAAAGAGGTAATTAATTACCTCTTTTATTTTTATATATACTAATTTGTAACGACGAATATATGAAATTTATTGATAATACTGGACATATTTTTGAAATGAAATCATATTCTGAATATCCAGTCGGATATGAATATGAAACAACTCCATATATATTTTGGTTAAATAGTGAATATTCTAATAAGTTATCGGTACGTAACTATTATGTACTCCCTATTAGAACACTTTTCTTTTATAAGAAACCTATCTTAACATTCGAGATTACAGATATACAATCAAATATTTATTCGTTTGCTAATATAACATCAGAAAATCCAGAAATAAATGAATCAGAATTAAAGAAATCTATATCATTAGAAGATATAAACTTTTTAAATAATGTTCAAGCTGTAGGTTCAACCAAAAAGTTTAATATTGGTACTTTTTATGTTTTTGGTAATGCTCAACAAGAAGGTACATGGTTAACGACAATGTGTATTCACGTTGTTTATGATGAAGGCGATGGTTGGACATCTGAAGAATGGTGTCCTATAACTGTAGGTGGAACGTATGTTGATGAAATTGAAGAATTGGTGATAAATGCTATAAATATGGGAGTTAAACTTCCTAAAGACATTACAAAAGCGGTTTATTATGGACAAGCAGATTCTGATGAAATTGATGAGAATCTATATAATATAAAACTAAAAGAATATTTAATCAACCATATGACTATCAAAGGTCAGTGTGGTAATTATAATTCTGTATTAGCTTCATTAGAATGGTTCGGGTGGGGTAATAATATTGAAATATCTAAATTGCTTTTAACGGATAATCAGTTCGCTGAACAATTCATTCATGATTATTTTGATATAAATAATGATATATTAGATTCATTTAAAAGATTCCAAAATACTACATATATTGCGTTAACAGTTTATGCTAATAAAGAAACTACTTCTATAGAACCTGTAAATGATACTGAGTCATTGTGGGGTGAAGGTAAACCTATATTAGAAAATCTTTTTGAAAAACAGATAGAAGTAGAAAAGCATGGTATAACATTCTTAAAACATTACTATGATTATAACTTTACTGAAATGTTGTATAAACTTTCATGTTTAAGTTATATGCTAAAGAAATATTTTTTACCTTTGCATTTATCAATACATTCAGCATCTATTCAAGAAAGAGTTTTTGCTAATGATATAAAAATGTTAAACAGTGCATCATTATCACTTACAGAAAAACCTATCCTTTTAGGTGATAATATAAATTCTGATATACGGACAGAAGTATCATTTGAATCGGCGTATAAATATGTTTTAAATAATCAAACTCTTATTGTTGATGATAATTATAATATATTTAATCATTATACTGAAGATTTTACATCGCAGAGTTCAGATAATTTCATATTGATAGACGATAAGCTTTGTGTGGAAGTACCAATATATTTTAACAGTTATTATAAGTCTACAGGAGAATCAGTAATTGATCAAACATATAATTGTGTTTTAATCCTTCGTAGAAATAATGTAACTATCCATGAAGCACATTTTACATTTACTAAAACTAATGAATTAGATTACAAATCGTTTGTTATTATCCCTAAAATTTTTAATGAAAATATTAATGCAGACTTTTGGGAAAATTCAGATTTTACATTAGATATTCTTTGTAATGACACTTGGTATAGAAAGACATTCATATTAGATATTCCTGAATTTATATTACAATTTAATAAATTACAATATAAATATGATGCTGATTATCATAAACAGATATTAGGATATGATTCATCAAATATTGATTTTAATGGCACAATGTATGAACCAAATTTAGTTACCATAAATGATGTCCATTTTGATAAAGAAATGCAACATTTGTGCAAACATATTGGAATAGGATCATATAATGATGATTTTAATGATGATTTTAGTAAATCTACAAATATGGAATTATTAGACTATTATATTGATATTACTAAGCAGACTATAAATTTTGTAGATAATGAAAAATATTTGAATCGTCTATATATTTATAATATTACTGATGAATATGGTGAATCTATACCATATGTACAAACTAATTATGTTAGTGCAGACGGAAATGTTGTTTTTACAGAAGATGTTTTACAGCTTTATAAATCATTCTTTAGTAATAATGGCGATCAAAATTTATCTGTATATATAGAAGATGATTCAACATTTGAATATGATTTTTATTTAATGCATGACGACAATACATATTACGGGGTATTTATTTCAAGAGATACTATAGATAAATTGGACCATAAAGAAAATGCTAAATCTCTTTTACAAAATGTTTCAGAAACTGGTGAAAAATACTTCTTAAGAAAATATAAATATGATGATGTATTCTTAATAAACAGAATGCAATTAGTCGCAAATACTGGTATAAATCATTTTAATAATGACGATATTATAGTTGCTTCAATTCAAAACAATCAAAATTTAGCGTTTAATATGTCGTTAGGTAGTAAATGGGAATTTCAACATATTAGTTTAGGGTCTGAAGATATAAACCCAGTAGATTCAAAAACCAATATTGCTATAATGTCGATAGATAAAGAACATATAAAATACGTAAGCGGATATTATAATGTGACAGTTAATTATTCAGTTGATGATTACTATTCACATAATAAGACACTTTTTGGAAAAATACTTATTAAATAGAATGAAGACGTTAACTAAATATTATGAAGATTTAGTTCTTAATCCTGAACCAAATTGTTTCTGTATGCTCAAACCAGGATTTGCTAAATACAAAGATGAGTTTGAAAACTTACTTAAACTTAATGGTTGGAAAATTATTGCACAATGTATTAAGAAGTTTACAAGAGAAGAGATAGAAGATTTCTATTTAATGCATAAAGATAAACCATTTTATCATAAGTTATGTGATTATATGATAACAGATGATTGTGTTTGCTATACATGTTATAAACACTGCCAAGACCCATTTAAAGATATGGATGCGTTCAAAAAGAAGATACGCGATGAATGGGGTGAAGATGAAATGAAAAACGGTATGCATTCATCTGATTGTAAAGAGAATATGAAGAAAGAATGTCTTATAGCATTCAATACTGTAAATGAAAAATTAAAAGTATCTAATAGTAATGAAATAACGTTAGTACAATTTGCTGATGCATTTAAATCTAACAATTGTAAAGAACTAGATTTATATGATGTATTAAATATTTCAGATGTTAATGATTGCCCAGATTATTTAACTAGCGAAAACAAAAAATTATTAAGATTCGTTTTAGACACGAAAACCGTTACGATATATTAACAATACTAGTACTAGATTTAAAAATTAAAAATTACATTGGATTTGATAAGTATATTACAGCGTCGGATGATAATGAACCTATAAGTTTTATATCGAACGAAGATGCCGAAAAAATAATGGATTATTTATATGGAAACAATTAAAACATACATATTAGAGAAATTAAAAATATCAAATAAAGAAGACGTTACTCCAAATACGACAATTACATATTTAGAAATTTATAATAAAATAAATAGATATTGTAGAAGTCATGGTTGTAAAAATTTTATGCCGTCAGTAGCGGATAATCGAAAATATCGACCTGAATTTTTATTTAATGATGAATTCGAAATCGGAAATATTTGGCCAATAAATGGTTCAAATTTAAAATTAACACTTAGAATAATAAATGCAGATACAAAAACATATGAATTAAAGGATATTATAGTTACTGGGAATGAAGATAAAATAGTTGATTTTATTTCTCCAGAATGGGTAGATAAAATAATGAAATATTTAAAAGTATATTAATATGAAAAATCTTAAGCAACATATATTAGAGAAATTAAAGATATCTAAACATGATTTAGGTGCTATAACTTATCAAGAATTTTATGATTTAGTTAAAAAATATTTAAAGTGTACAAACTCTAGATATTTTCATTTTAATGTACTTGATAATGATGAATATCCAACATATTTACATGAAGGAGATAAATTTAAAGTTATTTACATAGATATTACAGATAATAATGAACTTATAATACACTTCACAGGACCAGCCCCTGTAGATTATGCTACATTGCAATTAAATGAAATTAAAAACATACCCGTAGATTTTATACCTGCTGAATATGTAGAACAAGCTGTAGAATATATGGAAAAATACACTAAGTATATTAAATAATGAAAAATCTTAAACAACATATATTAGAGAAACTAAAAGTGTCGGCAAAAGATACCGTAACTATGACTAATGAAGAATTTTTTAATCTTTTAATGGAATATACTGAGGTCGCAAATATTTATGCTTTAATAACGACGAAAGTACATGATTACCATACTAACGAAATGCCATTATATTCAGAAGATACAACAAGATATATAAATACGGTAAAACCATATATTAGCGGACATAATCAGATTATTTTAGAATTACGCGACGTTTATGAAGGAATGTCTAAAGGATATGTAGAAGTAAATGTAGAAAGAGATAGAGACCAAATCGTATCATTTACATCTGAAGATTGGCTGTCTAGTATGATTAAATATATGCAAGATATTATTAATTCAAAATGAGAACGCTTAAAGAACATATATTTGAAAGACTTAAAATAACATCTAAAGTCGACGAGTATATAAAACCTACATATCAAGAATATTATGATTTATTAGATGCATATTGTAAATCAAATAACGAAAAATTCTTATCTTTAGATAGAGTATTTGACTATGATGATGATTTATTGCCAAGATATAAAGATAAAAATAGAGCTATAGTTACAATTAGACCATCATATTCAAATGCCCCAGAAATAACGCTTAAGACATATGATTTTGCAACATTCAGGGATTCATTTTCATATGGTATACATGTTAGTGTAGTAGCAGATAAAAAAGTGTCTTTTATGTCAGACGAAGATGTAGAAAAGACAGTAAAATATATGGAAGAAAATATTAAATAATGAAAACACTTTTACAATATATTTCTTATATAAACGAAGATAATAATTTAGATAAAGTTCAGATGGAAGTTGACGATATGAAATCAAACGAATCTGATCAATTATCTAAAATTGATGCAGACGCAGTAAAATCATTACTTATAAATAATGATGCATTAGGAAATCTTGTTGCTATAGTTTCTAAGAAAAACGGTACATATACATTAAAATTTGCTAAAGAAGATTTTATAAAAGATAATAAAATCGCAGATAATATAGTAGCTATTTGTAAATATTTTAAAGAAACAATGGGTGCACAAGAAATAAAGATTGATAATAAAAAATATACTCTAGAAATTAAGTAGGATTTCATTCCAGGTATTAATCCGCGACGATTTGGGACACTTTAATTTGAAAGACATATAAACATATATTGGGAAGCTTTAAGCTTCCCAAATCTTTTAAGAATGATTCTTTTTAATCTTCTTTAATTGTTTATCATCATCTTTCCGGGTCTTAGGGAAAGTTGCGTTGATACATAAATAATAATCGTTTCCATTCAATCCATTACCCTTTGAGCGAATAACATCTTCATTATTCGAATTTGCTGGAATTTTAACTGTAATATTTTTTCCACTAGGTAATGTTATTTCCTTATCAGTTCCTAGAAGAATATCATAATAAGGTATTTCTACCTTTTCAAAAACATTACCATTCTGTACTTTATATTTTCCTAGATTTATATGGATATGTCCAATAAGTTTTCCGGCCGGACCTTGTGGATCGGTAGATTCATGACCCAGACCATTAGCAAGAACATAATCTCCTGAAGGCATAGTCGGATTAAGATCAGATATATTTAATTTAAATGTTTTATCTTCCTTTGTAAATCCAGTACCATTACAATTAGAGCATTTATTCAACACTATCTTACCAGTACCATTACAATGATAACATGGAACGGTTTGAATATATGTCATATTACCTTGTTGTTGTCTATGTTCAATAGTTCCATTACCATGACAATGTGGACAAATTTTAGTGTCTCCACCTTCTCCATTACAATGCCCGCATCGTATATTCTTTTTATATTTTATTTCCTTAATACCTCCGTTATAAAAATCTTTAATGTCGATATTTACAGTAACACCAATATCTTGTCCAGGTTTCACGAATCTTTGATTACCTCTACCTCTTCCCATACCAAACAAATCGCCGAATCCACCAAATGGATCAAATCCAAAACCTTCTGGAATAGGATTATCATACTCTTGTCTCTTCTTATCATCAGAAAGAGTCTCATAAGCCTCATTTATCTCTTTGAATTTCTCTTCAGCTTTCTTCTTTTCCTCTTCTGAATCGTTAATATGTTTGTCAGGATGATACTTTACTGACAACTTCTTAAATGCACGTCTGATATCATCTTTAGACGCATCTTTCTTTACACCTAAAATGTCGTAATAACTCTTTTCCATTTCTAATTTGTCTTAATTATCTTATATAATATAGAAAAAACAAGGGTTAGTTTTCACTAACCCTTGAATACAGAAATATGGAATTAGTTCGCAGATGTAAACGGATTTTCTGGAGTACCGCCCATTCCACCGAACTGACTTGGGTCAAAATTAAATTGCTGTCCTGGGTTTTCCTGAGGAGGATAAAGTTTCTGTGCAATTGGTGCCCAAACCTTATCAAGTTCTTTCATAGCAGAATCTACGTCATCCTTGATACGAGTATTTACAGCTTCCTTAACTTTATCTACAAGAGGTTTGACAGCTTCTTTATCTTCATCTGAAATCTTATCCTTGAAGTCCTCTGATTCAATCATCTTTTCAATACTTAACGCCACCATTTCAGCTTGATTGATAAACTGTGCATCTTCAGCTTTCTTCTTATCTTCTTCCTTATACTGTTCTGCTTCGGCCTTCATTCTTTCAATATCTTCTGGAGTAATACCTCCATTATTTGAAATAGTAATCTGCTGTTCCTTATTTGTAGCCTTATCAACTGCCTTTACTGTAACAATACCATTGACGTCTATATTGAATGATACTTCAATCTGTGGTACTCCTCTAGGTGCTGGAGTAATTCCTTCAAGCTTAAACATACCAATCATCTTATTGTCGGCAGTCATTGGACGATTACCCTGAACAACAACAATATCTACACCGGGTTGATTGTCTACAGCGGTTGTGAAAATCTGAGACTTAGTTACTGGGATTGTTGTATTAGCTTCAACAAGTTTAGCCATAACACCACCCATAGTATCAATACCAAGGTCAAGCGGAGTCACATCAAGAAGTACAATATCCTTAACATCTCCAGTAAGTACACCACCCTGAATAGCAGCTCCAAGAGATACAGCTTCATCTGGATTGATATTCTTAATTAGCTCTACACCAAACTCCTTTGAAAGTCTTTCCTGAACATAAGGGATACGTGTAGTACCTCCAACAAGAAGAATACCATTCAAATCAGTATATTTGAGTCCAGACTTACGTACAGCATCACGACCTTTCTCAATTACCTTTGTTACCTCATTCTCAATAAGACTCTCAAACTTAGCCTTAGTAAGTGTCTTAACAAAGTGCTGAGGCATATTATCAATAGCAGTAAGATATGGAAGATTAATCTCAGTCATATTTACATTTGAAAGCTCAATCTTAGCCTTTTCTGCGGCCTCTCTAACTCTAGATACTGCCATAGTATCAGACTTAAGATCAAATCCTGGATGCTCGCCATTAAATTCCTTAACAATCCATTCTGTAACAATCTTATCGATGTCTGAACCTCCACAATAGACGTCACCACTAGATGCAAGAATCTCAATTACAGAATCTTCACCTGCCATAACATCAGCAACAGAGAAGTCAAGAGTAGCACCACCATAGTCTACTACCATATACTTACCGTCCTTATCATTAAGCTTAGCGGCAAGAAGTGCGGCTGTAGGTTCTGCAATAATTCTTTGTACATTAAGACCGGCAATCTCACCAGCTCTCTTTGTAGCCTGACGCTGAGCATCATTAAAATATGCAGGAACTGTAATGATAGCATCTGTTACCGGTTCACCAAGATATGCTTCTGCTGTATCTTTCATCTTACCAACAATCATAGCAGAAATCTCTTCTGGAGAATACTTCTTATCTCCAATCACGATTCTTGGATAACCATTCTCATTAACAACGTCATACTGTACATGTTTAATATCTTCTAATACTTCATCATACGTACAACCCATAAATCTCTTAATAAGGGTAACTGTCTCCTTTGGCTTCATTACCATCTGACGCTTAGCGGCTGAACCAACCTTACGTTCTCCATTAACAAATGAAACTACAGAAGGAGTTGTACGAGAACCCTCATCATTAACAATAATTGTAGGAGTACCTGCTTCCATTACTGAAACTTCAGACAATGTACTTCCCAAGTCAATAGCAATAATCTTACTCATACTGTTCTAATCTATTTCTCAATTTGTATATTTATTGTATATAATATAGTAATTAGGTTATATTCTTTTCATTGCTTTTAAATAATTTAAGAAACCAATTATCATCTTTGCTATCAGGAATTGATTCTCTCGGTTTAGTATCAACCTCTGGACTTTTCTTTGGTTTATCTTTAATTGTTTTAGAAGCGTTTATATCGTATCGAGTAACATTTTTATCTAGTTCCTCGTCATATACAGTACTTACTCTAATAAAGCCTTCTTTGAAAAGACCTTTAGCAAATTCTAAAAGGTCTTCATCAGTCATAGTTTCATTCTCATAAGTCTGCCAAATATCAAAATATGAAATAGTCCCCATACTTATGAAAGTTTAGATTTAATATAATTGCTTGCATACTTAGCATCGTACTGATTTGGGAAAGTATTCTTAAGATGACCCATAACTCTTCCCATATCTTTCATTGTAGAAAGATGGAGATCTCTAATCACCTCATCAATAACTCTCTCAAGCTGATCATTAGACATCATCTGTGGAAGATACTCCTCAAGATATGCCATCTGACCAAACTCTTCTGATGCAAGCTCTGTTCGACCAGCTGCTTTAAAGATATCGTATGACTCTGCATGCTGTTTAACCAACTTCTGAATGATACTAACAATATCATTATCAGTACATGTACCCTTGTAGTCGGCAGCTGTCTTATACTTCATAATAGCTGTCTTAATCTCTCTTAGTGCGGCAGTCTTAAGAGTATTCTTCTCCTTCATAGCTACTGCCAAATCTTTCTGAATTCTTGTTTCCATATCTTTATCTCTTTAAATAATCTCCTAAACTTTTAAACATTCTTTTGACTTCTGGAGTATGTTTCTCTATAGTCTTTTTAGTTTTATCTCCAAAGTCTTTTACTTCTTTCTTGAATGATTCCATGTCTTTACTGAAATTCCTAGTATTAAGGGAATCAGACCATTCATTCAGTTTCTTTTCTATAATTGTTGTATCTGACTGTTCTTTTACATTTTCTTGCTGTCTTGCATAACAATAGAAATACAAACAACAAAGAATTAAACAAATTAACATACGTTTCATAACTTAATCATCATAATACATATCAAACTCATCTTGGTCGTACTCATACCATGATTCATTACCGTTATCATCTCCAATCTCATTTGGAAATCCATATTTAACGGCTGTTGCTTTGAAGAGCGGAAGCCCATACATAGCATAATTATCATCTGACCAATTAGCAAGTTCCTCATCTTCATCAAGAACCCAGTTCCACATCTTTACAACCTCAAACATAAGACCCGCGGAAATTCCTCTTCTATCAAGGGCCTTTTGGAATCCGAATGCTACATCTGATCTAAGTTGCTCAAGAATATTCTCCCTAGTATATGGTTTCTTATAAATTTCTGACATCCACTTTTCCTCATTACGATATTCCTCTACGACATTATCAAGAAAATCAGGATAATTCTTTACAACGTCCCAAGGAATGAACTCCCAAAGTCTATACGTATCTCTACCATCAAGGCAATTAGACTTATAATTACTCAAAATCTCATCAAGTGTTCTCATATTACATTATGTTTTTAAATGTGTTAGTGTCAAGTTTCTCATAATAGTATCTGTTAGTTTTCATTAGTACATCTCTAAAAAACTCATTCATACTATACTTATATTCATTACCTTTAGATTCTACAATTACATATTCATTTCCTTTATATGGACTAATATAAGTGACAGTTATGATACACTTATTTCCATTATATGTATCAAGAAGAAAAAATTTATCTCCTATATTAAGTTCTGCATAACGTCTTTTATATTCTTTGTCTCTTTCAAATTTCCATGCAATATAAGAAATTATAAGACTGCCGAAGAAAACACAAAGTGCAATGCTACCTGCTATATCTGCTGCCATAACTATTAATTTTATTAAGTGAATTCTAACCAATATCAAGATCTATATAATCATTTTTTCTTTTTACGTTGTTTTTCAAACATATCTTCAAGATAAATATGTATTGCCAAAACTATAAATAGTGGAGTCATATAATCTGTACATGGAAAAAAATGATGTGCGACAATACCTAAACCTATTCCACATACGATAATCAAAACAACAAAAATAATCTTTTTAATCTTTTCTGACATAAGCAATAACCCTTAATTTATTCCCGTTAATATCTCTTTTTAACCCTATTACACCCAAAATATGTTTTAATATAAATACTTATCTGAATTTTTAGAGTGTCCCAAAATGTCACGGTTATGAAACTACAGTGTCAAATTCCGCGTAAATATTAATATCTGGATGAATTCCTAAGCTTTCCCAATAATTCATAACAAGCTTATATGTTGTTAAAGCAACAAGTTCAGGCGTTAAACAATTCATTGAGAGCTCTACTGGGTCAGATTCCACTGACATTGTAAAAAGTGTATTTGCCATAGTTCTTAAATATTAACATACCTAATATAGAAACTTTTATTGGAATTTCAAAAATTATAAATAAAAAGAGCGGTTTAACCGCTCTTTTCTATTCTACATCTAATTCAACTATATTCCCAAATGTTGATTGTTTAGCATCTATTATTCTTTGATTAGAACTGCCTCTATATGGTAGTTTTAAATCTTTTTTTCTAGCGATAAATGGACCATCAACAATAACATCTACATTATTAAGAATATAGAATATGTGTTCATACAAAGGAACAGCATCGTATTCATAACCCGTCCATAACCATATTGTTTTCTTATCTCCGAATCGTTGTCTAAACTTTTCAATAAGTTTGGCTACACCTGATTGATTTTTAGGATCTAACGGTTCGCCCCCAAGAATAGACAATCCAGAAATATATTCCGGTTCTATTGAATCTAAAATCTTATCAATAAGTTCGAGTGATAAACCTTTACCTACGTCGAATGACCAGGCCCCATTATTGAAACATCCATCACAATGAAGATTACAACCAGCTACAAAAACTGCTGTTCTAACACCTGTACCATTAACAGTACTAAAATATTTGATATTTGTTATGTTCATATTTAATTCTCCTCAAATTCTTCTTTACAGTCTGTGTGTATCACTCTATTATAAATATCATCAAGACGCCCTTTATTTGTATTACCCGCATTTACTTTACCTAGATACCCGCAAAGACGCGCAGTTACTGACATTTTATCATCATCTGAATTACCACATTCCGGACAAACAAACTTAAAGTCTCCGTTTTCTGTCTTAATAAGTTCAATTCCACCAATATGGCCGCAAACATGACATACAGCTATCTTCTTATTAAACTCTGCATAAACAATATTCTTATGCATCCATTGAATGATACTTACAATTGCATCAACATTATGGGTATGATCGAGAATCTCAACATATGAAACTGCTCCACCAGATGATAATGCTAAATATTCACCTTCAACCTCAATTTTTCTAAACGCATCGATTTCTTCTCTTGGGTCTACATGATAACTATTGACTACATAATCTTTATCTGTTACTTTATCAATAAGACCGAAATCTTTCCTATTAGCCATAGCGAATTTATATGTCAATGCTTCTTCTGGAGTACCGTAAATTGCGTAATTAATACAATCTTCAACTTTCCACTTATTGCATAAGCAATTCATGTATTCAAGAATTTTCTTTGACAATAAACGTCCTTTCTCTGTAGTATTACTTTCACCAATAAGAGCTTCACATGTTTCATAAAGACCTACATAACCAACAGAAATTGTACAAAGCGTAGGGTGTTCATCCATATATTCTCCAAGAGTCATATTCTCATCCATTCTAGCAAGAGCACCATGCTGCCATAGAATAGGCGAATTTTTAGCTACAATAGTTGTACATTGGTCATGTCTAACCTTAAGCCCATGATGAACTAATTCCATTCTTTCAGTAAATATTTCAAAGAACTTTTCGATTACATCGTCGTTTTCGCTAGCTTCTTTTACAGCCTCAAGTGCAACATGTGGAATATTAATAGTAATTACTCCGTTATTCCATCTTCCATAGACTTTAGGTTCACAGATAGTGACTTCATTATCATTCTTCTCTAGTAACCATCCTGTATTACCTCTGAAATTTATTCTATAAAATCCTATAGGATATGTACCGTTAGGAAGGTGTTCAAATGATTTAGCCTCTACAAAATGCCCATACGGATATTGGCAGTTTACAAAATCAATATCTCCCATATTATATAACGAAAGACTTGAGAAATAATCATGCGACAAATCATCGCATGGATAACCTACAATATCATCATATGCACATACATAATGGAACTTAGTCTTTACTGGATATTTTACATTCTCCCATGTTGGACCAAGTAATGAACGACAACCCATTGATGGGATAATCTGACCTTTCTTAACTCGTCTTGTCTCTCTTTCTGAAACGATATCAGGTTGTGTTCTTGTAAGTTCACATTTTGCGGCAAGTCTCGTTAGTTCAAAATATGGGTCTTCTGGATTTATATTAAGACCATCGCATGTCCAATAAAGAAGTTTAGGGAATAATGGTGAAATATAATGACCGCTTGAATCCTTAACACCTTTAATACGTCTCTTAAGAATTTCTTCAATGAGCATTGCATAATCATCAAGCTCCTGTTGTGTTTGCGCTTCTCTAAGACAAAGATTATTACTTACAAAAGGTGTCTGACCATTAGAAGAAGAATGACACAATACTTGATACTGATACGTCTTTACACCCTTATAAATTTCTTCTCTAAGTTTTTCTTCAGTCTTTTCTTTTAACCATTTTTCATTGTATGGTTTAATATGTATTTTCTTGCAGAAATTACCATATGGTGTACTGTATGCATCTGCAATAAGACGTTTTCTAATCTGTTTACGCGACTTATCAATATATGGTAAAAGATGTGACCATGATACTGTTTGTCCACCATACTGACAAGATGAAACTTGCAGATTAATTTGTGCAAGAAGATTACATGCCGTTTCAAATGGTGTATCATCATTAGGTTCAATTAATGTATCTCCCATTTGGAAACCATTCCTAAACATATCTTCTGCATTAACTAGATCACAATTATGCATCTTCTGTACAGGACTATAATCCATATCATGCCAATGGATCAATCCCGCTTTATGCGCCTTTAAAACCTTCTTAGGTAATGTTTTTTCGGCAATCGATTTACAAGTAATACCTGCAATATAATCTCTTGTTGACGAATTTAAATCAATACGTTTATTCGCGTTATCACCTCTAAGATTAGAAGAACCGTCAATTACAGCAAGAACTTGTTCCTCAATTTCATTAAATTTCTTGTTCTTCTTCTTTTCTGCACGATACGTAATATACTCTTTAGCTACCTGATAATGTGACGGGTACTTCATCAGTGAACGTTCTACCATGTCATGAATATCGTCAACGCTAACAGAATTAAAACCTTCAAGCATTTTAAGCACGTTATTTATGACTTTCTTAATGGTAGCATCATCCATTCTCTGCTCCAAATCTACTGACTTATTAGCAAGATTTATCGCTCTCTCAATCTTCTCGACCTTAAATTCTTGGGTCTTTCCACTTACTTTAATTACTTCCATAAAAAAATCTCTCAAATAATATTTATAAAATAGAACTCCAATAATATGTCGTTCATTCTTATACATAGAATTTGAGGTGATAATAACATTGACGTAAATATTAATTACGTCATATTTTCTAACTCTATGTATAAATATAATTAAGTAAAAATAAAAAATATATAATATATTCAGAAGTATTTCGGCGTATATATAATAAAAGGGATATCACCAGGATATCCCAAATATATATTTTTATTTCTAATTTTTAATTTTTAAAAACTATTATTTTAATATGTTATTTTACTAATTTATTTAAAATTTCAGCATATATAGTATCACCATCTTTTACATTACCATTACCAAGTAAGTCAATTAATTCATCATAATTTCTAGTTTCGACATTTTGCATTAGTACCTTAGAAAAGGTAGGTTTATAATACAACGTTACATTACACCCCCCATCCATACGTTTATAACATCGTATTGAATATATATAATAATCACTATTTGTGTTATATTTACATTTAATAGATGGTTGTTCTATATGCAATGATTTATATATATTTCTTAATTTAAATTCTGGATATTTCTGTTTTTGTGTTCTTTTCCAAATATCCCATGCGTTTGCTAATTCTTTTAACTCTGCATCTGTGTTTTGATCAGTATTTGAACTAATTTTAAGTTTTTCTGATACTAATGATTCATTAAAATATTGATCAAAAAACGCAGGATATGTTGTACACGTATTATAAACTGCAAGCACTACAAATAATATGTCATCTATATAAAACGTATAAGTTATTGACTTTTCTTCTTTATTTACATCTTCGGTTAATTCGATATTATCATCTAAATGTTTTAGTAAAAATTTTGCCATATTAGTTGATGATCTGTCAAACATCTGCCATGTTTCATCAGGACTTCTAGTAAAATCCAAAATTCTTATGTCATTAACTACTAATACTTGTCCGAGCTTTTTATTAATGTACCATTCAATGAAGTTTCTTAGCGTATATTTTGGTTTATTAGATATTTTAAGTTTTTCTAATATAAATCTATTTATTGCTTTCATAATACATTTTCTTTAATATATTTTCAAGTACTATGCGACCAGTTTCTTCATCATCATTACCTAATAGTGTCATAAAGTCGATTAACGATTTGTCTGACATAGGTTTCCACATAGTAGCACGTCCATTATTACCATAAACCAACGTTACAATATAACCAAAATGTTCATGTTCATGACATTCTACAGCCATTAAATAATCAACATATTTTACGCGTCTAAATGACTTACCGCTTTTAGATGGCATTACATTGTGTGAAACATTTTCTGGTAATTTAATATCTAAATAATCGTAAATGTCATCTACCGGTAAATTTGCTTTATCTCCTAGTTTTTGAATGAATAATTTAGCAAACTGTAATAGCGTATCGACATTTAACTTTGGAACGGGTGTTTTAGTCCATTCCGGTTCGTTATTAGAAATTTTTAATTTCTCAAATATGACGTCTTTAAAACTACGCATATGTCATATAATCCCATGTTTTTAATACTAAGTCTTCTCCGATTAACCGGACAAGTTGCCCCATAGAAGTAACCATTTCATCTTTCCCTCTAGAGTTTGCTGTAACAGGAATAGACTTACATTCCGCATATAAGACATTAAAACCATTAGAGCGTTTAGATTCAAATAAAGAAGTTATCTTCCAATTATCGCAATACGCATCAAGCTGCGGAAGATTATTACTGTCTTCATACATTTTATCTACGTCTTTAAAGAAAACTCTATGTCCAGGAGAATCAAATAACGCTTCTTCAAAATCTTCTAAAAAAGGTAATTTATCATTGTTTTTTGCTATTTTTAACTTCTCTAATATAATATCTTTAAAATTACGCATACTTAATTAGATAATCGTATATTTCTTTAAGTACTTCAGGTTTTACCCAATTAGTTATACAATCGTATCTATCACGTTCTATACGACAAATTGATGGACTGTTATCATAAATACTTCTAAGGTAAAATACGATTAGTGTCAATTCGCCAGTCTTATGATCACTTTCAACAGTCAATTCTTCTATATATCCCCGTATATCCTTAATTTCTTTACCTGATTTTGTTATCATCGGTTTTTCAAAATATGGATAATCGTATACAGATAATTTATTAAATGAATGTAATAACCTTAATTTAAAATGATCGACGTGGTTTTTATTGCAATAATCATATAATGCAAAAGTAAGATCTTCAAATGATATTTCGTCAATACTATTTGAAGACACTTTTAATTTCTCTATTATATGTTGACTAATTGACTTCATTATAAACATAGTTAATTATTTTTGCCGCGACATCTTCACCTAAACTTCTAATAAAATACTTTTCTGAAAATATTAATTCACTTAAATTATGAAATTTTCTATTAACCTGTATAAGTGAAAAATATATATATCTAGCGCCGTCGTATCGATTCAATCCATATATAGATTCTATTTTATAAGGTCTACCGTCTAACGTATAATCAGGTAATTTAGTCTCATCATTATATATAGGATCAATATCCTTTAAATGTATTGTGTTATCAGGCAATTTAAATATCGCATCTTCAAACTCATCCAAATCAAATGTTGCCAATAGATTATTAGATATTTTTAATCTTTCATTTATAAAATTATGTATTGCTTTCATCTAATAAATCGTGATATATTTTTACAACCATTGCAAGACCTTTATCATATCTGTACGTACTCTTACGTTTCTCTAATGAACTAGATAAATATGATTGAAGTGCTATAATACTACGTGTTTCATAATCTGCATAATATTTAGGATTAGAAATATATGCAAAAACACATATTTCATCTTTGTGGTTTAATCCTACCCATCTAATAGTATGTGTATAACCATCTGATTTAAACTTTGGAAGTTCATCTTCACTCAAAAAATTAAGTAAATCATATTTATCTTTACCTTTAAATAAATCTACCAACTCATAATAATCAACATCCTCGGAAGTAGGTTTCCACTCCCAAGGTCCAGTGTTTATATTTGTTGATATTTTTAATTTCTCTATAATGAAATCGTTTAAGTTAATCATGAATTACTTCTTACGTTTATTTGTAATAATAAATCTGAAGTGAGGTACCATCTTTTCCGAGAATTCAGCTGCATAAATTGAACGTGCATAAAGATTATTCTTTCCATCAGTAATCTGAAGTTCGAAATACTTAGGATCCTCAGAAATTGATGTTACTTCAAGTTTGTCGAAATCAAAATCTTGAGTCATAATTCTAGATGCAAGAGTTGTAATATTTCTATTGAACGTATCTTCAGCCGCCTCTATAATCTCTTTAACAAATGTAGCTTTTGATTTTCTAAGAATAGCCTTAGCATTAGTTAACTTCTTATAACAATCATTGACCTTTTTATCAATAGCAAGATATTCTGAATCATTATAATATCTCCAACCACGTTCTGTTCTTACGCGTTCAATTACTTCTTCCCTTTCCTGTCTGAGTTTAGGAAGACGATTTTCGCAATCTTTAACTACATTAGGTGCATTATCATACGTACGTTCCGCGAACCTTGTAGCATCATTAATAAAATCGTCATGGAATTCCTTTGTCTGCGCTATAAGAGCTAATTTAATAACATCAAGAAGCTCTTCTTCTGAACGCTTAGTTGCTATCTTTTCAACGTCACGATTTTCAATTTCTGCGACAACAGCAAGATAACTATCAATCATATTCTTATCTGCATATGTCATATGATAATTCCAATCACGGCCCTTTGTAAGATGAAGCTTCTTGATAAGATTACGTTTTTCGAGACGTTCATAATATCTATCTTTCATGTAAAGAAGGAATGCTGTACCTTCATTTACAACAAGCTTCTTAATAGAACCATCATATCTATGGAACATCTTCATATCTGTCTCATCAAATTCAGATGCTCTCTTGCGGTACTCACGGAGTTGATCAAGAATAGCAAGTTCTATTTCTTTAGCCTTCTTTGTATTTATACCATACTTAGCGGCAAGTGTCTTCTTAAGTGTTGTATCGTAACCGTCCTCATGTATAGCTTCATAATCAGCTACCATATCTTCTTTTGAAAATCCAGTGTATTCAACAGGCGCTGTAGCGTCTGATTCGGTGAGGTATGTTTTAATGTCTTTCATAAGTAAAAATAAAATTAAATGCAGAACTAATATAGAAACAACCGTTGAAATTTCAACGGTTGTATTAGTTAGTTTCTCTTATTGAGAATATGGAGGGCAAGCTCCAGAACCTCATCATCAGAAGTCTTATCTGTATTTTCCTTAACCCAATCGATAACGTTAGGAAGCTGTTCTGCAAGCTTTGCTGAATAAGCCTTCTTCTCTTCTTCAATCTTAGCATCATATGCTCTAGCTGAGATGATGTTCATCTTTGAGATATGGTTTGACATTTCGTTATGTCTCTCAAAGAATGACTCTACTGAGAAATTGAACTGATCTTCAAGACCTGGGAGAATCTTCCAAGTGAGTGTGTCCTGATTGAAATAGTACTTTGAGTTATAAACGTCCTGGAACATTCTAGCAATAATGTTCTTTGCCCATACCTTATACATCTCAGTAATCTTCTCAACCTCTACGAACTCAAGGTAATCAGCATTACAGTAGTGAATCTGGAAATCCTCAATGCTAAGGATTCTAGCAGTAGTAGATGTAGAGGTGTTATATCCTCTTCCGTAAGTAGGACCGAAATGGTAAACATTAGTCACCATATCGATAAGGTAACCTTCGCCTCTCCACTTGCGGCCTTTGCTTACCTTAACTCTTGGGAAGAACACATTATTATTAAGAGACTCGCCTCTGAATATCTTCTCAGCATTGTTCTCAATCATTGACTCGAAGCGCTTCTTATTAAGAGCGAAAACCTTCTCCATATCGATGAGACCGAGCTCAAGACCTTCCTTAACGGTGTAGATACCTTCATAGTATGAGTCGCATGATGGACAAGCAGCCGCAGTAGTCCACTCATCATAGAAGAACTCACCTGTAAGGTTATTGAAGAATGTGAAAGTACAGTAGTCATCATGGTAGAGACCTCTGTAGTTCTCACCTACATAGAATACATTCTCGAGACCAATCTCAGCAGCTACGCGTCTTGCATGTGAATAACCTCCCCAGTAGTAGCGCTGAGCTTCTGGGTCGTTGTCGTACTTCTCGATGGCAGCCTTGAGCTCTGCTGTACGGTTAGCGATTTCTGCGAGGAGGGTCTGGATGTTGTTCTGTGTATTCATATTCGATAGTCTTAATTGGTTCACGTTTATAATATAGAACATAATCCCAAAATTTCAAAAAAAAGAGGAAAATATTTCGCAACATTTTCCTCTAACGTAACCAATTTAAACCATTATGAAATATGAAACTCTTATGCGAACAACTCGATAAGAGTGTCTCTTGAAAGCTGTGTAAGGTCAAGAACCTGTGCATCTTCAGGAAGTACATCAACTGTATTTACGTCGATAAATCCGGCATTAGGAAGAACATCTGAAAGCTTAAGGTAAGACTTAGCCTTAAGAGCAGCCGCGTAATATCTTTCGTTTTGTGAAGCGTGACGGTTATATGATACAATTGAATTACCAGAACCAAGCGCCATCACATAGAATCTTCCGTCGTTAAGAAGACCGACAGTCTGCTGCGTAGTGTCTGAAACTACATCTGCTGAGAACTTAACAAAGTTAGGGTCAACCATGTAGTTACACTTAAGCTTCATATTAGGCTCAACTCCTCCAAAGAATCTGAACATTGAACCGTCGCGGCCAGAATATCGGTTAACCATTACTGAACCGTTTGGAGCGCCCTTCTTGAAGAGCATAATCTCTGATGCTTCAGGACGTGCTGATGTCATATCACCAGAGTATACAATATCCTGATTCTGGCTGTAGTATGAAGAGTTCCATCCAATCTTATTACCATTAAGGTCAAGTACTGAAAGGTCGAAATCTCTTGTACCCCATTCCTCTCTCCAATAAATTCCTACAAATGAATCGGAATTCTTAAGGTCCATACATGTACCGAATGGAAGGTCACCTACAAAGTTCTTCTCTGAAGTAGGACAAGCAAGAACCATATGCTCTGGGTACTTAACATATGTTGCCTTCTCTGAAAGTCGTGAAACGAGCTCATTCTTAAGAATGTTGAAGACAGTCATATAGTACATAAGCATACCATCATAAGACTTGCCATCTGCTACGAACATCTTACCATTTCGTATGATATACATATTCTTCTCATTCGTACGGTTTATACGCTCAAGAATAGTATTCATTATTCGAATAATCTGGAAAGTATTCATCTGAGCAGCCGTATCAACAAGAACAACAGAATCATGAACCTTAGCAAGCATAGTAGCCATTACAGACTCTGGGAGTGGTGTATGATACTTAGGTGCCATACGACGAATCTTGTTGATTACTGGTGCATTCTTTGTAGCCACAGTTGTTGAGTAGTAATAACTACCCTTAAAAGACTTCTTGAATGCAAGGAACAATGGCTTAAATCTATAGAAAATAGATGCAAGACCGATAAGCTGCTTCTCAGAAAGAGTAGTGAAGTCAAACTGAGATGTAGAGCGCATAATATTATTAATCAACGACTTATTCTTGATGATAAGCGTATTGCCTGTTGTCTTATAGATAATATATCTAAAGAGATCAAACTTTCTATTAGGCGCAATACCAAGTTCATCGCAAAGAAGAGTCATCGCCTCTCTATTAGCAATTGTATCAATATAAAAATCTCCAGATGCAAGAAGCTTATACTTCTTAACAAACTCTACTACATAGTCTACAAGAAGCTCAATAGTTGACTGCTTCATAGCAATACCTGATGTGAGCATATCCATACAACGTCCATATACCTCTTTCTCTGAACAAGGCAAGATTACCTTATAATCTCTAAAGAGAGAAATATAAACTGGTCCTACTGGAGTTTCATTAGGAACATAACCATTACCCTCCTGAGTAAAGTTAGAACCATAAGTTGTTACATAATGGAGAATCTGATCGACGAAAAGCTCAAAACGAGTCTTTGCTGTAATGTCCTCCCAATTCTTATAGAATGTAGAATTGATGTTACCCTTTACAGACTGAATGAACTCCTTAGTTGCCTTATTAGCAGCAAGCGGATGTACAATATATCCTACCTGCATAGCAGCATTATTAAGAGTTACGTAGTCAACTGTGCTGTTAGGGTCCTCAATTGACATGTTAAAAAGCTTTACAAGTTCTCCGTTAAATGTTCTCATGTTTTTGTTGTTTTAAAAAGTTAATAAATACGGGTGGTAAATGTGTGGAGCAGGCTGGAAACCAACTTAAATAATAGGAACCACCGTTGCGTTTATAATTAGTAGTATAAATACTAGAGGTAAACTGCAAAATAGTTGATAGGAACCTCTTCTGTGTTTATCACTAATGTAATTTTAATATAGAACTAAATTTTAATTATTTCACAATTTCTTTTAAAAAATTTAATGTTGATGTCGGGAATGAACCAAAATAATCATCTATGTTTGTTTGTAATACATGCAAAGTCACCTTAGTAGTATCAACACCCTTCATTAGTTTTTGATTAATCTCTTGACTAGACATATTAGATGTTCCATAACAAACAAATGAACATTTTATTCCATCAAAACACCATCTATCAAACAACAACTCAAGTCGATCCGTCAAAATATTCTGCCAATATTTATCTTGTGTACATACAAATACACACCAGATTTTATTCTTAGGCGGATTAAACATATTCATGACCTTCTTCATCTCATCTGCTTTTGCAGGATTAATTCCGTAAGTGTCTTCAAAAAATCCCATAATCTATTTAGTTATAAAATTCATCAACATAATCTTTACCAAGTCGAGTTATCGTATACGTATTTGTAGTTTTATTTATTTCAATAAATCCCATATCTACGAACTCATCCAAAAATAACTTATCATTGTTACTTAAAAATGTATCAATACTAGCAGTTCGGTTGTTATATATAAACCTAAGAGCATTCTTACGATCTTTAAAATATTCTATTCTATCCATACTTATATTAAATTAAAGATAAATACCAAATGGACTCCAACCAAACGGACAAATCATAACAGAAGTTGGATCATCTAAGAACTGA